>Ga0265798_10001055_pt1 | contig 43834 bp, 36 predicted proteins | sample P3T30metagenome_FD_192430 | JGI IMG/M metagenome (GOLD analysis project Ga0265798, IMG submission 192430) | Plant litter microbial communities from East Loma Ridge, Irvine, California - P3 T30 | ecosystem: Environmental > Terrestrial > Plant litter > Unclassified | place: USA: California... | reverse complement strand
GCCGCCGCGCCAAGCAGATCGCCTTCAACGAAGCCAACGGCATCACGCCGGTGGGCGTCAAGAAGAAGATCAAGGAAATGATCGACGGCGTGTACAGCAACGCCGCGCAGAAAGCCATGGTCGAGGGCGTGCATGAAGATGCGGCGACGGCCAAGGTCGAGTCGATGAGCGAGAAGCAGATCAGCAAGGAGATCAAGCGCCTCGAGAAGCTCATGGTCGATCATGCCAAGAACCTCGAGTTCGAAAAGGCGGCGCAGGTGCGCGATCAGTTGCATGTGCTCAAGCAGCAGGCGTTTGGTGCGCCGGGGACGGACAACGTCGTCTCGATGCTGGGCAAGTAGCAAGTGTCATGTAGGGTGGACGGGAGACCCGGCTGCGCGCGCCGGTCCTCCCTACCCTGCGCGCCCAACCGTCGCCAGCAACTCCAGCAATTTCCCCAGATCCGCCGGCTTGACCATGTGATGGTCAAACCCCGCCTTCAGCGCCCGCTGCTGGTCTTCCACCTGCCCATACCCGGTCAGCGCAATCAGCGTCATCTCCGCCGTCTCCGGCATCGCACGCAATCGCCGCGCCAGTTCGTGCCCATCGATGTCGGGCAGCCCGATGTCGAGCAGCGCCGCATCCGGCCGCACCCGCACCGCGCTTGCCAGCCCATCCTCGCCATTGAAGGCCAGCGTCACCGCATAGCCGCTCATCTCCAGCAGCGTGGCCAGCATCTCGGCGGCATCGACGTTGTCATCCACCACCAGCACCCGCAATCCGCCGTTGGCCGCCGCCGCGCCGGCCTCCGGCATGTCCGGCGACGGCGCCTCGTCGAGCAGGCGCGGCAGGTGCACCACGAACTCGCTGCCCTGGCCCGGCCCTTCGCTGTGCGCCTCGACCCGCCCGCCATGCAGCGCCACCAGGCTCTTTACCAGCGCCAGCCCGAGACCGAGCCCACCCTGCGAGCGGTCCGGCGTACGTTCGGCCTGGATGAACAGATCGAAAATATAGGGCAGCACCGGCGGCTCGATGCCCTGCCCGTTGTCGCGCACCGAGACCGTCACGCACTCGGCCTCGATGCCCGCGCGCAGCACGATGCGTCCGCCCGGCGTGGTGTACTTGGCGGCGTTGTTCAGAACATTCGACAGCACCTGGATCAGGCGTGTGCGGTCGCCCTCCACGTGCAGCGGCTGCGGCGCGATCTCGACCTGCAGCGCGTGGTGCCGGGTGTCGATCAGCGGCCGCACCTGCTCCACCGCCTCGTGTACCAGCGCCGCCACGTCGAGCGCTTCGCGGCTGAGCGTCACCAGCCCGCGCGTCACGCGCGAGACGTCCAGTAAATCGTTCACCAGCGCCGTCATGTGCTCGGCCTGGCGCGCGATGATGTCGCTGGCGCGCCGGATGCCGGGCGCGTCCATCTGGCCGCGCTGCAGCAGCTGGGCCGCGGTGGTGATCGGCGCCAGCGGGTTGCGCAGCTCATGCGCCAGCATCGCCAGGAACTGGTCCTTCTGGCGGTTCGCCGCGCGCAGCTCGTCCTCGGTCTGCTTTTGCTGCGTGACGTCGCTGCCCTCCACGAAAATGCCCGAGACCTTGCCGTGCGCATCGCGGATCGGCTGGTAGACGAAGTCGATGAAGCGCTCTTCGAGCGGCGCATTGGGATCGTGCTGGTCGCGCTGCACGCGCAGCGGCACCGCGTGGCCGACGAACGGCTGGCCGCTCTGGTAGACGTGGTCGAGCAGCTCGAAGAAGCCCTGTCCCTCGACTTCGGGCAGCGCCTCGCGCGCCGGTTTGCCGACCAGCGCGCGGTGGCCGATCAGGGCCAGGTAGGAGCGGTTGGTCAGCTCGAACACGTGGTCCGGCCCACGCAGCACGGCGATGATGCCGGGCGCCTGCTCGAACAGCGTCACCAGGCGTTCGTTCTCCTCGTCGCGGTAGCGCTGGGCCAGCACTTCACCGGTCATCTCGACGCAGGCGCAGAACATGCCGGCCACGCTGCCGTCTTCGCCCCGCACCGGCGAATACGAGAAGCGGAACCAGGTCTGCTCGTCGTAGCCGTGGCGCCGCATGCGCAGCGGCAGGCGGTCCATGTAGCTGGCTTCGCCGTTCATGGCGCGCACGATCAGGGGATGGATGTCGTGCCAGATCTCGGCCCAGACGTCGTGGAAGCGCCGGCCCAGTGCGGCCGGATGCTTGTCGCCCAGGATCGAGATATAGGAGTCGTTGTAGAGAAAGCCCAGGCCCTCGCCCCAGGCCACGAACATCGGGAACTTGGAGTTGAGCATCAGCCCGACCACGGTGCGCAGCGCCTGCGGCCAGGTGGCCGGGTCGCCCAGCGGCGAGGCGGACCAGTCGTTGGCGCGCATCATGGCGCCCATCATGCCGCCGCCGCTCAGGAACGACAGAGAAGCGGACGGCGCGGCGGATGGCGATTCGGATGACGCCGCCGATGATTGGCCGTGCGCCTGGCTTTGCTCCGGACTCATTCGTTCAAGCACTCCCTGGAAAGCACGTCGCGTGCGTGCCCAGAGTGTGCCAGATTAGTGCGCCATGTTCCGCACGGCTTGCGAGGATTACAAGGTTTGTATGAACTCGCGTATACCGCCCAGCAACATCTCGATCGACATCGCCGTCAGGATCAGGCCCATAAGTCGCTCGAAGGCCGTCATCACTTGCGGGCCGAGCTTCTGCTGCAGCCGCTCGGCGCTGAGGAATACTGCCAGCCAGACCACGCCGACCGCGGCCAGCGCCGCCACGTGCACCATGGTCTCGGTGAAGCTGGTCGAGGAAAACAGCAGCACGGTGGCCAGCGCCGACGGGCCGGCCAGCGCCGGAATCGCCAGCGGCACGATAAACGGCTCGCCATGCTCGCTTTTTCCGAGCACGCCGTCCGGATGCGGGAAGATCATGCGGATCGCGATCATCAACAGGATCACGGCGCCGCCGATACGCAGTGCGACCGGGCTCAGGTGCAGCGCTTCGAGGAAGTGCTTGCCGAAGAACATGAACACCAGAAGCAGCAGGAAGGCGATCGCGCATTCGCGCACCACGATCTTGCCGCGGCGCTCGATTGGCGTGTCTTTCAGCGCGGCGGCGAACAGCGGGACGTTACCAAAGGGGTCGGTGACGAGGATGAGCAGGATGAAGGTCTGGAAGAAGCTTTGGGTCATGGCTTGTTATTGTTGGCGTACCCGCATGCGGCGAATGCAGCAGGGGTGAGGCCGCAATCTTAGCAGAGAAGCCTGGCAAAGAAGTATAGACAAGCTGGCACGTTGCCGACTTGTGCCTGCCGACGCACCCGCATTGCGCCCGCATTCACGCAAGGCGCGAGATCAATGCGGCGTCGACGGCGTCACGTCCTTGCCGTTCACGCGCAGCCGTGCGGTGCGCACCATGATCGTGGCGCGCAGCACGCCCTTGTCGAGCTTGGCGAGCTTTTCGCCCAGCAGCTTGCCGAGCGCGGCGTCGGTCATGTTCTGCGCCAGCTCGGTCGGGTCCTGCGCCGCGTTGCCGGCGGCGGCCAGCTGGCGCCTGGCGGCCGACAGCGCGAAGGCCCTGACCAGTGCCATCGGCACGGCGATGTCGAAGCGGGCGTCTACACGCTTGAACAATTGCGCCAGATCGTCGAAAGCGCTGTCTTTCGCCCCCTTCAACGCGAACCGGCCCTGCAAGGTGAACGTGTGGCCAGCGTAGTCGGCACTGATGCGCTCGATCGTCAGGGCCGTGCCGGCCTTGCTCGATGCCTGCGCGACGTCGCGCAGCATCGCCAGCAGATCAATCTCGTCGCGCGGCTTGTCCTCGGCCTTGAGCTTGCGATCGCGCGCCATCATCTCGACCGTGTTCTGCTTGTCGATGTTGTCGAGCCGGTAGTTCATGGTCAGCTTGTTCACCTGCTCGCCGGCGATATTGATGCCGGCGATGCGCAGGCGCTGCACGATGTCCATCTTGCGGCCCCGCTCCGTCGTGCGGCTGCTGAAATGCAAGCCATCGACGCCCACCACGAACGTCGGGGCGACCCCGCTCAGCGGGAATGGCGTCTCCAGCTGCGGCAAGCGCAGATCGATACGCCCGACGTCGACCTGCATGGTGCCGAGCCACAGCCTGCCGGCGCCGAGGCGCTGATCGGTGGCGGTGGTCAGGCCCTGCATCGCCATGCCCATCTCCTTGTCCTGGCCGTCGCGCTTGCCGAGGCGTTCGACATGCATCGGCGACGCGGTGCCGAAGGCTTGTTCGAGCAGGCGCGCGGTTTCCGGAATGAACTGGTACTCGGCCAGACGCTCGATGCTGCGTCCCGGGTCGGAGCCGGATTCGAGCAAGTCCTGCACTTCCAGCAAGGCACGCTCGGCGGCGCGCGTGACCATGTTCCTGGAGGGCTCGGGCGGCGTGGCGGCCCGGGTGGCGCTGGATGGCGCTTCAGGCGCGGACGCCTGCCCGCCGGCATGGGCCGCCGGCAAAATCGGCAAGGCGAACAGGGCATCACGCCCATGCTGCGTGCATACTCGGTGCATGTGAATGCCACTTTAGTCCGCGCGCAAAAAAAAACAGGGAAGAGCTTGCGCCTTTCCCTGCTGATTTACCCGAAAACGACCGGATTACTTTTCGAACTTCTTCAGCCACGCCGACAACTGGTGCGGACGCAGGCCGTCGTAATCTTCGAACGGCTGGTGAATCCACGGATTGTGCGGCAGATCCTGCAGGTGGTAGTCCGGCTTGAAGCTCGAAGTGCCCTTGACCCAGATGACGGCCGATTTGACTTCGGTGACGTCCGGGTAGTTGTTCTGCAGGTGCTCGCGCACGCGCTGCAGGGTCACGCCGGAGTCGGCCAGGTCGTCGACCAGCAGGATGCGGCCGGCCAGCGGGCCCTTGGTCATCGTCATGTACTTGGCGATGTCCAGGTTGCCCTGCTTGGTGCCGGCTTCTTCGCGGTACGAGCTGGTCGACAGGATCGCCAGCGGCACGTCGAAGATGCGCGAGATCACGTCGCCCGGACGCACGCCGCCGCGCGCCAGGCACAGCACCATGTCGAACTTCCAGTTCGATTCATACACTTGCAGCGCCAGGCGCTCGACCAGGCGGTTGTAGTCGTCCCAGGAGACCCACAGGTCCTTGTCGGTCGATACGGGGGTGTTCATCTTTCAGTACTCCAGATTTCTTTGTAATTAGGCGACCGCTCAGGCCGCGAACGGATGGCGCAGCACGATGGTTTCTTCACGGTCCGGACCGGTCGACACCATGTCGATCGGCACGCCAACCAGTTCTTCGATGCGCTTGATGTAGGCCTGGGCGTTGGCCGGCAGGTCTGCCATCGACTTGGCGCCGACGGTCGACTCGGTCCAGCCCGGCATTTCTTCGTACACCGGCTCGCACAGGGCGGCTTCTTCGGCGCCGACCGGGAAGATGTCGACATCGCGGCCGTCGATCTTGTAGCCGGTGCACAGCTTGAGCGATTCCAGACCGTCCAGCACGTCCAGCTTGGTCAGGCACATGCCCGAGACGCCGTTGATCTGCACCGAGCGGCGCAGCAGCGCGGCGTCGAACCAGCCGCAGCGACGGGCGCGGCCGGTCACGGTGCCGAATTCATGGCCGATGCGCGACAGGTGTTCGCCCACGCCGGCGTCGGTCGGCAGTTCGGCCGGGAACGGGCCCGAACCGACGCGGGTGGTGTAGGCCTTGGTGATGCCCAGGATGTAGTGCAGCATGTTCGGGCCGACGCCGGCGCCGGCGGCGGCGTTGCCGGCCACGCAGTTCGACGAGGTGACGAACGGATAGGTGCCGTGGTCGACGTCCAGCAGCGAACCCTGCGCGCCTTCGAACAGCAGCTTGCCGCCCGCTTTGTGGGCGGCGTACAGCAGCGACGACACGTCGGCCACCATCGGACGCAGGCGCGGCACCAGGGCCATGGCGTCGTCGTAGGTGGTCTGGAAGTCGATCGGATCGGCGCCCAGGTAGTTCACCAGCACGTGGTTGTGATACTCGAGGTTCTCTTTGAGCTTCTCGGCAAAACGAGTTTCATTCAACAGGTCGGCGATGCGGATTGCGCGGCGCGCGACCTTGTCTTCGTAGGCCGGGCCGATACCCTTGCCGGTGGTGCCGATCTTGTTCTCGCCGCGCTTGGCTTCACGGGCCTTGTCGATGGCGACGTGGTAAGGCAGGATGATCGGGCACGCTTCCGAGATCTTCAGGCGCGACACGACTTCGATGCCGGCTGCCTGCAGCTTGTCGATCTCGCGCATCACGTCCGGCACCGAGACCACCACGCCGTTGCCGATGTAGCAGGCCACGCCTTCGCGCATGATGCCCGACGGGATCAGCTGCAGCGCGGTTTTCTGGCCCTTGATCACCAGGGTATGGCCGGCGTTATGGCCGCCCTGGAAACGCACCACGCCGGCGGCGTGGTCGGTCAGCCAGTCGACGATCTTGCCCTTGCCTTCATCGCCCCACTGGGTACCGATGACGACGACGTTTTTTGCCACGTTAGTATTTGACATCACTTAACCTAAGTTTTTGAGAATCCAATTTCCGTTTTCGAGGACGAGCACGCGGTCGCACTCGAACTCGTCCTGAATATTGTCGTGACCCGGCATGCTCTGGATCACGACTTCGCCACCCTTGCGCAGGTCAGCGATTTTTTCTTTCAGCTCGGGGGCATTGCCCCACGGCGCGCGAATCGAATGCTTGCGCATGGCCGTCGGCAGCAGGCGCGCCAGTTCGCGCAGGTCGAGCGAGAAGCCGGTGGCGGGACGCGCCCGGCCGAAGGCTTCGCCGACGTGGTCGTAGCGCCCGCCGCGCGCGACCGCGTTGGGCAGGCCCGGCACGTACAGGGCGAACATGGCGCCGCTTTCGTACTGGTAGCCGCGCAGGTCGGCCAGGTCGATCGCGACTTCGGCGCGGCCGATGGCCGATGCCGCCAGGGCGGCAAGTTCGGCCAGCGCGCGCCCGATACCCGGCAACGCCGGCAGCACGTCGCGCGCTTTGGCCAGCACATCGACGTCGCCGTACAGATGCGGCAGCGCGAGCAGTGCCTGGCGCGTCTGCGGGTAGTAATTCTGCGAAATCTCGTCCAGGCCCGGCGCATCCTTGGCGCGCAGCAGGCAATAGAGCTGGGTCTCGTCACGCTTGGCGGCCGGGTCTTCGTTGAGCAGTGCACGCAGCACGCCGACGTGGGCCAGGTCGAGGCGCACCTGGGCGAAACCGGCCAGGGCCAGCGTGCCAAGCGCCAGTTCCTGGATCTCGGCGTCCGCTTCCAGGCCGGCGTGGCCGTAGATCTCGGCGCCGATCTGGACCGGCTCGCGCGTTGCGTGCAGGCCCGACGGGCGGGTATGCAGCACGCTGCCGGCGTAGCACAGGCGGGTGATCGATTCGCGGTTCAAGAGGTGGGCGTCGATGCGCGCCACCTGGGTCGTCATGTCGGCGCGCAGGCCGAGCAGGCGGCCCGATTGCGGGTCGATCACCTTGAAGGTCTTGAGGTCGGTGTCGGCGCCGGCGCCGGCCAGCAGCGACTCGGTGTATTCGAGCAGCGGCGGCATCACCAGCTCGTATCCGTAGAGCCGGAAGTTGTCGAGCATCAGGCGGCGCAACTCTTCGATCTTGCGCGCCTCGGACGGCAAGACATCGGCGATATTCTCAGGCAATAGCCAGTTCGGCATGGGCAACAGCTTAATGGGGGTTGGTGACAGGCGTGGCAGCGATGGACGTGCCGACGCGCGGCGCGAACGCCGAATCGATGATTTTAACCGAAAACGGGAAGGTCGAGGCAGACAATGCCGTATAGACAGGTTGGGAGGTTAACAACATGCCACGGCAGGCCGCACGTAAAAAGGGCCCTTGCTTGCGCAAGAGCCCTTTCGTCAGCACTGCTGGCTCGAGCTTAGCGCCCTGCCGCCGGCGCCTTCATGTACTTGAAGAACTCCGAGCTCGGATCGACCACCAGCACGTCGCTGCGGTCCTTGAAGCTGGCGCGGTACGCTTCGAGCGAGCGGTAGTACTTGGCGAACTCCGGATTCTTGCCGAACGAATCGGCATAGATCGCCGACGCTTTTGCATCGCCGTCACCCTTGATCTTCTCGGCGTCGCGGAACGCTTCGGCGATGATCACGGTGCGCTGGCGGTCCGCGTCTGCACGGATCTGCTCGGATTCGGCGGCGCCGGTCGAGCGCAGCTCATTGGCCACGCGTACACGTTCGGCGCGCATGCGCTCGTACACCGAATTGTTGATCTGGTCGATGTAGTCGACGCGCTTGAGGCGCACGTCGACGATGCCGACACCGATCTCCTTGGCTTCGTTGACGATCTTGGCCTGCACTGCCGCCATCACGGCCGCGCGCTCGCCGGAAATGACTTCGCGCACGGTGCGCTTGGTAATTTCATCGTTCAGCGCTGCCTTGATGATCTGCGACATGCGGTCGCGGGCGCGGCTTTCGTCGCCGGTGAAGCTGACGTAATACAGGCGCGGATCGGCGATCTGCCACTTGATGAAGGCGTCGACCAGGATGTTCTTCTTCTCGGCCGTGATGAAACGGTCGGCGTCAGGCGTGTCCAGGGTCAGGATGCGCTTGTCCAGGTAGATCACGTTCTGGAACGGCGGCGGCAGCTTGAAGTGCAGGCCCGGCGTGGCGATCACTTCCTTCACCTGGCCGAGCGCGAACACGATCGCGTAGCGGCGCTGGTCGACCACGAAGATGGTGGACGACAGCAGCATCAGTGCGATGAAGCCCGCCACGAATAAAGTTACAAGGCGGTTCATCAGCGGCTCTCCCGGTCACGTGAAGAATCACGGCTGCGCGAATCGCGCTCGCGCACCGCATCCATGGCTTGGGTTACTTCGGCGGTCGGGGCCGACTGCGGCACCTGCACCGGACCCGACTTGCTGCCGACCGCGGCGTCGTTGGCCTGGACCTGCTGCATCAGTTTATCGAGCGGCAGGTACAGCATGTTATTGCCGGCGCGCGAGTCGATCATCACCTTGGTGGTGCTGGTGAAGATCTGCTGCATCGTGTCGACGTACATGCGGTCGCGCGTCACCCCCGGGGCACGGCTGTAGGCCGCCACCACCTGGTCGAAGCGCGAGGCGTTACCGGTCGCGTTCTCGACCACCATCGAGCGGTACGCTTCGGCGTCCTGCTGCAGGCGGAAGGCCTGGCCGCGCGCGGCCGGGATGATCTGGTTGGCATATGCCTCACCTTCATTCCTGGCGCGGGCACGGTCCTGGCCGGCGCGCACGGCGTCGTCGAAGGCGCTTTGCACCTGCTCCGGCGGCTGCACGCCCTGCATCGTCACGTTGGTGATCAAGGCGCCCAGTTTGTAGCGGTCGGTGATCTGCTGGATCATCGCCTGCACGTCGCTGGCCACCTTCTCGCGGCCTTCGTACAGCACGAAGTCCATCTTGCTGCGGCCGACGGCTTCGCGGATCGCGGTCTCGGCGACCTGGCGCACGGTGTCGTCCTGGTCGCGGTTGTTGAACAGCCAGGCCACCGGGTCCTTCAGGGTGTACTGGACCGCGAACTGGATGTCGATGATGTTTTCGTCATCGGTCAGCATCAGCGCTTCTTGCGGCTGCTTGTTGCGCACGTTGGCGCGGTAGCCGATCTCGGCGGTGCGGATCTGCGAGGTGTTGACGGTCTCGTGCGCCTGGAAAGGATACGGCCAGCGCCAGTTGAAGCCCGGCGTGGTCGAGTGGCTGTACTTGCCGAACGTGGTGACCACGCCAACCTGGCCCTCTTGCACGATGAAGGCGCCGCTGGCGAGCCAGATCAGGCCGACGATGACGGCCACCACGCCGGCGCCGATGCCGGCGCCGCGCATGTCGCCGCGGCCCGGGGCGCCGTTGTTGTCGCCGCCGTTGTTGCCGCGGCCGCCGAACATGCGGTTCAGGCGGGCGTTGAAGTCGCGCCACATCTGGTCGAGGTCGGGCGGTCCGTCGCCGGGGCGGCGGCCTTCCTGTGCCTTGCGGTCGTCGTCAGGGTTACGGCCCCAGCGTGGATCGTTCAGCGACAGTTTGACGCCGAATCTTTTTAGTATAGAAACAAACATAGGCTAATGGGGCCTGACATGGTTGGAAGTTGGCATATTGTCGGCCGGACGCTCGGTGACTGCGTCGGCGTCGGCGTGCGCGTCTGGCGACGCGTCGTCTTCGTCGAGTCCGAGGGTGTCGTCCTGCTCTTCGTATTCTTGCGCTTCGAACGCTGCTCCGTATGGCTGGCGTTGCACGGACTTGGCGGCTTCGGCAATGGCCTCGCGCAGCAAGTCCAGGCCGGCGCCGCTATGGGCACTGATGAAAACCCGGCTGATCTTATCATACTCATCACGCTCGACCGCCGGCTCCAGCCCGGCAGCGTCGATCTTGTTCCAGACCAGGATCTGGGGCACGTGATCGGCGCCGATCTCGCGCAGCACCTCGTTGACCTGCTCGATCTGCTCCATGCGCGCCGGCGACGAGCCGTCGACCACGTGCAGCAGCAGGTCGGCGTGGATGGTCTCCTCGAGCGTGGCGCGAAACGCCGCCACCAGCTGGTGCGGCAATTCCCGGACAAAACCGACGGTGTCGGAAATCACCACGCTGCCGGCCTCGTCGCCCAGGTACATGCGGCGGCTGGTGGTGTCCAGGGTAGCGAACAGCTGGTTCGCCACATACACGCCGGCCTTGGTCAGCGTATTGAACAGCGTCGATTTGCCGGCGTTGGTGTAGCCCACCAGCGACACCGAGAAGGTGTTGTTGCGGCCGCGCTGGCGGCGCTGGGTTTCGTGTTGCTTGCGCAGTTTGGCCAGGCGCGCGCGCAGCATCTTGACCCGTTCGCCGATCAGGCGGCGGTCGGTCTCGAGCTGGGTTTCGCCGGGGCCGCGCAGGCCGATACCGCCCTTTTGACGTTCAAGGTGGGTCCAGCCGCGGATCAGGCGCGTGGCGAGGTGCTGCAACTGGGCCAGCTCGACCTGCAACTTGCCCTCGTGGCTCTTGGCGCGCTGGGCGAAGATGTCGAGGATCAGGCTGGTGCGGTCGATCACGCGCAGTTCGAGCCGGCGCTCCAGGTTACGTTGCTGGGCGGGCGACAGGGCGTGATTGAAGATGACGATTTCTGCGCCCTGCGATTTGGCTTCGAGGGCGATTTCGTCGGCCTTGCCGCTGCCGACGAAATGGGCGGGGTCGGGGCTGGAGCGCTTCGCCGTGATCGTGGTGATCGGTTCGGCGCCGGCGGAGCGCGCAAGCAGCGACAGCTCTTCGAGGCTGGCGGTAAAGTCGCCAGTCCCGAAGTCGATGCCGACCAGCGCTGCGCGCAGGGTTGGAGTGCCGGGGGCGTCAGCCATCGGCCTTACTCGGCTTCGTTGGAATCGAGGTTAAGGTTGACGGCGCGGGCCGGCACGACGGTGGAAATGGCATGCTTATAGACCATCTGGGTCACGGTATTACGAAGCAAAACGACGTATTGGTCGAAGGATTCGATGTGGCCCTGGAGTTTGATACCGTTGACGAGGTAGATCGAGACAGGGACGTGTTCCTTGCGCAAGGCGTTGAGGAATGGGTCTTGTAACAGTTGCCCTTTGTTGCTCATGACAGCTCCGTAATGTTGTTGTAGTTAAAAGTTTGAGGCGTTTTGCCGGATTTCAAGGTCTTGGGCTACATTCCGCGATGGCGAATGCGTGCTCTGAGCTACTGTAACCTGTTTTGCCACTTTTTGTCGTACTGCTAGGGGCGGCAAATCCGGCCCCTAGCCTGTTGGTTTCAATCCTTGGCGAACGGGTTTTTCCCGCTGCGCAGTTCGATGCGCAAGGGCGTGCCGACCAGGTTGAACGTGTCACGGAAATGCTTTTCCAGGTAGCGTTTGTACGGCTCGGTAATGCCTTCCAGCGCATTGCCGTGGATGACGATGATCGGTGGATTCTGACCACCCTGGTGGGCGTAGCGCATCTTCGGACGGCTGGTACCCTTGCGCTTCGGCTCCTGCTTTTCGACCGCCTCTTGCAGCGCGCGCGTCAGGCGCGGGGTCGACAGGTTGGCGGTGGCGGCGGCATAGGCCGACTCGACCGATTTCATCAGCTGGGTGATGCCGGTGCCGCGCAGCGCCGAGACAAAATGGGTCTTGGCGAAGCCGAGGAAGTCGAGCTTGCGGTCGAGGTCGTTCTTGACCTGGTCGCGCTCGTCGGTCTGCAGGCCGTCCCACTTGTTGACGGCCACCACCAGCGCCCTGCCCGATTCCAGGATGAAGCCGGCGATATGGGCGTCCTGCTCCGAGATGTCCTGCTGGGCGTCGAGCAGCAGGATCACGACGTTGGCGTCCGAGATCGACTGCATGGTCTTGACCACCGAGAACTTCTCGATGGCCTCAAAAATCTTGCCGCGGCGGCGGATACCGGCGGTGTCGATCAGCGTGAACTTCTTGCCGTCGCGTTCGAACGGGACTTCGATCGCATCGCGCGTGGTGCCCGGCATGTCGAAGGCGATCACGCGCTGCTCGCCGACCAGCGTATTGATCAGCGTGGACTTGCCGACGTTGGGACGGCCGACGATGGCGATTTTAAAGCCGTGGTCGGCCGGCTCCAGTTCTTCCGGCTCGTTCGGGCGGCTGGCGAAGGCGATGTCGAGCGCCTCGTTGACCAGGTCGTGCACGCCGTCGCCGTGGGCGGCCGAGATCACGTACGGGTCGCCCATGCCGAGTTCGTAGAAGTCGGCGGTGACCGAGGTGTACTTCATGCCTTCCGACTTGTTGACCACCAGCATGACGCTGCGGCCGCTCTTGCGCAGGTAGTCGGTGATGGTCTTGTCGTGCGGGGTCAGGCCCTGGCGGCCGTCCACGATGAACACCACCACGTCGGCCTCGGCCACGGCCTGGCGCGTCTGCAGCGCCATTTCGTGCATGATGCCTTCTTTGGCGACCGGCTCGAAACCGCCCGTGTCGATGACCAGGAACGGCCGTTCGCCGATCCGGCCTTCGCCATAGTGGCGGTCGCGCGTCAGGCCTGGAAGATCGGCCACCAGCGCGTCGCGCGAACGGGTGAGGCGGTTGAATAGGGTCGATTTCCCGACATTGGGACGACCCACGAGTGCGATTACCGGCTTCATGGTGTTATTTTATTCGACCGCGATTGCGGTCACAGTTCCGTTTTGTGTTTGAAAAATCAGGTTCGTGCCGGCCACCAGCGGCGTGCCCACGATCGGGCTGCCATCGGTGGCGGCGCGCGCCAGGAATGTTCCGTCTTCGCGCGACAGGAAGTGCACATAGCCTTCATAGTCGCCGACCGCGACGGCGCGGCCATAAGAAAGTGGCGTCGACAGGCGGCGGAACGACAGTTTATCGTTCTTCCAGCTGCCCGACCCGGTGTCACGGGTGAATGCGTTGAGGGTGCCCTTGTCGTCCGAGGCGAACACGAAGCGCTGGTCGACCGCGACGCCGACGCTGGACGACAGTTCGCGCGTCCAGCGCGCAGCACCGGTGGCCAGGTCGAAGCAGCCGACGCGGCCCTGGTACGAGACGGCGCAGACGTCGCTCTCGAACAGCACCGGGTCGCCGCCGATGTCGGTCACGCGCTCGAGTTCGGTGGCGCCGCGCGCGACGCCGACTTCGACATCCCAGCGCGGGGCGCCGGTGGCCAGGATCAGGCTCGACAGCTTACCGCCCGGCTGGGCGACGATGACGTCGCTGCCGGACACGATCAGGCCCGGCGCGGTGCGCAGCGTCAACGGTGGTGCGACCTTTTGCACGGTCCATTTCTTCTCGCCCGTTTTGGCGTCGAAGCCGACGATACGGTTGTCGATCGAGCGCGCCACCACGATGCCTTGCGACACCACCGGCGACGACAGGATCTCGCTCGAGAGCTGGGTGTTCCACAGCGCCTTGCCGTCCATGTCGAAGGCCAGCAGCTTGCCCTTGTCGCCGCCGACCACGATCAGGTTGCCGTCGGTGCCGACGCCGCCGCTGAGTTCAGTCTCGGCCTTGATGCGCCACAGTTGCTTGCCGCTGGCCGCTTCCACGCGCGCAATATTGCCGGCGCTGCTGGCCACGACCAGGGTGTTGCCGGTCAGCGCGGGCGAGAACTGGTAACCTGCCGACTTGCCGATGTCGAGTTTCCATGCGGTGCGCACGGCCATCGATGCCTTCAGTTCGACCAGCTTGGCCGGTTGATCGGCCTTTTCCTTGTCGCCGAAAGGATTGAGCGAACTCAGGGTCGAGCAACCCGTCATCAGGGCCAGCACGCCAACACCAACAAGCTTCCTGCTAATACGCATTTTGTTCTACCTTGTTCCTGGACTATAGAGGACGCAAAGCCCGCGCCGCTTGGGAGCGGTCGCGGGCCATCTCGTGCGAAATGGTTATGCGGCTGCCTTTTGCGCCGCCGCTTTTTGTTGTTCGGCTTTCTTGTCAGCCGGCGCAGTGCCGCCGATCGATTCGAGCTTGATCACCACCAGCTGGCGGCCCGGGTTGCTCGCGTCCATCGCCGCGATCGCCGCGACGTAGGCGTCACGCGCTTCCTTGAGTTTGTTCTGCGCCACCAGCACGTCGCCCTTGCGGTCGTTGGCTTCGGCTTCGAACTGCGGCAGCACCTTGCCGTTCAGGGTTTTCAACGCGTCATCGTAGGCTTTTTCGTCCAGCAGCACGCCGGCCAGGCGGATGCGCGCGATCGATTTGTATTCGTCGTTGCCATGGTCGAGTACCCACTGCAGCTGGGTCTTGGCGGTTTTCAAGTCATTGGCTTCGAACGCGGTCTTGGCGGCGCCGAACGCGGCCATCTGAGCGTAGGCGGTGGCGTCGTACTTGGCGCGGATGTCGGCCGCCACGCGCTGCACCTTGGCATTGTCATTCGCGACCAGCGCGGTCTGGAGCTCGTCGTACAGCGCCGAGGCTTCCACCGTCTGGTTGCGCTTGTGCGATTTCCAGTAGTTGTAGCCGGCGTAGGAACCGAGCGCGACGATCAGCACCCAGGTGATGATGCTGCCGTACTTCGACCAGAACGCCTTGAAGGAATCGAGCTGTTCCTGTTCTTGATGATCGTATGCCATGTGCGTCTTCTTTTAATGAAAGGTTCGGATTGCTGTCTTGGACTGGGGATTACGGATGGTAATGCACGTGGCCGTGGTCGTGACCATGGTCATGACCGTGATCGTGGCTGGCGCCGCTGATGATCTGGTCGACCAGGTAGTCGACCACTTCCAGGAACGGCACGCTGGTCTGTTGCTGCTCGCCGGCTTCACCGCGCATCGATTTCACGGCCGCGGTTTCGTTGGCGACCTCGTCGTCACCGATGATCACGGCGAACGCCGCGCCGCTGCCGTCGGCCTTCTTCATCTGGCTCTTGAAGCTGCCCGCTCCGGCCGGCGTCGCGCAATGTAACACAACATCCAGGCCGGCATCCCGAATGCGCTCGGCCAGGATGAAGGCTTGCATGCGCGCCTCGTCGCCCTGGTGCACCATGTAGACGTCGCAGGTGTTCGGCTGGGCCGGCTCGCCCATCGCCTTCATCAACTCGATGATGCGCTCCATGCCCATCGCGAAACCGACTGCCGGCGTGGCCTTGCCGCCAAAGGTTTCGATCAGCGGATCGTAGCGCCCGCCCGCGCAGATGGTGCCCTGCGAGCCGAGTTCGTCGGTGACCCATTCGAACACGGTGCGGTTGTAGTAGTCCAGGCCGCGCACCAGGCGCGGGTTCACCGTGTACTGCACCGCGGCGCGATCGAGGATGTTCTTGACGCCGTTGAAGTGGGCCAGCGATTCTTCACCCAGGTAGTCGAGCAGGCGCGGCGCGGCGTTGACCATCTCCTGCATGGCCGGGTTCTTGGTGTCGAGGATGCGCAGCGGATTGCTGTGCAGGCGGCGCTTGGCCTCGGCGTCCAGGATCGCTTCGTGCTGTTCCAGATAGGCGATCAGATCAAGACGGTGACGCGCGCGCTCTTCGGCATTGCCGATCGAGTTCAGTTCCAGGCGCACGTTCTCGATGCCAAGGTCGTCCCACAGGCGGCGGCACATCATGATCAGTTCGGCGTCGATGTCCGGACCCGAAAAGCCCACCGCTTCGGCGCCGAACTGGAAGAACTGGCGATAGCGGCCGCGCTGCGGACGCTCGTGGCGGAACATCGGGCCCTTGTACCACAGGCGGCGCGGGCCGTCGTAGACCAGATTATGCTCGAGCACGGCGCGCACCACGCTCGCGGTGCCTTCCGGACGCAGCGTCAGCTGGTCGCCGTTCATCGAGTCCTCGAAGGAATACATTTCCTTTTCGACGATGTCGGTCACGGCGCCGATGGCGCGCGCGAACAGGCCGGTCTGCTCGACGATCGGGGTCACGATCTTCTGGTAGCCGTAGCTTTTCAGGATCGTTTCGGTGGTGTTCTCGAACAGCTCCCACAGCGGTGCGTCTTGCGGGAGGATGTCGTTCATGCCTTTGATGGCGACGATTTTTTCTGGTTTGGACATGGTCGTTAGCTTTTCTTCAGCGTAGGGTGGACCGCTCTGCCGTCCACGCGTTCAATCAGAGCATGCACTGGCTGGACGCGTGGACGGGGAACCCGTCCACCCTACGTCATTCCGTCATTATTGCGCCGCCACTTCGCGGCCGTAATTCTTCTTCACGTAATCGAGCACGATGGTCTGGAACTCATCGACGATGCGCTCGCCGCGCAGGGTCGCGAATTTCTGGCCGTCGACAAACACCGGCGCCGCCGGCGATTCGCCGGTGCCCGGCAGGCTGATGCCGATATTTGCGTGCTTCGATTCGCCCGGGCCATTCACGATACAGCCCATCACGGCCACGTTCATCGCTTCCACGCCCGGATAGGTTTTCTTCCACTCCGGCATCTGCTCGCGCAGGAAGGTCTGGATGTTGTCGGCCAGTTCCTGGAACACGGTCGAGGTGGTACGGCCGCAACCCGGGCAGGCGATCACCATCGGCGTGAACTTGCGCAGGCCCATGGTCTGCAGGATTTCCTGGCCGACCACCACCTCGCGGGTACGGTCGCCGCCCGGTTCCGGGGTCAGCGAGATGCGGATGGTGTCGCCGATGCCTTCCTGCAGCAGCACCGACAGCGCCGCGGTCGAGGCGACGATGCCCTTGCTGCCCATGCCGGCTTCGGTCAGACCAAGGTGCAGCGGGTAGTCGCAGCGGCGCGCCAGTTCGCGGTAGACCGCGATCAGGTCCTGCACGCCCGAGACCTTGCAGCTCAGGATGATCTTGTCGCGCGCCAGGCCGACTTCTTCGGCGCGCACGGCATTCTCGATCGCCGACGTGATCAGGGCTTCGTACATCACCGCCTGGGCGCTCCAGGGATTCGCGCGCGCAGCGTTCTCGTCCATGATGCGCGCCAGCAGCGACTGGTCGAGCGAGCCCCAGTTGACGCCGATGCGCACCGGCTTGTTGTATTTGGCGGCGATCTCGATCATCTGCGCAAACTGGGTGTCGCGCTTGGCGCCCTGCCCCACGTTGCCCGGATTGATGCGGTATTTCGACAGCGCCTGCGCGCAGTCCGGATAGTCGCGCAGCAGCAGGTGGCCGTTGTAGTGGAAGTCGCCGACCAGCGGCACGTCGACTTCCATGCGGTCCAGCTGTTCGCGGATCGCCGGCACGGCGGCGGCCGCCGCCGGGGTATCGACCGTCAGGCGCACGATCTCGGAACCGGCGCGCGCCAGCTCCTTGATCTGGATTGCGGTGCCGATCGCGTCGGCGGTGTCGGTGTTGGTCATCGACTGCACCACCACCGGGGCGTCACCGCCGACCCAGACGGTGCGGTTGCCGTGCGACACCGCCACCTTGCGGCTGACGCGGCGCGCCAGCGGGCCGGAAGGAATGGCGGCGCTGGTAGGCGTCAGTTCGGAGACTTCGTTGGGGGAGATCATCAGGCTTGGATTCCGTTGTTATTTCAGTGCCACGCGCGCGACCGTCTTGCCTGCCTGCTGCGGCAGCGGGACGTTGGCGCCGCGCAGGGTCGCGTTCACGCCGCCAGGGGCGCCGACGGTCAGCGTTGCCGGGCCGTTGAGTTCGACCGATTCGGTGCTGCCGGCTTTCACCAGGCGCGAGATCAGCGGACGGCCGCCGCCGGCTGGTGCGACCTGGATCCAGGAATCTTCGCGCACGGTCAGCACCAGGGTGTTGGCGCCGGCAGGAGCGGCGGCAGCGCCGGTCGCCGGGGTGGCGGCGACCGGCGTTGCGACGGCCGGTGCGGCGGCGGTCACGGTGGCGGTCGGCGTGCCAGGCGCCGGGACCGGGGCCGGGGCCGGCGTGGTGCCCGGAGCCGCAGGCGCGGTGATGGCCGGCGCGGCCGCCGGCGCAGCTTCGCCGGCCGGCGACGGCACCGAGATCAGCGGCACTGATGGATTGAGCAACTGGTCTTGCTGGGTTGCGCCCGAGGCTGCACCCGACGTTACACCGGCAGGCGCGGCGACGCCGTTCGGCGCCGCAGTGCCGACCGGGTTTTCCAGCACGTGGTTGGCTTCGGCGGCGTCATGCTGGGCGGTGCCGGGAATCGCGCCCAGCTGCCAGGCGGCGACGGCGGCGCCGGCCACCACCACCACGGCGGCGATCCAGCCCAGCGGCAAGCGGTTGCGGCGGCCACCGATCGGGAACCGGGTTTCCGAGAACGCGGCCGGACGCTGCTCGCGGCGCAGGTTGGCGCTGGCGGTGGCGTTGGCGCCGACCTGGGCTTCGGGCGGCATGTTCAGCTCGATCATCGACACCAGCGGCGCGGCGTCGATGCGCAGCAGCTTGGCGTAGGCGCGCACGAAGCCGCGCGTCACGGCCGGGCTCGGCAGCGAGGCGTAGTCGCCGGCTTCCAGCGCCACCACCTGGCGCGGCGCCAGCTTCAGCTGGTCGGCCACCTGCTCCACGGTCCAGCCCATCGCTTCGCGTTGGGACTGCAGGGTCTGGCCAGGGATGCCGGGCTGGTTGCCCGGCGTGGCCGGCTGGTCTGCGTGCTCGTTCATGGTGCTCGTCCTCGTCCTTTTCTCATTCGTCGAAAGCCCCGCGCTCGAACGCCGCATACTCGGGCGATCCGGGGAAGCGGCGCCGCAGCTGGGCGGCCAGGCTCGCTTCGTGGCTACGCTCGCCCAGCTTGCGCTGGACGCGCATGGCAAGCCACAGCGCATCGGCCGACAGCGTCTCCAGTTTGGCTGTCTCGATCAGGCGGTTAATGAAGAATCCGGCGCGGGTCATGTCGCGCCGTTCGTAATACACCCGCGCCAGGCCGGCGTTGACCGGCTCCAGGTCGGGGGAGAGACGCAGGGCGTCGAGCAGGTAGCGCTCGGCCGCGTCGAAATTGTTTTGCTTGATGCTGCACACGCCCGCATTTACCAGCGCGCTGGTCGGCGTCTGGTAGCTCGGGTTCTTGATGGCGGCATCGAAGTAGCGCAGCGATTCAGCCGGGCGGTTCAGCGACTGGCACAGGAACGAACCGTAGTTGTTCGACAGGTCCGGGTTGCCGGGCGCCAGGCGCAGCGCGTGCTTGTAGTTGTCGTCGGCCAGCGCCAGCTGGCCCATCGCGGTATAGATCAGGGCGCGCACGCCGTAGGCGTCGGCATACCCAGGGTCGGCCGCGATCGCCTGCTTGATCTCGTCCAGCGCGATCTCGAGCTTGCCGTCCTGGTAGTAGCCGACCGCCAGCTGCAGGCGGATGTTGGCGCGCTTTTCCAGCGCGGTCTGATCCGAAGCGGTTTTGAGTTCGCCGCGCGCGGTCGTGCCGGCGCCCGAACCGGACCCGGCGCAAGCGGCCAGGGACAGGATCAGGGGCAGCGCGAAGGCGGCGGCGCGGCGCATCAGGTCGGGATCTCCACGATGCGGCCGAAGTCGGCGCCGAATTTCTTCTGGTACTCGGCCATCTTTTCCATGCGCTCGACCACGCGGGTGCGGTCCTTGACCTCGCCCGCCAGCTGGCCGCAGGCGGCGTCGATGTCGTCGCCGCGCGTCTTGCGCACGGTGGTCACGATGCCGGCGTTCATCAAGACTTCAGCGAAAGCCTTGATGCGCGGATTCTTGGAGCGGAACAGGCCCGATTCCGGGAACGGGTTGAACGGGATCAGGTTGAACTTGCAGTTCACGCCGACGATCGGGTCGTTGACCAGCGCGATCAGTTCGCGCGCATGCTCGTCGCTGTCATTGAAACCGTCCAGCATGCAGTACTCGAAGGTGATGAAGTCGCGCGGGGCGAATTCCAGATAGCGCTTGCAGGCGGCCATCAGTTCGCGCAGCGGGTATTTCTTGTTGAGCGGCACCAGGATGTCGCGCAGCGCGTCGTTCGAAGCGTGCAGCGACACCGCCATCGCCACCGGCACGTCCTGCGCCAGCTTGTCGATGTTCGGCACCACGCCCGAGGTCGACAGCGTCACGCGGCGGCGCGACAGGCCGTAGGCGTTATCGTCGAGCATCAGTTTCAATGCGGTGACGGTCGGCTCGTAGTTCAGCAGCGGCTCGCCCATGCCCATCATCACCACGTTGGTGATCTGGCGTTCGCCCTTCGGGCCCGGCTCGATGCCCTTGGTACGGCGCAGCTCGAACTCGGCCATCCACAGCTGGCCGATGATCTCGGCCACGGTGAGGTTGCGGTTGAAGCCCTGCTTGCCGGTCGAGCAGAAGCGGCAGTTGACGGCGCAGCCGGCCTGCGTGGAGATGCACAGCGTGCCGCGGTTTTCTTCCGGGATGAACACGGTCTCGACCGCGTTTCCGTTGCCGACGTCGACCAGCCATTTGCGGGTGCCGTCGCTGGCGGTCTTGTCGCTGACGATGGCCGGGGCGCGCACTTCGGCGCGCGTTTTCAGCTTTTCGCGCAGCGACTTGGCCAGGTCGGTCATGCTGTCGAAGTCGGCGGCGCCGAATTGATGGATCCAGCGCTGCAACTGCTTGGCGCGGAACGGTTTCTCACCCAATTCGGCGCAGTAGGCGACGAGTTGCGCGGGATCGAAGTCCAGCAGGTTGGTGAGAGTCGTCATGGCAAATTCCTTTATTTCGAACACCCGCTCGCGCCAGCCCTTGGCTGCAGGCGAGCGGGTTACTCATTCAATTAGTCTGGGGGAAAGAAGCAATCTGGGGAACGCCCAGACTGCGTTCCCCCGTACCAATTAACGCGAGTAGACGTTCAGTGCTGGGAAGAAGTAAGCGATTTCCACAGCGGCGGTCTCGGCAGCGTCCGAACCGTGCACGGCGTTGGCGTCGATCGAGTCGGCGAAGTCGGCGCGGATGGTGCCGGCGTCGGCTTTCTTCGGATCGGTAGCGCCCATCAGGTCGCGGTTTTTCAGGATCGCGCCTTCGCCTTCCAGGGCGGTGACCATGACTGGACCCGAGATCATGAAGTCGACCAGGTCCTTGAAGAACGGACGGGCGGCGTGCACGGCGTAGAAGCCTTCGGCTTCAGCGCGCGACAGTTGCACCATGCGGGCAGCGACGATCTTCAGGCCAGCGCCTTCGAAGCGGCTGTAGATTTGGCCGATCACGTTTTTTGCAACTGCGTCCGGCTTGATGATGGACAGGGTGCGTTCGATTGCCATGTAAAACTCCGATAAAAAGAAAGGTTAAATCTAAGAAATTCGATAGAACTTCGGGGCTCAATCAACCTTTAATTTTAGCATACAAGCCGCAACTATCCGATATTGCGGTAGTGGCAAGCATGGTGGTACAGTGACGACGAATTCCGTCCCGGTTTCGGCTCGTACTTCATCTTCGATTAAGGCTGGCGGTGTAGGATGAGCGCGAAGTCCCCTGGAAGCACGCCTGGAAGCACGTTGCCGCCCCCTGCTTGCAACAGCATTGTGCAGCAATCCTTGCAACATTGTGCAGTATCTTTTTATTCAACCGGAGGCACTATATGTACCCGAGTACCCAACAGCAAAGTACCATCGACCTGACCAAAGGCGGTCAGGCCACGCGCAACAAGGTCTTGCGCAACACGTATTGGCTGCTGGCGCTGTCGATGATCCCGACCGTCCTGGGCGCATTCATCGGCGTGTCGATGCAGTTGCCAATGCTCAGCGGCGGCATCGGCTTCATCGTCTTCCTGGCGATCGCCTTCGGCTTCATGTTCGCGATCGAAAAGACCAAGCATTCGGCAGTCGGCGTGGCAGTGCTGCTCGGCTTCACCTTCTTCATGGGCCTGATGCTGACCCCGCTGCTGACCTACACCCTGGGCTTCAGCAACGGCGGCAGCCTGATCATGACCGCGTTCGGCGGCACCGCGGCCGTGTTCGCCGTGATGGCCAGCATCGCCACCACCACCAAGCGCGACTTCTCGGGCATGGGCAGCTGGCTGATGGCCGGCGTGATCATCCTGGTGCTGGCCGCCGTCGCCAACATCTTCCTGCAGATGTCGGCACTGTCGATCGTGATCTCGATCCTGGCGATCGGTATCTTCTCGGCCTTCATCCTGTTCGACGTGCAGCGCATCATCAACGGCGGCGAGACCAACTACATCTCGGCCACCCTGGCGATCTACCTGGACGTGTACAACATCTTCACCAGCCTGCTGCACCTGCTGGGCATTGCCGGCGGCGACCGCGACTGATTCGCTTCATGCAATAAAAGAACCGGCCGCTGGCCGGTTTTTTTACGCCCGTTTTACCCCGAACGCCGCCGCCCTAGCCGGCAATCATCTCGCGCACCCGCGCCGTCAGGGCGTCGATCGCGAACGGCTTGGTCAGCACCTGCATGCCCGGCTTCAGGTGGCCGTTGCCGATCAGGCTGTTTTCGGCATAGCCGGTGATAAACAGCACCTTCAGGCCGGGCCGGCGCTCGAGCGCGGCGTCGGCCAGCTGGCGCCCGTTCATGCCGCCCGGCAGGCCGACGTCGGTCACCATCAGGTCGATGCGCGCGTCCGATTGCAGCAGCTTGAGGCCGGCAATACTGTCGCCCGCCTCCAGCGCGGTGTAGCCCAGGTCTTGCAGCACCTCGGCCACCAGCATGCGCACCGACGGCTCGTCGTCGACGATCAGCACCGTCTCGCCCTGGCCGCCCGCAGGCTCGGGCACGCTGCGCAGGCCGGCGTCGTCAAGGTCGATGTCGCCGTAATAGCGCGGCAGGTAGACGCACACCGTGGTGCCCTGCCCCACTTCGGAATAAATCCTGACCTCGCCGCCCGACTGGCGCGCGAAGCCGTGGATCATCGACAGGCCCAGGCCAGTACCCTCGCCGATCGGCTTGGTGGTGAAGAACGGCTCGAACACCTTGGCCATCAATTCGGGCGCCATGCCGGTGCCGCTGTCGGTCACGCACAGCGACAGGTATTGCCCTTCCGGAATTTCGTGCGCCTTGGCGGCCGAGTGATCCAGCCATTTGTTCGCGGTTTCGATCGTGATGCGCCCGCCGCCGGGCATGGCGTCGCGCGCGTTGATGCACAAGTTCAGTAGTGCATTCTCGAGCTGGCCGGCGTCGATCAGGGCTGGCCACAGGCCCACCGCGCCCACCACTTCCAGCGCGATCGCCGGGCCGATGGTGCGCCGGATCAATTCTTCCATGCCGGCCACCAGCTGGTTGACGTTGGTCGGCTTGGGGTCGAGCGTCTGGCGCCGCGAAAACGCCAGCAGGCGGTGAGTGAGCGCCGCCGCACGCCGCGCGGCGCCCTGGGCCACCTGCATATAGCGTTCGAGGTCGCCGCTCTTGCCCTGGCGCAGGCGGATCTGCATCAGGTCCAGCGCGCCGGTGATGCCGGCCAGCAGGTTGTTGAAGTCATGCGCCAGGCCGCCGGTGAGCTGCCCCACCGCTTCCATCTTCTGTGCCTGGCGCAATTGCTCTTCCAGATTGCGCTGGCTGGTGGTCTCGATGCCGACCCCGGTGCTGCGCACCGCCTGGCCGTGCTCGTCCAGGTGGGTGCGCCAGCGCGACAGCACCCAGCGGGTGGCGCCGTTCGGATGGCGCAGGCGATACTCGAACGCCATGTCCTTGCCGCTGCTCAGGCTGCGCGCGATTTCGGCGCGCAGCAGTGCCAGGTCATCGGGGTCGACGTTGACCAGGAACTCGGCGGCCGGCACGCCTTGCGCACCGTGCGCCGGATCGATGCCGTACAGGTCGGCGATGGCGGCGTCGCATACGTACACACCCTGCAGCAGATCGGCGCTCCAGATGCCGACGCCGCCGACCGAGTCCAGCGTCAGGCGTGCGACTTCTTCGGCGTCGCGCAGGGCTTTTTCGCGCTGCCGCTCCGGCATCAGGTCGCGCCCGGCGGCATAGATCCGGCCCGCCTCGAACGCACCGGTCCAGGACAGCCAGTGCCAGCTGCCATTCTTGTGGCGGAAGCGGTAAGCATAAGGATCGGTCAGCGGCTGCCCGGCAATGCCGGCGAACGCGGCCAGCGTCGCCTCCAGGTCATCCGGATGGGTGAATTCTACAAATTGCTTGCCGACGATGTCGGCCGGGGTGTAGCCCAGCACCGTGGCCCACATCGGATTGACGGTTTCGATCGTGCCGTCAGGCAGCGCCACCACCAGCAATTCCTGCGACAACTGCCACGAACGATCCAGTTCGCGCGTACGCGCCGCCACCTGCTGTTCGAGCGACGCCGCCAGCTCGCGCCGGGCCCGCTCGGCGACGCGCCGCGCGGTCGCGGCGCGGGTGCGCAGGGCAACTTCGCGGATGAACTCCAGCTCGCTTTCGCTCCATGCGCGCGGGTGGACCGTGCTCACGTACAGCAGGGCCACGAATTGGCCGCGCTCGAACACCGGGGTATTCACGAAGGCGCGCACGCTGCGCTCCTCCAGCGCCGCGGCGAAGTCGCGCGTGCGCACGTCGAGCCGCGCATCATGCACCACCACAGTGTCGCCGCGCTTGAAGTCTTCGATATAGGAACCGTAGTCGCGGAAATGCACGGTGCCGGCCAGCGAGCGTGCGCCGCCCCTGGTCCAGTCGCGCTCCACCGTGAGGGTCTCGGCGGCGGCATTGACCTCGCCGTAGCCGACCAGCTGCACGTCCAGGGTTTCGCCCAGCACCCGGGTCGCTATATCAGTCACGCTGACCGCGTCGTCGTGCTGATTGAGCGTGTCGCTCAGCGCCAGCAGCGCGCCGTGCCGGGCTTCGTCGCGCTTGCGCGCGCTGATGTCCGAGAACAGGATCGCCACCTGGCGCCGCTCCGGGTCGCCGATGCGGTAGGCATAGACGTCGAAGTGACGGCTCTCCATGGCCTGCGCCACATATTCGAAATGGGCCGGCTTGCCGGTGGCGGCAATCTCCTGGTAGCAGTCGAACCAGAATTGCTCGTGCTCGGGAACCAGGTTGCGCATCCAGCGTCCGGTGGCCTCGCGCATGCCGGTATGCTTTTCGAAAGCGGGATTGACTTCGAGGTAACGGTAGTCGGCCGGCTGGGCGCCGTTGGCGAAGCGGACTTCGATGATGCAGAATCCAATGTCCAGTTCAGCGTGCGTGCCGACGAAAGACGGGCCGTTGCGTTGATTGTGTTGAGTGTCCATGTCGATGCACCAGGGGTGGTTCTGACATGGATAAGGTGCTCCAGATCAGGTCGGAATTTTTAATTTTCCTATTTGACCTGTTCGCGACCGGATCGTCTGTACGCTAGGCCTCATCCATGGCATTCGGCGACCTGGGCTTACTCTCGTGCAAAAAAAAGGCCCGGCGACATCTCGACCGGGCCATCTCGACAGACTACTGCCGGTCAGATCGGATGCACTGCCGCTTGTTGCGCCTCGATACCGGCACCGAGGTCGACGCCTGCCGCCGGCTTGTCGCCCAGCTCGAACACGCCGATCGACTCCACGTGCGAGGTGTGCGGGAACATGTTGACCACGCCCGCCTTCTGCATCACGTAGCCGGCCTTGTGCACCAGGATGCCGGCATCGCGCGCCAGCGTCGCCGGGCTGCACGAGACGTAGACGATGCGTTGCGGCATCAGCTCTTCATGGGTCTCGCGCAAGTCGGCCAGCGCCTGGGCCAGCGCCATGGCGCCGTCGCGCGGCGGGTCGACCAGCATGCGGTCGAAACGGCCGAGCGCAACCAGGTCTTCCTTCGTCACCTCGAACAGGTTGCGGGTCGAGAACGAAGTCTTCGCTGCCAGGCCGTTGGCCTGGGCGTTCTCCAGCGCGCGCGTGGTCAGCGCGGTGCTGCCCTCGATACCGACCACTTCGCGCGCCTGGGTCGCCAGCGGCAGGGTGAAGTTGCCCAGGCCGCAGAACAGGTCGGCCACGCGGTCGTGCGGCTGCACGTCCAGCAGGCGCAGCGCCTTGGCCACCAGCACGCGGTTGATCTGGTGATTGACCTGGGTGAAGTCGGTCGGCTTGAACGGCATGCGAATGCCGAACTCGGGCAGCGTGTAGTACAGCTCCCTGTAGTCGGGACCGCCCGGCGCCGGGTAGTACGGATACGCCGTGTCCGGGCCTTTCGGTTGCAGCCAGAACTGGATGTTCCATCGGTCGGCGAACGCTTTCACCAGCACTTCATCGGCGCTGCTCAGCGGCGCCATGATGCGCAACACCAGCACGGTGGACTCTTCGCCGATGGCCACCTCGATCTGCGGCACCTGGTTGTAGAGCGACAGCGCGCCGATCAGTTCGCGCAGCGGCACCAGCAGTTGCGCGACGTGGTCGGGCAGGATCTCGCAGGTGGTGATGTCGGCCACGTAGGCCGAGCTGCGCTCGTGGAAGCCGACCAGCACCCCGCCCTTCTTGGCCACGTGACGCACCGACAGGCGCGCGCGGAAACGGTAGTCCCAGGTCGGGCCGTACATCGGGCGCATGATCATCTCGGCCTTCACCTTGCCGAGGTGCCACAGGTTGTCTTCCAGCACGCGACCCTTCATCGCCACCTGGGCCGAAGGCTCGAGATGCTGCATCGAGCAGCCACCGCAATAGCCGAAGTGTTGGCACTTCGGTTCGACCCGCATCGACGAAGCGCGTTGCAGGGTGACCATGCGGCCCGATTCCCAGTTCTTTTTCTTGCGCAGCGTCTCGAAGCTGACCCGCTCGCCCGGCAGTGCGCCTTCGACGAAGATCACCTTGCCCGGAGAGCCGTCTTCGTTCTCGAGGTGGCCGACGCCACGGGCGTCCGCGTCGAGGGATTTGATGTCGATGAATGTTTCTTGCATGGCGAGAGTAGTTGGGAGTGGACCACGGACCGGCCCGGCTCAGGGCGGCGCGGGCGGACGATACAAACAAAAAATGGGCTTTCACGCCCGGCGGGCATGATAGCAAGGAATCGGGGTGGACGCTACCGTGAAGCCGGTGCTGGTCGGGGCGATAGCGCCTGTAGACTCGGGGTTTTTCGTTCCTACGAAACCCCGTTGGTTAGTTACATTTTTACAGCCAGTAGCGTGCCTATGGTGATGTCTTACGACAAGCGCGTCGACAGGATATCCGGCGCAGCACTTACAACAAGGAGTCGCGCACCACCCCGCGCGCCGCCATCGCCCGCTTGAGCTTGACCAGCGCCTCCTGCTGGATCTGGCGCACCCGTTCGCGCGTCACGCCCATCTGCTCGGCCAGCACTTCGAGCGTGGCCGGATCATCGTTGTCCAGCCCGTAGCGCCGGGTGACCACCAGGCGCTGCTTGTCGGGCAGGCGCGCCAGCCAGTCGCGCACCAGCAGCGCCATCTCGTGCTGCTCGGCGCGCGCGTCGGGGCTGTCGCCGGCTTCGTCCGGCAACATGTCCATCAGGCTCGAGCCGGGATCGTTGTCCAGCGGCGCGTCGAGCGAGGTGGCGTGCTCGGACAGCGCCAGGATGTCCTGCACCTCTTCCACCGGGCGGTCGAGCAGGCTGGCGATGTCTTCGCTCGAGGCTTCCTTGCCGTCGTGGTGGCGCGACTCGAGGTGGTACTTGGCGCGCAGAACGCTGTTGAGTTCGCGCACCATGTGCACCGGCAGGCGCACCGTACGCGCCTGGTTCATGATGGCGCGCTCGATGCTCTGGCGGATCCACCAGGTGGCGTAGGTGGAAAAACGGAAACCGCGCTCGGGCTCGAACTTGTCGATGGCGCGCATCAGGCCGATGTTGCCCTCTTCGATCAGGTCGAGCAGGACCACGCCGCGGTTGATGTAGTGCTTGGCGATCGAGACGACCAGGCGCAGGTTATGCTCGATCATCTTCTGGCGCGAACTGAAGTCGCCGGCCTTGGCCAGGGTGGCGTAGTGCACTTCTTCGGGCGCGGTCAGCAGCGCGCGCGCGCCGATCTGGTTCAGGTAGTGCTGGGTGGTGTCGGTGGCCAGTTCGGACTGCAGCACCTTGCGCAGTTCGTCGACGGTCTCGATGCCGGCGCTGCCGGACAGCAAAGCAACGCCATCCGCGCCGTCCGCATGCTCGACACCGTCGGCGCGCCCGGCACCGTCCGCAGCATGCACGCGCTCGCTGTCCGGATCATCCGGAAAATCCTCCGAATCGTCGATGTCCAGCGAGTGCGGCGGCTGCGTCATGTCTTCCTATCGGCCGGGCAGAAACCTCGTCGGGTCGACTGGTTTGCCCTGTTGACGGATCTCGAAATGCAATTTGACCAGGTCAGCATCCGAATCGCCCATTTCGGCGATCATCTGGCCCTTGGCCACGTTGTCGCCTTCCTTGACCACGATCTTGCGGTTGTGGGCGTAGGCGGACAGCAAGCTGTTGCTGTGCTTGACGATGACGAGGTTACCATAACCGCGGATGCCGCTGCCAGCGTACATTACCTTGCCGGCGCCGGCCGCGACCACCTGCTGGCCCATCTTGCCTGCGATGTCGATGCCCTTGTTGCGGCCTTCGTCGAAGGTGGCGATGATGCGGCCGTCCGACGGCCACATCCAGCTCAGCTTCTCGTCGCCGGGAGAGGCGGCAGTGCTGCCGGCGGCGACAGTGGCGTTGCCGGCCGCCGAGGTCGGGGCTGCGATGACGGCGTCGGTGCGCGCGCCGGACGGTGCGGTGTCCTTGCGTGCGTCGGCGACGGCGGTCTCGCTGTATGGCTTCTTGTCGGCGCGCGGCTCGGTCTTGCGCGGCACGCTGCCGGCGCTTGGCGGCATCGGCACCGGCTGGGTGGTCACCGCGGTGGCGCGCTCGACCGGATTGACGCGCAGCACCTGGCCGACCTTGATGTCGTCCGGGTTGGCCAGGTTGTTCCAGGTGACCAGGTCGCGGTAGTTCTGGCCGAAATCGAGGGCGATGCGCAGCAGGGTGTCGCCCTTGCGCACGGTGTACATGCCGCGCTCGTCCTGCTTGGGCGCTTCTTCGACGCGCGCCGGCGCCGGACGGGTGTGGGCCGGGGCCTGGGTGGCCGGACGTTCGACGACCGGGGCCTGGCGGGTGGTGGTGGAGCAACCGGCAACGAGGCCGAGGAAGATCGTCAGGAGGGCTAAACGCGGTGCTTGTTTCATTGGCATTCTAATTAGTCTATCGGCGTACGGCGGAGCCTGGCAGGCTCCTTTCCTGGTTAGATGGTGCCCGGGCGCAGCGGCACGAAGTGGCAGGCTTCCAGCGTTTCGCTGGTCCACTCGGATTTGCCGATGCGGGTGATGCGGTGCAGATGCTGCACCTGGGCGCCGACGGGCGCAACGAGGTGCGCACCGATGGCCAGCTGCTCGAGCAAGGCTTGCGGCACCTCGAGTCCGGCGGCCGCGAGGATGATGCCATCGAATGGCGCCACCTGCGGCAAGCCTAGCATACCATCGCCGTACTGCAAACGAAGGTTGGAAATCCGCAGCGGCCGCAAGTTGGTCTTTGCGAGCTCGTGCAGGGGCTTGATGCGCTCGATGGAGTACACCTCCTTCGCGACGAAGGACAGGACCGCGGCCTGGTAGCCGCAGCCGGTGCCGATCTCGAGCACGCGTTCCAGCGCCTTGCCGCCGCGCGCAGATTCGCTCATCAGCTCGATCATGCGGGCGACGATATAGGGCTGGGAAATCGTCTGGTTATGGCCGATCGGCAGCGAGGCGTCGATGTACGCCTGGCTCGACATGGCCGGTTCGATGAACAGGTGGCGCGGCACCGTTTCCATGGCGGCCAGCACTTTCGCGTTGGCCACGCCCTGGCGCGCGACCCGCGCTACCATTGCGCGGCGCACCGCTTCGGTGGCCATCAGATCGGAGCGCGGCGCGGCCGGCGCACTGCTGGCCTTAGGGGCATAGCTCGGAGGACGGGGCGCTGGGGCCGGCGCCGGGGGCGCCTTGGCCGATCCGCCTTGCGTCGCCGTGCTGGCGGCATTGCGGGTGGCGGTCTGCGGCGTGGCGACCGGGCCACGCGCCGCCGGCTTGGTGGTGCGCCCGGCGCCGCCGGTGACCGACGACAGCGGCAATGGGAAATTGCTGCGCTGATCGCTCATGCCAGGCCCCGCGCCAGCAGGTCGAGCTGGGTCTTGTGGGTCAGGTCGATCTGCAGCGGCGTCAGCGAGACCTGGCCCTGGCTGGTGGCGTGGAAGTCGGTGCCCTCGCCGGCGTCGCGGCAGGCGCCGACCGCGCCGATCCAGAAGATCTCGCGTCCGCGCGGATCCTGCGCGCGGATCACCGGCTCGGACTGGTGACGGCGGCCGAGGCGGGTCGGCGTCAGCGGGCCGATCTGCTCGTACGGCAGGTTCGGGATGTTCACGTTGAGCAGGAACGGCGTTGGCAGCATGGCCAGGCCGCCGTCGACATAGCGCTGCACGATGTCGCGCGCCACGCGGGCGGCGGAATCGACGTGGGTCCAGCCGGCGTTGACCTGCGAGAAAGCGATCGCAGGCAGGCCGAACAGATAGGCTTCGGTGGCGGCGGCGACGGTGCCGGAGTACAGGGTGTCGTCGCCCATGTTCTGGCCGTTATTGATGCCTGAGACGACCAGGTCGGGCGGGCTGTCGGACATACCGGTCAGGGCGATATGGACGCAGTCGGTCGGCGTACCGTTGCAGAAGTAAAAACCGTTGGCAGCCTTGGTCACCGACAATGGACGATCCAGTGTCAACGAATTCGACGCGCCCGAGCGGTTGCTGTCGGGCGCAACGACCACGATCTCCGCGATAGCGGCGAGCGCGTCGGCCAGCGCGTTGATACCAGGCGCCAGATATCCGTCGTCGTTACTGATAAGAATTCGCATGTCGAAGATTTTACCCGAAGCAACGCCTGTATCGACATTTGAGGGGCGAAATTCGCGCCGGGATTTCATAATCCGGGACAGCCAGCGACACTCAGACACCTGCACTAGGAGCACGTTTAGGAAAGCTGAGCAAGCTGACAACGCCGGCACAGGCATGAAAACAACGGTCGGCGCGGCTATTCGCGTGCGCTTGTCAGTTCGTCAAGCGGAGAAAATGTCGTTCGTGACCAATCTGGTAAGCCGGGGTGTAGGGAGTAAATCCGTGCACGACGCCGGAGCAGACGGCGTGACGGAACCGATCGACGACGAAGTCAGGTTGAACAGGTGGGGCGACCGACGAAGTCAGGTCGCGTAGCACACAACACCATTACACAAGGCTGCGCAGAACTCCCGGCCAGGCGCCAGGCCGAAAGCTGGCCCGGCTAATCCGGATCGCACTGCCACCTGGCCGGGCACTGCTGGTGTCGGACTCAGCGCATCGCCATGGGATTGTCGCGCGCGGCTTCGATCAGGGCCCCTTCGAGCAGCGATACCTCGTCTTGCGTGAACGAGAGCAAGGCATCCTTGTCGCCATCCTGCAGATAAACCTGCTTGATCATGGCGGCGCCGCGCCGGCGCAGTGGATGGGCGGCGCTCGGACGTAGCACCGAGGTGCGCAGACTGTCGGCCAGCGCGCGCGCCTCACCCGGACTGCGGCTGTCGATCAGGTCCTGGAGCTGCGCCAGCTTGTGGCCGAGATTGTCGGCCGCGTGGCCTGCGTCGCCCGATTCCACTGTCATGCGCGCCGGCTCACGCTCGTTTGGGCGACGACTCTCTTGCCCGTGGCGGTCATGGAATGCGGCGTGAAAGGCGGCCGACCGGCCCGGCGCGCTCAAGCCGGCGCCCGCAACATCGGCCCTATCGGCAGCCGCCGTATCCGGAGCCCCTGTGACGGCAAGTCGCGCGCGCGCCGAATCGTCGCCGTTGACGCCCGTGGTACGCACGTCAGTAGCGTCGAGGCCGGTGTGACCTCTGCCCCACCCTTCCGCCTCCTGCAGGCGCTGGCGCAGATCGGCCACCTGCTCGCGCAGACGACGCGCGGCTTCGGCTTCACCCTGCTGGCCGAGCGTCGAGGCAAGTCGCAGCTGCATGTTCAGGGTTTCGGGATGGCCGGCCCCCAGGTGCCGCTCGCGCGCATGCGCCAATGATTCCTGAATGCTGCGCACCGCCGCCAGGTCGCCTTGCGCGGCAAGGATCTCGGCCAGCGCCTCGCGCGCGCCAAGGGTGCCGGCGGCATCCGCGCCATCGTGCCGCTCGCGGGCGCGCAGCACCGCTTCCAGCATGCGCCGGGCATTGCCCAGTTCGCCGGCTTCGCCGAACAGCAGCGCCAGCCCCTGGGCGCAGCGCAGCGTGTCCGGATGCTCGGCGCCCTGACGGCGGCGGCGCCCTTCGAGCACGCGCTCGTACACGATGCGCGCGCGTGTACTTTCATGCTGCTGCACCAGGCTGCGCGCCAGGTCTTCCAGGCAGCCGAGGGTGGCCGGGTGATCGTTGCCCAGCGCGCGTTCGCACGCCGTCACCACCTGCTCGTGCAGCGCCAGCGCGCGCTCGCCCTCGCCCAGGCCGGCCAGCGTGCGCGCCAGCTGCGAACGGGCGCACAGGGTTTCGGGATCGTCGGCGCCGGCGCGCCGGGCGCACGCCTGCACCAGCACATCGTAGTGGCGGCGCGCCTCGTGCAGGCTGCCGCTCTCGAACAACAGGGACGCCAGGTCGGCGCGCGCCGCGCGCGTGGCCGCATGGTCCTCGCCCTGGAAGCGTTCGCGCAGCGCCAGACTCTCTTCCAGGCAGGCGCGCGCCTCGTCGCGCCGCCGTTCGCGCCGGTATAGAAGACCCAGTCGGGCCAGCACGTCGGCCAGCGTGACGGGCGTGGCGTTCGATGCGCCTTCAGGCAACTCCAGCGCATGCTGTGCTGCCGACTCGGTTTGTTGCGCTCCCTCCTGCATCGCCGCACGCGCCTTCGCCAGCGCCGCACATAGCCGGATTTCCTCAAACGATTGCCAGGGGAAGTAGCCGGGCGCCAGCCACTGGCCAAGCTGCGCGGCGAAGCGCGCCAGCGCGCGCCGGTCGCCGCCCGCGCCAGTGGTGGAGACGGCGTCGGCCAGCGCCAGCTGCACTTCGTCGAAATAACTATCGAGGTTCACGCGCGGCCAACCGTAGCAGGCGCGCAGCAATGCTTCCAGGCGCGGCTGGTAGCCGGGCGCGCCGTTGCGCACGTCGCCGCGGCGCCAGCGGCCATGCGGATCGCTGCGCGCGCCGTCGGCGCTGCAGGCGACTGGATACAGCAGCAGCGGACGTTGTTCGTCCTCGTGCGTGCAGCGATAGTCGATGGCGCGCCGCACCACTTCTTGCAGTCCCTCCAGGCTGCCGGGGGCCGGCGTGAACAGGCCGGCCAGGCGGTCGGGCAACAGCGTCGAGCAGACGCTGACGGCGGCCGAGCGCCCGGCGCCGGTGGCCACCAGCACGTGCCGGAAGTGGCCGGCCATGCGCGCCGCGAAGCGCCGGAACAGGGCCGGACAGGCGTCGAACAGCGCTTCCCAATCGAGCCGGCCGGCGCGCTCGGCGTAGCTGTCGTCGAAGCGTCCGGCGCGCATCAGGTAAAGCGGTCGGCGGCCGTCGGCGCGTTCGACGTGGGCTTGCCAGCCGGCGGCGTCGATCACGCGCTCGGCCAGTTCCTCGCCCTGCCCGCCTGCCCCGCGCAGGCGCGCGCGGCAGGTCTCGAAGAATTCGAGCAGCCCGGCGCGCATCGGCGCGGCGTCGGCACCCGGCGCCGCATCTTCGGCCAGGTTGGCGCCGTCGGCGGGCAGCGCGAAGTGGCGGTGCAGCGCGGGCGCTTCCAGGTCCCAGTCGATCACCAGTACCGGTTCGCCATCGGCGCTGGCGTTGCACCTCGCACTCGCCAGATGCAGCGCCAGCGCCGACAGAACGGCGTTGCGCGCCGCTCCCCCCTCGTATGCGTAGAACGTCGTCACTGCGCCGGGCGTGTCCAGCGGCTGGAACGCAATGCGGTTGTGGTCCATAGGGCTCCTCATTTTGGAAAAGTCAGGTCCGGAACGTCGCGCCATTCGGGTGGGACAGCGGGAAGCACGAATTGGTTGCAGTCGTGATCGTGCGGTGTGTGTTTTTTCTGGCAGGCGTAGTGGGTGGCGATGCGCTTGACCATCTTGTCGATGTCGGGCAAGAAGTCCGGGTTCGACTTGAGATCGGCGGTGGCCATGGTGTAGTGCGAGAAGTCGACGTAGAACGTCGATTCGGAAATCTGGCGCGGGAGCGATTCGGGGTGGCGCGTCATGATCACCGGGATCACCAGGCGGCTGGGCAGCACGTACCACTTGCTGCGCTCGGCTTCGAGCAATTGCATGGCGGCGTATTCGCGCCGGGTATAGGCGTGCGCTTCGTACTTGGGCGTGTAGATCAGGATCATGCACACGCTTTCGCACATCGCGCGCGCGATCTTTCGGTCGAGATCGTCGCCACCGCCGAGCTGTTCGGTGTCGACGAAGAGTTCGTCTTCGCTGTCGAAATAAGGTTCGAGATAGCAGCGCAGCGCGTCCGCCAGGCTGGTCTTGAATTGCCGCATGAGCTGGTGGCGCCCATGTGCGTAGCTGAAGAAACAACCGTAACGTATCGCCATGCTGGTCCCCGGTCCGCGGCGCCCCTGGCGCTCGCAACCCCATGACTCTAGCGCGCCGACTTCACCGGGCTTTGCGGCCGGACAAGCAGACACGGGCCTGCCGCGCAATGCGGGAGGCCCGTGTTTTAGGGTAATTGTGCGGTGGAATCACCGCCGGCGTTCAGTCCGGGTTCAGGCCGCGTCCTGGCCAGCTTCTTCGCCGGCTTCTTCTCCAGGCCCGTCGCGGAAGAAGCGCAGCACGTCTTCCTGCACCCGGGTGCGCTTGAACGATGGCAGGCTTTGCCAGATGCGGCGCCCGTACGGCTTGGTGATCAGGCGCGGGTCGCAGATCATCAGCACGCCGCGGTCCTCGACGTCGCGGATCAGGCGCCCGGCGCCCTGCTTCAGCGTGATGATCGCCTCGGGCAATTGATGGTGCATGAAGCCGTTCAGGCCCTGCTTTTCCATCACCTCGATGCGCGCCGCCAGCACCGGATCGTCGGGCGGCGCGAACGGCAGCTTGTCGATGATGACCAGGGACAGCGCATCGCCGCGCACGTCGACGCCTTCCCAGAAACTCTGGCTGCCCACCAGCACCGCGTTGCCGGCATTGCGGAACGAGTCGAGCAGTTCGGTGCGGCCGCGCTCGCCCTGCACGAACAGCGGGAAGTCCCAGCCGCGCTCGGCGAATTCGGCGCGCAGGCGCTCGGCCACCTTGTTCACGGCGCGAATCGTGGTGCACAGGAAGAAGGTGCGCCCGCCCGCCGCCTCGATCACCGGCAGCGCGGCGTCGACCACGGCGTCGGTATACACCGCGGCCTGCGGTTCCGGCAGGCCGGTCGGCACGTACAGGATGCCCTGGTTCTCGTAATCGAACGGGCTGGGCCAGGTCTTGGCCGGCTCGCCGGTCAGGCCCAATTGATCCGAGAAATGCTTGAAGTCGTTCTTCACCGCCAGCGTGGCCGAGGTGAATATCCAGCTGCGCGGCGTGCCTTCGCGCTGGCTGGCGAAGATCGGCGCGATCGACAGCGGCGTCTTGTGCAGCTGCAGCGAGGACGAGAACGCTTCGGCCCACAGCACCGCCGCGTCCGCCGCCTTGGCCTTCGGGTCGGGCTTCCAGCCCTCGAACGCCGCAGCCAGCTCGATCGCGCGCACGCGGCAGGCCTCGACCGTTTCTGCGCGCGCGGCGTTTTCCTCGAGCACGGTGATCATGCCGGACAGCTCGTCCTTGAGCTTTTCAAGTGCCGGGAAGAACTGAGAGGTCGGCATGATCTGCGGCAGCGACAGGCGCAGGTTGCCGTCACCAAAACTCAGGCGCAAATCGCGCGCGGCCTTTTCGACCACGGTCACTACCTTGGCCCAGTCCGGGCCGCCGCGCGCATGCGCCAGGCCTTCGGCCAACACGTCGCGGCACAGTTCCAGCACTTGTGAAGTCGACACCGACTGGCCGAAGAACAAGGTCGCGGTATCGGGCAGCTGGTGCGCCTCGTCGAAGATGATGGTGTTGGCCGACGGCAGCAGCTCGGCCACGCCGGTATCCTTCAGCGCCACGTCGGCGAAGAACAGGTGGTGGTTGACCACCACCACGTCGGCCTGTTGTGCCTCCCTGCGCGCCTTCATCACGAAGCAGTCCTGGTAGTACTGGCACTCGGCGCCCATGCAGGTGTCGCGGGTCGAGGTGACCAGGTTCCAGACTGTGGCAGTTTCGGGCACTTTGGCCAGCTCGGCCTTGTCGCCCGAGCTGGTCATCTTGATGAAGCGCGAAATTTCTCTCAGGTGGCCGACGTCGTCGCGCGAAGTCAGGCGCCCGTTCTGCAGCGTACGCTCCAGGTGGAAATGGCAGACGTAGTTGGAGCGGCCTTTGAGCAGGGCCACCGAGACCGGCGCGCGCAGGGCGGCGCGCACGGTCGGGATATCGCGCAGGAACAATTGATCCTGCAAGTTCTTGGTCCCGGTCGAGACAATGGTCTTGCCGCCCCACAGCAGCGCAGGAACAAGGTAGGCGAAGGTCTTGCCCGTTCCCGTGCCGGCCTCGGCCATCAGCACTTGCTGGTCGGCGATGGCCTGGGCCACGGCCTTGGCCATCTCGGTCTGGGAACGGCGCGGCTTGAAGGTGCCGACAGCGGGCGCGAGCGGTCCGCCGGCGCCGAACAGGCGGTCGAGGTCGGCATCGTACTTACCGGCCGGGGCGGTCGCGAGGTCCGACGCGTCGGATGCAGCGGACGCAACGGAGCCGGCTACGGCAGCGGTAGCAGTGGCGTCGGCGCCGCCAGGCACGGCGGACAGTTCTGCGTGGCCGGAGCCAGGCAGAGGATCGGGAAGATGGTCGGTCAAAATCGTGTTCTGTTGGGCCTGGATGAAGAGCGTCAGGCCGGGATGTCGGGGACCAGCTGCATCTTGAGCAGCGTGATATGGTCTTTGAGCTGTAGTTTACGCTTTTTCAGCCGGCGCAGTTGAAGCTGGTCAGCATGACCGTCGGCCGTCAGCAGCGATATGACGGCGTCGAGGTCGCGGTGCTCCACATCGAGTTCGATAATACGGCGCTGGATGTCCTGGACGTCGGTCATGATTACTGTTCCAAACAGTGTTAAAGCGAAAGTGGAATGCGGCGGCGGCGCCGGCTGGATGGGTGAAAAGATTGGCGCGTCGGCAACTTGGCTTGCAAGGCGGCGGCTTCTCGGTGCATAGTTTAATGCAGGCAGAGGTTGCCGCCAACAAAGAATGGCGTAAGCGCTACGGAAAACACGGATTTATGACTGCATACAAGATCGAAGCGGGAACCGCGCAACACATCGGCAATCGCCCCCAGCAGAACGACCGCGCCGCGCTGTTCACCGGCGCGCGCGCGCCCGGCTACGTGCTGGCCGTGCTGTCGGACGGCATCACCGGCGCCGCCGGGGCCGACCAGGTGCTGCACACGGCGCGCCAGGTGTTCGACGAATTCAAGCCGCCCGACGGCCCCGACATCGAACGCCTGGCCGCGCTGCTGCACGAGATCATCAGCGAGACCCATACCGTGATCAAGATGAACGCGATCGCCGCCAAGGCCGAGATCCAGGCCAGCTTCGTCGGGCTGCTGCTCAGCCCCCATGGCGAGGCGGTATGGGCGCACGTCGGCGATTCGCGCCTGTACCGGTTCGAGGATGGCGCCTGCGCACTGCGCACCGGTGACGCGGCTTATGTCGAACACCTGATCCTGAGCGACCGTTTGCCGCCGGATGCGGCGCGCAATCACCGCCGCTCGAAACTGCTGCTCAATGCGCTGGGCAATAGCCGCAAGGAGCCGTTCGTGACCACCGGCAGCCATAGCGGCTTGAAGGCGGGGGATAGTTTCCTGCTGTGTTCGGATGGATTGTGGCACTTCTTCACCGATGCCGAACTGGGCGCGGTGACGGCAAAGTCGACGCCGCGCCAGGCGTCGGAAAAGCTGATCGAGAAAGCCGCCGAGCGTTCGCAGGGCAAAGGCGGCAATTGCACGATGGCGATCGTCAAGCTGGTAGAACCGGCCCAGGGCGGCTCGTTCGCCAGCCCGGGCCGCTAAGCTGAATGCTTATTGCGCCGGCGCTGGTGCCGGCGCCACGGCCGTCCCGTTCGCCTTGGCCGCCTCTTGCGCCGCACGGCGAGCTGCCTTGGCTTCGCGCTCGGCAACCCGGCGCGCCACTTCCTTCTGGCGCTCTTCCGACTTGCGCTTGCGCTCTTCATAAGCAGCAACGTTGGCCGCGCGCACGGCGGCATCGTCCTCGGGACGCGCCTGGTTTTCCTGGGCCCGCTGCTTGCTGCGCGACCCGGCCGTCTTGGCGCGTGGCGGCGGCGTCGGCTCAACCTGCTTGGCCGCCGGCGGATTCGCCGCCAGCGCCGCTTCTTCCTTCTGGTACGCCGCCTCGGCCTCGGCGATGGCGCGGTCGCGTTCGTCGACCTTGGCGCGGCGCAGGTAGCGCTCGGCCTCGATCTCGATCGCGCGCTGGCCCAGCAGCGCCACGCGGCGCCGTTCGTTGGCCTGGTCCAGGCAGCGGTTGACGAAGAACTTGTCGTAGCAGACCGCTTCGCGCTCGGCGTAGCGCGCCTCGATGGCGGCGCGCTCGGCGGCGACGGCCGCCAGGCGCTCTTCGGCCTGGGCGACGGACGTGCTCGGCGCGGCCGGCGCCTCGGTGGCGGTCTGGTCGGCCGTGGAACAGGCGCCCAGCAGCGCCGCCAGGCATACGCCGCTCAGCAAGCGCAGCGTCGGGTGATAATTCATGGTGGTCCTTTCGGTCAGGCGATGGCGGCGGCCGCGCCGCGCCGTTCGGCGAGCATGTATTCGCGCGACTGCATCTCGATGATACGCGATACGGTGCGGTGGAATTCGTTTGCCAGCTGACCTTGCGTATACAGTTCTTCCGGCTCGACCGCGGCCGACATGATCAATTTGACCTTGTGGTCGTAGAACACGTCGATCAGCCAGGTGAAGCGGCGCGCTTCCGACGACTGGCCGGCCGACATCGCCGGGATGCCGGACAGGATCACGGTGTGGAACTGGTGCGCCAGTTCCAGATAGTCGTTCTGCGAGCGCGGGCCGCCGCACAGGGTGGCGAAGTCGAACCAGATCACCCCGCCGGCGCGGCGCAGGGCGCGGATCTCGCGCTTTTCGATGTGCACGATCGGCGCTTCGTCGGCGGTGTCGGCCACCTTGGCGTAGGCGTCGCGCAGCGCCTTGTCGGAGGCGGCGTCGAGCGGCATGTAATAGGCCTCGACCTGCTCCATGGCGCGCTTGCGGTAGTCGTTGCCGGCGTCCACGTTCAGGATGTCGAGCTTGTCCTGCAGCAGGGCGATGGTGGGCAGCATGCGGTCGCGGTGCAGGCCGTCCGGGTACAGCGTCGACGGCTCGTAGTTCGAGGTCATCACGAAGCTGACGCCGTTGTCGAACAGGGCCTTGAGCAGGTTGTACAGGATCATCGCGTCGGCGATGTCCGAGACGTGGAATTCGTCGAAGCAGATCAGCCGGTATTTCTTGGCAATGCGCTTGGCCACTTCGTCGAGCGGATCGGCCACGCCCTTCAGTTCATCCAATTGACCGTGCACGGCGCGCATGAACTCGTGGAAGTGCAGGCGCGTCTTGCGCACCACCGGCACCACCGAATAGAACGAGTCCATCAGGAACGATTTGCCGCGCCCCACCCCGCCCCACATGTACACGCCTTTCGGCACGTCGGGGCGGTTGATCAGGCGCTTGAAAGCGGACGACCGCTGGGCCTTGTAGTCGACCCAGTCGTCGTACGCCTGTTGCAGGCGGTCCACCGCCATTTGCTGCGCAGGGTCGGACGTGAAGCCGCGCTCTTGCAGCGCGTGCTGGTAATACTCTTGAACGTTCATGGATGCCGAGAAAAAGACATGGGGTGGACGGGGACGCGAGCGTCCCCGTCCACCCCATCATTGAAACGCTTAGAAGTTAAGCGAACGCTTGTCCACCGCCAGTGCGGCTTCCTTGGTTGCTTCCGACAGCGACGGGTGCGCGTGGCAGATGCGGGCGATGTCTTCCGACGAGGCCTTGAACTCCATCGCGACCACGGCTTCCGAGATCAGCTCGGAGGCCATCGGGCCGACGATGTGCACGCCCAGGATTTCGTCGGTGGTGGCATCGGCCAGGAACTTGACCATGCCCGAGGTGTCGCCCAGCGCACGCGCACGGCCGTTGGCCATGAACGGGAAGGTGCCGGCCTTGTACTGCACGCCTTCGGCCTTCAGTTGCTGCTCGGTCTTGCCGACCCACGCGATTTCCGGCGAGGTGTAGATGACCCAGGGAATGGTGTTGAAGTTGACGTGGCCGTGCTGGCCGGCGATGCGTTCGGCAACCGCGACGCCCTCTTCTTCCGCCTTGTGCGCCAGCATCGGGCCGCGCACGACGTCGCCCACCGCCCACACGCCCGGCAGGCTGGTGCGGCATTCGTCATCCACCACCACGAAGCCGCGCTCGTCGACCTGCAGGCCGACGGTGTCGATGCCCAGACCATTGGTGTTCGGCACGCGGCCGATCGAGATGATCAGGCGATCGAACTCGGCCGTTTGCGCCGCGCCGGTGCTGTCGGCGTATTCCACCGAGACGCTGTTGGCGTTCTTGGTGATGGCGCCGATCTTGCAGCCCAGGTTAATCTTCAGACCTTGCTTGGTGAACAGCTTGTGCGCTTCCTTGGCGATCTGCTCGTCGACCGCGCCGAGGAAGGTCGGCAGACCTTCCAGCACGGTGACGTCGGCGCCGACGCGGCGCCACACGCTGCCCATTTCCAGGCCGATGACGCCGGCGCCGATCACGCCCAGCTTCGAAGGCACGGCGTCGATCGCCAGTGCGCCGGTGTTCGACAGGATCAGTTTCTCGTCGAACTCAGCGCCCGGCAGTTGACGCGCGTTGGAACCGGTCGCGACGACCACGTTCTTGGCGGTGATGGTGTCGGTCGTTGGACCCGACACATTGATGGTGTAGCCCGCATCGCCTTCCGCCTTGCCGGCGAAGCTGCCCCTGCCGTGGAAGAAGGTGACCTTGTTCTTCTTGAACAGGAACAGGATGCCGTCGTTGTTCTGCTTGACGATGGTGTCCTTGCGCTTGAGCATCGTGCCCAAATCCAGCTCCAGGCCCGACACCTTGATGCCGTGATCGGCAAAGGCGTGGCCGGCGTGCTCGAAGTGTTCCGACGATTGCAGCAGCGCTTTCGACGGGATGCAGCCGACGTTGGTGCAGGTGCCGCCCGGGGCCGGTTTGCCGGCCGCGTTGCTCCACTCGTCGATGCAGGCGGTCTTGAAGCCCAGCTGGGCCGCGCGGATGGCGGCGATGTAGCCGCCAGGACCGCCGCCGATCACGACGACGTCAAATTGTTTATCGCTCATTACTAATTCCTTTTTATTCTTCCGGAACGAATACCCACAGCAGCAGGTAGATCAGGATGCCGGTGCCGAAGCTCAACACGAACAGCACGAAAATCAGGCGCCAGACCCAGGACTCGAGCCCGTAGGTACGCGCCAGGCCGCCGCATACGCCGCCCAGCCAGCGGTCGAGCCGCGAGCGGCGCAGGCCGCTGAGCAGGTTGTCGCGGTGGGCGTCGAACGAGGTGCCCTCGCGCGACGTGGCGTCCTTGCTCAGGCTGACGGTCGCGGCGCCGGACAGGATGCGGGCCTTGGCCTGCTCGTATTCGGCGTCCGACAGCGCGCCGGCCTGGTGCAGCTCGTGCAGCCGCTTGATTTCGTCTGACAGCATGTCGTTCTCCGGCAAACAGCAGCCGGCGCCGTATCAGTCATGCATGGGGCGCCGGCACGTGGTGAGAATTACAGGTCCAGCAGCAGGCGCGCCGGATCTTCCAGCGCGTCCTTCATCGCGACCAGGCCCAGCACGGCTTCGCGGCCGTCGATGATGCGGTGGTCGTACGACATCGCCAGGTAGTTCATCGGACGGATCACGATCTGGCCGTTTTCCACGACGGCGCGGTCCTTGGTCGCGTGCACGCCCAGGATCGCCGACTGTGGCGGGTTGATGATCGGGGTCGACATCATCGAACCGAACACGCCGCCGTTCGAGATCGAGAAGGTACCGCCCGACAGGTCGTCCAGGGTCAGCTTGCCTTCCTTGGCTTTCTGGCCGAACTCGCCGATCTTCTTCTCGATGTCGGCGATCGACATCTGGTCGGCGTCACGCAGGATCGGCACCACCAGGCCACGCGGCGAACCGACAGCGATACCGATGTCGAAGTAGCCGTGGTAGATGATGTCGTTGCCGTCGACCGAGGCGTTCAGGATCGGGTACTTCTTCAGGGCGGCAACTGCGGCCTTGACGAAGAACGACATGAAGCCCAGCTTGACGCCGTGTTCTTTCTCGAACTTGTCCTTGTACTTGTTACGCAGTTCCATGACCGGGGCCATGTTGACTTCGTTGAAGGTGGTCAGGATGGCGTTGGTCGATTGCGATTGCAGCAGGCGCTCGGCGATACGGGCGCGCAGGCGGCTCATCGGCACGCGCTCTTCCGGACGCTCGCCCAGGTTGGCGCTCGGCGCCGACACTTGCTGCAGCGGTGCTTTCGCAGGCGCAGCGGCAGGCGCGGCGGCCGGCTTGCTGGCCACGGCGTTCAGGGCGTCGCCCTTGGTCACGCGGCCATCGCGGCCCGAGCCGTCGATGCCGGCCGGGGTCATGTTGTTGTCGGCCAGGATCTTGGCGGCGGCAGGCATGGCGACGCCGGCTTTCGACTGGTCGGCCGATGGTGCTGCGGCTGGGGCGCTTTCGATCGGCGCGTTCGGTGCTGCCGACGGGATCGCTTTCACTGGCAGCGGGCTGGTTTGCGCCGACGCTTCGGTATCGATGATCGCGATGACTTCATTGGCGACCACGGTGGCGCCGTCGGCTTTGAGCAGTTGCACGATCACGCCGGCGCTCGGGGCCGGCAATTCCAGGACCACCTTGTCGGTCTCGATGTCGATCATGTTCTCGTCGCGCGAAACGGATTCGCCGACTTTCTTGTGCCACGACAGCAGGGTTGCTTCTGCGACCGATTCCGACAGGACGGGGACCTTGACTTCGATTTGTGCCATGTATAACTCCGATTAATTATTCTGTGCAAAAAGCCCCACGCTGTGCGAACAGCGCGGGGCCGGTGCCATTACTTCGTCAGGATGAAGCCCTTGAGCTTCGAGAACGCGGTGTCCAGCAGCTCTTTTTGCTGCGCGATGTGCTTGTCCGCATAACCGACTGCCGGCGATGCCGACGCCGCGCGACCGGCATAGGCCAGGCGCTGGCCGGATTCCATGCCTTCGAAGATGTTGTGCTGGATCTGGAACCACGGGCCCTGGTTCTGCGGCTCGTCCTGCACCCACACCACTTCGGTCGCGTTCGGGAACTTTTTCAGTTCGGCGGCGAACGACTTGTGCGGGAACGGATACATCTGTTCCATGCGGATGATCGCGGTGTCCGTCGCATTGCGGGTCTTGCGCGAGTTGACCAGGTCGTAATACACCTTGCCCGAGCACACCAGCACGCGCTTGACCTTGCCTGCGTCGATCTTGTCGTCGCACTCGCCGATGACGGTCTGGAAACCGCCCTTGGCCAGGTCGCCCAGCGCCGAACCGGCATCCTTGTTGCGCAGCAGCGACTTCGGCGTGAAGATCACCAGTGGCTTACGGAACTGGCGCACCATCTGGCGACGCAGCAGGTGGAAGATCTGCGCGGCCGTGGTCGGCTGCACGACTTGCATGTTGTTGTCGGCGCACAGTTGCAGGAAGCGCTCGATACGGGCCGACGAGTGCTCCGGACCCTGGCCTTCATAGCCGTGCGGCAGC
>Ga0265798_10001054_pt1 | contig 43853 bp, 35 predicted proteins | sample P3T30metagenome_FD_192430 | JGI IMG/M metagenome (GOLD analysis project Ga0265798, IMG submission 192430) | Plant litter microbial communities from East Loma Ridge, Irvine, California - P3 T30 | ecosystem: Environmental > Terrestrial > Plant litter > Unclassified | place: USA: California... | reverse complement strand
CGGACGCACCATGATGCGGTGTTCGCCGAACGACACCGGCTGCCGATACGTGTAGGTGGTGACATGGGACAATCTGAGGAAAGGCATCGAGCGTCTTCACATGAATTGCCAGCCGAGCCAATCACTGCTGGGAGCGGACGATCCGATTCCCGTCCGCACCGTCAACCCCGCGGGCACATCATCGTTCCTGCTGATCGGCGATCATGCCGGCAACGCGGTGCCCGCGTACCTCGCCCCGTTCGGGGTTTCGGACGAGGAAATGGTGCGGCACATCGCCTGGGATATCGGCATCGCCGCACTGGGCGAACGGCTGGCGGCGGCCCTCGACGCGACCTTCATCAGCCAGCGGTATTCGCGGCTGGTGATCGACTGCAACCGCGATCCCGCCGCGCCCGATGCCATGCCCGAGGTGAGCGACGGCACCACCCTGCCCCGCAACGCCGGTCTGGAAGAGGCCGACCGTGCCACCCGCGTCGCGGCGATCCACGCGCCCTATCACGCCGCGATCGCCGCCGAGCTGGCGCGACGCGATGCCGCCGATCGCGAAACGGTGGTGATCGCGCTGCACAGCTTCACCTCTTCGATGCGCGGCGTGGCGCGACCGTGGCAGATCGGCGTGCTGCACGGCGGCGCCAACGACAGCTTCGCCCGCGCGGTACTGGCGGGGTTGACCGCACGCGGCGATCTCGTCGTCGGCGACAACGAACCCTATGCGATGGATCGCATCGACTACACGATCCCGCAGCACGCGTTCGCGGCGGGGCGGCGCTACGTCGAGACCGAAATCCGGCAGGATCTGCTCGCATCGGATGAACAGATCGCCGGCTGGGCGGCGCTGCTGGAGGATGTCTTCACCGGCGCGCTGTAAGCCGAGGCGTGACGGGAACCAGCCTTCGCCTCGCGCGGTTCTAATCGCCGAAAAGGAGACCTGCGATGGACGTTGCCCATACCACCCTGGCCGAGCGGATCGCCCGTGCGCTGGCCGGCCTCGATCACAGCGCGAATGGCGACGGCGTCGAACAATCCGCATCGGTGAGCGTCGACGAGACCTGGCCCGGCTATCTCGAACAGGCGGATGCGATCCTGCGCACGATCCGGGAACCTTCCGGAAGGATGGCGGCGGCTGGTGATCCGCGCATCTGGGCCACGATGGTCGAGGCGGCGATCGCGGAGCGTGAGACGATATGACCGTCAGCGCGCACGCTCCGGAGCATCACACCGCCGAGGGCAAGATTGCAGAAGCACTCGCGGAGCCAGCGTTGAACCGCAACGAGCGGCGAAAGATTGCGGCAGATGCCCGCCGCAGGAACACGCCGGCGAAATCTTGCAGTTGTTGCTGAGCTACGGGCCGGCGCAAGCAGGATCGGCAGCGATCCGATCTCCGGAGCGATGGAATAGAGGCTCGCCCGCACGGACGAGCCTCTTTCCCGGTTAGAAGCTCGACGTCGAAGTCGGCACGTGCTCGGTCGCCGTGCCGTAGCGGCTACGCTCCGCGATCACCTGATCGTGCGTGTAGGCGGGTGCTGTTTCGTCGAAGCTGCTCCAGCCATCCTGACGATAGGCGCTGCCGCGCGTCGCTGCGTCCACCGAATTGTGGCGTGCCAGCACCGCCACGGCCTGCGGGGCGAGATCGTCGGGAACGCGTGCGCTCACCAGGGTGCCACCGCGCCGCACGCCTTCGGAATAGACATGCGCTTCCTCTTCGGTGTGCCCGGCGTTCTTGAGAGCGCCGACGATACTGCCGGTCGCAGCACCACCAAGCGCACCGATGCCGGCGCCGGCGGCGGTTGCGGCAAGCCAGCCGGCCGCGACGATCGGGCCGAGACCCGGAATCGCGAGCAGGCCGAGTCCGGCCAACAAACCACCTGCACCGCCGAGCACCGCGCCGGTCGACGTACCGCGCGTCACGTCCCCGTGGTCGTCGACGCCGTCATGGTCACCGTGCGCGCCATCGGCATTGTTGGCGACGATGCTGAGATCGCCGTGCGGAATGCCGAGGCTTTCAAGCTCGGCAACGGCCGACTTCGCATCGGCATAGGAATCGAACAGGCGGGTTACGGTCTGGGTCATGGTTTGATCCTTTCAAAGCGGGTAAACGAGCGGTCCAAAGGGATCAGCGAACGACGTTGCCCTTGTAATCCACGCCGACGCGAACCTTGCTGTGGCCCTTGAATGCCATGCCGCGCCACACACCGTTGCGATCCTTGGCGAGGTTGCCGACGCGCGAATATCCGGCCTTCATCAGACGGCCACGCGCCTGTGCCTGCGTGAAGGAATTCGCGCCATGCGCGGCCGCGCCGATCCGGTGCGGACTGCCATCCTTGACGATGGGGTTATGCGAGCCGGTCTGCTGGGCGACCGCGCCCGAGGCGAACAGACACGAAGCGGCTGCCGCCGCGAAAAGATATCGTTTCATGCAATGCTCTCCTACTGGGACGACACGAACGCGTGGATGCCGGCTTCGCTCCCGCGCATGACGGCTTCCACGGCCCGGTTCGTCGCGATTTGCCAGCACGCCGGGTGATGAGCGACGAAGTAATAGCCGCAGGTCGTGGTCGCCGGAGGTGCGCCGGGCCAGCCCGTGGATACGGGAGACGACAGCGCGATCGCGTCCGAAAACGCTGAACCAAGCAGCGGATGGAGCGTTGTGAAATGTGCGTAAACTCAGCGAAAACAAACAATCAGCTTGCGCGCATTTGTCTCACCCATGCCAGCTCTGCTGGCCCTAGCCTTTCTCGAAAAAGGACCTCCGATGCCCGACCGGACCCGTTACGAAAGCAAGCCCGGCCATAACGCTGCCAAACGCATGGGTGTCGGTCTGGCGATCGTCGTGGTGGTGGCAGTCGTCGTCGCGATCGTCGGCATCTGGTGGATGCCGTTCTGACCGGGCATCCTGCCGACGCGTGCGCCCGCCTGATCACGCCAGAGATTCCGGATTTTGCGGCCGCAGGTTTCAGTCGGGTCGGGCGATGACCGCCGCAATCAACGCGATCCGGTCGACCGCCTGATACGCCTCTGTCTCGAGCTCCTCACCGAAAATGTCGGGGTCGAGTTCCCGGTAGCGCATATCGAAACCGCGGAGACGTGCTTCGCGGCTGAGCGCGTGTTTCAAGGCGTCCTCACCGTCGACGATGGCGCTACCGGTGTAGAGGATAAGGCGCCCACCCGGTGCGAGTCGCTCCAGCGCCATGCGCGCCATGTCGAGCGACACCTGCCCGCCGTGCATTCCACCACCGTCGCGGTACAACCGGGATTGGCTATCGATGATGAACGGCGGATTTGCCGTCACCACGTCGATCTCGCCCTGGATAGGCTCCAGCGTAGCGCACTCGAAGGCTTCCGCCGCAACCTCGGCAGCGGACGCGTTGATGCGCGCGAGCCGGAGCGCCGCCGGGTTCACGTCGGTCATCCTCACCCGGGCGCCCGGACAGGCGCGTGCCGCGACGATCGCGCCAACGCCAGAGCCGGTACCGATATCGACGATGCGCGCGCCCGGGCACGGCGGCCGGTCGGTCAATTCCGCGCGGATCAGATCGGCGAAGCGATAGCTGTCCGGTCCGAAGAAGACGGCATCCGGCTCGGTCGTCGGGAACGCCGAGTGCAGGAACAGGTCGCCATGCAGACTCGAAACGCGCACCCGGGAGCGCGGCGCGGCGGCGTTTTCGGACAGCATCGCCGCCTGACGCAGCAACGTCTCGACATCGCGGCCAAGCGTGCCGCGCAAATACGGCAGCGACCAGCCAAGCACGTCGATGAGCGACCGGGCGAGCCGCCGATCCGGCCGCGCGACGACCCGCGCATGCGTCGCCGGCGTCGGCGTTACGAACTGATAACCCTTATCGCGCAAAAGCCGCAGCAGATCGAGCAGCGCGTCGTCTTCCGTTCGACGGACGCTCGCGCCTTGCGGCACGGTGCTGTAACGCAGCGTCGCGGCAGCCTCAGGCATTGCCGAACAAATGCGCACGATACCGGTCGAAGCACCGTTCCCCGCAGCGCAGGCGGATCAGGGCACCCTCCGCGATGGCGGTCGCGCGGCGCGGATCTTCGGAGACCGCAGGCCGCAGCGCCTCACGATTCCAATCCTCGCTATGCTTCACGTCGAGCACCGCATGCAGATCGAAATAGCGCCGCTCGCGGCCCGACAGGCCAATCCGCCGCAATCCCTGCGCAACACAGGCGGCGCGGCCCGGCGCGGTCAGTTCGATTGCGCCGAGCGCGCCGACCGAGTGCCATGCATAGCGGCGCGACGTCGCCATCGCGGTCATCGCATTGGCAAGCGCGAGGCTCTCCCATACGGTCGTTTCGATCTCGGGATCGACCTTCAGCGTCTCGACCAGAGTATCGAGCATCGGACCGTGCATACCCTTGATATTGCCGCGACCCATTTCGTCCCAATAGTTCCGCGCGAGTTCAAGCTTCGGCAGCGGCGGCAGTTTCACCTGCGTATAAGCGACGAGATCGTCGAAGCCCGCCTCCCCGGCTGCCTCTTGCCGGAAGAACCAACGCAACTCGCTCTCCGTCGCTTCCTCCGCCAGCCACGGGAACAGCGGGTCGCCCTGCCCTGGGCCATGCTCCTTCAGATCTTCGAACCATGCGATAAAGCCTTCGACATCGGTCGGCGCCGCTGCCGCCTCGTCGAGCACCTCCGCGCGCAGCGTTTCGACGAACGCGCCTTCGAGCCGCAACATACGGTGATCGCGATCGAGTTTCGCCTGCCAGTCGCTCTCGGGAAAGCCAGGTTCCAGCCGCTCGCGGTTCCAGTGGGCAAGGCCCTGCTGCATGTTGTCGTTGAGGAATTGCGAGCCGACGAAGGCAGCGACATGATCTACGGTGTGCAGCACGAAGTGTTCCTTGGAATTACGCACCTATGAACGTCTTGCCGCGCGACCGGTTTCAGACAAAGCGATGGAAATTCAGCAAAGTGGTTGATGCAGGTTGTCTGACTGATCTGCGTTAAACCCGCGCGTACCATCGGAACTGTTGCGACGAACCGCGGTTGTTTCGGCCAATCATCATCTGTGCGGGGGACATCGCCATGACGGCTGCCGAAAGCGATCACGCCATTCTCCATGCCGACACGGTGAAACATCCCCGCCCGCCTGCCCGGCACGACCGGCGCAGCGCCACCCCTTCACGCCTTTGCTGCGCAGCATGAATGCGATAACGCCACGCCCGCTACGGCTGATCGCCGGCCTCGTCGTCGGACTGCTCGCCGGCATTTTTGTCGCCGGGCCGGCGCAGACCGTGCTCGGCGCGATCGCGCAACCGGTCGGCGGTTTGTGGCTCGATGCCCTGACGATGACGGTGGTGCCGCTCGTCTTCGGCTTGCTGGTCACCGGCGTGGCATCCGCGTCGCGCAGCGCGGCGGCGGGCAGCACCGCCACCCGCGCGCTGGTGCTGTTCGCAGCGATGCTGATCCTCGCCTGCCTGCTCGCAGCCGCGCTTGCCGAGACATTGCTGCACATCTGGCCGGTGCAGCAGGGTGCGTTGCAAGGCACCACCGCCGGAGCAGCAGCTGCTCTGCCCGCAGCGGGCGAATGGTATCACGGCATCATCCCCGCCAACCCGATCAAGGCGGCGGCGGAAACCGCGATGGTGCCGCTGGTGGTGTTCGCGCTGTTCCTCGGCTTCGCGCTTGCTCGTGTCGAGCAAAGCGGCGCCAACCGGTTGCTTGCCCTTCTGCAAACCCTCGTCGATGCGATGCTGGTGATCGTCGGCTGGGTGCTGGCGGTCGGTCCGATCGGGATCGCGGCGCTCGCCTTCGGTGCAGGCGCGCGGCTTGGTGCCGGCGTGCTCGGTGTGCTGGGACAGTATGTCGTGGTCGTGGTCGCCTGCTGCCTCGCCGCGACGGTGCTTGCGTATGGCTGGGCGACGATCCTGGGGCGGGTGTCGCCGTTCCGCTTCGCGCGTGCCGCGCTGCCGGTGCAGGCGGTGGCGCTGGGAACGCAATCTTCTCTCGCCACGCTGCCGGTCATGGTCGAGGCGGCGGGCAAGCTCGGTGTCGGTGCTGAACGCGCGGGCATCGTCCTGCCGCTGGCCGTGTCGCTGTTCCGCGCGTCGAGTGCGGCGGCCAACGTGGCGGTCGCGGTGTATCTGGCGCATTTGCACGGCGTACCGGTCGGCGCGGGCTCCCTGCTGTTGGCCGCGCTGGTGGCGGTGCCGGTCAGCCTCGGCGCGGTCGGCCTGCCCGCGCAGGTTTCGTTCTTCGCGACGATTGCGCCGGTGTGCATCGCGATCGGCGCGCCGGTGACCGCGCTGCCGCTGTTGCTTGCGATCGAAGCGCTGCCCGATCTGTTCCGAACGCTCGGCAACGTCACCAACGATCTTGCGGTCGCCAGCATCGTCGGTGCGCGCGGGCGGAACTCCACCGAGGGTAAGGCTTTGTAACCAAAACCCTCGGGAGATATCGACTCATGGCCGACAACAAGAGCAATCGTGGCGCGCGCGACCGCGCAACTGTCGCCGCTGGCGAGACCTACGAAGTCGATGCCTTTGCCAGGAAGCACACCCTCAGTCGTGAGGAAGCGCAGGCGCTGATCGAGCGGGTTGGCAACAACCGCGCCAAGCTCGACGCGGCGGTGGCGGAGCAACATGGCGACGCCGCCGCGGAGCCGGCCCGTCGTGGACGCAAACCACGCGCGACGCCGACAGCGAGCGCCACCCCGAAACGGACCCGCGCGCCCCGCGCGACGATCACCAACACCGTCGCGGAGACGGTAGCACCGGCCGCAGCGGTGGTGGAAAAGGCGGTGGTCGAACCGGTCGCCAAGGCTGTGGCGCCGGCCGCGCGTCGTGTGTCCACGGCCGGCCGCAAAGCCACGGTGGCGACGCGGCGCGGCACCGCACGCGCACGCGACGCGGCAGTCGCCGCACCCAAGACCGCGCGCAAACAGGCCGCCGCTGCCGTAGAAACCGCGAAGGCCGGTGCGACAAGCCGTACCGCAAAGCTGGTCGGTGTCGCCGCAGCGGGATTGGTCACCGCATTCGCCGTCAACCTTGGCCGCAAGGCAGCGGTGCAGGCGCCCACCGCGCTCGCCGGCGATTGGTTCGAGGGGCTCAAGGTCGAGCACAAGGCCGCACTCGCGTTGTTCGACCGGATCCAGGCGACCGACAACAGCGAAACCGGACAGCGTACGGCACTGTTGACGCAGCTGAAGCACGCGCTGTCGAAACACGCCTTCACCGAAGAGAACGTCGTCTACACCGCGTTGCGCGCGTGGGGCGACAAGGCTGATGCCGACAAGCTCAACCATGATCATGGTTATGTGAAGCAGTACCTCTACGAACTCGAGGATATGGACAACGCCACGCCGGCCTTCCTCGCGAAGATCGCCGCGTTCCGTGCTGACCTCGAAGCGCACATTCGCGAGGAGGAAGATGCGATCTTCCCGCCGCTCCACGCCGATCTCGGCGATGCCGGCAATGCAAAGCTGACCGCACTGGCGAACAAGGAGGGGTTCAAGCTCGCCTGAGCCGTCGCAGGTACCAAGGCCCGATTGTTGCGCAGCGTTCGCGCGTCACGCTGCGCAATATTGATCCAGGAACGTCTGGTGCGTTGGCATTCGCGCCACCGTATTCGCGATATTCTGCTGCACGTCGGCGAAGGCTCGGCGGAGATGCGCCTCGCTGAGCATATGCCCCATCCGGTGATAGCCTTCGGGCTCCAGCCGCTGGCCTAGCATGACCTGCAACCAACTGTCCGACTGAAACAGATCGTCCGCGCTTTGCGGGGTCAGCGCCGCCTCGCGGAACAACTCGATGCGATGGGCGAGGCTGTCGGGGATCGCCATCGTGCGGCATCGCTCCCAGAACGGCTCGTCCCGACGCTGGTTGAGATGATAGTGAAGGATGATGAAATCGCGCACCCGCTCGAGTTCGGTCTGCGCGAGGTCGTTGTAATGCCGCACCAGCGATGGCCTGATGCCGCCGAACGGGAAGGATTGGATCAGCCGTGTTACGCCGATCATGATGAGGTGGATGCTGGTCGATTCCAGCGGCTCGACAAACCCGCTGGCGAGGCCGAGCGCGACGCAATTCTTGCTCCACACCTGTTTACGCCGGCCGGTCAGATAGCGGATCAGGCGCGGCTCGGTGATCGGCGCGCCGTCGATGCCGGCCAGCAGCGTCTCGCGCGCGGCCTCGTCAGACACGTAATCGCTACAATAGACCAGCCCGTTGCCGACGCGGTGCTGCAACGGGATCTGCCACTGCCAGCCCGCCTCATGCGCAATCGCGCGCGTGTACGGCCGCGCCGGTGCAACCGAATGCGTCTGCACGGCAAGCGCGCGGTTGGTCGGCAGCCAGTGGCTCCAGTCCTCATATCCGGCGTGCAGCGTCTGTTCGATCAGCAGCCCGCGAAAACCGGTGCAATCCACGAACAGATCCCCGCCGACGACCTGCCCGTCGTCGAGGTCGAGCGCCTCGATAAAGCCGGTCTCGGCATTTTGCCGCACACGCGCGATCTTGCCCTCGATCCGCCGCACGCCCCGCGCCTCGCTGAACGCGCGCAGGAAACCGGCGTACAGCCCGGCATCGAAATGATAGGCGTAGTTGATCCCGCCCTTGTCCGACGTGGCGAACTTGCCCGCCTCGGCCGCCGCCATTTCGAGGCAATAGGCGCCGAGATCGTCCGCGACCCCCGCCTCGCGTCCGCGCAGCCACATATGCTGGAAATCGCCCATCCAGATCGACTGGCCGACCCGCCCGAACGCGTGGAAGTACCGGTCCCCACGCCGCGCCCAGTTCTCGAAGGCGATGCCGAGCTTGAACGTCGCCTGCGTTGCCCGCAGAAACGCCAGTTCGTCGAGTTCGAGCAGACGGTGGAAGGTGCGGATCGTCGGGATCGTCGCCTCACCCACGCCGACCGTGCCGATCTCGTCGGATTCGATCAGCACGATCTCGATCAACGGTCCGAGATGTTTCGACAACGCCGCCGCCGCCACCCAACCGGCAGTGCCGCCACCGGCGATGACGACGCGCTTGACCAGATTGTCGCTCATCGGTTCAGCCTTTGCAGGAGTTGCGCACGCAACCGCCGCGCGGTGAGCGGATCGAGCGGCGCAAGCGCCCCGCGCGCGGTTTCGGGCAGATGCTCGGCCGGGCGGTCGGCGGGTCCGAACACGTAATAGTCGAACAGCGCGCGCCAGGCCTGCTTCTCGCTATTCGGCCGGTCGCGAAGGCTGAGCAGGCCGTGCAGCAGCGTCGTCATCGGCGTATCGAGGAAGCGCGGCGCATCGTTCCACCAGAAATTGACGAGGATGTTGAAGTCCTCCAGCGCCGCAACATCGTGCCACCACAATGCGGGATAGACGAGCACATCACCGGGTTCGAGGTCGAACACCTGCGCGGCGCCCTGCGCCTCGGCAAAGCGCGGATAGCGCGCCAGATCGGGCGCGCGCACGTCGACCATGCTCACCACCTGCCCGCCCGGCGTTGGTTCGAGCGGGCCGGGATACAGGTTCGCGACCTGATCGGGCGGGAACAGCGTGAACCGCCGCCGCCCGGCAACGCAGCACGCCACGTTGTTCGACATGTCCCAATGCGTCGCCGCGATCGTGCGGTTGCCGATCCAGATGCCGGCGAGCGGCGTCGCCGCGCCGAACCCGCCCGGCAGCACGTTCTCCGCGCGCAGGCCCGGCAGATAGGTGTCGAGATCGGTCGAGCCGACATACAGCGCCTCATCCGGGGCACTCAGCAGCCGGTCGAGCCACGCATCCAGCGCGACGCGGCCGGCGGTGAAGTTCATCCCCGTTACCGCCTCGTCGTAGAAGAACCGCCCGCCGCTGGCGCGTCGCGCGGTGTAGCCGACCACCGGCGCACCGCTGTAGAACCGCTTGAGATACGTTGCCGCGTTCGCCGGCCCTGCCAGCCCCGCCCGCACCAGCGGCCAGTCGCGAACCAGCCCGCGCAGCACCACCGGCTGCTGCGTCGCTACCAGCGCGGCGGGATCGAACGGCATCACGCCGCCACCGGCGCAGCCCCGCGTGACCCCGCCCGCCGCCGGTTCTTCAATTCGATCAACCGGCTGACATTGCCGAGCGACGACGCCACCAGCACCGCGTGGCGCAGAAACCCCGCCCGGTTGAGCGCGGCAAGCGCCGCCCCGTCCAGCGCCGCCAGCCGCGCGCCGCCGATCGTGAAACACTCGGGAATGTCGTAACGCGTGTTGTCGTCGAGCATGATCTCCAGCCGCACCGGTTCGATCAGCCCGGCCGCCTCGAACGCCGCGAACATCGCGTCGCGCTGCGCCAGCCCGTCATGCACCACCTGCAACACCCGTACGATATGGTCGAGATACGGCGCCTGCCCGCCATGCGGCAGGAACACCGCCTGCCCGTCCGCCGCACCGACCCGCGGATGATCGAGGTCGACGTGGATCATCGCCTCGCGCTCACCCGTGCCGCGCTCGACCATGCCGATCATGAAGGCGCCGCGCTGATGCACCGCCGGCACATGCCGCGCGTGCCAGCCGGCGTCGTCCAGAAAAAGGTTCTCGTGCGCGTCGAGCCCGAGCAGCGCCACCGCATAGAACGCGCCGCCGGCATCCTGGCGGAACAGGATCGGGTATTCGCGCTGCACCTCGTTAAATTCGGTCGGGAACACCGCGCACTGGTTTGCCGCATCCCCGAAATGCGCGGCATAGCCCGTCGCCACGCGCAGATCGGCGTGCGCGACGTTGTCGAGAAGTACCACCCGCGTCATCGCTCCCCCATGGGTCATGCCCGGGGCGCTGACGCCCCGGGCACCCCTTATCAGAACTTGTAGCGTGCACCGAACAGGAAGCGCCGCTTCAGTTCCTGCGCGAACCACAGGTTGGTCTCGGACCGGCCATAGGTCCGCAGGCTCGAGTTGGTCAGGTTGATCCCCTCGATCGACAGCGCGATGTGCGGGTTCAGATCGTAGCTGATGTTCGCATCGAGCTGACCGTACGGCTTGGTGTAGACCGGGTTCTTGTAGCTGTCCCGGTTGAGCGACGTCAGGAAGCTGTCGCGCCAATTGTAGCTCAGCCGTGCCGAGATGCCGTGCTTGTCGTAGATCAGCGTGGCGTTGGCGGTGTTGCTCAGGCCCGTCAGCGCGAACTGGTCGAGATCCGGGCTGCCACCATTGTTGAAGCCGATATTGCCCTTCACGTACGTGAAGCTGCCCGACACGCCGAAGCCGGTATCACCAAGGAAATACTGGCCGGCAATTTCGAAGCCGTAGATCTCCGCGTCCTTGTTGTTGATCGGGCGGGACACGGTGAAGTTGTAGAACGGATCGGCTGCGGTGCCGTTGAGATCGACCGCCGACAGCACGGTGTTGATGAACGCCTGATCGACTGATTTGGTCGTCGGGTTGTAATGCTGCTGGAACTCGGTCGCCGCGGATGCGGTGCCGTCCCGCAGCAGAAGCGCGGAATAGGTGAACAGATTGACGTCGCTGACGTCGGCGCCAAGCCCGGTCAGAGCCGCCTTGGCTTGCCCCGAGATCGTCCCCGGCGCACCCGAGCTGGGGTCCCGCACGCTGAACAGCGGCTCTTGCGACTGGCCCGTACCGATGAAGTTATGCACGCGCTTGTCGAAGAACCCGACCGAGAAATACGTGTCGGGCCGGAAGTAATATTCGAACGAAACGTCGATATTGTCGGAGATCAGCGGTGCGAGGCCTGGGTTGCCGGTGTTCGCGGTCGCCACGCCGCCTAGTGCGGTCGGGCGCGGCGGCGCGGCGATCGAGTAGGATGCGAACAGATTATCGTAATTCGGCCGCGCGATCGTGCGGCTTGCCGAGAAGCGACCGATCAGGTTCTGCTTCAGTTCGACCTGGAAATCGAACGACGGCAGGATATTGTCGTAGGACCCGCTTCCGCGCAACGTCGAGGGCGTATTTGCCAGACTGACCGTATAGTCGTTGTCGGAAACCCAACTGATCGCGTTCGGCAGGTATTGAATGCCGACCACTTCTTCCTTGGTATGCTCGTAGCGCGCGCCGGCGACGAGGCTGGCATTGTGCCCGGCGAGTTCGCCCTTCCACGTCACCTGCGCGTAGCCGGCGTAGATCGTTTCCTTGACGGTGTTGTTCTGGCGTGCGGTGAAGCCGACCGCATTGCCCTGCCCCGCGTAATAGGACGACAGCGCCTTGTAGAGCGTCACAGCATCGCCGCGGAACGCGTTGAGGTTCAGGCCCGTCGCCTTGGAATCATAGGCGCTGAACTTGCACAGCAGGCAGAACGGCTGGAGCACGCCGGGGGCAAGCTGCTCGACGTCGCCGGGGTGATCGACGCTCCAGTTGCCGAGCGTCTGCTGGGTGGAGATCAACTGCTGGTTGGTTTCCGTGTCGCGATACAGCCCGCCGAAATCGAAACGGCTGCCGCCGCCGAGATCCCAGCCGAAGTCGACCCTGCCTTCCTTAACCTTCTGGCGCTGGCTGGTGGTATAGGTGCGGCCGATCTGCGAACCGATATCGCCGACGTCGAACTGGCCGTTCCCGTTACCCTTCAACGCATCGTTGAACGCGATGTCCTGCACGGGGATCGGGCCGCTATAATCCACCGAATGCGCGGTGATCACGTTGGCGGCAGTGCCGACCAGCGTCGAGCTGGTGCCATCCTTGTTGTTCGGCAGCACCGACGATTTGCCGTAATGCCCATCGACCGCGATGGTGAAATTGTCGGCCACGTCCCACTTCAGGTTGAGGCCGTAATCCTGCAACTCGTTCTTCTGCGCGCGCGACTGCTGCTCGAAATCCTCGTCCTTCACGCCGGCGATGGTCTCGTGGAGGAAGGTGGTGGTCGCGACGTTGGGGTTGTTGTCGAATGTCACCACGTCGAACGGGCGGTTGAACCAGTTCGATTCGTCGGAGCGCTGCTCCTCCTGCTTGGTGCGCGCGTACAGGGCGTCGGCAGTAACGGTGAGCGAGTCGGTCGGCTTGAACTGCACGATCGCCTGCCCGTTCAGGCGCTGATACTTGTCGTCGGAGAAGTGGTAGCGGCTGTCGTTCGGCACCGAGACGAGATGGTTCGGGTCGGTCGGCGCATTGTTGATCTTGGTGGCGGCGTTGACGAAGCCGTTGGCCGGATCGATGAAGTCTTTGTAGGTGCGGATGTTCCAGTCGTTCGACGTCGCCGATACGGTGGAGAAGTGCCGCTCCTGATAGCTGCCGAACAGCGACACGCCGAAGGTCTGGTCGGGGTTCGACCAGCTGGCGAGACCGGTGAATTCCGGCGTGACGACCGAACCGCAATCCACGCAATCGCTCGCGCTGGTGTCGTAGTTCAGCTTCGCACCGACGCTGCCGTTGAAGCCGGCTTCGCGGCTGTCGAGCGGACGGCGCGTGACGACGTTGATGGTCGCGCCGATGCCGCCCGAGGGCACGGCGGCACGGCCGGTCTTGTAGACCTCCAGCGTCTTCACGCCTTCCGAAGCGAGGTTGGAAAAGTCGAACGACCGGGTCACGCCGACGGTACCGTCCGCGCTTTCGTCGCCGCCGACGGTCTGCGCGTAGGACGAGGCAAGCGTGCGGCCGTTCAGCGTGACGAGGTTGAAGCTCGGCCCGAAGCCGCGCACCGTGACCTGCGCGCCCTGCCCGTTGACGCGGTCGATCGACACGCCGGTGATACGCTGGAGCGACTCCGCGAGGTTGGTATCGGGGAACTTGCCGATATCCTCGGCCGAGATCGCATCGACGATGCCGGTGGAGTTGCGCTTGATCGCGATCGAGCGTTCGAGGCTGGCGCGCACGCCGGTCACGACGATGTCGTCGGCGGCAGCGGCAGGGGCGTCCGGCACGGCATTGGTGGCGGTGGCGCCGGTCTGGGGCGAAGGCGTCGCGGCGGCGGTGTCCGCCTGCGGCGTACCCTGTTGCGCAGACACCGATGCATCTTGCGCGAACGCGGCATGCGGCAACGCCAGACCTGCGGCGATCGCAACAACGGACGCCGACCAGCCCAATGCGGACACGTGATTCCTGCTCTTCATAAGTCCCCCTCTCCCAAGTCGCGGCACTGTTGCGGCCGCCAATATCGTCTCCGATTCCCCTGTTCGGGATCGTCGAGCGCAGCGCTACTCTCTTGTCCTACGTTGTCAACCGTATACTATTCCGAAATGGCGCGACCTAGTTCGATAGTGTTGACGCAGACCTGCTTTGCCACGGCCGAAAAGCGGCTAAATTCGCCCTAGTACGCTGTAGCCTGTCGTTAGCCTGGTGGTTCGCTGGCTCATTTCGGCGCTGTCAACGCAATCTGAGTTGCTGGTGCGGCTGCGCCATTGTCGCTATCGGATGAAGCGAACGATTTCGGACGGTGGAATGAAGCGGACCACGATTGTCGATGTAGGGCGGCTCGCCGGAGTTTCGGCCAAGACGGTATCACGCGTGCTGAACGACGAGCCGCACGTCAGCGCGGCGGTGAAGCAACGCGTCCGCGAAGCGGCGGATCAACTCGATTACCATCCCAACGTGTTCGCGCAGGCGCTGGTCCGGCGCAAATCGAACATGATCGGGCTGATCTACGAAAATCCGAGTCCGAGCTATGTCGTCGAATTGCAGCGCGGCGTGCTCGAACGGCTGAAGGGCGAACGCTATCGGCTGGTGGTGATCCCGATCCGCTCCGTGCAGGAACATGCCGCCGAGGTGGTCGGCATCCTGCGGTCCGCCGCGCTGGACGGGGTGGTGCTGGCGCCGCCAGCTTCCGATAATCCGATCATTCTCAACCAGTTACGAGACGCGCGTATTCTCTGCGCGCGGATCGTGCCGACCCGTATGATCGAAGCGGCGCCAAGCAACCTGGTCGACGATGTCGCCGCCGCCCGCGCCATCGCGGAGTATGTGATCGAACTTGGCCACCGCGAAATCGCCATCATCCGCGGCGACCCGACCCATGCGTCGACCGAGGCGCGGATGCTCGGCTACATGCAGGCGCTGCACAATGCCGGCATCGACATGCGGCTGGAACGGATCGAGCCCGGATTGTTCACCTTCGACAGCGGCCTTGTCGCCGGCCGCCAGATTTTCGCACGCGGCGACCGACCGACAGCCATCCTTGCGCAGAACGACGACATGGCGGTGGGCGCGATGATGGCGGCGCGCGAATTCGGCCTGTCGATCCCGGATGACGTTTCGGTTGTCGGGTTCGACGATTCGGAAGTCTCGCGCGTCACCTGGCCTAGATTGACCACGATCCGGCAACCGGTGTTCGAAATGGCCGTCGCCGCAACCGAAATGCTGGTCGCGCAACTTGAAGGTCAGGAGTTCGCCATGCGTATTCTCCACCCGCATGAACTGATGATTCGCGAATCCGCCGCGCCGCCACGCGCCTGATGTTACGGCGGCGCGAGATCTGGTCTTATGCGGCGGGCGATTTCGGCTTCAACACCGTATGGCAATCGATCGAACTCTATCTGCTGTTCTACTATATCCGGCAGCTCGGCATTGCGCCTGCGGTGGCATCGTCGATCTTTCTCGCGGGCGCGGCGGCGGACTGGCTGATGGACATGCTGGTCGGCGTCTTCGCCGATCGGCTGGCGGCGCGCGTCCCGCTCGGTGCGTGGGTGTCGATCGGCGGCCCGCTGTCGGTGCTGATCCTGTGCGCAACGTTCGCGCCGCCGCCGGTGCCGGCCGGATACGTGCCCTGGTATGCGCTCATCACCTACCTTGCGCTGCGTTGCGCCTATGGCATCGGCAACATCCCCTATGGCGCGTTGACCGCACGGATTTCCGCCGATCCGGTCGATCATCTCCGGCTGACGGGGGCACGGATGCAGGCCGCCGCAACCGGTGGCCTGGTGGCGGCAGCGGTCTATGCGATGTTCCCGGCGGGGGGCGGAAGCGGCGCCGCCTTCTCGTTGGGCGCGCCGCTGCTCGCCGGGCTTGCCGTGCCGACGTTTTTCGCCACCACCTTCGGCACGCGCATCCGCGTCGCACCGGTGCGCTCGCCCGACCGCGAGGTCGGCCGCGCGCTGGCAGGTGCACTCGCGCTGCTGACCCGCTCGGCGGCGTTGCGTCGGCTCATCGCCACGATCCTCGCGGTCGGGCTGGCGGTGTCGCTCATCAACGTGTCGCTGCTGTTCGTCTTCGACCGGATCGGCGCGCAACGCTGGGGCTATTACGCGGCACTGCTGCCGGCGCTGTCGCTGCTGGTGACGACACCGCTGTGGACGCAGGCGGCATCGCGAATCGGCCAGGTCTCCACCCTGCGGATCGCCGCGGCGCTGATGTTCACAGCCGCGCTGCTCGGCATCATCGGGCACGGGATCGCAGCGACGCTCGCCAGCGTAAGTGTCGTCATCATCGCCAGCCAAGGCGTCTCGGTGATGTTCTGGTCGCTCGTCCCCGCCACCGTCGCCGCGTGCGAACGTGACGGCACGGCTGCCGGCTACGCCGCGCAGGTCTACGCAGCCGCCACGATCGCGCGCAAGCTGGCGCAGGCGTTCGCCACCCAGGTGCTTGCCTTCACGCTGATCGTACCGGCGTTCCCGGTGCTCGGCGGCGTGGCGATGGCGGCGTTGTTCGCGCTGCTCTGCGCCGTTTTCTACAGCCCGCTGGAAGGTCCATCGCCCGCGCATTCCACTTGACAGCAAATGTCAACGTTGTCAGCTGTCGCCGGTAGTCAAAAGGCGCCGCCAGCATCGCAATGCCGCGCATAAAAGAGGACACTTCATGAAAATCATGCTCGGCATGGCAGGTCTGGCTTGTGCGACGGCGGCCGCCCTGCCCGCGCAAACTCCGGCGCCGTCAGCGTCAGCGCCGACCATCCACCCGGACCTATGGCCGAGAGCGGCATGGCCGATACGCCCCGTCGCCGCCGACGAGGCGCGTATCGCCGACCTGCTGAAGCGCATGACGCTGGAGGAAAAGGTCGGCCAGATCCTCCAGGCCAACATCACCGACATCACGCCGGAGGAAGTGCGGCGGTATCACATCGGCTCCGTGCTCAATGGCGGCAACGCCGGGCCGGGCGGTGACGACTACGCCCCGCCCCCGAAGTGGCTGGACCTCGCCGACCGGTTCTGGGCGACGTCGACGGACACGTCGCAGGGCGCGGTCGGCATCCCGATTTTGTGGGGTACCGATGCGGTGCACGGCCACAGCAACATCATCGGCGCGACGCTGTTCCCGCAAAACATCGGTCTGGGCGCGATGCGCGACCCCGCGCTGATCGAGCGGATCGGCGCCGCCACGGCGGCCGAGATCCGCACCACTGGCCAGGAATGGACGTTCGCGCCGACGATCACAGTACCGCAGGATTACCGCTGGGGCCGGGCCTATGAAGGCTACTCCTCCAACCCAGATCTGGTGGCGAGCTATGTCCAGCACATGATCCTCGGGCTGCAAGGGCCGCCCGATGGCAGCCGCATTCTTGCCGGTCCGCACGTGCTCGCCAGTACGAAACACTTCATCGGGGATGGTGGTACGTTCGAGGGTCACGATCAGGGTGACGCCAAAATCAGCGAGACGATGCTGCGGGACATTCATGGCAAGCCCTATATCCCCGCTGTCGAGGCCGGGGTCGGCACGGTAATGACGAGCTTCTCGAGTTGGCAGGGCCGCAAGATCGCTGGCGAAAAGGGCCTCGTCACCGGCGTGCTAAAGGGCCGCATGCACTTCGGCGGCTTCGTCGTGACCGACTGGAACGCGCACGGCCAGATCGCCGGCTGCACCAACGAAAGCTGCCCGCAGGCGATCAACGCCGGGATCGACATGTATATGGCGCCGGATACGTGGAAGCCGCTTTACACCTCGCTGATCGCGCAGGTGAAAGACGGAACGGTGCCGATGCCGCGGCTGGACGACGCGGTGGCGCGGATCCTGCGCGTGAAGCTGCGGCTTGGTCTGTTTCAGGTCGGCAAGCCTTCGTCGCGCGCGCTGGCCGGCGACTGGAGCGTGCTCGGCGCGCCCGCGCACCGCGCGATCGCGCGGGAGGCGGTCGCCAAGTCGCTGGTGCTGCTGAAGGATACCGGCGTGCTGCCGCTGAAGCCGTCGGCCAACATCCTCGTCGCGGGCGACGGAGCGGATGATGTCGGCCGCCAGTCGGGCGGCTGGACACTGAGCTGGCAGGGCACCGGCCTCGCCGCAAGCATGTTCCCGGGTGCGACGAGCCTTTGGGCGGGCATCAAGGCAGCGGTGAGCGCAGGGGGCGGTCACGCCGAATATGCGCCGGACGGTCGCTTCACCAAGCGGCCGGATGCGGCGATCGTGGTGTTCGGCGAGACGCCATATGCCGAGTTCCAGGGCGATCTGCGCACGCTGCAACTGCGCCCCGAATTGCGCCGGCCGCTGGAAACCATGCGACGGCTGCGCGCGGCAGGCGTACCGGTCGTCGCGGTGATGCTGACCGGGCGGCCACTGTTCGTGAATCCCGAACTGAATGCGGCCGACGCGTTCGTGGTGGCGTGGCTGCCCGGCACCGAGGGCGCTGGCCTTGCCGATCGGCTGTTCGCCGCCGGCCCCGCCAACACCAGCTTCACCGGCAAGCTGCCTGCCGCCTGGCCGCTGACGGCACGGCCCGGCGGGCCGGTACTGTACCCGTTCGGCTACGGCCTGAACGGGCACGAACCCCATGCCGCGTGGACGCCGCTGTCCGAAGAACCGGGCGTGGTCGATGACAGCAACACCGGCGTGTACCTCGCCGCCGGCGTCGCACAGCCGAGCTGGTCGCTACAGGTCGGCGACGGCGTGGCCGGTGTCACCCGCATCACCACCGTACCCGCGCGGGCGCTGGAAGGTCGCATCACGGTAACCGCGATCGACTACGGCGTGCAGGAAGGTGCCCGGCGCTTCGCCCTTGCCGGCGGCGGTGCGCAGGTGGTCGAACTCCACACCCACGCGCCGATCGATCTCCGGCGCGAGACGAATGGCGACGTCCTGCTACTGGCGACGGTGCGGATAGAGAGCGCTGTGCCCGCCGACTTCACGATCGGCGTCAGTTGCGGACCGAAATGTACCGCAAGCGTGCCGCTTCAGCCCGCCAAGCTGCCGACCGATATGTGGCAGACGATCGGCATCCCGCTGAAATGCTTTGCGACGACAGCCGACATGGCGAAGATCGACACGCCCTTCCGGATGAGCACCGCCCAGCCGTTCCAAGTGAGCATCGCCCGCGTTGCGGTCGGCACGGTGGCGGACAAGGTGGTGGCGTGCCCGCGTTGACCGTACGCCCGGCTTAGTGGTCGGGCGTGCCGGGGGCGATGGTGCAGCAGGCGCACCGCTTCCCGAACACGCACCACGGTATCAGCGGCGGACCCGGTACAAGGCATGGTGGGTGAGGATGAACAGACTGCGATTGTCCTTGCCGCCGAACAGCAATTGCAACGGGCGTTCGGGTACGTCGATCCGGCCGATCTGCCGGCCATCGCGATCGAACACGAACACCTGCCCGTTCGCGACATAGACGTTGCCGTCCGGGCCGGCGACCACACTCTCCCCGCCGCGATCCGCAAACGCGCGCAGATCCGTGATCTCGCCGTTCTTGCCGAGCAGGCCACTATAGGTCTTGTCCTCGGACTCGTTGCTGACGAACACCCGGCTGCCGGGTGTCGCGGCGACGAACCCGTATGCGTCTAGCGGATCGGAGAAGCGCCAGCCGCGGAAGTCGGTCGGCCCCTGCCGGATTGCGCGATATGCGGGCAGCACCACGCTGCCATCGGGCGAAACGTAGTGGCTGCGCTTCGGCAGCGCCATGTCACGCGCGAACATTTCGGCCAAGGTGGTGAAGCGCAGGGTCGCAGGGTCGATCTGGTCCTTGAACTCGCCGTTCACCCAGTAATTCACCGGCAGCACGGTCTGCGCGTTCGTTAGCGCGGCCATGTCGGTCGGGGCGATCGTGGTGATCGCATCGTCGGGACCACCAGGCTTGAAGCTGTAGACGCTGCCAGCATGGCCGTCCGACGACAGCACCATCAGATCGCCCGAGCGCGCCACCGCGAGGTTGACCGGGTCGAGCGGGCTCTGCTGCACGATCGTCAGCTTGCGCACGTCCGACCAACCATAGATGCGCTGCTGGTGGTGATCGACGAAATACAGCGTGCCATCCGGCGCGGCGGCGGCGCCGGAAATGGAGTAGAAGCCGTCGGCAAGCTTCTCAACTTTCGCGGCGGCCGGGAAGACGGCGGGCGTAACCGGTGCGGGATCGGCGGGCACGTCGAGCGTCGCGAACTCGCGCTCGCGCACGGACAGGCTATGCGTAACGTCCTGTATGGCATCGCCGTAGGGAAACTTGCTCGCGCGCAGATACGTCGCGCAGCCTTCTGCGTCGCACATGCCGATGCCGCTTTCGGCGTTCACATGCACGTTGCGGAAACGGATGTCGGCGGAATTGTAGAGCTTGACCGCGCTCTCGGCCGGCTTGATCGTCCGCGTGACCCGGTAGGCGTGGTAATTGGCGACGAGGATGTCGCGGGAGTCGCGGATTTCCAGCGACACCGTGTCCTGGCTTTCGCCGGCCTCTTCTTCGGTTTGCGGGGCGAGCAGTTCCCAATGCGCGACGCGGTTGAGCGCGATCTCGGTGCGGACGTGGTGTTCGCTCGAGAGTTGATAGACGTGGCCCGGCGTGTCGGTGTCGGACACGTACATGCCGGCCTGCGCGAAAGTGTTCGGCGACCAGATGTTCGAGAAGGTGCCGCCGCCGCCATGCGTTACCCATAGGCTTGGATATTGCGCGTCCCAGCGTTTGGCGGGGTCGGGATCGGCGGTGTGGTTGGCGTTGTACGGGTCGACGCGGGTGCCATCGGCCAGATTGGTGCCGTGGCCACCTTGGAACTTGACGTCCTCGACCAATGAGCCGGCCCCCGCCGTCCAGAATAGGCCAGTCGCGCGCGGATTGATGCCGCCAGTCGAGATGCCGAGGCCCGAGACGATCGCCGCACCACCGTCGGCCGAGCGGATCACCGCCTTGGGCGCGCCGATGCCTTGATAGCCGGCGGTGCCATCGGGCAGCACGATCTGAGTGAGGCTCGGGTGCAGGCCGATCAGTACCGTGTCGGGTTTCAGCCGCAACGTGTCGCGCACGACGTAGCGACCAGCGGGGAAGTACAGCACACGGTGCGTGTCGATCGCGTGTTGCAGCGCGGCGGTGTCGTCGCTGGTGTTGTCGCCCTTTGCGCCCAGCGTGCGGACGTCGACCCACTCTCCGGTAGCGGGCAGCGCCGGCAACGCGGGGGCGACAGCAGGTGCCGGGCCGGTGAGCGGTTCCGCATTCATCACCGTGGCGACCTTGCCCATCACGCCGAGCGCCGGCACCGCAAGGCCGTGGCTGAACGCGGTGACGCGGTAGCTCGCCCCCTCTCCCGCGACCGCCTTGCCGCTGTCGCGCAGCCGGGCGAACACCGGCGTCGCGGTGGCGACCGCGTTCTCGAAGCCGATCTGCGTATAGGCACTGGCTTCGTTGGAGATGACCACGCCCGCGCGCGATACCCGATCGAAGCGGACGTTCTTGCCCCACAGCCAGTCATTGTAGCCCGCATCGACATCCACGCCGACCGGCACGTCGCGGATCGCGACGTTGACCATGGTGAGGCCAGCCTGATGCTCCCGGATCGCGGCGTCGCGCTGTCCATCGAACGTGGTATCGAGCAGACTGAACTGCCACGCCGGCGACGTGCCCTCGGCAAGGATGCCGTAGCGGCCGCCGCGAAAATGCAGATCGCTGGCGAGGTTGGCGACCTGATAAATGCCGGCCAGCCCCGAACCGATATCGAAGTCGATATGGCTGAGGTACGCATGCTGCGCGGCGTGGAAGCGGATCGCGGTCGCGGCCGGATTGCCGTTGCCGATCGCGAAGTCCACGTTGCTGAGCGCGGAATAGAAGGTGCCGGGGTTAGCGTCGGCGATCTGCGGATCATACGGCACGCTGCCGGGCGGCGGGAATGGCACGCGCTTCGCCTCGCCACGCTTTGCGCCGGCGAAGATCAGCATGTTGGCGACGCCGCGCTGAAAGCCGGGTGTCGCATCGCCGAGCACGATCACGGGTCGCGTCGCGCCAACGCCGAAGACGCGCACGCCCGGCCACAGATAGATCGTGCGCGTGATGCGGTAGCGCCCCGATGGCACGAACACGATGCCGCCGCCGGCCTTCGCCGCAGCGTCGTCGATCGCGCGTTGCAGCGCGCCGCTGTCGTCGGCACGGCCATCGCCCCGCCCGGCTACGGTGATCGCGCGCGGATCGTTCGGCTTTGTCTGGAGCACCGATGGTCCGGCAGCGGCCACCGCCGGTATCGCAAGCAGGCCAAGGGCAAGGACGGTCCTCAACATGCGTACACTCCTCGATCGGGCATTTGACATAAAGCGTCCCGACCTCTCGGCCGGGACGAGGAAGCCGCTACCATCGGTCGCGGCAGGGGTCGAACGGTCTAGAAGTTATAGCGTACGCCAACACGGAACAGCCGGCCAAGCGTGTCGTACAGCGCCTGGTTGACGTCGATACCGGTATTGGTCTGCGGCGAAGGTGTGGGATCGCGATTGAGCAGGTTATCGATCTTGAAATAGGCGTTGAGCTTCGGCGTGACGTTGAACGACCCGCCGACGTCGAGATAGAAGGCACCCGGCATCGAATTGTTGTCGATCGTCGGGTGCTGCGTGTTTTCCAGCGCGGTTCGCCCGGTGGGACACGTGCCGGCGCTGCAAACCACATATTCCTGCGCGTACACGCCTGAGCTGAACCAGCGCTGCTGCACGTTGAAGCTGAACCGCTCGGTCGTCCAGTTCTCGGTCAACAGCAGCTTCCACGATGGCGTGTTGCCCGAATTGACCCCGGCGCTCTGGATCGGGATGGTGCCGGGTACGCCCGGATCGGTGATGAAGTTCTTCACGTTGGTGGCAAGGCCGCGCAACACGAAGCGGCCTGGCAGACCGACCGCGCCGGCATCCATCTGGTAGCTCGCCTCGATATCAAAGCCATCGGTGAAGATCGACGCGAGGTTGAACGCCTGCAGGTTGACGAAGGCTGTCCCGCTGGTCGGGGCCAGGTCGAACGCGCTGCACAGCGTGGTGATGCCGCTGTAGCACAGGTTGACCTCCTGCTGCGCGCCGAGCGTCGAGATGACGCCGTTCACCTTGATCCGGTAGTAATCGAACGACGCGCTGAACCCCGGCAGCCAGTGCGGGCGCGACAGCGTGATGCCGGCCGTGGTGTTACGCGCGATTTCGGGCTGCAGGTTCGGGTTGCCGATCGCGTTTTGCAGGATGGTCAGCGACGCGGGCACGCCGGCCGGGCGGTTGGGATCGGGGTTGGTGAAGTTCGGCACGGTGGTGGTGATGGGTGCTGCGAACAGTTCGGACAGGTTCGGTGCGCGCACGTCACGCGAGGTGACCGCGCGCAGACGCACGCCGTCGATCGGCGTGTCCCAGGTGCCGCCGATCTTCCAGGTATAGACCGTGCCCGACGTGCTGTAATTGGTCACGCGGCCAGCAACGTTAAGGTTCGCGCTGCCAAGCGCATCGGATTTGAGGAACGGCAGGTTTACTTCAACGAAGCCCTCCGCGACGTGATAGCTGCCGCGGCCGTTGTGGTAATTGCCGGCGTACCAGTTGGCGCCGCTGGTCGAGAGTAACGGATCGGCCGGGTATGCGGTGCTGTACGGGCTCTCGTCCGACACGCCATTGCCGTAGGGATCGCCGACTACGTGGTAGAATTCGTTGCGATATTCCGCACCGAACGCGAGTGAAACCGGGCCGGCCCACAGCGACAGCGGCGATCCGCTGAAGCTGGCGCTCACCGCGTCCTGGGTCTGCCGGGTGTGCTGGGTCGGGCCGTTGCCGGGCGTGATATAGTCGAGCGCGGCCTGGCTCGGCGTCGCACCGCCGATGATGTTGATCGGCACGCAACCGTTCGCGCGCGCGACCGGATTGGCGCAGACGATCTGCCCGCCAAGGCTGATCGCCTGGATCGCGGCATTGTAGCGCGGCGTGAGCGTGATGTTGTGGACGGCGATATCGGTGATGTTCTCGCCATGCTCGTAGGAGACGTCGTAGCTCCAGCTCGATCCGAACACCTGCAACTTGCCCGCCGCGCCGCCGACGAAGCGGTACTGTTTGCGGGTCGGGTAGACCGAGATGTTCTCCGGCAGTTCACCGTTGCTGGTTCCGAACTGGAACTGCGTGATCCCGGCCGTCGCACATGCCGCTTGGATCGAGGCGGGCACGAACGGATTGGAACATTGCAGCGTCAGCCCGGACTTGGTCGCGCCAGGGTTGGGCTGGTTCATCGTGTCGACCTGCGCGATGTTGACGGTCGCGTAAATCTCGTTGTCGGCGTCGAGATCGAAGCCGATCCGCCCGTAGCCGTTGTAGCGGTCGAGCCGCGATTGCAGCGTGGTGCCGATGCCGACGTTACCCGACAGATCGCCGCCGAGACAGAACCCGCCGGAGGTATAACAGCCCGAGACGGTTCCGGCGGCGTTGCGCGATGGCACCCCGCCCGACCCATAGTTGAACGGGAACGGATTGCCGCTCGCGTCGAAGGCAGTGCCTTGCAGCGGGCCGGAGCTGATCAGGCCGTATTTGGTGTATTGATAGGCCTGTGCATGATCGCGCACGAGATATTGCGGCGAACCATCGTTGGTGACGCCGCGGTTCACGAAGGTGGAGGTGCGATACCAGCGGCGACCACCCGGTGCCGCCTCTCCGAAGCCGCCGGCGGGTACGCCGTCCTCATGATCGTACTCGCCGCTCACCTCGACATGCAGCCGGTCGTTCAGGAACGCGTGGCCGGCGGCCGCCTGGAACAGCACCTGCTTGTTGTCGCCATAGGTGGTGATGCCGCCCGCGAGGTTGGCCTTGAACCCCTCGAAATGCTTGTCGGTGATGAAGTTGACGACACCGCCGACCGCATCCGAACCGTATGAAGCGGACGCGCCGCCGGTGACGACGTCGACCCGCTTGATGAGCAGTTGCGGGAACAGGCTGATGTCGGGCACGCCGGTCACGTTCGCGCCCACCACGCGCTGCCCATCCAGCAAGGTCAGCGTGCGGATCGTGCCGAGGCCACGCAGCGAGAACGAACTGAGGCCCTGCTGGCCGCTCGACGTGCTGTTGGTGCCGGTGGTGACGCCGCTCGACCCTTGCAGCGACGGCAATTGCGCGATCGTGGTGAAGACGTTCGGCTCGGCATTGCGCGCGATGTCGGCGGCGCCGATCATCGTCGTCGGCGTCGGCGCGGTGAAGCCGCCGGTGGTGATGCGCGAGCCTGTCACGACGATGTCCTTGCCGCCATTGGCGGTATCGTCCGGTGCGGCCGGTTCGGACGGCGTTAGCGCCGACTGTGCCCGATCCGCCGGCGTTGCCGGGGCCTGCGCGTGTGCCGGCAGCGCGAGGCCGATTGCCACCGCCGCGCCGACCGATGCGAGCAGCCGCCCGCGTGTTGCCTGAAGTTGAACCATGTCGAACCTCCCCTGTTATGTTTTAAATCTGAACCGCGTAGAGCGCGTGGTGCGTGAGAATAAACAGCGTGCGCCTGTCCGCACCGCCGAGCAGCAGTTGCAGCGGCCGTTCCGGCACGTCGATCCGGCCTAGCGGCTTGCCCGCCGCATCGTAGGCGAACACCTGCCCGTTCGCGATGAAGACGCGGCCCTGCCCGTCGGTCGTCACGCTCTCTCCGCCACGATCGGCGAAGACCTTGAGATCGCTAAGCGCACCGCCCGCGCCGACCGTAGCGGCGAAGGTGCGCGCTTCGGATTCGTTGCTGACCAGCACACGCTCTCCCGGCTTGGCAGAGGTAAAGCCGAGCGCATCGAGCGTGTCGGAGAAGCGCCAGCCGACGTGATCGGGCGGGCCCTGCTGCCATACGCGGAACGCCGGCAACGCGAGGCTATTGTCCGGCGAGCGATACTCTAACGGCTTGGCCGTACCGGCATCGCGCGCGAACATTTCGGCTAAGGTGGTGAAATGGTCGGTCGCCGGATCATATTGATCGCGGAACTCGCCGTTGTTCCACCAATTGACGGGCAGCAGCGTCGATGCGCTGCGCGATGCGACCGGCGTCGGCGCGATGACCTTCAGCGCTTCGCGCGGGGCATCGGGATCGAAGCTGTAAACGGTGCCCTGCGACCCCAGTGACGAAAGCACCAGCAGATGGCCGGAGCGATCCACCGCGAGGTTGACCGGGTCGAGCGCATTATCGCGCACCACTTCCAGCCCCCGCTCAGCCGTCCAGCGATAGATGCGCTGGAAGCGATGCTCGACGAAATACAGCGCGCCCTTGGCATCGACCGCCCCGCCGGAGATCGACCAGAAGCCATCCTCCAGCTTGCGCACCGACCCCGCGCCCGGCAACGTCGCCGGGGTGACCGCAGCGAGCGTGGCGGCCACGTCGAGCGCGGCGAACTCACGCTCGCGCATTTCGAGGTGGTGCGTCTTGTCCTGGATCGCGTTCTCGAACGGGAACTTGCTGGCGCGCAGATAGGTGCCGCAGCCCGACTCGTCGCAGCTCGCAAAGCCGCTCTCGGCGTTCACGTGGACGTTGCGGAAGCGGATATCGCCCGAATTGAACAGCTTCACCGCGCTTGCCGCCGGGTGGAAGGTGCGCGTCACCCGGTAGGAATGGTAATTGGCGAGCAGGATATTGCGCGAGTTGCGAATCTCGAACGACACCGCGTCCATGCCCTCGGCCACTTCCTGTTCGGTCTGCGGCGCAAGGAATTCCCAGTTCTCCACGCCGTCGAGCACGATCTCGTTGCGGACGTGGTGTTCGTTCGACAGTTCGTAGACGTGGCTCGGCGTCTTCGTGTTGGACACGTAGAACCCGGCCTGCGCGAAGGTGTTGGGCGACCAGATCGCGGCGAACGTGCCACCGCCGCCATCGGCGACCCAGATGCTGGGATATTGCGCGTCGATCCGGTTGTCGGCGACCGGATCGCCGCTGTGCGCCGACAACGCGTTGAGCGGCTGATCATCGGCGGTCGGCGTGCCGCCGCCGCCCATGATCTTGACGTCGTCGATCAGCGAATCAGCGCCCGCTTTCCACAGGATCGCGCTAGCGCGCGGATTGACGCGGCCGGTGAACAGCCCCAGCCCGGAGACGATGTTGCGCCCGCCCGAAGGCGCGGAGAGGATCGGGGCGACCGTGCCGACGCCGGCGTGGCCGGGGTCGTTATCGGGAATGACGAGCTGGGTGATCGCCGGATGCAGGCCGAGCAACACAGTGTCGGCGCGCAGGTTCAGCGTACCGCGCACCATGTAGAAGCCGGCCGGGAAATACAGCACGCGGTGCGTGTCGATCGCGCGTTGCAGCGCAGCGGTGTCGTCCGTCTGCCCGTCGCCCTTCGCGCCGAGCGTTCGCACGTCGCTCCACTGCGCAACCGGCGGCAGCGGCCGTATTGCTGCCGAGCGCGGCGCGGGGAGTTTCGCGATCGGGGTGATCTGGCTGCTGGTGGCGGTGGCGCCCATCTGACCGAGCCCAGGCACCGCCAGTCCGTGGCTGAAACTCGCTACCCGGTAAGCCGCCCCAGTGCCCGCCACCGTCCGCCCGCTTTCGCGGAAGCGCGCGAACACCGGCGTATTCCGCGCCACCGCATTGTCGAAGCCGATCTGCGTGAACGGGCTGTTCTCGCTCGAGATGATGACGCCAGCCTTCGAGACGTTCTCGAACCGCACGTCCTTGCCCCACAGCGAGTCGCTATAGCTCTGGTCGATATCGATCCCGACCGGCGTATCGCGGATCGCGACGTTGACGAGGGTGAGATCGACCTCGTGCTCGCGGATCGCCGCGGCGCGCTGACCAGCGAAACTGGAGTCGATCAGCGTGAACTGCCAGGCTGGCGAAGTCTTCTCGGTAACGATACCATAACGGCCTCCGAAGAAGTGCACGTCCTCCATTTCGTTACCGGCCTGGTAGATGCCGGCGAAGCCCGAGCCGAGCCGGAAGTTCATGTGGCTGAGATAGCCATGCTGCGCGAGCCGGAAGCGGATCGCAGCGGCGGCGGGGTTGCCCTGACCAAGCTCGATGTCGACGTTCGACATGGCCGAATAGAAGGTGCCGGAATTGGCATCGCGCACGATCTTGCCGGCGGGGACGATGCCCGGCACCGGCACGGGCACCTTGCCGACCTGATACTGGTCGCCGCCGGTGAACACGATCATCATCGCGAGCCCCGACTGGAAGCCGGGGGTGTTGTCGCCGAGCACCAGCACCGGTCGCGCCTTGCCGACGCCGAAGATGCGAACGCCCGCCGGCACCAGCAACGTGCGGCTGATCCGGTAGCGGCCCGAGGGCAGGAAGACGATGCCGTGCCCGGTCTTGTCGCGCGCCGCGTCGAGTGCGGACTGGACGGCGGCGGTATCGTCCGCACGACCATCGCCAATGCCGTGGACGGTCACCGCGCGGGGGTCGGCAGGGGCGGTCGCGAGTTCCGACGCCGCGGGTGCGGCCTGCGCGACGTGGGGCACGCCCAGAAGCACCGCCGCCGTCATCAACCAAACCGTCTTCATGCCGTCCTCCGCTCGCGCCCGTCTCGTGCGGCCGGCGTCGATTGCACTCGATTACGGCGCAAGCGATCGACGAACATCCGCGACCAAGGTCGTAGTTCCCGCAAGCGGCGGTGCGGCCGATATGCTCGTACTCGCGCGCCCTCAGGATCATTGCCGGCGCGTGCCCGTTAGGAGTGGCTATGGTTCGAGGCACATCATGATAGCGGCAGTTCCCGAGGGCGCGCTTGCGCCCGTGGCGATCGTCGTCATGGGTGTCAGCGGCAGCGGCAAGTCGACGCTCGGCGCGCTGCTGGCGGAGAAGCTCGGCTGCGCGTTTCTGGAGGGTGACGCGTTTCATTCTCCCGAGGCGGTGGCGACGATGCAGGCCGGGCGCCCGCTTTCCGACGAGGATCGCTGGCCGTGGCTGGACCGGATCGGTGCGGCGCTCGCGTCGGAGGTCGCCGCGCATGGCGTCGTGGTGGCGGCGTGTTCAGCGCTGAAACGGGTGTACCGCGATCGGCTCGCCGGAGCGCTCGCTGCGCCGGTGCGCTTCGTGCTGCTTGATAGCGATGCCGAAACGCTGCGCGGTCGCGTCAGCCACCGTGCCGGACATTTCATGCCGCCAAGTCTGCTCGCCAGCCAACTCGCCACGCTGGAGCGCCCGCAACCGGACGAGGCGGCGCTGATCCTCGACACCGCCGCCACGCCCGACCACCTCGTGCATGCAGCGCTGGCCTGGCTGTCGGCGTCGCGCGCGGCACGGCCGTGATACAGGAGAGTTATATGAAGATCGCGTCCGCGTTCCTGTTAGCAACGGTCGCACTCGCCAGCCCCGCGGCTGCGCAGGCGCCCGTGACGCCACCCACCGTCGCGCTGTGGCCGCAGGGCGCGCCGGGTTCGGAAGCGCGGCGCGGCGAGCCCGAGATCGTCGAGAACAGCTATGTCCGCAATGTCCACCAGCCCTCGCTGACGGTGTTTCGCGCCGATGCCGCACACGCCAACGGCACCGCGATGGTTGTCGTGCCGGGTGGTGGGCACCGGATGCTCGTATGGGTCAACGAAGGCGTGCTGCCGGCGCGGACGTTGAACCGCTTTGGCGTCACGACATTCGTGCTGAAGTATCGCCTCGCGCGCGAGGCCGGCTCCAGATACGATATCGCACGCGACGCCGCCGCCGATGCGCGCCGCGCGGTGCGGTGGGTGCGGGCCCATGCCGCCGAATATGGCGTCGATCCGCACCGCATCGGGCTGATGGGCTTTTCCGCCGGCGGTGAACTGGTGTCGATGGTGGCGGACGCACCCGCACCGTCGATCGCCCGGCCCGACGCGGTCGACCGCACCGATGGCCGGCCCGATTTTCAGGTGCTGATCTATCCCGGCCCGCTCGGCATCCCGGCACCGGCGGCGGCGGGCGCACCACCGGCGTTCCTGGCGGCGGGCACGCTCGACCAGTGTTGCGCGATTCCGACGATCACATTGTATCAGCAGTTGCGCGCAGCCGGCGTGTCGGCCGAACTGCACCTGTTCGCGGATACCGACCACGGCTTCAACGTCGCCGCCCATTCCGAACGGGTGAGCCTTGCGCACTGGCCGGACCGGTTGGGCGACTGGCTGAGCGATGGCGGCTGGCTGCGCCCGGGCGGCGGCGCGAAACCTACGCCGAGCAGTTACTGAGGATCACGCTTCGCCCGGCAACAGCCGCTTGCGTCCTTCCGACAGGTGCCAGCGCATCGCCAGCGCGGCGGCGTCGCAATCCTGCACGCGGATCGCCTCGACGATCATCTCGTGCTCGCGCATCATCACGCCGATGACCTGTGGCGGGCGCGAGCGCGAGATGTCGACACCGGCTCGCATGACGCGCTCGATATCACCGAACAGAGCCTCGAACGCGAGGCCGAAGGCCGGGTTCGCGGTGGCGGCGGCGATGCAGCGGTGCAACGCCATATCCTCAGCATGGGCGGGCGCGTTCGACAACAACGCCTCGCGCAGGCGATCGAGCGCCGCCTGGATCTCCGCCATCTCCTCGGTCGATCTGCGCGCCGCCGCCAGCCGCGCCGCCTCCGCCTCCAGCACGAAGCGCACCTCGTAGCTGCCCAGCGTCGAGGACATTTCGGCCATCGGCAGATACGTCATCAGCCGTTCCGAGGGTCGGCTCTTGACGAACGAACCGGCGCCGCGCCGCGCCTCGGTGATGCCGTCTGAGGCGAGCCGGACCAGCGCCTCACGCACCATCGTGCGCGAGATGCCGAACAGCTCCGCCAGCCGCGCTTCGGACGGCAGCCGGTCACCGACGTCGAGCGCGTCGGCCTTGATAATCTCGACGATGCCCGCATAGGCTTTGTCGGCGAGCCGCTGCTCCGTCATGCCCTGTCCCCGTTGCCGCTCGCCTTATCGCGCATCCTGCGGATCACAGGAAGTGGCTGGCGATCAGGATGAGGACCAGCCCCACCACCGAAATCGCTGTCTCCAGCAGCGACCAGGTTCGGAACGTGCCGGCCATGTCAGTGCCGAGGTAGCTCTTCACCAGCCAGAAGCCGGGATCGTTGACGTGGCTGAAGAACACCGATCCCGCACCGATCGCCAGCACGGTCCACTCCGGCGACACGCCCGAACTGACCACCAGCGCCGGCATGATGCCGGCGGCGGTGATCGTGGCGACCGTGGCCGAACCGATCGACAGCCGGATCGCCGCCGCCAGCAGCCACGCGACCAGCAGCGGCGACAGCGCGCCGTGGCTGGCAAGCCGGGCGAGCAGATCGGAGATACCCGCCTGCACCAGCACCTGTTTCAGCGCGCCGCCCGCGCCGATCGCCAGCAGGATCGTCCCCGCCGGCGCCATCGCCTCGGCCCAGACCGCCTCCTGTACGGTGCGGTCGAACAGGCGACGCCCGAACAGCAGCGGCAGCGCGGCGAGACAGGCGATCAGCAACGCCAGCACCGGATTGCTGGCGACGCTCGCCCACGCGAAACTCGCCGCCACCGGCTTGGGAAGCAACGCCTCCGCCTGACCGCCCGCGATCAACACCACCGGCATCAGGATGACGATCAGCGCACGGCCGACGCCGGGTTCCGGCACGTCGAGCCTGGCCGCCGCCAGCACCGGCGGCGCGATCCGTACGCCGCGCGCGGTGAACTTCGACAGTAACGGCCCGGCGATAATCGCGGTCGGGATGCCGACCAGCAGGCCATAGCCGATCGTGCGCGCGAGGTTGGCGTGCAGCGCATCCACCGCGAGCAGCGGCCCCGGATGCGGCGGCACCAGCGCGTGGACCACGCCCAATCCGGCGATCGCACACAGCATCAGCGAAAGTTTGGCCTCGTCCCCCTTGCCTTTGACCGGCAAGGCCGCCGCCGCCGTCGCGACGATCGGCAGCATCAGCACCAGCCCGGTTTCGAAGAACAACGGCAGGCCGATGACCAGCCCGGCAGCCAGCGCGGCAAACGGCGCACCGGCTACGCCAGACGCCCGCAAAGCAGCCCGCGCAAGGCCCCCCGCCCCGTCCGACAATTGCAGCATCGCGCCCAATGCGAGGCCGAGCGCAACGACGAGCCCGGTGCCGCCGAGAATGTCGCCGACCCCCTTCTGCACCGCCTTGGCGGTATCGGCGATCGGCATGCCGGACAGCAGCCCGACCGCGAACGCCCCGCACAGCAGGGCGACGAACGGGTGCAATCGTCCCCGGATGACCAGGATCACCGAAAGCGCGATGCCGATGATGGCGGCCGCGATCAGCCGTGCGTCGGTCTCGATCATCGCCGCGCGTACCCGCGCGCGCAATTCACTCGGCAGGTTTCGATACGCAAAGCCAGCTCTCCCTTATGTACCGCACGGTCATCCCTGTCGGGCGCCGCGGCATCACTCATGATAATCAGTATGACAGCATTTTCGGGATCGCCACTGAAAAGTCGCGGCAATGACGCAAATTGTGGCTGGAATGTTGCTTTGCCGCTTGAGTCTGTCCAACAAATTCCGCTAATCTCCGGTCATAGGCCGACTCGGTTGGCGTCAGAGACCGGTGCAAGCCGGCCGGCAGATGAGGCGCAGTCGCAAGGCGCGCGTCACAGGGATGAGGTGACATGATGGCGATCCTTACCGAAGACAAAGCGTCGCACAGCGGCATGCGTGATCCGCACGAGGGCGGCGTGCATCTCACGCCGACGCAGCGCAAGGTTCTCGATGGCGTACATTCGGGCCGCCTCAACAAGCAGATCGCGTTCGACCTCGGCATCGCGGAAGCGACCGTGAAGGCGCATATGACGATCCTGATGCGCAAGCTGAACGTCCGCAACCGCACGCAGGTCGCGATCATCGCGGAATCGATGAACGCGGGCCGCAAGGCAGCAACCCGCTAAACCCCCGCCAAACCCAAGCAAACGCACGCACGGAGAACCCTATGGAACTGGGAAGACGCGACCTTCTGCTCTCCGCCGCGGCCGTGGTCGCCGGCTCCAGCGGCATCGCGCGGGCGGTGCCGGACCGGCCGCTCGGCTATGCGATCGTCGGGCTCGGGAGTTACGGGCTGAAGGTCATCATTCCGCAGTTCGCCAATTGCGCGCACAGCCGGCTCGCGGCGGTGGTGAGCGGCGATCCTGCCAAGGCGCGGCGTGTCGCGGCCGAACACGGCCTGCCCGAACGCTCGATCTATTCCTACGAGACGTTCGACACGATCCGCGACAATCCCGATGTCGACATCGTCTACGTCTGCCTGCCCAACTCGATGCACGCCGAATATACCGTGCGCGCCGCGCGCGCCGGCAAGCACGTGATGTGCGAGAAGCCGATGGCGGTCTCCGTCGTCGAATGCGAGACGATGATCGCCGCGTGCAAGGCCGCCAAGCGCAAGCTGATGATCGGCTATCGCTGCCATTTCGAGCCGTTCAATCTGGAAGCGATGCGGCTGGCGCGGGCCGGCACCGCGGGCAAGATCCGCTACGTGCGGTCCGAACATGGTTTCGTGCAGCGTGATCCGTCGGTGTGGCGGCTCAAGCGCGCGCTCGCCGGTGGCGGTTCGCTGATGGACATGGGCATCTACAGCCTGCAGGCGGCGCGCTACATGACCGGCGAGGAACCGATCGCGGTGACTGCGCGCGAATCCACCGACCGTCGCGATCCGCGCTTCACCGAGGTCGAGGATATCATCGACTGGACGCTGGAGTTCCCCTCCGGCGCGATCGGCAGTTGCCAGTCGATGTATAGCGCCAACCAGAACCACGTGCTGTTGATGGGCGATCAGGGGCGGATCGAACTCGAGCCGGCGACGCGCTACGACGGCAATCACATGTGGCTCGGCAAGGATGGCCGCGAGCGGGAGGTGACACCGCCGCCGGGAACAGGCAAGACGCAGTTCGCGGGGCAACTCGACCATTTCGCCGGGTGCGTCCGCTCCGGCGCGCAGCCGATCGTATCGGGTGAGGAAGGATTGCGGGACATGCGTATCGTCGAGGCGATCTATCGGTCGGCGCGCGAAGGCCGAACCATCCGGCTGGATCAACGCACGTGAGGTGGCGGACCACGATCGCGGTGCTGGCGCTGCTGGCGCTGGCTTCCTCCGCTTCGGCGCAGACCGCGTCGGGCGCTTCCGACAGCTTTGCCGGCGCCGGCGATGTGCGCGCCGAAGTGGCTGCGATGGCGGCGGCGATGAAGCCGGGCCAGGGCTTTGCTTGGCATCCGTTGCTGCGCGATGGCGAGCGGGTGGCTGCGCTGGAATATTGGAAGAAGCCGGGCCGTCCGGCGGTACATCCCGATCAGGCGGAATATGCGACGGTAATCGCCGGCGCGGGAACGCTCGTCATGGGCGGCAAACTCGACCAGCCGGTCGTCGTCAAGCCGGACCTGACCGAGGGCAATCGCATCATCGGCGGCACCACGCGTACGCTGGGGCCGGGCGACGTGTTCCTGGTTCCGGCCGGCGTGCCGCACTGGTTCGGCATAACCGGAGATCATCTCGTCCTGCTGGGTATGAAGCTGCCGACGAAACACTGACGCAGCCGCGCCGACCATGTGGCGCGGTGTTTCGCTTGCAACCTACTGCGAACGCATGTCATTAGCGCCGGCTATGATCCGGAACCAGCAGTGAGTCACGATACCGTCATCCATCGCATCGTCCGGCCGGCCGTGCGGGTCGCGGCGCGGAGCGGCGTATCGCCGAACCAGATCACCACCGTGCGGTTGCTGTCCGGGATGGTCGCGGCGACGTGCTTCGCGAGCGGGACTGCGCTGTGGCTGGCGATCGGCGGCTTCGTGTTCGTGCTGTCGATGCTGCTCGACCGCGCCGACGGCGAACTTGCGCGGCAGACCGGTCAGATGAGCAAGGCCGGCCACCGCTACGATCTTGCCGCTGATTGTCTGGCGAGCATGGCGGCATTCATCGGTCTGGGTGTGGGACTTGCCGGTGCGCATGGCGTGCTGGCGATCTGGCTTGGTGTTGCCGCCGGGGTCGGCATCGGCACGCTGTTCGCGGAACTCAACGTGCTGAACGTGGCGAGCGTGCGCGGCTATACGCTGGCGCCGGGCATCGTGGTCGATCCTGACGACGCGATGGTCCTGATGCCGGTGCTGATCTGGCTTGGCTGCGCGTGGCCGACGACGATCGCGGCCGCCATCATCACGCCGAGTGCGGCGATCGCGCTCGCGCTGCTAGGCTTGCGTCGCCGCCACTAGAGCAGGCGCCAGCGCGGCGGCGAGGCGCTGGAAATCGCCCGGCCGCACCGCGCCGATGCAGCCGATGCGAAAGGAGTCCCCGCGCGTCAGCTTGCCCGGATAGATCACGAAGCCCGCCTCGGCGAGCGCGTGATAGAACACCTCGAACATGAAATGCGGCGGCGACCGGAACGTCACGATAATCGGTGCCTGCACCGCGCGATCGAGGTAGAGTTCGAGGCCGAGCGCCTCAGCGGCGGCCAGCAACGTCTCGAAATTGGCGGTGTAGCGCTCCAGCCGCGCCGCGCTGCCGCCCTCCGCCTCCAGCCGGCGTAGTGCCTCGACCAGCGCGGCGACGACTTGCACCGGCGGCGTGAAGCGCCACTGGCCGTTCGCCTCGAAGCCTTGCCACTGTGCGTAGAGATCGAGGCTCATCGAGGCGCTCCGATCCGCGCAAGTCGCCAGCACCGCGCGATCGACCAGGGCGAAACCGAGCCCCGGTGTTCCCTCAAGGCACTTGTTGCTGGAGGCGAGGATCGCGGCGGCAGGCAGCGTCGCAAGGTCGATCGGTAGCGCGCCGAAGCTCGCCATCGCATCGACGATCAGCAGGCGACCGGCCTCCGCCACCACATCCGCCACGGCGGCGAGCGGATTGAGCAGGCCTGTGGTCGTTTCGACATGCACCACCGCGACATGCGTGATGGCGGGATCGCCCGCGAGCCGTGCCGCGACGGCCGCCGGATCGATCGCGTCACTCTCGTCCCAACGCAACGTTTCCACGTCATGCCCGAGACCGGCGGCGATTGCAGCCATGCGTTCACCATAGGCGCCGTTGATGAGCACCAGCAGCCGGTCGCCGCGTGCGAGCAGCGTGCCCGCCGCCGCCTCGAGCACATAGGTGCCGCTACCCTGGATCGGCACAGCGACGTGGCTTGCGCCGCCGTTCGCGACCCCGACCAGCCGCTGCCGCAGTTCCGCCGTCAGCGCGATGAACGCCGGGTCGCGCGATCCCCAATCGTCGAGCATCGCGCGGCGCACCGCCGGATCGGTGGTGAGCGGGCCGGGTGTGAGCAGCAGCGGCGTCAAGATGCGGTTCCTTCGATTGCTGTGCCGCTATGCCGCGCTTCCAGCCGCTGCCACAGCGCGAGGCCGGGCAGACCCAGCGCGAGTTCGCGGATGCGGCGGATCAGCGAAAGCGCCAGCGCCTGTTGCGGCGGGATGCCGAACATCCCGCAGATCACCAGATAGCCTCCCTCCTGCACGCCGAGCGCACCGGGTACGAGGAAGCCGACGCTGCGCACCGCCTGCCCCAGCCCCTCGACGATCATCGCCTCGCGGAGCGACGCATCCACACCTAGGACGTGTAGCGCGGCATAGGTTTCGAGACCGCCAAGCAGCCATGACACGAGGTGCCAGCCCGCCGCCGGCAGCAGCCGGCGCGGCTGGCGGTACAATGCCAGCACGCTCGCGTTGAGGCCGACCAGATCGCGCCCGCTGGTCCAGCGTGTCACCAGACGTTCGATCAGCGCGAATAGGCCAAAGCGCTGCGCGGCGACAAGCGCGACGGCGAGCAGCACGGTGATCGCGGTGACACCGGCGGCGAGCGGCAGTTCCGCGCCACCGTGCGGCCCGGCCACCAGCAGCGCCACGCACAAGATGGTGAACACCGCCTGCGTGGCCCCCTCCACCGAGAGATCGACCATCGTCGCGGCCATCGCATCGGCGAGGGTCGGCCCGCGCTGCGCGAGGAGGCGGGCGCGCACCACGTCGCCGCCGAGCTGCGCGACGGGCAGCAGCGCGTTGACCGACTCCCGCACCCAGCGCAGCGCATAGAGCCGCCCCAACGCCTCACGCCGTTTGAGCAGCACGCCCCAGCCGATCGCGGAGGCGACCGTCTGCGGCACGTGCAGCAGCACGACCAAGGCGATGCCCCAGCCCGCCTTCCCTATCGCGCCGAGGATCGCCGACAGATCGTTGGTGGCGATCAGCGTGGCGGCAAGCACCAGCCCGATCACCACCGCGATGATCGCAGAGCGTTTCACCCGGCGAGGAACGCCTTGAACCGGCGCGCCACCGCCTGCGGCGTGACCGTCGGCCGGCCGAGCGTCGCCATCGAACCGGCGGCGATGCGCAGGTGGATCAGCGCCGGACGGCCGACGGCCGTCGCCTCGCGCCACGCCTGCTCGAACCCGGCGAGATCGTCGCAGGATGCGGCGTAACCATAGCCGCAGGCGAGCGCGACTGCCGCGAAATCGACCGAGGCCGAGACGGTCGCCTGCCCGCCGGTCGAATCGTGCACACCATTGTCGAGCAGCAGGTGGATCAGGTTGGCGGGCGCCTCCGCACCGATCGTGGCGAAGCTGCCGAGCTTCATCAGCGCGGCGCCGTCGCCGTCGATCACCACCACGCGCTTGTCGGTGTTGAGCGCGACGCCCAGCGCCATGCCCGACGCACCGCCCATCGAGCCGACCTGATAGAGGTGCTGCTCCCGGTCGGCGAGCGTGAACAGTTCGCGGCCGGCTTTGCCGGTGGTGGCGATGACGGCAGTGGCGTCGTCGGTGAGGGCAAGAAAGCGTTCGAGCGCGGCTACGCGGGTCGGACGCGCGCCACCGGTGCGGTAATCCGCGCGCCGTCCCGCCGCCGGCAGCGCGCGCGGCGACTGGTCGAGCGCGGTGTCGGCGACATCGCCCTTCGCCATCACGAAGGCGAACGGAAGCTGCGTCTCCTCCATCGCCGCCACCGCCGCCTGCAACCGGCCGGCGATCTCGCCTTCGGTGTTCGGGAACGGCGCGTGCGCGATGCCCATCAGGCCGAGCAGATCGTGCGTGATCTCGCCCATCACGACGTGCTGCGGCTCGTCGGGCTCGCCCGGGCGGCCGCGCCATGTCGTCACCAGCAGCGTGGGGATCGCGAACGGTGCGTTGAGCGATGTGAGCGGGTTGACCATGTTGCCGAGGCCGGAGTTCTGGCACATCGCCACCGGCTTGCGGCCGGCCAGCCACGCGCCGGCGGCGATCGCCACCGCCTCGCCCTCGCTCGCCGCGCCGACGTAGCGCAACGCGCGGTTGGACAGCACGCCGTTGATGAGCGGTGTCAGATAACTGCACGGCACGCCCGTGTAGAAATCGAACCCCGCCGCCGATGCCTCGGCCATGAAGGCTTCTGCGGTAATCATCAGGTGAAGTTGCGCGCGTCGGCGACGTCGGCCAGCGTGTTGACGTCCATCCAGTGGCCGACGAAGTATTTCACGCGCACCGGATGCTTCGCCGCGATCCGGCTGAGCAGCAGCGGCAGATCGGCGGTTTCCAGCAGGCCCTCCGCCTCCAGCGCGGCGATCTCTTCGCGCAGCCACGCCGTTCCGGTCGCGCTGAAGCGGGCCAGACCGACCCACTCGCCGCTCGCCTCGGCACCGAGGTCGCTGCCCATCCGCAGCAACTGCGCGGGTGCATCATCGAGGTAATTGCCCGAGAAGCCGTGATCCGCCAGCACGAGATCACGCTCGCGCGCATCGCTGCGCTTGGACGCATCGACGGCGAGCACGACATCGGCTGCGCTCGAAAGCAGGCTTTCCAGGATGTAATTGCGGAACAGCACGTCACCGTAGGACACGACGAGTTCGCCGGACAGCACGGCGTCCGCCTGCGCCAGCGAATAGGCCTCGCCCGTCTCGGCGAAGCGATCGTTGTCGACGGTGCGGATGCCCTTCAGCGCCACCGCGTCCTTCGCGAACCCGCGCACTACCGTCACGTCGCGCACGCCGCTGTCGGCGAAGGTTGCGACCGCCCGCGCGAGCAGCGACTGGCCGCGCACGTCGATCATGCACTTGGGCCGGTCACGCGTCAGTTCGCCGAGGTCGCCGCCCGATGCCGCCAGCACCACCGCGCGCGGGCGCGGCGTTTCGGGCAGATAGCGGCGCTCGGCCTCCTCCAGTTCGGCGTTGCCCATCAGGCGGAACACCTCTTTCACCGGGGTGACGCGGCCCTCGACGTTGACCAGCGACTGCTCGTCGTGGATCATCCGCGCGGTTTCGCGCATCGCAGCGATCGACGCGCGCATCAGATGGTTGGCCCAGATTACGGTCGAGATGCCCGCCTCGCGGAACAGGTCGGTCGGGGTCGGGTAGTAGGTGGTTGGCACGATCACCACCGGCGCGCGATTGCCCCAGCGGCGGCAGAACTCGAAGATCTCCTTGGCGTCGGTCTTCTTGGAGTGGATCAGGATCGCGTCGGCGCCGGCGGCGTGATACGCCTCCGCGCGGCGCAGCGCCTCCTCCATCGGCCGGCTGGAAATCAGCGCTTCGACGCGGGCGACGAGGATGAAGTCGTCGCTGGTCTGGCTGTCCTTGCCCGCCGCGATGCGGCCGCAGAACTCGTTGATCTCGGCGAGCGGCTGTTCCTCGCCGATGAACGAGTTGGTCTTCGGGAACAGCTTGTCCTCGATGCAGACGCCGGCGATGTTGCGCTCGCCGAGTTTGCGCACCAGCCGGCGCACGTTGTTGAAATTGCCGTAGCCGGTGTCGCCGTCGACCAGGATCGGCAGCGTGGTCGCGTCGGCCATGTACTCCAGCACGTCGAGCACCTGCGTCCACGACGCCTCGTTGCTGTCGCGCAGGCCAAGACTGGCGGAAATGCTGAGGCCCGAGGCCCAGATGCCGCCGAAGCCCGCCTCCTCGACGATCTTCGCGGAGAGGCCGCTGTGCGCCTCCATCAGGAAGGCGAGTTCGGGGTTTTCGATGGCTTGGCGCAGCGCCGATGCGCGCGATTGCGGTGCGGGGCTGATGAGGCCGCTGGACAGGTCGTTCATAGTCACAGGTCTTTCCGTGATCGCATTGAGGTCGCGGCGTAATGATGTTTGCCGCGCGATGGCCGCTCGTTATAGATGCGCGCGCATGCAAACAAGCCAACCCGATCCGACCGCCCCGCAAACACAGCCAATCGCCATCCTGCTCGCCGCAGGTGTGGGCAAGCGCCTGGGGGAAAGCCACGACGGCCCCAAGGTGCTGCTCGACTTTGCCGGCCAGTCGCTGATCGAGCGGCACCTTGCCGCTTTGGCGAGCGTCGGCGTCGGCGATATCGCGGTCACGGTCGGTCACGAGGCGGATACGCTGCGCGCGGCGCTCGGCGATCGCGCGGCGACGGTGTTCAATCCGCAGTACCGCGAGGGCAGTCTGGTGTCGCTATGGGTGCAGCGCGAGCGGCTACGGTCCGGTCGCGACGTGCTGCTGATGGACGGCGACGTGCTATACGATACGCGCATTCTCGAACGGTTGATCGCCGCGCCGGGCGAGGCGGTGCTGCTGGTCGATCGCGAACTCGAACCCGGCGACGAACCGGTCAAGGTGTGTTTTCGCGGCGAGACGATCGTCGATTTCCGCAAGCGCCCCGAACATGCGCATGACTGGCATGGCGAGTCGGTCGGCTTCTTCAAGTTCGCTCCCGACATGGCCGCGAAGCTCGCCGATGCGTGCGACCGCTACGTCGCCGCCGGCATCACTGACGTGGAGTATGAAGAGGCGATCCGCGACCTGATGCTCGCCGACCCGGCCGCGTTCAGCTATGTCGACGTGACCGACCTGCCGTGGACCGAAATTGATTTTCCCGAAGACGTCGCCAAGGCGCGCGACGCGATCCTGCCGCAGCTGGACTCCTGACATGGCGCTGCACGATCCTGAACCGCTCACCGCAGAAGACCTCGCGCACTTCGCCGAAACCGGCTGGCTGATCCGGCGCGGGCTGTTCAGCGCGGCGGAAGCTGCCGAGATCGCACGCTGGACCGACGAGCTGGTCGCGTTGCCGGAAGTGCCCGGCCGTCACATGGTCTATTACGAGGACAGCCTGACCACGCCGGGCGAGCGCGTGATGCAGCGGATCGAGGATTTCTGCCCCTATCATCCGCCGTTCGACGATCTCGTTCGTCATGGCAGCCTGGCGGCGGCAACCGCGCAGTTGCTTGGCGGGCCGGCGGTGCTGTTCAAGGAAAAGATCAACTTCAAGAAGGCGGGCGGCGCGGGCTTCGAGCCGCATCAGGACCAGCAGGCCGGCTGGTCCACATATGCCCCGATGTTCGTCACCGCGCTGGTGAGCATCGACCGCGCGACCATCGAGAACGGGTGCCTCGAGATGACGACCGCACCGCGCCAGACGCAGATGATCGGCGCGGAGTGGCAACCGCTCACGCCTGAGCAGATGGCGGCGTTCGACCTGATCTCGATCCCGACCGAGCCCGGCGACGTGCTGTTCTTCGACAGCTACGCGCCGCATGCCTCGAAACCGAACCTGACCGATGCGCAGCGCCGGATCCTGTACCTGACGTACAATGCCGCAGCGGACGGCGACCATCGCCGCCGGTATTACGATGAAAAGCGGGCGAACTTCCCGCCCGACGTCGAGCGCGTACCAGGCGCCAACTACGTCTTCCGGGTCTGACGCACCGCTGAGACTGCGGCCTCTTCAAACGGTTTTCGCAGAGTAACGGAACGGAATCATGCGCTTGGCTCTTTAATGCAAGTTAGAGACGCATGGGTCTCCAAACAGGAGGCAGCGTGAAGCAGCGCGACGATTGGCACATTACCGACACCGTGAAGCACGAGCTTGGCCGTGGCGATCCGTTCGCCGCCGCCGTTCGCGCGACGCGCATGCCGATGGTCGTCACCGACCCCGAACAGCCCGATAACCCGATCGTATTCTGCAACGAGGCGTTTCAGAAGCTGTCGGGTTACGAACGCGACGAGATCATCGGCCGCAACTGTCGGTTCCTGCAAGGTCCGGAGACGGACCGGGACGCGGTTCGCTCGGTGCGCGACGCGATCAAGGCGGGCACCGATATCGCGATCGATCTGCTCAACTACCGCAAGGACGGCACGACCTTCTGGAACGCGCTGTACCTCAGCCCCGTCCGCAACGATGAGGGCAGGATCCAGTTCTACTTCGCATCGCAGCTCGACGTGTCGGACCGGGTCGAAGCGCAGGCCGTCATCCAGCGCCAGAAGATCGAGGTCGAACGCGAGGTCGAGCGGCGCACCGCCGATCTGCAAGCGGCACTCGAAGCCAAGACCCTGCTGCTGCACGAGGTCGATCACCGTGTGAAGAACAACCTCACCATGATCGGATCGCTGCTGCGGCTTCAGGCGCGCACCATCGCCGACCCGGAGATCAGCGACAAGCTGAATGCCATGCTTGAGCGGGTCGATGCTTTGGCGACGGTCCACCGGCGGCTGTATCAATCGACTGATGTGACGCGTTTCGATGTCGGCGCATTCGTCGCGAACCTGGTCAGCGATGTCGTCGGCGCGAGTGGCCGAAGCGACATTGCCGTCCAGGTCGACGTCGACGTGATCGAAATCTCCGCGTCCGTCGCCACCGCGCTGGGACTGGTCATCAACGAAGTGCTGACTAATGCGATAAAGCATGCGTACGGCGACGGCCGCGCCGGTGTCCTGACGATTTCAGCCAAGCGGCAGGACGGGAACGCGATCATCTCGGTTGCCGACGATGGTCCGGGAATGGCGACGGACGCGCGCACCAACGGTCTTGGCACCGTCCTCATCAATCGCCTGTCGCGGCAAGTCGGTGCGACCGCGGAATGGGCGTCATCCGCAGCGGGCACGCGCGTATCGCTGTCCTTCCCGGTCGAGGAATGAACATGGACCGTCCCAAATCTCCTCTCGCGGTGCTGATCGTCGAGGACGAAGCCCTGCTGGCGATGGATATCGAGGCGATGATCGAGGATGTCGGCCACCGCGTGGTCGGCGAAGCAGCGTCGTTGTTCGAGGTCGAGGCGCTCGACGCTGCGCTCTGCCCGGACCTTGCCTTTGTCGACATACAACTCGCCAAGGGCACGAGCGGCCTCGACGTGTCGATGCTGATCCGCATGCGCTGGCCGCGCACGTTCATCGTGTTCGTCACCGCCAATCCGAAGAAACTGCCGGACGACTATGCCGGTGGCCACGGCGTCATCCCGAAGCCGTTTTCGCGCAACGGGCTGCTCTCGGCGATGCGCTACATCGAAGAGGGCATCTGCGCGCCGCCGCCGGTGTCGCCGCAACCGACCAGCTTCCTTGCCTCGCCCCAGTTCGCGGCAAGCTGGAGCTGAACGCTACAGCGCGCGCAAGGCTTCACCCGGCCGTGCACGCAACGCCGGCAGGCTACCGAGCAGACCCGTTCCGAGCGTGACGACGACCGCCGCCGCGAGCGTGACCGCGACGACGCGCCAGTCCGGCGCCCAGCCGATCGCGAAGATCCGCACCACCACGAACCAACCCGCCGCGGTGCCGATGGTGAGCGCCACCGCCACCAACACCAGCGACAGCATCGCATATTCGAGCGCCTGCGCCGCCAGCACCTGCCGCCCGCTCCCGCCGAGCAACTTCAGGATCACCGCGTCATAGCGCCGGGCCCGCCCCGACGCCGCCACCGCGCCGACCAGCACCGCGATGCCTGCCGCCACCGTCACCAACGCCGCCGCACGGATCGCCAGCGCGACCTGGCCGAGCACCGCGCCGATCTGGCCGATCACATCGCCGACCCGGATCAGCGTGACGGACGGCAGCGCCAGCGCCACCTGCCGCGCGACCGCGCCGTCGCGGGATGGTGGCGAATACACGCTCGCCAGAAGGCCATGCGGCGCCTCCTCGATATAGCCGGGCGAGAACACGATCGCGAAATTGAGGCCGAGCCCGCCCCAGTCGATCTTGCGCAGCGCCGCGATCCGCGCCGGCACGTCGACGCCCAGCACCGAAACGGTGATGGTGTCGCCGATCCCGAGGTGCAGCGCCTCGGCCGCCTTGTCCTCCAGCGAGACGAGCGGCGGGCCGTGATAGTCGGCCGGCCACCACCGCCCGGCAACG
>Ga0265798_10001053_pt1 | contig 43857 bp, 50 predicted proteins | sample P3T30metagenome_FD_192430 | JGI IMG/M metagenome (GOLD analysis project Ga0265798, IMG submission 192430) | Plant litter microbial communities from East Loma Ridge, Irvine, California - P3 T30 | ecosystem: Environmental > Terrestrial > Plant litter > Unclassified | place: USA: California... | reverse complement strand
TTGAACGACAAGATGTACTCGACCATGGAAGACAGTACGGCATCTGGGTACAAGCATAAGTCGACTGACTTGATAGCGCGACCGGAGGGTGTAACAGCTTGAAGCGTGGCTGCTCAATCGTGTGCATGTAGTGACATTCGGGTAAAAGTCGTGAGTGGTATTACAAAGCGAGGCCGAAGCGATCGCTGCGCCAAGTTGTGAGGAGCTGATGGGATGCGTTGATGGGGCCCAACGAGACGTGAGCTTGGTTCGAGATTCGGATCCTCAGGTGGACCAGTATCCGCGTATTCGGCCAAGGTATAGACCTGTGCATTAGCGATTACCCAGTGAGCTGCCAAGGAAAGGACTCACCTCCACGGATCATCCACTATCCTGGTGGAAGATTGGAAGGATGTCGTGTCCAGCGACCGATGTGTCCTATCCTTAAGCTCAAATCAATTGTCAAGCGGAGTACATACGGAATAGTAGGTAGCATCCAGAGTTCTCGGCGATGCACCGACTGTCTGGACGTCGCTATTGTGGTGATATGACGAGAGTGTTGAGTTGGTGATGCGCATGGGCGCAACACGTAAGGGGTTCATAATCTGATGTGCAACGCCCTATGCGGAGGAGAGACTGGCCGGCAGCAGTGACGCCAGCGTTGTCGCATGCTGTCCACGCCCTGCTGGTCAGCCATGTATATCTCGAACAGACCATGGAACACGTACCACTATGTTGTCGTATACCCACCGGTCTCATCGGGGATGATGCTTATCTCCGCCAGTCCGTTATCCTCACATTGGTGACTGCACTCGAATCCGGCACTGACCGGTGCGGGTGAAGGTGTTGAAGCGTCCGGATATGAGTGACCGCATGTCTCCTCCTGATCGATCAGTTGTAGGTCCAGTCGACCTCAAATGTAACACTCACCAATGTACGATGCGACTGTTCCAAGCTCGAACCTCGTCTCCAGTGTTCTACGACAGCCAACCCGGCTAGGCTCTAGCCCTCAACGAGCGCAGAGAGCGGAATGGACAACGTTAGTCTGATACAGCTACGCCGTCAGCCAGGACTACCGATAGGAGGAGGAGAACGCTTACAATGTGGTATGTCGATGTCGACACAAATCCTATTTCGCCATCACCCTCGGTACATCATCCTCATCCCTCTCAAATCATGATCCTTCTTTTCGTTCTCACCTTTCAGGTGACCACTCTTTGGTGACTTGACTACATGATAGGTTGTGGACCCTGCGGGAGAGCCAGTAGGCGATGATCTGAAGATCTGAACGTGCTCGATGTGAGAAGCTTTTGGAGCTCTGGCATGATTGAACGAGGGCTTTTTAAGTGATCAGCCATGATGTCGGCGCGAACCGTGATCGCAGTGGACGTATGTTACGTGACGTGGTAGAGTTGTCATCGTCAATTATCGTATTCGCGCTCGCTATGATTGGGTTGATCGAATATGATGTGACATCGAGTCGGATTCGATTGTCGTTGTTTACCCACAGCTCATCTTCACTTCCACCCCACGTCTCGTCGAGAGTTGAAGACGACTCGACTCGTGGACTGAGAGAATAGTGTCCTCAAGAAGGTAGTACAGGATAGAAGAGCGAGGAAGGGTTCAATCCTCGAGTCGCGTGATCGCGTGAAGTAAACAACGATGCTCAGGGTTTAGTGTACGAGTACAGCCTGTACCTGATTCTCTCATGGGATGTGCCACATCCGATGGGTGCGGGCTTTCACATCACCGAGCTCTCACAGCTCACCTGTTCCATCCTTATCACTGCTCTTGACACCTGAACTACCACGATGCATCAGGATCAGCTCGCCGTCCAGCAAGCCTAACAAGTATCAGCAAACCAAACCGGGTCTACAGAAGCTCTCATAGCAGCTGGCCGTATTTCGGGACTGTAGGAATGCTTAGCGAACCAATTGCCCGACGTACTCTTTTGATTGTGCGAGCGCAGAGGCTCACGCCAGCCCTGCTCGACGTCAAATCGTCTACATCGCGCGAGGTAGTCAGTCGGTATCACCGATATGATGCTTGGTCTCGCGTGTGTCGCTATCAACGGATACCTCTTTTCGAATTTGTCTGTTTGTCTGGCACCATATTGGCCCGTAGACAAGAAGATGACCAGCTCCGATCTGCTGTCGCATCGCTGTCTGAAGTCCTTTGGTATACAATCCGAGCTTCGTGTCGCAGGCAGCTAGCGGTAGGTCACTGCGAACACTCAACAGGCGTGATGCTCAACGCCAGTAGCTTTGACCAAGCTGACCTGATCAGTGAAGGGGGACCTGGGGATGAGGGGTTGGTCAACCATGAGTCAGGGTAAGTCAGAGAGCATGGAAAGAATGGTGGAGACTCTCACGGTTCTTAGAGTTCCGTGGACGACGCTTCTTTGCTGCCTTATCCGCCTGTTTGATCGCTGAGTCTAGTACAATACGATCCCCACTCACAATTGCAGCTACTCAATATCTCGGACCCAAGGGGGTACCCCTGATCACCATGGAGTCAGCTCCTGTCTGGAGGCCACGGTCATCCTATCAAACCCCGTCGGTACTCTCTTGATCGCTCGTCATCGGTTTGACAGCCCGGCATCAAGACAAACGGTAGCCGCCGTCTCGCATTCACGAACGAGTTCTGGCTTATTTTCTGCCTCGAAATCGGCCGTGTCGTCATTCGCCGAGCTCAAGATACCATGCCTAGACGGCCATATTGTCTAGAATGTATACACCAGTGATCAAGCCGAGCCCACCGGGACACCCCCATCATGCTCTTCTTTTGGGATCATTCAGTTCCGAAAACGCACCGATCCGCCTGGTGGTACACTCGAGAAGAAGCAATTCCCTCATTCAAGAGTCATGCATCGTATATGAGCGGGTCTGAGTGACCAGCTTTACGGACAATCTTCCATATAGGGACTCTATCTGGCGATCGTCATCAAGAGAGAAGCTATACCCGGACCGGAACGGAAGTATGTCAGGAGGCCAATAACCCTCGCCAAAGTTTCGTCGTCAATCTGATCTGGATGACTATCAATTCAGCCTTCCTATCTTGTTGTGATCGGCCGCTTCCGTCAGATTAGAAAGCGCATGTCCACGCAAGGGGGCACGCTGCCTGTCAGCGATCGGGCGAACACTCAGGAAGGACGACCTACGCCCATCGGCTTCGCAGTCTCGCCTGATTTGGGAGGAGCAAACACTCGAGGGCGCCAATACTCAACGTGGACTGAACTGAGCGGGCGCTACTATGGAGGGTCGCAGCTAGGCGAGCATCGTCTGGCGACTCCTCTAGTACTCCCGACTCGTACGATGGATCGAGATCGACCACGCTGGGAGCGTGCGAACAAGATGAAGCGCGTCCGGTGACAAAAGGACTCGACCGAGGGGATCATGATACAACTACGACCTCCGACTTTCATCGTGTATCTCACGACGACAACTGAGCTTTCAGACTATGAGGAGAGAATGACTGATCATGTCAGACTACCCACTGAAGAGATCCCAGTCTATGCTGTATACAAGAATCCGGTCGCGAAAGATTACGTCGGCACGGCGCTGACGTGAAGTCCTCATCGCTTGGCGGACTAATGCTATCACTGGTTCATATGGTAGCTGCAGATTGCTCTTGGAGACTGTCCTGTCTCAGTGCGGGTCACCTTGAACACCAGACCTTGTCTCCCAAGTGTCGTATGCATCGATGAACTGCTGTGTCGCATAACGACACGAGACCCTAGGGGATATCCATCCTGTGCGACCGTTTCGGTGATTGAGAGAAGTTTCGCAGCGTATAGACTAAATTACGGTCAGTTCAACACTCGAGAATGCACAGCAGTCTTCCTATGAGCTTCTCTTTGCATCAACATCTAACTTAGTCTGAAGCAGGTTTCCCATATTGACGACCTGGCCCCATCCGAACCTGACAGAGTTATACCTTACGATGTCACCAGTAACCCACTGCTCTGTCATATCCGACGGATGCCTGGAGGGGATCGCCCGAAGAGGATTTTTAGATGGTATGCCCGGCATTTTATTCGACATCACGATGAAAACCAACCGAGTGGAGATCCCAGCTACAGTGAACCCAGTCCGACCGTTTACAGCGAGCGGTTCTATGCTCGCTGATCTGGTCGCATGCATATCACAGGTCTCACGTACTCATGTACTCGATTTGATACCATAGTCTGATCTCAACTGTCCACGAACGTATCACAAGCCGGATCACGGATGTTTCTGATAATTGCATGAAGCGAAAAAAAAAAGATGAATCCGGCAATACACAGCTATTTGGGGTAAGTTTGCCAATTTAGTCTGTTTGTATCCTCGCTAGAGATCAGAATTGATGTGTGACTACCGAAGAAGAGTGCATGCATACATTGTCGCGTGTGAGACTTCTGATTCATCAATATGCATACATGTAATTCACTACTCAAGCGTATTTAACGCTGAGTCTGATCTGACATCAGTCTGAATCAGTACAAAATACAATGCGATGAATTCGCAAACTCGCGTCTCCAATACAACTTCCAAAAATTATAAAATTATCATCACGTGATTGCACTTTTCTTTGGCAGTGATGGACATGACTGTTCCTGTGATATCCACTAGTGATCATAAAGTCTGAAGCATGCATGTATAGCTGATGAATGTGGCTGTATCACTTGGAAATACTATAGAGAAGGACAAGCATCCGTTTTGTCAGAAATCGTTACAAGTATTGTACGCGCGTCAAACGCAGAACAAATGATATTTGTTACAATGTTTGCGGGAACACCAAAGCGACATGACTGCTCGCTGAATGGATTGGCACACTGCTGTGAGAGCTGCACTCGATGGGTAGCTGCGCGAGTTTGAATGTGCCTGTCACGAATGATGAACTCTTCAATACCGAGTTATGACGAGGCTGAACTGTAGTCTTGCCAAATAATGTTTGTATTTCAAGCTAAAACCAGAGCAACGTTCATATAATGAAAGCGGATACCATTTCCGATCTCAATTGTCCAGCCAGCGAGAAACATCTCAAGGCCGCGAATGTAGTTCATGTATGATCCTCTGCTACCCACCAGAATATTTGCGTCGCATTCCGTGTTGCGCGAGTATATCGCAAATTCAAATAACACGACTTGTGATTGCAACGCGCCACTGCAAACAAATCATCTCACTCCGAGCTGACTTTTGTATGCTGCACTAGCATCATATGTTGAAGTGAAGAAGTGGAGTGGAAGTGGACCGCAGGTAAATATGCATGACTTGATCAATGAGTGCTGCGAACAATATTTGCAGTGTCAGGATCCATTTCCATTCATCGCGAAGCCGCAAAATAATTGGCAAGGGCGAGCGCTACTTTATTGCGCGCGGCAAACGCTACACATCCCTTTCGACACTCCTCGCTGACTTACAGGCCCTCAATTGACGCCCAATAGACATCCAAGCATGCATGGATGGATGAATGCATGCACGCATACATCACATCGACGATGACTTCCACGCCGCAAGCAGCTGAATCGAGTGAACTGTCATGACAAGTCAATAATGCGCCATCCCGACCTTTCGCCGGACCGTCTAAAGTGGACGCCAAATCCCGGCCAACGACCGGGAGAATGATCTAGGGTTTCAAAGTACATGTAGCTCTACGCTCAGTTATACACAGTAGCTTGAGCATTATACGCCTTATCCACTGTACTATGACACAGTGTCAATGACCTAAAACTTCCAAAAGAGAGCTATTTCAGGATACTACAGGCTTGTACGCGTTAGTGACGCGGCTTGAAGGGTTCGCGAGACACGTGACTTGCCTTAAACAATAATAGAAGGACTTTTTCGTATTCACGATGAGCTGTACCACTACCCCGTACGAGCCCGACATGAGCATAGCATCTGTATTCTCTCGTCATCGAAGTCAATCAGAGTCGCGATCGAGGTATCTGATGCAAGAATGCTGTCCTTGTTTGCTTCTCTACCTTGGTCATCCATCCAAATGCTTGTTGCTTCTCGGTGCGTATTAGGGGGCACGTGCTTCAAGAGTTCCTCCTTTGCTGGGTCGGTCACCGTACAATAAGTCATCAGCCTTGCGATCCTGAACCACGAATCGCCATGTCACGTCATATCTACATACTGATCGATCAACGGGGCTCGTGAGAGGGTATATACATGAAGGCAGTATGTAGACCACTCCTGATCTTTTCCTGACCATCTACCGACGGATCAAGTCGTGGTCGGTTTATCGGAAGCAGGTGATAAAGAGAGGTATTCAGGAATCATCTCTTCTACTCATCGTCTCGGCCTAGGTCGTCCCATGGGTCAGGGCGAACATCCAGCACGAGATCCAGGTCTCTACGGACGATGTGGTGGTCGACGGCGTTTTCGTAACAAAGGATTGTCCAGTAGTGTTCAAGGCTGATGCCTGGCGTTGAGCATGTACCGTTTGTTGTCATTGTGAAAGGTCCAATTCCGGTTGCTCGGATCCGTTGAGACGACTATTACCATCAGGGTAGTGACGCTGCATGTGCACAGCGAAAGTGAACGACATACATGGAGCCCACCAAACGATGACCCCTAACGATCCACCCCTGACGATCCATTATTCTAGCTCAAGCTTTGTGTCTATGCCTGCAGTGATTGCGTATTGTTCTAGTCCGTAGTTGTTGGCTGTTTCTGGTGAGATCAGATGCTGGATCGTCGGTATCAGTATTCTGAATTATCAGTACTTCACGGACGCGAGTATCGACGACCCTGTAATTTGCCTATCTTGCCTGTTTAACAACTTGGCCATCGATCCCAACTTCCGGAAAGAAGAAGTGCTAATGTACAGCACGATTCCAGCCCAACTACACGTATGGTGGACAAGTCGTGTAGAAGAACATCCTTTGGAGACACTACTGGTAATTGTTATAGCGTCGAAGAAGATAGGAAGAGGAGACGAAAGAGATACAGGGATTAGTGTGCCCTTGTTTCAGACACGGGAAGGAGAGAATAGTCGAAGTGGTGACCTGAGAGTCATAGAGGTGTCCTTAACTTCAGGTCTTCGGATCGACATCACACTTTTCGTCAATTGGTCTTGCCTTGCTGCGACTTCTCACGCCCAGAAGTCGCTGTTCAGGACTCTACTCCGTCACGAAACCATTGACAGCAGCCTGCATTGGACCATCTACAGGTGAGGATAATCGTCGCAGTGATGGTCACTACGTCCCCTGTATCACCCCCCTTGTCGAGCAAGGGTAGAGCCTACTCAATACCCTAGTCCGTATATTCGTCACGCTTGTTTTGATCGACCAAGGATGTTGTAGTCAACACGACTTGTGTGGTTGGTGGATGAGATACGAGGATATACGTCCAAGTGTTCCAAGTGTGCCTAGCTCATCGATGGGAAGCTAGCTTCATCGATACAGCGACCACTTGGCGCATCACTTCTTGAAGGCCTGATTCGCTCATGAGTGGTGTCTGAGGCTTTTGTCAGTGTCGGTAGTATCGGATCACCTTCAGGTGTCAGCCAAGATCGGAGTGTCGACGAGCAAGCGCTGTCATCGTGAATTATATGATCTCCGGTCCTTGTCTGAGAGGTCGAGTGAGCATTCGATACCGCTTCTGCTCAATCCAGGATACAGAATACCCTGCGTCGCGGAATCCAATGGAGCTGCGGTAAATGAGGCAGTGATCAGGGTAGGCGACCAGCTATCATGGCGTTTCGACCTTGCTGGTGAGGGGCGCTCTTGCAGGCCAAGCTTCTACCAAACAGCATGTGGTGCTGGCACATCCGAGTCTGAGTTCAATCCCTTATCGGGCGGACGATAGTAGTATCTGACAAATGGAAATACACTTTGATCAACAAGGTTGAGCGGGTGTTTTCGCGCGCCTGTACATACGAATCAGATGTGGCGGGTAAACACGTGAAGCCACGTGCACTGATGTTTATGCCTTTTCCTCTTTTCCTCAATTCGTCTGCTCAATCGTACATATACAGTACTACATACCAGACTTGATGCCATGGCCATGGGAGGCACTGCCCATCAGCAATCAGGGCGCATAGTATCCAGTGGCGCTACAGATCTCCTCAAGTCTCATCTCGTTATCGACCACGGGAGTGGAGTAACCTCGACTGCACAACGGTAAGTCACACTTTCACTATCTCTCGAGTCTCTGGGCACTGTGACTGATGAATGTATAGACATGGATCTCGACTGTCGGGGTCTCTGATTATTGTGGAGCCTAGTCTGTTCCAAGAGGAGTATTGTATGAAGCTGGAAACGTTTGTCGAGGTCAGTCAACTACCCATTCTCTCAGCAATCCAGTGCCGGGTGCTTGTGACTTTGCGACTGACGCTCACAGTTGGAAGGGGGACTCTTCCGTCGAATACAGAGCTTGGAGCCAAAGGAACGGGACGATTCCCGCTACCGTCAAATACTCGCGATACCGACCGAAAAAGAACTCTCGTCTTCTGCCGACCGCCCACAATTGTGGGCTTTTAGTAATGGGGATATACCGGACTGGTATCGACAGCATGGCCTCGAGTCGGCTCGGATCGAAATACATACAGACGAGTACATTTTCCGCTCAACGACATCGGATAGCGATGAGCCGATATTGGATATGTTGCCGCATCTAGAACTCGGTCGTCGCAAAGACACTCGTCGGCGATTGGAATACTTTGCCCGTTTGGCTGTACAATACTACGCTACTATGGAGAATAAGCCAGCCAGAGGATCAGTCTCCCAGCTTGTGGGATATATCATTGAGCAATCAAAGCAATCGGCGGTCGCGGTAAGCTTTTCCTAGACTCGGTGTCTGCCCTAGCGGCCTATAACTTGAGCTCATAATCAGGATGAGGTAAAATGGGGCCAGAAAGGTGTTCGCCCATTTTGCGACAAGTATTCTACCATTCTCGATTCACTGGCGCCCCAATTGAAGAATGCGCGCTACAAGAAAGAAAAGGCAGAAGGGGCTTCGGGCGATCAGTCTGTACCGGCCAACAAGAAGAGATCAGCATCTACAAAGGCGATTTCATCCGATCCACCCAGCAAGCGAGCAAGAGAGGAGCCATCGGATGACCAAGGCTATCATTTAGATACCCTTGCGACTCTGGCATCCAAAGAGACGTATTCTGATACTACACCACCTCGAGATCATGGGAAATCAACTTCGCATCTAGTGACTACAGTCTCGCTCGATCACTCTACCTTAGGTGCTCAAACTACCCTGGTATCAACATCCGGAACCGCCTCCCCAGATCCCACAGCCACGTCGGCTGTCTCAGTCGATACTTCCGATACCGGTCTGATACTTCCTATACCCATCTCGACTCGTCATCACAGCCCTCCCGAAGACTTTCCAACAGCCGATCATAATAGAGATGCCATGTCCTCTGCCCCATCCGTATCTAAGCAACGTAATCAGTGGGTCGAGATAAGACCGAGGCGACCAAAAACGGTCGCGATGAGGAAGCAAGAGCACAAGGACGATACAAAGGATTGTGTGGTGGGCAACCAGGATAAGAAGGAGGATTACGGGGATGACGTACAAGATCAAGGGGGTATGATGAGCCCTATTCAGGAAGAGAATGAGGGACAGACCTTCGGTACTAGTCCATCCAATCCAGTCATCGCCGCCCGGTCCACCAGTGCCCTAGCCCGATCCACCTCGAATCAATACACCGAATCAGGTAGTCATTCGGAAGACTACGAAACTCCTTCGATAGAACCTCAAGGCGCGAGCTACGATCATGCCTCCTCACCAAGGGCTACTGAGGTTGCCAGTGATTCCAGAGCCTCAAGCGTAGCCTCCTCTCTCCCGAGTGCGATTTCGACAAGACCTGGAAGCATAGTGCTTGCACCCAGTAGTCTCGTCGGCAGTTGGATCCGACGCGGTCGGCTGGGTCATCGCTGGCTTCACGATCAGCTCGACTCACTTCTCGATCTTCATACGGTAAATCTGCGTTGGGGATCCCTCTATTACTGAGTACAACTGATCACTAGACATGTCTGATGGTGGCAGGCAATGACGAGGCTGAGGCTGAGAGTGTATTAGAACGACTGGAGGATGGATGGTGGATACCTAATCTCGACCGAGATGTGTCAAGATCATCGGATCCAGATCATCAGGTGAGAGTTTCTCCCGCTTTCGAATCTTGCCTTTTTGCTGTTCTGTTCTCATTACATCACCGCCTTGTGCTCGGCTCGTCCTTCGGATCCATCTCATTTGATGTCCACCACTCCCACCTTGTTTCCCGCCAGATTATCCTCAACCTCCTACCTGGCGAAGGTCTGGCCAGGATCTCATAGGATAAACTTTCATATATCCGCTCATCGAGGGATGATCGGCGTCGCCAATCGCCCTTTCCTCTTTCTATCCATGACCCTTCTTAAACAATCTGCCATACTACTTCACCACTCGCTAATTGAGTTGATGTGGTTTTAAGGCTTGAACTGATATATAGAATCTTGTAAAATTCGTCGAGGAACTGGCCGATTATATGAGACAGACAGGTGTGCAAGGGCGACTGAAGCACTCAGGAGACATTTTCCGGTCGTGGCCTGGTCCTCCTTGATACCGGATAACGGTGGATCCCGATATACGCCTCGATTGATCCAGCAAGGCCATACTGCTTTATCGACGTATCGTGTTGGTGGGTTAAGCCCACACACCAAAAGTAAAATTCGATATGGTCAACCGGTGAAGCGACATCACGCATTCATCGAGAAATCTGATGGGAGTCGAACGAGCTCCTATGTATTCGACGTATAGCCACGGTGGTAAGGGCCCAACCCATCTTGCTTATTCGGACCCTCGGTCTGGTTTGAAGCCCCGAGTATCGAGCTAGTGGCTGCCATGGCCAGACCTGGGATCTTCTAAGGCCAACTCGAAGGCTTGAAGTCAGCGACCGTATTGGTGGCCAAGTCGAGATGGCCTGTCGCCGATCAACTCGATCTTTCAAGTGAAGGGGGCATGGTGAAATCACTGTAATGTACCATGTCCAGCTTGTCGTTGTAGTATATGAAATCGTTTGTGTGGCCCTCAGGTGCTTTGCAGGACTCTCGTAGACTTCATCGATTTGGTCACCTTGCTGTGTCCAAGATACAGATCAGGAGAGGAACGGTGCTTGAGTGCCTCTTTATCGAATACCATTTTCATACTCATATAATTAACGAAAATAAGAACTTCTACGCAGAGATTCCCGCTTATGACGTCGCTTCACCACCGAGTGTGATAGTCATGTCCCCTTAGCCTATTCTCACCAGACCAGATAGGTTGTCGAGTCGGACAGAGAAACTATCTCATCCTGACTCATCACGTCCAGTCTCAGTTTACAGGCATTCCTCCATCAGCTACCGAAGCCTTCTCCACACATCCTGGTCCACTGCTGGAACGCATTGATACAGTCTGAACTTCACCCTGATCATCGAGGGAGGGAGCCCACTAACAACACTGAAATGACATGACCGAAGTCTAGTAATCCGTCAGGGCAACACTGTATTGCGGCGAGTATATTGGCCAAGCTGGTTGTTCGAGGTGAATATATACCGAGAAGTCTATCCGATATCTCGGGCTAAACGGGATCGAAAGCAGTAGCCTTTCGAGTTCGATGCATGTCGTGGTACACTCAACACGATGTGTGCGTGCGTGCCTCATGGTCCATCGACACGCATAGCTGTAAATCCAACTTCTAAGAATTCCTCCCGACTCTCGAGGGTAGAGGAGGATTGAGTCGACTGTGGTGTTAGCTTAGTCTACAACGACCTATAATGTCAATGAGGCCAACACCCACCTGTATGAGGCTCAACAAGTATGATACCTTGTACCTTGTAGCCAAGGTAGTCATCAGTGGGACTGCTGGGATGATAGCTGTCTGGTTTGAGACCTGGAGCGACATTCGCCATCCCGATGATGACCATTCGTGGTATCGGATGTCGTGCGCTAAAGGCTTTATCGGTCATATTGAGCGACATGCGCGATGTAGCGTCGACTTCCGAAAACAGTTGGATTATACAAGATAGCTTCGATGACAGGCGAGACATGAAGTAAGTGGAAGGATCGATATCGATGCCAGGAGGTAGCACCAAGTTGATATAGCCGAGAGACTGGGCGCCTTGATGTAACGCCGCATGATCGCATTGTCGAGCGATGGACAAGCATCGATCATCTCCGGGTTAGGTGAGAGCTCGCTCGTTCGTCCAGCCGTACAGTCCAATGGTCTTCAAGCCAACGAGTATGTCTTACAATACACCGTCGCTCTGGACGTCTACTTCCGCTCAATCCTCCCTCTACGTCTCGTTCCCTTCAACCTTTCGAAAGCGTCTCCACTCTCCACTCTTCATTCTACCATCCTTCATGGTAGCTTAATTGCTCGAGGTACAAGACTGCCCTAGCGCTTGTTCCATCGAGACGTCCGACCTCTTCGTATATTCTGTTCGACCCCAATCGTCACGTGTAGCTGATAGTCCACGGACTACCGAAATGAGACAGGGCGGGTGGTGTATCGGGTGATCTTGGGGTTCCAGCTCGAGGCATGGTCGTTTAGAATCTTCGAGATTAGGCGTATCGAATGCCAATGATCGGCTGCGGCGAGCAAGGTTTGCCAGGTAGGTTCATTGATAATCAAGGAAGAGACTGGACCGCGGATGTAGAGTGGTGGGATCATCACCGTCAGGTCGGTTCATATGTTGATACGCTTATGATTTGCTTTCATCTTGATCCTGGCAGACACCTACGCTCGGTTGTCGAGTCATACTCAGGTGTGAATTGGCCAAGTCGATGAGGCTTGACCGGATCCGGCTTACATGGTTAGTTGAGTGCATATCGAGTTGTAGTAAAAAAGCCCAAGACTGACCTCTCGGCATTCTCATCCTTTCCGAAGCATGCTCCACTTCAACAAAGGTTGAATTGTCTATACCGATACTGAATGGCATGGCTTGTCGGATCCCCTTCTTGTTCGAACGAAAGAGATGTCTGATCGAAATGAAAGGTATTATGTAGAGTAAGTTGAACGCGCGAAGTCCTTAAATCGAGTCTCAGGGCGCCTAATCTTTCGCAGCGCAGGAATGATTATCCCTTAACACTCCCATATCACTATTGCACTCGGCGAAGCTGTTCGTGGTGATCGGTTCGAGTTAAGTCTCATGATCGCACTGGAAGCACTACGAATATACCGTAGAACGCATATTTGAAGATCAATTCTTCTTCTCTTCAGTTCCAGATCACTCTTATCTTGCTGGACAACGATGACGACACTTTTGAGATCGTGCCCAGTAGGCTTGACTTTCGAGGATCCCAGGGTACCAGACAAAGCTGGATTTGGCCATAAGAGGGACACCGCAGACGGTGCTATAGGAAGACGAGTTGCCGATGTGAGTGTTGGCTCGAAGAGTCTTGTATTGACGCCTTTGCTGTTGATCACCAGTGCATTTCGACCTCTTCACCGGGGTCCATGCCTACTCTACGGTCTGCAGAACCAATTAGAAAAGTGGCCCTTAGTTCAATCGTACAAATGCCGCTGCTTGCATGGCCCTGTATGGAGTACAGGACAGTCCAGAGATTACGCCGTGATGTCTCGAAACATACGATGAATTATATCTGCATTTCTCTCATCATCGTCTACGTCTACGGTTGAGTTATCAGACTACCCCAAGCTATCGCTCGTCCATCCATTGCCCTCCCAATCCCTGTAATCCTCTAGGATCTCCCCTAGTCAAGTCACCATGACGATATACGCGGTCTCAATAGTGCTTGTGATAGCTTTGCCTGATAGGTCAAATCACCTGCCTACGGTAGTCTAACATCGCGTCAGGGATCCACTTGCCATCTAAAGGCCATCAGGACCCGATGTGAACCACTCTTTTGCCTCGAGCGCCTCATCGTCAACTGAACCAATCTTTGATCCCTCGCACCAAATATCCAACACACTCTGGGCCATAGAAGGGATTGGGACCTCCGGTCCGTCCATGACCATGTCGGTGAATGTGATAAGTGGCCCTGGCTCCGCTGATTGAGTTGTACCGGTAAGATCATCCCCATGGATCGTCAGTGGAGGTACCAAGCAGGCGAGAGTAATGTCGTCGGAGACTAATCGCTTCAAGCCGTATAGCGCTGATAAGATATTTGATGGCGAGACGATATTGATCCGTTTCGGTACCATTTTGCATATGCTCTGTCAAGTCAGCTGCGCTTCTCCGGTTGATTGATAGGCTGTATTCACTTTGCAGCTATACCACAGATCGTCTCGTAAAATTATCTCGCTCGCAACAGATTCACTTGTCCAGGAACCAATTGCTACCCCCAGTTGGGCCTCCGTCGCAGATAGACATATTGCTCCAAGCCAGACAATCTTGGCATTACGCCGACTGACGTGCGGGATCAAGGTATATTGAGACCCGGTGTTTGTGTTGCCGCTCCCAACGATATCGTGTAGAGAACGAAAGGGTGCATATGATGTCGCACAGAGACCTAGGAGATATCGACGAAGGAACAATTCGGATATGATGGGTCGTTCTGATGCTTGATCGAGTATCGGCAGTCGAGTCAAAATGTACAAACACCCGACGATGGAGTTCTGACTAATCGTCTCGGTTTCTTTCTGGACGGTGACGCTTAAGCTCGGCTCAAACGAAGCCGTATCTAACGTTATACCCTCCCATTGACATGTTGATGATTGGTACGGATCATTCGCCTTAAGATCGTGTAAGGCGGTAGTCGTCAATGCAGGTAATGTAGGGAAAGCTCGATGGACATGTGAAGCCGAAAGAGCTTGATCAACTCTTCGAATCGGTCCACAACGATGTCCAGAATAGGCCGTAGGTAATCGAGCACCGGTATAGTCTTGAGGAAAGAGGGGATTCAGGAGATCTCCATATCTCCTGTAGAATGATACTGTTGCCTTGTTGAAGGACTTTCGCTACAGAGTCAGATTTCTTCGCCACGGGTATGATAAGGACCTACCTGCTTTTTGGCCATATCATCACAGTAATTATAGAAATCCGCTTTACCCGGGGCTCTTTTCCTCTTTTTGATGCCCAGCGGTCTAGGTGAGGAGACCTTTGGGTTATTGCCGGTATTGTCGGCACAACCATGGCCCTCATTTAGGTTGTGTTGTCCGAGGTGCGTTCCGTCGCCAATCATGGCTCCAGTGTTCACGTCCATGGAGATATGCTCCAGGTGTCCAGCCAGCGGCATGACGGCCTCGCCTCCAGCCGGATAGCTTAGACCTCGATGTGATCTGACTGATCTGACTGATCGGACATCATCGCCAGACTCCACATTCTGCCTCCCCTTGCTGCCTCTGCCTTCTCCCAGTTCGCCGTCACCTCCTTCCGGCCTTCCACAAGTATCCCACTTGAACGTTGATATCTGAGCAACTATGAAGTCGAACTGAGTCTGATCATCAGGGTGTATCGTCGTTTGTTGCTTCCTGTTATCGTCCAATACCGGTATAGGCTTAGCTTCACCATTCCATCCAATTTCCAGATTCGGCAAAGTATCCTCTGCAGTGGTGATAGCTTGAGTGATCCAAGACGAGACGATGACTTGCTGGAAAGCGTGAATACCAGGAATCTGATCCGTCGATGCGTACAAACTACGCCTTTTCGCTTTGACCGGTTTGACATCGTCTGAACAGTCGTCGAGCGAGGCGACGATACAGATGATTCCGAGGTTGTCGTTCTCCTCTGATATTTTGCCCTCGAATCTCTGAAACGTCAGTGGGCGTATTTCGTACGTAAGACATGGCTTACAGTAATCATCGCCTGTAAGATATGCAGCTTGTGAAGATCAAAGGTGTTGACCAAAAAGTGGAAGGTGAGACCTTTGAAGACGTCCGTCCCTCTACTCCTATCGGACTCGCGACCCTCTTCTCTGGTTGTCGGATCGGATAGCCCCAAAGTCATGTTCCAATGAGGTGGGCCACCTACTGCTACTCATGAACACCACAATGGATAATGAAGGTAAGAAGCATAAGATTATACCTTGATTGAAGGTTGAAGTGACATTTAGCTTCCGTCGGATCTGACCGGTGAGGGCCTAAAAGAGGTTTTCGGATGTGGCACACATATACAACGGAGGTTTCATTCCAATCATTGCATTGAGTTAGTTCACCTCCCTCCGCGCACTGACCCTGGTCTCTGCGGCTCGGTCTGAACCTGAAGAGCTGAACAATCAGCTCAGATTAAGCTTTGGGGGCAGTGATGTAGTTGTCGACATACTTAAGGGTAGCTCGAATGTCTTTTATCTTGCCCTTCTTCCTAGCTACACCATACAGATCAGTACACAACGGCGATTCTATGATGACTCGTTCCCTCTTCAAAAGATGACTGATACCCCAAGATTATTGCGAGTCAGGTCATGCTCGATATCACTGGCTTCGTCAGCCACTTGACAGATCATTGATACCTGAGGCAGACTCACAAGGGGCAATATCGTACTTGAGCCTCCATACCGATGAATCACCATAGACGGAGACCTAGATCGGTCGCCTGATCCACTTATGATCGATATGGCGCCTGGGTCATAGCTCCCCAGGTGTTGCCAAGAGGCTATCGGTCGGGTACTGGATTGGGACGACCGGGTTCCCATGTTTGGCAAGTAGAGGGCGATATGATCGATCATCTCCTCATCCAAGCTTTATACATATGAGAGTCTGATCTGATATAATCAGTACTATCCTATGTAGCCGAGAATTAGAATCAGCTTACACTTTACTAGCCTCTCAACCGCTCCCACCTGATCCACTCGCATCGGATACCATATCTGGACACCTCTCGCATGGTGTATATTTAATGGCAGCGAAACAAGCTAGTCATCAGCACAACTCGACATCTCAAGGTCAAAACTCACATCATTCTTGTGCCAGGCAAAGACAGGTATCATCCTGTCCAGTAGATGGATATGGTCTTGGTAAACCGTCCCAACTCACGCCTTGATACTTGATGCTGCTCTTACCAGCGACGCCATTGAATGGGGTATCGACAGTAGCCTGCCATTCCAATCTTCTATCCTGACGCCGTGAACATTGAATTCATCGGAATGCGCTTTCGTTGTAAGGTCTTATCGAGAATCGTGGTCTTTCGATGCTAGAGGACAGGATTTCTGGCAGTAAGCGGTAGTGACAGAATCATACTCGCTCGCTTACAGCTGATCGGGTCGGTGTGTTTACACGTCACTCCATCGGATCCTTCCAATAAACCTCAGGATACCTGCCATACCTCTTTTCTAGTACATGAGGCGATAATCGATCCCCAACCTTCTTCCAGACGTTCCGACTGATAGTCGTATCGATGGAAGATGCGTCACTCACGAACTCCCTGAGTCGAATCACTGAGTCGAACCACAGTTCTCATCATTCTTCTCCCCGCCATATCGTACCTGGACCTGAGGGATGTATTCTTCGCATTTCGATTTGGTATCGGACGCCGTCACCTTGATTGGTGTATGTCCGTTGATGAGGTCATATGGCCCTTTTGTCGATCCCAGTACGCGGCTTATCTGGCAATGGTCTGTCCGATGATATAGGTGCCTTAGTCTCTAGGAGAAACGCCTTCTACCGAGTCGCCCCGAAAGAGTGGCACCGTTTTCCGGCATCTACATCCGAACGATCTCGTAGTGCTCCTTGGCCTCGAGTGAGCGGTGGTGACATCTGGAAACCCTGTTGAGCGTCAGCCCGCACGGGGCAGTCGACTATCAGATATCCCTTGAGTAGCTTCCTCTTCTTTTGAATGGGCTTCGATCCATCCACCGTGATCGGTCATTTATACTCAGTCATTGCGGAAGCCCTGGCGCGTCGCCCAACATCTCCTACTTTGCCTGTTGACGACGACTACCACAATCGAACAAGTCATTTGATGCCCCTGTTTGCCTTTCTGCCCTGACTGATAGCTTCTAACGTTCTTGTGCGCTCTGGGTGGTGGCGGAGCATAGATGACCGGGACAATAGTAGAAGGTGAATGAATGAATTGAAGAGACCGAAGTGACGCGTCGAGGGAAAGTGGCCACGTGGGTGCCATGCGGATATGTCCCCAGACATATTCAGCCATCCGGCCGCTCCCGACTATATCACCATACACGACAAGGTGCTATATTTCTGTCATGCCTCGATTGTTCTTTCCTATCGCTTATACCCATTATGTGAAATGGTAATGTTGATCAAGTATGACGGTCCACCGTACAGTCTGGCAAAGCAGAGAGATTGCTTACACTTGCCCTCCACGAAGTCGTCTATACTGAACCGTCGTTCGTTCGACAGATACGGTCCATGTCAAAAGTGGCCCCATTTTGACACGAGATATCTGGCAGCAAACAAATGCTTGACCGAGCCCATAAGGCTCGTCAACCCTACCGATGATGATCCCCGGCATTGAATCTTCCTTCTGTCATAACCCGATACTTCCAACAGTCACCCAAGATGAGCTCAGCATCCTTCTCTGGCCAGCCAGTGTGCCTTGGCTCGACCTGATTAGATACGGGCGGGACAAGATCGTTCCAAGTTTCAGATCAATCAGACGAGGCTAGCTTATACTTGACCGCCTCTATGATGGGCAGCCAGAAGCGTCAGTTCCTGAGAAGAAAGAAGCCACTTCGAGGTCTGGGTTTGTCGTCCCGCCTGATCTCTTCCATTGGTGAGTTATTCAACGATGTTGTTGCCGTCGACGCACCATACATTGGTGACCGGTGGCCTATCTTGGCTCTTTCACGTTCATACATGACTCCTGACCTTGCCAAGGATATTACATTTTGACTGAAATTCGTACAGCCATTCCTGACCGAGTTATGCAATCCGCCACTATGACTCGGCATTGCTCAACGCAAGATCAAGGTAAGATCGGGCATGATGCCGAGAGTGTGCCACTTGTAGGTGAGGTCGGCGGAATCGTGATTCCCTAGTGATGGCGATTTGACATCGATGGGTCTGGAGAACATCGGACCACAGGAGTGTCATGATCCGACCTTATAACAAGATCAAATCGCTGGTCAGCGGATTTGATATTGATCCTTTTGGTTTGGACTTCAGCGTTACATCTTGTTATGTAATGGTTCTGACAAGGCGACATGCGCTTTTCCTGAGTGCTAGCTGGTACCTCGATGAACACATCCGTTCTGGTCCTGTTTCGTTAATTCCTTCGAGACCGTTCCGACGCACCGGATATACTGACTCCTCAATAGGTGACTCACTGCAAGCTTGTTGAGACAGTGTTAATCGAGCTCAGTATTTTCGCTCAAGTCATGTATTTGACCACAGCCTGAGACATGGGGCTTTTCGTTTAAGTCGCAGGCGTTTGTCCGAGAAAGCACCTTCGTCGATGTGTGCTGATGTGAAGCTGCCTCGGATGTACTGACAGCGCACGGTCAGGTACGATACACTAGTCGCAGTGCCGGCTGGAAAGCCGTACCTGCGAAGGTACCAAACTCTCCATATGTAGCGTGAGGTTGACCATTACAGAGTTTTCGTTGCGAAAGCTGATGCGTGTCCCAACTTGGATGTCTATGTTGAACCGACCAGGACTGTGTTCTTTTGCTCAATGTCCGCATTATCCTTGTCCTCATCAGCATCATATCTCGCAGGACGTGGAATAGCGTGATGGTTCAGTAGTTCAGCGATACCGTCACCTTCGCTTGTGCGTAGGTGGACCACAGCAGGAAGCCGTCATCATTCAATGACATGGAGCACCTCTATGACAACAAGTGGCCCGAAACGGTATGCCTGTAATGCTAGCCCATTGTATCTGATTCAGTGCGAGTGACTGAACTTGCGACCGTTGCAAGGGAAGACAACCTTTTGGCTGGTCGGAGCTGGGCGAAATGTGCTTTCGTTGTACTTTTGATACCTGCAACCCTTTCTTCCTTTCATTATCGGGGTCAGCATCCTCCTTCTGAGCCAATGGCGAGGGACATCCTCTTGTTTGCTCTCTTCCCAAGCTCCTAGCAGGTAAGAGCATGTCGCTTTCGAAAGATGGGCATGTGGAATTTTGGGACAGCCAATCCCTTTGTCGTCTTCCTTGTTCATTTGACTTAATCGCTGAGTAAAGCTACAAGATTTGCTACAAGATACTCGAGAGGGCCATTGGTGCCGATGTCACGATTAGGCTCGCATCTAAATACTCAATCAAACTTGGTCCTAGTCGTTCCCTGCGTAGCGAGCGGTCTTATCGGTGTGGCTTGTCATAGAAGACCAGCATCACCCGCTATGGGCAGGTCAACAGACATGGCGGTACTTTAGTCAGACGTGCCGACAGCAACCAGATGTTCTCTCCACAAGCTGAGAGACGCTAGAGGCGGCAAAGAGCTTGTTGCGCGAGCCTTCGGATCTCAAAACACCTATCATATCGTCCAACCAACCAAGCTTCCCGAGGTGCGAATCTTAAATGACGACCATGCGGTCGTTCTGACCTGGCCTATTTGTTCCGACAACAACCTGTGTCTCCTTCTATCGAGTAACGAACAGATCAAGATCACCAGAAAGAGTTTTCGAAGCACGTCAATAGTAAACAGCAAGAGCCGCTAAAGCGACCGAAGTGATGATCAGCATTTCGGAATCTGATGTGGGTACCCTTGAGCGGGATGATGCACTTGAGCGGGATGATGCACTGGTGCATATCATAATGAGCTTCCCCCCTGCCCCTCTGTTTCTGACACAATGACTACATGATCAGTGTGAGGTATTTGGTTAGAGAGCATTGAGCAGTGGAACGAAGAACAGCGACCCCGGCTTACCACCGCGCTGAGGTCACTGGTCCAGATCGTATGTAGGATCAGCTTCGTTTATTCCGCTTCAGGCATGGGTCACTATCTCATGAGCCGACTTCCGCAGATGCCCAGATCCTCATCTAGACGGCCAGACTTCCTTCGCCCGACAAGAGAAGTGTGTAGAGCCGAGAAGCAGGTGCACATTCTTCAGAGTGTGAGTGTCACTAGATGTCATCAGACGCTCGAGAGCGAGTAATCGAATGTCGTCTGATGGGCTAGGCAGCAAGGAGGAGAGGGGAAATAAACTTCCATTCTGCTCTCGAACGTCCAGGGTTTGGTTTTGTATGGGGCTGCATGGCGATTAGAAGGGAACCTGCCATTCGCACTGTCATGCCCGCCGTTGATCAACACTCTCCCTGATTATAGTCGATGCCGCCATTCACTGACTGTTCCCGTTCGGAATTCGCACGATCAACTCGTCGTCCCCAAGACCCAGTATGAGTGTAGTCATGGAGGCATACATACGGAAGGCAACGATGGCCGTACCCTATAATTACTAGATTTCTCGATGGATCCACTTTGGAAGTTTGCCTGTCCAGCCATTTGCTTCTATCCAGTCAACCCTCTCACTGTCTTTGAGGACCCCAGCGTCGCTCTGGTTTGAATGATATTGTAGGGCATGATGGAGATACGTCTTGAGTAGGCGGAACTGATCGTGTAGTCCCTCGTAACCGAGCCCTCGCTGGTCGAAAGTGGGGACGAGGGGTTGGACTTCTGCTTCAAAGTAGACGAAAGGGAGATTGATGGCGAAACCGGACTCCATATGCCATCTTGATCCTTTCCCTTTCTCTCTGAAACCTACGGAATCAATCTCCAAGACGATGAAAGGAGTAGGTGGAATGACTCACGCTGCACTCCACACCGAGTAATACGACATGACTCCACGGCTTCTGTCAAGCGCTTCCATAAATCCTGTGTAGCTTGTCCACCTCTCCTCGGTCTCTCAAGACAGATGTCATATGCCTCTAACAATTTCTGCAATACTCGGTTGAATGCGCGAAGCTGCACTATCAGCTGTTGGGCGTTGGCATGACAGACACTTACTGTTTGTTTCTGTTCATCGATTCCCTTTCTGGATTTTACTTTGACGACCCTTGAGTAGCTCACTCGGTTATCCTCCTCCGAATCTGTATCATTTCCTCGGTCAATCCCCTCGGGCGACTCCGACGCGTTGTCGTGATCGCGCTGTATAGTCAGTAGCATCCTGACGATCTAGATAGGTAGTAGATCCTCAAAGCGTACTTGATGAGACGCTCCGGAGGACGGAGGTCTGGATGCAATTGGTCCAATGCCTCTCAGCCCCACATCAAGCTCTTGTGCAGGAGATAGGGACTAGAATACGTCAGCTTGGATCTATTCGACTTTGGTAATCTTCTTACTTGTTGCTCCGTGCTCGAGCTCTTTGACCTGATCAGTTTCATCGTGTGACGTAGATGTTCATGATCAGGATCATCTTTCTGTATTGTCAGTCTACGCGAGTCGAAAGCGGGACTCAACGCACCGATAATTCACTTCGCACCCGCTGAATGTACGTCAAAGCAATGCGTGCTTCATCTTGATGCTTGTGTCCGTGGTTAGGTCGGTTCGTGTCGAGTGGAGACAAAGGTGATGGTCGACCGGGTATTCGACGACTCATGCTCGATTGGATTTGTCTATGTTGATTGACCATGAAGATGAAAAGAGGTTTTCGTTGTTTGCCTTTTACACCACGTGTCATCGGTTCGAAGGGGTTTAAAGCCTGTTTCAATCCTTCGAACAGATCAGGCACAAAGAGATATTCATAGGTTCCGTAGTCATGCGTAAGAAGGTAATCGGCTAAACTGGTAAATCGTTCAAATGGTTAAACCTCTGAGCTGTGTTTGTTTGATCAACTTCACATCGACTCGAGCACGATCAGACTTTATCAGTAGAAAGGCGACCAACATGTCTGACGACACCCTCTTCCATAGCATGGACGATGAAGACCTCGATGACCCATTTTTCATCTCTGGTAGGCCAAGCATCACGAATGGTTTGAGGTTCCCCGGGGATGGTGGCTTGAGTTCATCACCTCATCCGGATCACCAAATGACATCTACCAGAAGTGGAGAGAATAGACGGTGGACGCATACTTCAATTGACCAAGATCAGGGGTCGAACGATGGTGCTACTCCAACACGATCTTGCCGCGCGGTATCGCATCCGACACGAACACAAGTCAACCATCTTCGAGACGAAGTGAACACTCTAACACAATCGTCTTCCAAAGCTGCGGATGCGATGCGGATCTCAGTTTCCCCTCCATTCGGAGAATACACATTGAATCAACAAGACGAAGCTTGGATGAGCAGTCCCAGGGGGTCGGGAGCAGAGTCCCAAACCCCGGAATCACCTCGAAGAGGGACTATAGATAGGGTAGGTCGATCCGCCATTCTTCATCTTCAATACTTCACGCCTCAGTTCCTAGCTAATTCGTCAGCTATCCCTTATTCGATCTCCCGACCTCCTGTTCGATCCGCTACAAACCGATCTACAGGACCAGCATGATCGTTCCCCATCCCATTCGCGTTCGCCCACCATCCCACAAACATCGTCGTCGAGGAGAGCAACGCTACCGGCAACGGCCGTCGAGGATGTGAGCAGTCTGACTGCATCGACCCAGAGAGCGAATAGAGACTTAATTGGCGGGTTCCGAGAATCTTCTCCCTCGGTGATATCCAGAGAAAGCTCGAAGACGGTACGGGCTATCAACGCGAAATCCGATACTAGACGACGTGTACAGATCAAGCTCTTAGTAGAGGTGAATGTATACCTTGGTACACTCGCCGAAGCTTGGTTGAAGTATGTGCACGATTTGAACGAAACCGCTGGTTTGGATGAAGGATACAACGGCAACGACCAGTGGCCAGCAATCTCAAAGCAATGGACCGATACTTGGATTCATGTCAAGGAGACTAATCAGAAGCTAGAGGGTGAGTCTCTCTCTCTTCCTCTTTCCCTCTCTTTCGTTTGGCCTCTCACTGTGTTTCTCTATATCTCTCTCTCACTTCGAATCGTAACGTAATCAGACCTATGAACATTCAATGACGGCTGACTCTCTATAGGGATCCGAGACCGGAAAAGCTCTGGCACCCCGTGGCACAACCATAATGGTATCTATTACGACTTACCTCTGAGCTGGTTCAACTACCGACACCGATTGTTGTCGCCGTCACGGGTCGCAGATATGTCATCGCCTGCTCGATCGAATGCAGTAGAGCTCATGAAGATCCTAGAAGCATTGCTCGTCAAGGCAGCTGGGTATCACGCCGAATCGCGTAAACATCCGGTCACCCATTCTGCCCGATTCGCCAGAGAGGTTGGAATCCCTGACATGAAATGGCGCGGGAAATTGGGAAGTATCGATGTGATTGGATATCCTTAATACAGTGCCATAAAAGGTGTAGATAGGGGATTTGTTGAGTAGTAGCACGAGCAGACTAGTTGAATCGTTATGAACATGCATTGTAAAACTAGAGAAAAGAGGGATCACAGCAAGACCGCATCCGTATGATCCGGAACCGCATACTTATTGTTTATCGGCACTGAGACCGCGGAATCAAGCTGCAGTAGATCCAAAGAAGGCCAACATCCAGCTAGACACTTCAGGGTAATCGTGTTGAACCAGTTCTGGATAATTAGCTACATCACCCGGGGTGTGATAAGAATACGGACCGGCTATCTCCTGTGCCAATATATCACGTTGAAGTCGCTCATAAACGACTTGTCCCTCTGAAATCAAATCGGCCTCGAAGAGCTGTTGCAACCACTGTGAAAGCGGATCGCACAGCAATTGCTCCTGTCGCGCCGCCGATAGACCCTTGGCTCCACTGAGAAGCTCACGTAGAGTCCTAATGATAGTCTTGTTGGTCACGTCGGATGCCTTCAAAGCTGTGGACTTGGCGAATTTGGGCATGAACCTAGTTTGAAATCGCTTGATTGCCATGTCTAGCACCCTTTCGCACTGTTTCGCATGGTTTCGAGTTGTTGAAGCCCGAGTAGCATAGCATTCCAAAACTTGCATCAAAGGAAATAGCGTATTAGCAGGATGCTCGCTAAGAGCGCATTTCTTGACACCGTCGTGGAGAGCGCCGAAATCTTCGGTAGTATCGATACAAGCCGCCACTTGCTCGCTGAGATAATTGGCTTGCATCTCGACCAGCTGAGAGAGCGAAGCGTTATTGTTGCCGTAGAGATGGAAACGAGCGAGATATTGGGTGAAAGCTTGGAGCTGGGCTTGCTTTCGCTGTGCGATCTGGCTTTCGGCATGTTTCAGCTCGAGCTGAAGGCGAGACCCAGCTGCGATTTGAGCTTGATGTTTGGCCTCTTCGTTTCGAAGATTGTCCTTGGTACGACTCAACTCGGTGTCAAGGTTCTGTACTCCTTCCTGAAGCCTCTCGATCTCTGCCAATTTATGGTCGAGAACATAATGAGTCTCCGATAGACGGCCGGCCAGCTCGTCGTTGGCATCGTTGGAGTCGCGCAATTCCTTGTTTAGATTCGCGATGTGTTTCTCGTGATCTTCAACCTTCTCATTGAACTTCTGCTTGGCGGCCATGGACTCGGATTTCTCATCTGCCAGCTCTTTCTGGGTTGCAGCGAGGTGCCGACTGGCGGCAACCAACTCGGACTTCTCTTTCGCCAAGTCGGACTGAGTCACGGCAAGTAGCTGTTGACAGCTTGCCAGGGAAGATCGCAGAGTATCGTTGCCCGCCTGTAAGGATCGCTTCTCGTGCTCCAGAGATCGCTTGCCGCTTTCGAGTAACTGTTTCGCTTTGTCAAGCCTGTCGAGCTCGACATCATCCTCAACATCGAAGTCGAAATCACCCATCATCATGCTTTGTTCGCCAACCTCATTCATGTCTTGCTGTCTTTGAGCTATCTCGTCAGTCAAAAGCCCAGCAGGTAGCACCCAAGGATAGCTTACTTATACTCTGATCAAGCGAGTTGCGCATATTGATCGTCAAATAGACGCTCGTATTGGTGACCTGAAAGTCTCGTTTCGACAGACTTCTGGGAAAGGATTCCGCCATATCCCCGAGAAAGTTAGATATCGCATCTTCGTCGGAAGATGGACTTTCCTCGAATAAGCTACCATACCTGTTACATCAGCTCAGTCTATCCTGGCGGAAAGAAACGTACGTTTCCAGAAAGATCTGGACACTCATGCAGCACGGTCGGTCAACGAGTCCAAGCTCTAGCACCTTGTGCAAGGCGATATGAGCCATTTCTTTCGGATCGTGAACATTCCTTATACAGCAAAGAATGACTTGTCGATCGGCTTGTTCAATTTCGTCTACCAACCTCATTACAGCCTTTCTGGCGATTTCGATGGACGTAGTAGTAACTTGACGTCCGGCCGCAGGGAGCGAAGTGGAGATGATAGGGATCGCGGTCTTTTCCAGGATCGCTTCAAAGCCTGCCGGAGCTCGAATCGCATTGTCGGTCATGAGACGCGAAGTGAGGTATGACTTGTGACCGGAGAAATGGGTCCAGGAAACACGCAAATGGTCATCTGTAACCTCCACCAATGGCTGAGCTCCTAGCTTGAGGACGAGATCGGCTTGCTTTTCGTCCGAATGATTCCCCATCTTGGTCTTGTTGTTGATGACCTCAAGAACCAAGGATGCGACCGACATCGTCTTTGGCACGATCACAGTAGAGAGAGCCGGGTCGTTATCGGCTGTCTCGGCATGCAAGATACACTCGACCTTCATATGTCAGATATAACGTCCGATTGAAATGTAAATACGCACTTGATGTTGAATGAACTCGTTGACATAATTGACTGTACACTGGGCAAGGTGGTTCTGACGACATCAACGATTATTCTTGGGATATAAGGTGCAGACTTACCTCCTTGAAGTCTTCAGCTCCTGGCTGAGGAATGAGCTTAGTACGTGTCTTGTTGCTCGACTTACAATATCAACAAGAGTCACCACACTGTAAACATGGGAGGATATCTTGGGTCCGAGGGTAGTACTAGCTCGAAACCAATTCGCGAGCTGATCGTTGCAGACTTTAGTCACATCCTTTATCTTAGCATGGGTGGCCTAGATCACGAAAGGTAGAGGACTTACGTTGAAGAGCTTGGAGTAGATCGCAGCACCTAGACCGATTCGGTTTTGATTGAATTGCTCAGTTGTGACTGGAATTTGTTCGCCTGCGATAAATCGACATCCAAGCATATCGCGAAGTCGACCCAGAGGAAAGTCCAGAAGATCGGCGATGGGATGAAGGCTCAACTCAAGCATAGAAGGGGAAATCAAGTCGTGCTCGGTCGGAACATCGCGAATCAACAGGATAGCGAGCAGGGTTTTGGCAATTCGAATGATATCGTCCGGACAGATGGTCTGCAAGCAAGACCATAGCCAAAGTATCTGATGTTTGTCTTCGGTTGAGGAAGTGATATCTCTAGATGATTGATGGTTGATCTTGCTGCCCATAACTGAGGCGTTGATGTCGGACTCGAGAAGGACGAGATCGGGTTGCCCATTTCGAAGGTAATACCTCATGAGTCGCAGGACGTGGAACGAGTCTTGTTGATCATGCGGCATAGCTCGGCTGATTTCGAGAGCCTCACAGATGAACTCGATGCCGACCAGGGTGTTTGTAGAGCTATTGAAGCGGAGCTGGTGAGCATCAGCATATACTGTGTGAAGAGGAGACCACAAGATAGATCCACTCACCCTGGTTCGAGATATACATCTGGTGGAATCCTTGTTGCTTGAAGTTGGAGCATTGGTGAACATTCCAAACAGCTTGGTGATGTCGTTGATGGCAGCGAATAAGTCTTGAATTGCCGCATCGTTCTGGGAGAAATTGGGGAGCTCCCTCAAAATTCGCCTAATAGTAGTACTTTTTCCAGCTCCGCTAAATCGTCAGCTCTCAAGTCACACTACGATTAAGATCACTGACGAGATTCCGACAGCTAAGACAACCATATTCTCAGTCCCACCTCGTACTTGTATTTCCATCTCCCTCAACAACTGCGCAAAATCATCGGTTTTGGCTAAACGTCAGCTTTGTGATAATATGGGACTCTTCTTAAAGGAGCTTACCGGGTGACTGCTCCTGATCTGCCGGCGGCCTCAAGACACACTAGACCATCAGCGTAGACCAGATACCAAGTGGTAAACATGACGTACTAGAACCCGCTCAAGCACTCTGGTGCACCACTGAGATTGGTTCGCTCTGACTTTAAGGCTTTGGTAGACTGGTCGAGTCAGCTTGAACCTTTAGGACCATGCACCTACTTTCTTCAGGCGATGCGCCTTTATTATGACGTTCCAGGGCGACCATGTCGCTTGGATTGTTGTCGTTTGACATGTGATCTACCTTTGGAGAGATAGAAAAGTAATTGACAGCGTTGAGGGGGGATGAAAACCTGTTTTCGAATTCCCTCCTTCCCTACGCTCAGCTCGACCCCTAGTCCCAACCCTGCCGTTTCAGTCGTTCAGGGCACATTGATAATAGGCGAGCTGGACGCGCCTTACACCTGGTTGTGTGCTTTTCGAAAAAGGGGTTGTGTGGAATGGCCATGACGCTGTTGACAGAATACCGGTCCTTGTCATGGACATGTGATGCTGGTTGCATAGCTCCACTGTATACTCGCGGTAACATGACTGCTTCGAGTGCGTGATCCGCTACCCTGCGCTGCGTCGACAGGCGTTGGTGTTATGTATATAGAATGCGATAGTGTTGATGCTATTGTTTACCGAGATGTTGGGACGCGTCAGCGCAGCGATATTCTCGTTCCTGACCCGCCTCGTGGCAAAAGGGGTTTTCGGCAATACCATAGAGCACTGTGGCACAATGCTGATATCTCGCCTTGCCTGGTCATTTGAGCCTTCAAGTATCGCATGAGTAGCCCCCACTGGAGAGCAAAGCCTGCAATGGGAGCCCTATCAGCATCAAGGTTGAGTATACACCACTAGGTTGATCCTGCACTCGTGCAATGTACTAATCCTCCTCCCCTTAGCAGTCCTTCCGACTCTCGATCATTCCATTTATAGGGACCCCTGATCATGCTCCCACCTGATCGAAAGACAGCCTCTTTGCGATCCCCGAGATGTTATCAGGCTCACTACCGTGATCTACGGTATCATTGACAAGTCGGACATCTGGATAGACCGGAATGATCAGCCAGTTCCTACTGACGAGTTCATGCAAACAAGGGCAGATGGCAAAGCTTTATTCGCTGCAATGTCTACATGGATAACATTTATCAGTAGTCCATATCTGGGGCCACTTTTGAATGGTGACTGGAGGGGTCAGTCTAGAACGCGCTGAGCAACAAAGATCTCCGGACGCGGACCTTGTGGTCGCGACTCATCGCATATTGCCATAGAGCTCGATGTACCTCTATGCATTCTCGGCACTCCAGATGGGGTCCAACTCTTTATTCACCTCCGATCATCTCCTATAGCTGTAGTCGTACCAACAAGAGAGGGTTGTTGGCACAAGAAATGAGACCCGCTCCGCTCTGTATTGCTGGCTCCCAATCCTCGATTTTCTCCACACCGCTTATTCAACATCCCCACATGATAATCTGGTCTTCGGTGTAACCATTGATACCTATAATTCCCTCGACCGATACACTGTGAGTTGTATCGCTAGCTAAGGATGATTGAAGCCTTTAGATCGTCACCGGAAGATCTGGTCTGACATTGAGTCAGTGACCCAATGCCGTATTCTACTCGCGAGACTGAGTGTTTGGGTGTGACCAGACACTTCAATCAGAATAGCTCATAGGATTCTATGCTATGTCATCGAGTGTTCCCACATCACGCAGTTGTATGTATCCTACATCGCTCACAAACCACTCAGTGTCGTGACACTGACTCTGCGACTTTTCGATTGGAGGCCATGCTTTCCCTGCCTCCCAACGTCGGTATCTCAGCATGGAGCCTGCGTGAAGGTGACAGACACAGAAACAATGAAGAGAGATAAACTCCGTGACGATAGCCTCTGAATATCAGGTAAAGAAGCAAGAGGCATTAGTAGAAGAAGCAAAGGACACGAAAATGAGCAAAGATCGGAGAAACGATAATCGTGCATGAGGTAAAGATCGCGTAAGGTCGTTATGTACATAAGGCGTTGATTCGTGTGTATCACGAGATAGATACCGGGCTCGTAAATCGGTTCGCAAATCGTCAATTCAATCCAATCGAGTATATATGGTATGATTGGGGCGAAGCGCAATCGTTCAGTTGAAGCTCGACATCATTCGACGAACTTCACTGATCTCGGTAGCGCATTGCTGATCCCAATTCTGGTCATTGTCATCCTCCGCTCGGATTATACAATGATCAAAATCGATCAATCGAAGAGTAGCGAGGTTTTTGTTTTTGGCGAGTATATGTCTCCAAGCGACATCACCGTGAATGACACCAGCCTGATGGATATCATTATACAGCGCCAGGATACGCATTCTGTCTATTAGCCCTTTTGATGACAAAGACGAGCTTGACTGGAAGCGATGAATGGCTTACCGGACTATTTCATTTCTTGCATATTCTACAGGAAGGTGTTCACCTCCATTTTCGTGTATAGCAACCCAGATTTCTTGATTATCGATCACACTTGCCCATAGTCCCTTGTATCGAAGAATGGTTCTACCCTGTAGGTGTAGGAGCGGTCCTGTGATTGCCAAGTCTTCTTTCCGGATAGCTTGCTTGACTGTAAGGAAGTTTCGCGTAGAGTCGGGATCATTGAATGTATGAGGCATGGCGATCTTGCATACCGATTCCGATCCATTTGAGAGACCGACATGATCGAGATCATGATCCAAGTCGGGATCGTCTGTCGAGCCATTCAAAAGATTATAAACTTGCCATAGAGCCCCACGCTGCTTGAATTGACCAATAAAGTACGATTCATCAAAGATAACCTCTTCACTAGTCGTGGAAGGCGAGAGGAGTCGAGGAAGATAATCATTGGACGATGAGTCGAGCAAAGAGTTGACTTGCATAGAGGGACCATAGCAGATGATGCCATGATCCAATGGCATGAAGACATCAGATAGTAGTCGAGCATCGCAGCCCAAGGACATTCGCTTGTTCCCAATCTGACCATCAGCAATTGACTGGATGTATGTATGTATGTGGATGCTTACCTCATTGACCGGTATCTCTACAGGACTCAGGGCGGCTGGAACAACATGAACGGAAGAGATAACCTTGATTGGCGGTGGTATCTGCTGCTTCGATTTCGGCAGAGGATCCGAATCCGACTCCAAAGATCGCTTCAATGGCTTGTCGGTCGCGACAGCTGGGGAGCGTTCATCGGTGAGGGTCGACGACGAGTGATGATCGTCGGAATGATGCTGCGACATAGGCCGGCCAGGAGCACAATCGTCTTGTGGGCGCGAGTGCTGTAGTATCGAGGCATCGGCGACCTTTTCAATCTGCGATGTAGTAGGGTCGGACGCGCACTCGGTTGTAGTCCTTGTCGTCTCGTTAGCTGGAGCAAACGAGTGATTCGATGCGGTAGCGGAGCGAGATGGATGGGAAGCTACTCCTGGTCGGGCTGTTTGGCTTGGGGCAACACTCGTTGAAGCCTGAGAGCCAGGTCCTCGATGAGCTGATCCGGTTCCATCGGTCGGTCGGACCGTCTCTGTGCTAGTCCTACCCATATCGCTCGCGCCGAGATTATCGCTCGAGTAACTAGGCAGCTTCTCCTTCATCGCTTGAAGAGCGACGCCGACCAACAGCCCAGCTGGACTTTGCCATAGACTACGAGGAACGGCGACACCAGTGCTTGCGATGGTGTTCGGAGCTGCAGTAATGATTGATTGGCCGTCGACTTCTTGTCGATGAACGAGGAGGAAGATTTCATCGTTCTCCAGTATACCGAAATTCACATCTTTCGAATAGAGCTCAGTCGTCAACTATAAGTCAGCGTTGTAAAATGGCGGACACGACCCAGCCATCAGTGACAGGTTGGGAACAGGAGCAGGATGCGAGCTAAGTGAAAGGAGAACGGCGTAAAAGGGGAACCGGTATGAGAGGAGAACGGTATAAGGGAGAGAACCGTTTGAGAGGATGGGCTATCGAGAACTTACCTGCTCCAGAGGACTGAAGGATTCGAACCCGCCTGATACCTGTGACTGCAGACATGTACGTTCGTTTGATGTAGAATCCCAATAAATTCCTGGATAGTCTATGGCTCCTCGTATTCGATTCAGATCATTGGAAGTGACAGTCTTGGTAGTTTTGAGTTCGACGACAGCCAGAATAAGCTCTTGACCTCCAGAGATAAAGGCGAGTTCGTAGTCTGGTTTTCCAGCCTTGCCCAGTCCAACAGTTCGCCAATAGAGAGATTGACCAGGTTGAACCGCTAGCCTGAGAATACGATTCACTGGGAAGAATAGTGAGACCTGCTGATGACCCTGAAGTCCTGGTTCGCCAGAAGCAATTTGCTCCTCTGCATCTTCGTTCGTATGCAAAGTATGATTAAGCAGGTAGGTGCGTAATCCGGTCAAGTCGAGACCTTCGAGACGTCCAGCGAACTCGACCAGACAAGATTGAAGCGATGAATACATTCTCGAGGGTGTTTCGACGTCGACATTGAAGATAATGTTATCTGGGACATTCCTTCGCGCATTGTTGGTGACCTCGGTAGGTTCGTGTGTCGGTCCAGCAACGGTGATGACCTTGGGTGTGATGGCATCGATGAGGCCCAGAAGGACGGCTACACCGTCTGATTGAGTAGACGGAAGCCTTCTAGTAGCCATGGTTGATCGTTGGTCGCCAGGTCAGAGATATAGCAGAGTATACGAGTACAAGTATGATTGACAAGAAGGTGAAGGCGAGAACAAAGGGATAGGCATCAGCGCAACGACACGTGTCACACAAAATCGATAGGCGCCTGAAGTGGTGTGCCTGATCTGTTCGAAGCATGAAAAAGAGTGATATATTTCGTCGAACAGACCAGGCACGGTCTGTTGATACTGGACGCATCCAATGACTGCTTCAGATATCGCTATTGAATATCTACTGTACTGCCTTCCAGTCGACTGAGGCTTGGCAAAACCCAGTAGGAAGCTCCATGCATGATCACGTACTGGACCATGAGTACGCTGAGCTCTGAATATCGGCATTTGCTCGGAGATGGCTAGTGCCTGCAAGTTCCATTCTCTCAGACTGGGCGGATCCGAGACCATAATAAAGTGGCCCCGAGATAGCGTGATGCTATGACACCTGACAAGCATGCATAAGGCCACTAGTTCTATAGTCACACATGACTTGAACCTAAGGTCATTGGATCAGGACGATCTAGTGAGTCAGCGGCGTACTACTTTCATTGGTTGCCCTGTGATGTTGTGAAGTACTTTTTTCCGAACAACTCGATACCGAGTGGTTCCGGTGGAGCGCACAATACTTCATGATGAAAGAGCTGGACGCTTACATGTCACCTGCGGCTCTCCTACAGTAGGCGGTCCAGACCTTCTTCGATACTAATGTGATTTCGCTCTCAACAGTCCCGACCCATCTGACGAGCTTTGCCAGCCCTTTATTTTTCATGGTGTCCGATACGATATTGACCTTGCAACGGATATGATGACCAGCATTTCAAAGACTGTCTTTGTGTTTTTGACACTACTTTGGTGACGTGATGAGAATCACACTGGACCACGAACCTTGCTTGCTGCTTGGTCCAGATCTGCAAGGCTCAAGACGGGCTAGACTCCGTTCGTTGTTGTGAATAGCACCCTTCTGTCTCGCGTTACACACCCTGCCACGATGTATCTCGAGCAGGTACGGTCTAAATCGTCGGACAGAAGTCTGCTTCGATATCCTCTCCACGGTGGAACCAGTCGACCGGTTCCTTCTTCCAGTTTAAGTAGCAAGGTGGTTTCTGATAGCGTTGTCTAGATTGTCATTCAGGTAAACATGTATCCGTACAGCTTGAAAATCCAGATGCTTAGCAGAAGAATACGTCGACCGACGGCCTGACTGACTCCTCAGGCCTATCTCTTCCAAGGTGTAGACTTGGTATATCGAGGACCCAATACTTGCAGACGATCTGATGAGTCGGCCGCAGTGACTGCCTCGCAGGACGAGAACCTTTTCTTCTGATCACTATATCACAAGGAGCTACGTTTGACGGACATACCGTTTCGTTGTTCATCCGCCCCAACAAGGGCGTCGGAGCGAATGACTTGAGGTGATTGTTATATCAGCGCCTTCCTTGACATCTTACACTTTACATGGTCGTAACCCCGATTTGATGTGGTCCTAGCTGATATCTTGGCCTGGATGATGAGTCAGAGGGGCTGATCACCCAGTCAGTCTGTCCTGGATGCTCAGCCAGAAGAGTGCGATCGCGGCTGAGCGACCACTCTGATGGAATCTCCTAAAGTCCGCTCTTCTCGCCATGAGTGCTTTCTCTTCCCATTCTCTGCGCGGCTTTCACTTCTTATCAATCTTCAGGCCTTCTTCTTCATGTTTGACACTTCCAGTGTTCGCCAAAGTGTTGGTGAAGTTATTCGATCAGACGAATATCTCCGCCATGCTCGCATCTGGCGACAAGATCCGATCTCGACACGACCGAGCCTGAGCTGACATATATGACATCAACCGGGCGTGTCGGGAGGAGATAATCATCATTCCTCGGACTGAAGGGGGCTATGCGACACCTGGCCCAGCGAGATCGAGTTGATGGGACGACACGTCGAGTCGCTGTGGTACGTGTATGACTTGGTCAGCTGCCGGTCATGCTTGATGAGGACCAAAAAGCATAGGGAAGAAAGGATGAGAGTAAGATATTCGAAAGCAACGATCAATGCAGGTCGACGAGGATATGTCGCGATGGGTGGCACTACAACAAGTCAGAACAAGGTAAGCATTCGAGAGGACGATAGAGCATGGCCCTAGGTTATGGACCACATGTTCAACGAGCTGCGTTGTAAATTCAACGCAGACGCCTAGAGTGTGGGTTTGATCAGTACGTGAGTAATGCATGGGGTCAAAACAGAGAGAGTACATCGTCAAGGAGAGAAGGAGCCACGGTGAAGTGATAAGGCCCTCCTCGATACAGGTATCGGCGGGGTCGATACAGGTAACGATGTCATCCTGTAACTCAGACGAGGGTGGAGTCTTCGTATGAGATGAGATGTCTTTCAGGGGAGAGAAGAAACATACCATAAGCAGGTAGCCCCCATCATCCCTAAGCTTATTTTTGACCCGGGCACGATACGGCGACGTCTGGCTAGTAGCTGCCAGCAGTAGGCTCAATCACCTGAGCCGGATCTAATCACCTAACCTGGTGGTAGTTATCGTCTTGTCAGAAGGTCAGCCAAGTTAGCCTACAGAGAGGCATATGTCAGAGTAAAATATTACCATTATGATTGACCGACCGATCGAGATGGGTCAAAGCTCGTACTGCCGATTAGTGTCGTCATAACTCACGGAGAGAGTTGGACGGACGCGGTAAGCGCAGATCAGAAGGAGAGAAGAGAGAGAATGACAAAAAAAAGGATTGAGGAATTATCATTAGACACCTAAGTACCGACTTCAACATATGGAAGATGACCACTCGAAGATCGACTACTCACCTGCTCTCAGCTCAGTAGTAAAGAGTGGGTGGGGTGTTGAGCTAGCCTATATGGCTGCACCACCTACAATATATACCTGTTGAAGACGATCCTGATCATAGCAGTGGGTGCTAATCCACCTTTTCGGCAGATTTGAAATTCGGATGTCGAAAACCTCTCTTAGGAGCCGAATATGTCTGTACTTGATTCAATGCTTCTCTGCGTTCATTCACTGCGTTCATTCACTGCGTTCATTCAGTGGCTCCAAGACGCGTAGGCGAATGTGTTATTTGACTCGTATAGATTGATGGAAACGAGTTCATCGACAATCAATCAACGCGCGTCAAGTCTAGCGTGACTTTTACGTAAGATCACAATTTACGTAAGACAGCTGCAAAGACGAAACAACAATCGTTGATACACTACTTCCGACTACATACTGTACATGTACATCTCATTATGGGTATAGCAGATGTATCCCCTTTCTCCTTCCTCTCTCACGATCCTGTGGTACAAGGAGGTCCGATATTGTATAGGTGAGTAACAGGCCTGATCATCGTAACAGACGTGAAGGTCGAGGTGAAGGCGCATAGCTATGAAAGGGGAGAAGCAGTGGTTTCCGTGATTGACATCTGAAGGCCGAGCCCTCGGAAAGTAGCATATACGAGGCTGATAATCCAGTCATCAACAACAGAGCGTCAAGTGTACTCAATGTCAAGCATCGAGAATCGAATGTCTATCAACTACTCAGGTGGAATCACAACCGAGTAAAGCCCATCGTTTCGGGATCAGGCGAGATGGATGTTCCGCATGCAAGAAGAAGAGTATCATGTGCGAGTTCAAAGAACATCGTACGATATTTGTGCCATACACAACAAGTCCGAGTCAAGAACACGAAGCAGCCGGAAGTCAAACTCCAAGATTGGTCCGATTAGGCCGTGATCTCGGGATGGAGGATGCTGGTACTACTCAAACCCAAGGTGCGGCGAAAAGAAAGACTCATCAAGCCCGACGACATCAGCTGGATGATGGATCACAGCCAGATCTTGCAAGTCAATGCCCTCTTGAAATCAAGTCAAGCTGATAATAGCCGGATGACTGTGGCCACGAAGGCGTATCTCCAAGTACAACTGAGCAGAGAACTCGGCCAAATTCGATGCCTCGCCCTCCCGCCAAGAAAGCAAGGAATGGTCCACCTCGAACAGATGGCGACAATGTCAGCTCAGTCACTTTTACAGATCCTATATTCGCCAAATTTGATCAAAGCACAAAAGACAAGATGGAACCGATTGTTTTGGCGGTGTTCGACATGATGGTCGACACGCAGAGTGGTAGTGTGAGTCTCTTTTCATCCGTTCTTACTTCCCTCACACTTTCAACTTGTCCGTTGCCTCTCTCGTCGACGCTCCGAGCCCTATGTTTGGCGTTGTTCGTCCTTCCATCAATCACCTTCTATTTATTGGAGGGCGTCGATTCACGCTAGCGGCGGACTGCGGCCATCACAGGCATGTCTGCTGGCGAGAGCTTTGCGGTTGATCCCTTGAGAGGGTGACTGTATCTCTGTCGACCACTCCCCACCACATCCCCTGTCCCCTTGTCTCTTTCAACCTCTATCTTTCCGCTTAAATCGACGTCCCTCTGGTTAGCAATGCAAATACTAAGCTCAGTCGACCGAACAGCAAAAATCCCTGGCGGCGGAAGAAAAGATTCGCGATCAATTAAAAGCCGATATCGACGAATACAAGAGATTGATCACCACTCTTGACCCGTCCAGCCTCATATCCGACAGATCATCAACAGACAAGATCAAGGAGCTTCGAGACGATCTTGATTCGCGGATCGAAACGATCGCGCAGCTTGAAATCAAGTATTTGAGTTTGTTGTAAAATACATCGGTAAGATTCCGATATTTGTGTATTACATGTATATCGTCATGATGGCTCTCCAAAACTACTTCTGAGCGAAGCTCACAGCTGCTCTGCTTTTGTTGGCCCCTGCGCGTACTATGATGCTGGTGGTTACCTTGTTGGACTAGTGCACTCGAATCCCTTTGTTTTTTATGGAGGATGATATCGCCCATCGGTATGACATATCAGGTGCATCGTCTGTGTACCAATTGGATAGTCTTAAAAGTGGCCCTCGATCGAATCAACAGGGTGATAGTGACGAACCTGGTCATTAGTGTTTCGACCGCAGTCGAGAAGGGTTGTTAGTGACAATCGAAAAAAAAACATGATCCCACGATCTTACCAGTTTCCCATAAACGTCATCGGGACCCTGTGAATGGTAAACTACTCCGCTGTCATTTGCGTGTGAATCTTGGCAGCTGGCTTATCTGGATCTCCTGACTTCATCCCCTGTTGAGCGCTGTCCGAACTTGACACATCCAGAGCAGTGTACCAATTTATTGAGGCAGGTATCCGGAAGAGGTACATGCTACTGGCATTGAGCACACGTCTAGAGTGATTGCTAGTACGCTCTTGCGTATCGTCGTGACTTATATGCATAATTATCTCAGACCGTAGATGTATATGTACAATCGTTCAATGAAAGAAGAGTCTGCGAAACAGGAAAATCGAATCATGTAGTACTGAAGATTAGAGCCATTGAACCCCTATGTATCTTCCGACAGACACCATCAGTCCGGATAGAAACGGCAAGAGCGGAGTCGATGATGTCAAGCGCGAGCGTTTGGGAGAGAGTGATCTTGAGGGCTCATACCGAGAAATCGGCAATAGTACTGAGATTGGGTCGGATGACACGAGTTCGCCAAGCTCCTATATCATCAGCGCTCGATTGGTCATATGGGGTGGAGTGCATGTAAGATGTGGGCAAGACAGTGGGTCACACATATCTGGTATGTTTGACTTAAATCGGCAAGTAGAACTCACCTCGGTCGGAAGGATCCTCCACATCTTGGTGAACGGTAAACTTATGCGGTTGTCCCTGGCCAGCCTCCTTGTTCAAGTCGTCGTGGATCCTTACTTGGCTCTCGTCAGTATGGTGTAGATTCTCATCGAACTCGGAAGCCCCAGGACAGCTCGAAGTGGGAGATGCAAGTGAAGAGAGTATGCTCGACTGTCGAGGGGTTGATGTGTGTACTATACACGTGAGCATTTGGAATCAATACCTGAAACGGAACTCACTGTCATTCAAGTCTCGAGTCCAATCGTCAAAATGGCCAATCCGATCCATCTGATGCTGATGCATGTCGGGTGTCTTTGAAGGTGGAGTTGAAGGTGAAGTAGTAGTCGACGAAGTGAAAGGTTGGATTACCTGGTGAACCGGGACAGCAGGACTTTGAGTAGCCAGATATTGATCGAGGTGCTTGTAGGTGTCGACAACTAGATATCAGTGCATGACCTTCGAGCAGTGAATGTTTGATATCAGCAGACAGCTTACCGGGTGTGATAGGACTCTCCACAGTGGCTCCAGGCGCACTCGATCTCGATCGATGAGGAGTGTGAATCAGCGAGCTTCTAGGTCCTGATCATTAGCTATCCACTACCATCAGAGCTATGAAGTGTCTTGAACATACCATCGTAGTCCTGCCTGGGGTTGACCAAATCCACTTCCAACGAAGCTCCAAGTAGTAGCGGGGGTAAGATGGGAGGGTACATGCTAGTCGAGGACTGTGTCGAGAAGGAGGTTGATGGTAGAGTGTTGGCAAGTGACAGCGATTCGGGTCTCTCGGTGGTCGCGATTGTTTGGGTGACGTCTTGGAGGACCTCTTGCACATCTGAAGTTGTAGCCAAGGAGGTGTGGCAGGCAGGGGACGTATCATCCGTTGAACGATCATGACCTTTTCCCTTACCCTGTCGAGTATGCGTGGCCAACGAAAGCATGGACCTTGACTTGAAACGTTGACCCAGTGAATGGACCGACTGAGCTAATGTAGCTTGAGTATCAGCTTTCAACGCTATGTATCTTGACATCATTGGGAAATCTCACTAGCTGAAGAGGTCCTCATGAGTCGATGACTATCTAGACTCTCGGAAAGACTCCTTATATACTCCTGTGTCTCTTCTCGGGTTTGATCAACGGACACCCATCCTTCCTTCCTTTCATCATCCTTTGCCTCCCCTCTCCCTAGCGAAGGAATGCTATAAGCCTCACTTGACTGGGTGGGGGCCTTTCCCCGCCTTCCAGAGGGTCGCCATGTCTTGATGACGTTGAACATAGACGCAACCGGGCAAGATGGAAGGGGAATAGAGGGAGTATAGTGAGAAAGAATGAAAACCTGTTTATGCGGAAAAAGGGTTTTCGACTGAGCCAGAAGGGGTATTTCGGAGTTACGTCGGTGATATTTTGATCTACCGTACTCCCGAGTATGGCAGGAAGAAGAGCTGTTGAAGCTCACCTCGAGAGCTGAATACATATATGCAGAAATGTCAGTATCCGGCCAGCAAGTGGTATGCATGCAATGGAATAAGTATGCATGTCCAATACTAGTTGGCAAGGATAGTACAACCCAAAGGTAGCCACGAGCAATAGAACAGGAACGAAGCAGATCAACTGAAGTTCCTCGAATAGCATGCCAATCCAGAGAAGGAAAGATTGAAGAGAGTTGAGTAGAGATGAAGTTGAGACTGTGAGTCAGCTGCTTCGTTGATCGAGTGACCCTGGTCGCGATCCGAACGAATAGACTCACTCAGTGTCAGCGAGAATAGAGGTAAAATGGTATAACCACAAACGCAAGATGGCGTATGTTGCGGGATGGGACCTTCACTGACAAATCGCAATGTATAGACTATACGTCAGCTTAATACATACTCATTTGAATCGTAAGCTAAGACCCGAGTGACTCACTAGGTCAAAAATAGGAGAGCGAGCAGAAGAAGAGTTTGATATCGAGAGGGAGCATAAGACCGTAAAGAAGATATTGAAGGTGCTGGGGTAAGATCAGTCGAGGGAAGGGAGTGCGTTCTAGCCGTAGCTGGAATGAAGGTAAAAGATAGTCGAGATAGAATGGTACGGGACGATTTGCCATCATAAAGCTAAGCGTCGTTGTCGAGATAGTTCGGATCATTCGGTCCGGCTTGGAAGTCGTCTTCGCTGTCGGCGTCGGACACGGATCGTTTTTGAGATGCGATCACTTCTTCGATCTGATCAGATAGCTCTTGACGAGCCTTGTTGGCATATTCAAGCGACCCAGCAGATGCTTTGGCTTGCGTTCTCGCGTACCTCAAGGCGAATTCGGTATGATTCAACTGGGCTTGCAGATTTGATGCTCGAATCTCGGATTTAGAAAGATCGTCAATCGCGTCGTTCCTTTCCGATCGAAGTCGCTTGGCTGTGACCTTCATCTCCTTGATATGTGCCTCAATTTCGTCTCTTGAGTTTTCCGCCTCCTGCATCTTGTGGAAAGTTTCCTTCAAGAAGTTGGCGTCAGCCTCAGAACATCCAGCTGAAATCGACGAGAGCAAAGTTTCCAATCGATGGTGATGGTGGTCGAGCTTATTGGTTGGAGCGTTGAGCTCGGTCTGGTCTGGTCGAGTGGATTCAGCTGACATGGCTAAGGTATGTTGCAAACAGAATGAGATGGATGAACGAAAACGGTTTTCAAGTCAGAAGGTTGAAACCCTCTTTTCTCTTTGTCGTTCTGCCACTTTCATCAAATACCGAAAACTCCTTTACTATCGGAGACCCCTTTAACGCCGAAAACCCCTTTTATCTCAAGCCCACGAAATCCCTTTTTGAGTTCATGCGTCATCATTCACCTGTCTACCCCTCGAGCTAGACCACCGAATCCCAACAGCACAGTAACCCATTATACTTCGGAATGTCGTCTAGACGGATCTCCGCCACGGGCATTCCCCAGCCTCGTCCTCGTCCCCTTTCAGCACAAGGTCAATCGCGTATTCCCCGACCGAGCTCAGCTCTTGGGCAAGTGCGAAGAGATCGTTCAGTACCACCCAAGGTTCACGACTCTGCACAACTCATACGGTGTGCCGTCAAGGACGTTGCTTTGTGAGGCGAAAGCACTTGGATCGTGACTGCAAAGCTAACACCATAGTCAACGCCCATCGTTGGCTTCAGAAGAGGATCAATGCTCCCCTCCCGCCTGGAAATCGTCCAATGTGGTTAATGGTATTACCGAGTCCGATACTGTCGTTGATTCAATCGATTCAGAGCACTACAAATTTGGTAAGCTCCTCCATTGATCATGTCTATCGAAAATACTCATGGCATTTAGACGCAACATACATGTGTGGAGAGGTCCAAGCGCAGATACTCTGGGAACAAGATTGTCTCCCTATCGTTCAAGGCAAGTCAGGTTTTCTCGTCCTACTTGACCCTGGACCCTTGAGGGCATATGCTGACACTTGTAGCGGCGAAAACGAATCAGACAACTGCCGTGATCCACCTCACCGGACCTCGACACTCAGGCAAAACCTCTTTGGCTAAATATCTGATCGAGAAGATATTGGATCTCGACCCAGATGTCCTTGAAACGCGATTCCGGATGACCGTATCCATGGGTAAACTCAATGACAACGGCATCAAAGCAATAACAAAGTGTTGCCTCGGAAACCCGCATCGAGAGAACTCATCTCGAGCGGAAGATCACCGCTTGACCAGAGATCGATTATCCAAAGGGTTGTTGAGGGCGACCTCGGAGTCCCGAGGGTACATATTCACCGATGTCGTTCGTGGTCAAGCCTAATTTGCCAAAGGTAGAGCTAACAATTTAGATCCTAGGTCAGAACGGAGGGATAGTCCAAATTATCGGTATGTACCTCACGAGATCGTTGCGTCGTGAAGTAACTGATGTCAAGACTCTCCGGGACTCTCAACCTCTGACGACTTAAACTCCAGCGTATGCCGCTGGATTCAAAGCTGGTGAGTCGTCTAAGCATCAGAACGGATGGCAGCTGAACCGATAAGCCAATCTACCATGCATCAGGTATTGATTCCTCTGTTACGAGAGGGAGTCTCCTCAGCTGCCCTCGCTGAGAAAGCTAGAAGGGCCGTGGACCCGTAAGCTATCTCTTTGAACCTACGATGGATATTGCTGACGCCGGTGTCAGTGCCAAGTTATTCCAGCAACGATTGGGTCTGAATCCTACGATTCTCAACGTCGTCCTCGTACACCCGTGTCGTAAACAACTCGATGTATCACGCAAAGCTCTGGCGCTTATACGTATTCATCGAAAGGTATGCTGCTCTGCTTAAATACTACAAGGCTAGTAGCTGACGAACAGGCGAGTCAGGCAACCACACCTGCTGAGAAGAATACTCTCGCTTCGCAAAACTGGATACAGACGCCACGACATCGCCGCAGGTCATCGATACCCGTACTACTTCCGCAGGCTCCTTGCAAGACGTCGATGTCTGCTGTTCCTTCAACATCGAGATTATCAAATCGTTCATCGAAAGGTACCGAGACTGTATCCTCAGTGATGGCAGCTCAACAAGACACAAAGATCTCAAAACTCGTTCCTGCTTTCTTGTCCACAACACCTCCTTCTACCCCTCCCGCTTCCGCTTTCGCCAGGTTTCTCCCTGAGTCGATGACCGGGGATATCTTGACATCCGGCTTGACTGATGGCTTACCTCCATTGGTGGTCAACGCCACGCCCGCCAACGAATCCGTCATCAGATCCACCGAAAGCCTTCAGCCGATTGCCTCGTCGTCATTACAGGAGCCAGATATCCTCTTGGCACTGGTACAATCAATGCAAACAAACATCGAATATATGGTCTCCAAGAATGAAAGTCTGGAGTCGGTATTGAATCAAGAACAAGCTTCTCGGATCTCACTTCAGCTCGAGGTGAAAGGACTTGAAAAGCGCATCAAGATGCTCGAGAAAGATCTCGTTCGATCATCCTCGAGTACTGTGAGAGACGACTCCTCTATAAAAAACGTGATCGACTCTAGCATCTCGATGTTAAACGATGCCCCAATCGCGGACGGTGAAGAAACAGGTCACCTCGAGCCAAACAATCACCAACGTCCAGTAAGGCTCAACGATTCAATGCTGGGCAGTGGACTCGTGGCCATCGAAAGCCCTAGATCAGAAGTGTCGACTTGCCTAACATCCTTGATTCCGAATAGCCCTGTAAACGCTGCCTCAACGTCCGTATCTGGCATGAAGTGTGGTCAGTAAATTCAGCTTCCATTGTTCATAGTGACTGACAACCAGACCGAAAAGGTGCGGAAGAGGAAGATATTGCCCAACACGATGATATCGATTCCAAGGATAAGGAATCCAAAATGGTGTCGACCTCGCCGATCGCCAAAACCGAAATCACTCCGACTGGGGATCGTCAAGATCAAGATATAGCTCCGCCTCCCACAGTCGCCCTAGACTCAACTGTGGCTTATATCACCAAGCAGACTGTACGACCGCAGTCCCGACCGCTGATTTGGGACCCAGCTCGTCTTGGTCGTCCTCGATCATCAATACCCGCACCCCCTCCTCCTCCGCCTCCTCCTCCTCCTCCCCCACCTCCGCCTCCGCCACCTCTCGCCCCGGCTCAACATCCACTAGATCTCCACAACGACCTAGCTCGAGGGCGATCGAGGGTTTCGAAAGTTGGGGTTAGTTCCGAAACCTTCGTCTCGACCTAACTTGGTCTTTCTCAGCTTTTCTATGT
>Ga0265798_10001050_pt1 | contig 43885 bp, 43 predicted proteins | sample P3T30metagenome_FD_192430 | JGI IMG/M metagenome (GOLD analysis project Ga0265798, IMG submission 192430) | Plant litter microbial communities from East Loma Ridge, Irvine, California - P3 T30 | ecosystem: Environmental > Terrestrial > Plant litter > Unclassified | place: USA: California... | reverse complement strand
GGAATGCAGCACACGCCCCAACTCACCGCCGACGGCCAAAGGATGATCGCGACTCTCGAGAGTACGCCGGCCGGCGCGCAGTTCAACCAGGTTTTCCTGCGCACCTTCAGCAATCATCACCTGAGCGCGTTGGCTCCAAGCTTGCACTGCCAGGTCAAGAGCGATATTGCGCATGCTCCCCTGCATCGTTACTGCGAGAACATCGTGGTGGCCCAGAAGAATGGAATCAACGATATGAGGGAAATGCTCTGCAAAAAGTATGGCGATTGTGGTTTCGTGCCAGCTACCGGAGACAGGCGGAAGGATCAGGATTTTTGAAGCACTCGTTTCTGGTCGGCGGCAGCATGCGGCGCCGGGCAATGCCTCCCGGCGCTGCTTACATCAATCAGTTCAAAAGGAGAAACCCATGGATGAATCGCACCCACATCGACAAGATCATGCAATGGCAACAATGAAGTACACGACATTCGCCCAGATGATTGGGGCGGGAACGATCATCATGTTCGGTCTGATGTATCTGAACACCTATTCGGTCGACCATATGTTCTTCAGTGAAACACGGGCATTCATGGCGCTCATCATGGGTGCCACGATGGCGATCGTAATGCTCGCGTTTATGTGGAAGATGTATCCGAACAAAGGGTTCAATATAGGTATTCTTGTAGGAAGCCTCGTAGTATTCCTTGTGTCGCTATGGCTGGTGCGCAGCCAGGCGACGGTGGGCGACGTGGCCTATATGCGCGCCATGATTCCGCATCACTCCATCGCCATCCTGACCAGCGAGCGCGCGAACATCACCGACCCGAGGGTTCGCAAGCTGGCAGACGGCATCATCGCCGCACAAAAGGAGGAAATCGGTGAAATGAAGGACTACATCCGGGATCTGGAAACAAAACAATAAGATGCAGACCCGGCCAAGGCGCCAACAGGGTGGAAGAGAGACCAGTATGCATTCACCGGACGAATTCGACAGTCTAGCGATTCTTGTTGCGGCGATTGGGTCAATTTGCGTTTTGGTTACGGTGCTTTTTCTTCTTCTGTGGCTTCGGCGGACAGAAAAGCACAAGTCTCGCAAAGCCAGCAGGCGTGAAAAGCGTAATCGGCTGGTACCGAAGAATCGGCCCAGGTAACGGCCGCCATTTACGTACGCAGAGCTAGCGTCCCGGAGAATACAGTACGCCGGCCCTGTCGCATCGGTTCGCCGTCAGTGCTCCATGTGACCCGAGGGCTTACGCACCTGCAACTCGACGTTAGGCTTGCCCGTCGTAGGCATCAGGCTGCGCCCGGAATCGCTGCTGCGCGCTGGCTCGGCTAACTGGCCGGTCCACTCGTAAGCGAGCGTGCCAGCGGGATGTTTGTACCAGCCCGGGTCAGTGTAGTCCCCACGCTTCTGGTCCTTCCGCACCTTCAGCACGGTGAACATGCCTCCCATCTCGACGCCCCCGAATGGTCCATCGCCTGTCATCATCGGCAGGGTATTTTCCGGGATCGGCATCTCCATGCCCCCCATCGACCCGCCCTTGTCGCCCATGACCATATAGTCCGGCACAATCTTGTTGATCTTTTCGGCAATGCCGCGGTGATCGACGCCGATTAGGGTCGGGACATCATGGCCCATCGCATTCATCGTGTGGTGCGACTTGTGGCAGTGGAAGGCCCAGTCGCCAGGCTCCGAAGCGATGAACTCGATCGCTCGCATCTGGCCGACAGCGACGTCGGTGGTTACCTCCGGCCAGCGTGACCCCGGCGGGGTCCAGCCTCCATCGGTTCCGGTGACCTCGAACTCGTGGCCGTGTAGGTGGATCGGATGGTTCGTCATCGTCAGGTTACCGACGCGGATGCGCACGCGGTCACCCTGGCGTACCGGCATCGAATCGATGCCCGGGAATACCCGGCTGTTGAAGGTCCAAAGGTTTTGGTCCAGCATCGTGTTGACCTTCGGCGTATAGCTGCCCGGCTCGATGTCGTAGGCGCTGAGCAGGAACACGAAGTCCCGGTCAACAGCAAACCTTGCCGGATCCTTGGGGTGGGTCACCCAGAAGCCCATCATGCCCATTGCCATCTGCACCATCTCGTCCGCGTGTGGGTGATACATGAAGGTGCCAGGACGCCTTGCGACGAATTCGTACACGAAGGTCTTGCCAGGCGCGATGCCCGGCTGGGTGAGACCCGTCACCCCATCCATGCCGTTCGGCAGACGCTGGCCGTGCCAGTGCACGCTGGTGTGCTCGGGAAGTTTGTTGGTCACGAAAATACGTACCCGATCACCCTCGACCACTTCGATGGTCGGTCCCGGCGACTGGCCGTTGTAGCCCCACAGGTTGACCTTCATGCCGGGAGCGAACTCCCGGACGACCGGTTCGGCCACCAGGTGGAACTCTTTCACGCCATTGTTCATCCGCCAGGGCAGGGACCAACCGTTCAGGGTCACGACAGGGTTGAACGGGCGGCCGGTGGCCGGTTGTGGTGGCACATGGGTCTTTGGGTTGTTCATCGTCATCGCCTCGGGCAACGATGCCGCGCCCACGCGGCTTACTGCTGCGGCGCTCACGGCGACAGCGCCGGCACCTTTGAAGAAATCTCGACGGGAAGTCATTCGCTTGTCCTTGAATCGTTGTTGCCGCCTGCATTCATGGCGGACTGAAGTTTGGTTTCGGCGATCCAGAAGTCGCGTTGCGCTGCGATGGCGGCATTGACGGCTACCAGCTGTTCGCGCGACTCAGCTAGCAGCTCGAAGGTGCTGGCCAGCATGCCGTTGTAGCGGAGCAGAACCTCGTCGGCGATTTGCTTGCGCACAGGGACGACCTCATCGCGGTAGTGGCGGGCGATGTCGTAGGCAGTGCGATAGCTTGCATAGGCCTGGCGTACCTCCGATCGCGCCCCCGCGGCGATGTCGCCGGCGCGGTGAACTGCCTGCATGTAGGACGCCTGCGCCCGCGCCACGCGCGCGCCGCCCCAGTCGAACAGCGGCAGCTCGAGCGAAACTTCATAGCCGTTCTCGCGCGGCGCTCCCGTCGTGCTCTTGTTGACATATCCGGCGTCGAACACGTTGATGAAGCCGGTCGCACGGGTCAGCCCCAATGCCTGTGCCGTTGCCTGAGCGTCCTGTCGTGCGATGAGGATGTCGAGGCGATGCGACAGCGCTTGTGCCTCGGCATTCGTTACCGAACGGGCCTGGGCCGGGAGATCGGGAAGCCGGTCGGGCAGGGCGAACTCGAGGGAAGGCCCCCACAGCCCCAGCAGTCGGACCAGTTCTTCGCGCGCCGTGGTGGCCTGCAGGTGCGCCTGCGCCTGCTGGGTCACCACGTCCTGGTAGAACGCGCGCTCGCGAGCAGCGTCCAGCGCGCTCCAGTTGCCTGCCGCACGCATGCGCGCGGCAAGCTCGGCGGCCGCCTCGGCCGATCCACGCACCTTGTCCGCAAATGCCGACGCCTGCGCCGCGGCCACGGCGGTGTAATACGCCTTTCGCGTGTCGGTGGCCAGCTTAACCGCCTGCATTGCCGTCTGGAGCTTGGCCTGCTCGAAGCGCCGCCGCTCAATGTTGGTACGTGCCGGCAGGGTCACGAGCGCAGCCAGGTCGAATGATAGGCCCCGGTCGATTTCCGTCTCGGCGCCACCGCGCACGCGCCCGAAGCTGAAGCCGGGGTTGGGCAAGCGGCCGGCCTGGACGAAGTCCGCTTCGGCGATCGCCATTTCGGCCAGGGTCGCCTGCAATCCCTGGTTGTTGAGCAGGGCAATACGCACCGCGGCATCAGGGTCGAGAGGCTTGGAGAGAAGGGTGGCGACTTCGCTCCGCGTGTCCTTGCCCCGCTTCAACGGTGCCGGCTGGGCGATGCGCTCCTGCGTCATCCGGGCGACATCGTTGACGCCTCCATCCTGGGAGAAGCTCGCGCAGCCAGCGAGCAGCGCGGCGCCTGCCGCGATCGCCAGCCTGCGCAGGCCTGGTCGTGCAGGTAGATTCATTGGTGTGCTCCCTTGTGTTCGTGCTTCCCATGCATCGGCTCCGGGATGGGAGCCTGCCTGGATGCGCCGGCAGTCGATTGTTCGCCTGCCGCAGGGGCCGGTTTTTCCTCACCGAGGAGCGCGCGATTGGCGCGGATCCAGCCTTTGTCTGGCGACTGTGGCGCTTCTTTCATTACGATGTAATCGGTGAAAACCGAGTGGTATTGCAAAGGCGTGACAGGTGCGTTTGCGTCTGCGGCGGCCGGGATCGTCCGGTCGGCTTGTGCGCATGCGAGCAGCGGCACGCCAGCTGCGAACAGCAGCAGGTGTGAGAATTTCATAGTTCGTTTCGTGTTGATTGAGGGCCGCGCAACGCGGCCCGGAAGCGCGCCGTCAGCGCGCCCGTAACATCAAACGAACAGACCCCGTGGCGGCCGCTCGATCGTGGAAGGGACGAAGGACGTTATCGCTGCTTCCGGAAGGGTGTGCAGCACGGAAGCGAGCGACGGTGTCTGAAGGGTAGATGGCAGGGCAGGAGGTGCTGCGGCGCCGATGCAGCAACTTGCGCAAGTGGCGCACTTGGCATGCGGCGATGCAGCAGCCTTGGACCCGGGCTCACTGCAGTGCTCTGTGTCGCTTTGCTCTGCGGCCTGATGGTGCGAGTGACGGGTCGTGGCGACGGATTCGTGCGCGGTTGCTTCAGCTTGTCCAACGGCCATCGCAGCGCCGCCCTGGAGGGACAGCACTGTGATCGAGAGCCAGAGAAGAAGGCGAAAAAACATGCGCATGATCTTCTCATGGTACCGCATATCAAGAGCATGCATCAAGGCACTGCTTCTGGCGCTTTAGCTCGAACAGCGCTATCGAGCTTGGGAATGGTCAGGATGCCAAAAACGGTTGGGTTATATCGTCATTCGAGAACTGTTCACTGACGGGGGGCTGTCATGCCGAAAATCACTATTCTGGACAAGACAAATCTGCAGGAAGACTGTTGGCACTCGATGTTGATCTCCCTGTTGAGAGGATTGGCGGCCTCGTGGTGGCCGCGGCGCATCTTCGTGCCCAGGTCTATCCCGGCTTTGGCGAAGTAACGAAACCTCCGTTGCTATTCCAAGGGATTGCGTTCACCGCCGGATTCGCCTACCTGGCCGTGATTGTCTTTTTCGTACTCAGTGGTTGGCTCGTCGGCGGAAGCTTTCTCAACAAACTGGACTCAGGCCGGGCATTCCAGAATTACACGGTCGATAGGGTCTCACGGCTGTGGATCGTACTTGTCCCGACCTTCCTGGTAGTGCTGCTTGCAGGCGCCGCGGTGGGCATCCTCGACGCGGCCCATGTGTCGCTTGCCACGAGCGAACCGTACTCGGTGAGGGCTTTTTTCGGCAATATGATTGGTTTGCAGACGATCCTGGTTCCCCCGTTCGGAGGTAACTTCCCATTGTGGAGCCTGGCAAATGAGACTTGGTACTACGTGCTGTTTCCGCTCCTCGTGTTAGTGTTTCGCGGCAGGACGATTGCGCCGCGCGCCGCAGCGATAATAGCGCTTGCGGCCATCGTCCAGTTAGTGCATGCCCCCATCCTCCTCTACTTTTCTATATGGTTACTGGGAGCTGCATTTTCACGAATTAAGATAGAAGCAGGCCCAATCTGGCGCTGGGCCCTGTTGCTGCTGTTCGTCAGCAGCGCCGTCTACATCCGGATGAAAGGTAGAACTGACATCACACCGGAAGGATTTCCCCAATATCTCGTGTTCAGCCTGGTATTCGTGCTGTTCCTGTCCAGCATGCAGTTCAGGCGTGGGTCAGGAGCCAGGCTCGACTGGCTGGACCGGACCGGCCGGTTCTTTGCGAACTTTTCATTCACCCTCTACGTGCTGCACGTGCCAATGATCGCCGTGATGGGGCATATTCTTATGTCGATGTTCGGCATTGGCCGGCTCTCGCCCTACACTCCATCTCATTACCTCATTTACGCAGGCATGTATCTGGTGCTTGTGGGCGGTGCTTACTTGTTCTATCTGCCTTTTGAAGCGAATACGTCACGCGTGCGTCAATGGCTGAAGGCGCAGCTTTTTGCACGTGTTCGCACGGTTCACCCGTGAATACCGTTTTTCGGTGACGTCGGCAGACTGCCCGACACATGGGCAGCCGAAGAGACTGAATTGCCGGTCGGCCGCGACTCTGTTTTAATGGCGCATTTACATTTATTCGTTCAAGGAGTGTCGATGCGCCAATTTTTCTGTGCTGCCTTTTGCTTTGCGGCGTCGCTGCCCGTCTTCGCGTCAAGTCCTACCGAGGTGGTCAACGAGTATCACGCGGCGGTCGCGACCGGCAACACCGCGAAGGCCTTGTCCCTGCTCAGCCCGGCAGTCCAGATCTTTGAGAGCGGTTATGTCGAACAGTCAAAAGACGAGTACGCCGGCCATCACCTGCCAGCCGATATCGGCTTTGCGAAGGGCATGAACAGGAAAGTGCTGAAGGGCAGTGAACGCATCGCAGGCGACCTCGCGGTCGTGATGCAGGAGACGGACACGCAGGGCACGCACAAAGGCGCGGCGGTCCACCTGAAAGGTACCGAGACCGCGGTACTCGAAAAGAAGGGTGAGGACTGGCTCATCACGCATTTCCATTGGTCGTCGCGGAAGGCGAAGTAATCGGGTCGTTAACGTAGAGGACGATGGAAATGAGGATGTTTTCCGTGGTACTCCAAGTGAATTCTTGTAGCCCTGCACCGCAGCGAGGTACGTAAATAGCGGCGTATGCATGGTGCTGCTTCAATTTGGCAGGGATGATGCACGCCTAGTATGGCCATCAGCGGACGGCGTTGGCCGGAATCCTCTTGACCTTCTAGCTACTGCAACGTTTATAAAGTGGAGATACGCGTATGCAAAAGGTTTTGCATGACCATCCGCTTCCCACACCTAGCCATTTCGCTACCGCAGTTATCCTCACGGTGTCGCTTGCGCCCGTGGTCTGTCGCACGCTCAAAATCCTTCTGCACCTGGTGCATCAGCAGGCACGCTTACATTAAGCGAAACCATTGTCCGTGCTTTGGAAACCGCGCCTGGCCTTCATAGCACGGAAGCCAGCGTCGGTGCGTCCAAGGTGGCGGGACAGCTGTCGATTGCTACCAAACCCGAATTTATCGGTAGAGGCCAAAAACGTAATTGGCACCGGGCGGTTCGCTCGATTCGGTCGGAACGAAACCGCCTTCTCCGTCTCGACGCCCTGGAACTGGGGGGCAAACGCGCAGCCCGTACTCGAGTCGAGAAGGCTGAAGAAGCCACGGCGCGGGTTGGGGTAAACGCTGTCAGAGTAGATCTGACCTTGCGGATTACCGAGGCATTCAACGCTGCAGTGGCGGGATGCTTCGTCCGCGAACGAAGCCTGATTGGAAAGCGTCTTTTCCGTTGCCAGGACGGACTGCGCCTTGGAAGAGAAGCTGATCCGGAGGGCACTTGGCGATGATGAACAGGTGCCGTCGATGTCGTTTGATTTGTAGAATCTTTTCCGGGAACGGCGTGCTGGCTAATCTTGGTGATCGTTGCCGGTGATCTGGTGAACTGGACTGGCTCGTCCTATCCGACCTAGTCATCGGCACTACCATTGTGCTGTTCGTTCCGAATGGAGCTCGCCGTATACTCGAATTGCGCTGAAAATCGATATGCCTGAGGTGGGGCGCTTTCCTCATTGAAAAAGACGTAACCGGAGAAAGAAATGAAACAAAAGTTTGCCTTGTTGTCCCTGGCGCCAACATTGGTATTTGGACTCGCCGGATGTACAGCCTCTCCGCCTTTGATAAAGCCAGACGGGAGATCCGGGTGGGTGACCGACATCTATTCAGTTCAGAGGCTGATTACCGATACACCAAAATGCCTTAAAGGACTGCCTCCTGAACAGCTTTCTACCGGGAATTTTGTAGAGGTCCGTATCTCGCATTATCGGAGTTACCGCCATGTGAGTGCCATAGTACCTCCGGGCCTGAACTTGGCACTGCATGACAAGGTTGAAGTTTCTCCGGCTGACTGTAAGGACGGGAAGATTCCGGTTATCCAGCAGATTCTGTCCAAGCATAGATGAATTCGACCCGCCGCTTCTAACTCTCTGACTTATACCAAGGCAGTCTACGCAGCGTGCAGATTTACAGTACCCTTGACTTGGTGCGTAAGCGGATTTGCGCGCCTCCTCAAGCACGGCGTGGCTGTGACCTCAGGTTATAGGCGATGCTGGCAACGATGATCATTAGGATGATCAGTTGCGCAGCGATTGGCTGGAGTGACGGATAGAACCCTAGTGCCTCAATGCGTGGCAGCGATACCGGTGTATCGGGAATCAGGCCGACCTTTTGCAGTGCTGCGGCACCTTTGCCGATCAACACAACCGCAAGGATGCCGACGAGTGCCGAACTGGCAGCAAAGAACTGACCGATTGGGAGCCTGGCTGAGCTACGCAGCAGGACTGCGGCGATCCCGGCCAAAATAGCAATGCCCAACCCCAGGCCAGCCAGCAGATAGCCCCCGTTTTCCTCCGTCCACAACGCTGCATAGAACAGAACTGTTTCGAAAACCTCGCGATACACCGTTACGAACGCCAGCAAAAATAGCATCAGCATCGATTTTCCATTCAATGCTGCTGACAGCTTTTGCTGGACATAGGCTTGCCACCTTCCCGCGAGGCTCTTCTGGTGCATCCAGATACCAACTGCCAGCAACACGACCGCAGCGAAAATTGCAGAAAAGCCTTCGGTCATCTCACGGCTGGCGCCACTGACATTGACGAGATAGGTTGCGACTGCCCAGGTGAATCCACCCATGGCCAGCGCCGTCATCCAGCCGGCGTGTACAAAGGGTAGGGCGTCCTTCCGGTTCGCTTTCTTGAGAAAGGCAAGCATCGCGACTACGACTAACAGTGCTTCCAGTCCTTCTCGCAACAAAATAGTCAGGGCACCGAGGAACGTCGACATCGGATCATTGGTGCCGGAGAGCGCTTCATTGGCGGTATCCAATCGATTCTGCAGTTTAGATTCGATCTGACGGGCTTGCTCCAATTGCCCGGCGGCGGCGGCATTGCGGAACTGTCCCATCAGGCTCTCGACCTCGTGAAACAGTTCTGCGTTCTTCGCCGCAAGCGCAGGTTCGACAGGTTCGAAGCCGTCGAGGTACGCGGACAATGCCAACCGTGATGCCTCCGTGCGATTCCCGGCACTAAGAGCCGTAACGCTTTGCTTCAAGTGTGCCTTCGCCAGCGCCAAGGAATCTGCAGATGTCACAGTCAGGAGTTCTGGTGAATTGCGCAGGAAGGCCGACAAGGAACGCGCTGTGTTATCTCCCAAATGCTTGGCCAATCCCGCTTCCGAACTCTGGCTCAAGACGCCAAGTGTCGGCACGGCTGCACGCAATGCGGGTTGTTCCGCCCAAAGCTTCGCGCCTGCGTCACGATCGGCCTTGGTGTACGACATCGTCGAGACAAAGTAAGCAAGTGCCCAGCGATCGTCATCCGTCAGCTTTGCAAAACTGGGCATTGACGTCCCAGGAACGCCGCGGGTAATAATTTGCTGCAGAGAGAACGCGCTGCGTTCGCGAGCACGGGTGTGGTCCGCAAATGCGATGGGAGGCGGTTTCAGCTGCGATGCTAGCGGGCCATCGGCCCGACCGGTAATGCCGTGACACCCCGCGCATTGATTTGCATAGAGCCGCCCTCCCAGTTTGAGATCAGGTGTGTTTGTCGGCGTAGTCTGCACTGGATAAGCAAGCAATATAACATCTGCAAGCTGGCGTGCCTGGTCAGCAACGACATTGGCCGGGACTTTGTTCGCGATGGATGTGCGCAACTCCGCAGTCCCGTCACGCAAAGCTTTTGTCGACGAGGTCGGCGGCAAGCCTTCCAGTTGACGCGAAGCTTCCCGGGCAAACTCCTGCATCTCCCGGTATTCGTCTGGGCTGGCGATTTGTCCATTCTGGACAGCTTTGCCATAGTCTACAGCGAGGTAGTCGAGCAGCTGCCAGATCTGCTTGGCTTGGTCTTGGCTCGTTGCTGGGGCATTTTCTGCTAACGACAGGCCAGCCCCGACCACCATTAGCACCGTAACAAACCAACGGAACAACTTCATAGACAAACGCATGATAGGATAACAGGACGGGATCTAAATGAGAATCATTATACTTTAGTTTTTCTTTCTAAGGACAATATTGCCTGGGCCATCTTCGCGTCGACGTCGCCGTTGGTTGCCGTCCCGTAAAGGGGCAACCCATCCTCTAGCAGCGCTCCCCGGTTGATTGACCGGAGGCTGGGCTCAAGCGTAGAGTAGCGGTATGAGTTAATATACCTATACTTACTACAAGGTTTGCGGGAGTCTGAATGGGTATGCGAATTGGTGAGCTCGCGAAGCGAGCTGGCTGCCAGCCTGAAACGATACGCTTCTATGAGCAAAAAGGACTGCTTCCGGCACCGATCAGGTCGGAGGCAAACTATCGCCTGTACGATACCATTCATGCGGAGCGCTTACAGTTCATCCGGCGCTGTCGAGCACTTGGCATGTCCTTGGATGAGGTGCAGATCCTGCTCGGTTTCCAAGATCATCCGGAAAAATCATGCGACGGAGTTAATGACTTGGTCGATGAACACCTTCGGGAGGTTGATCGCCAGATTGCAGATATGCAATCTTTGCGGCAACAACTTTCCAGCTTGCGTAGTTCCTGCGATTCCGCACGCGAGGCCAAGGATTGCGAGATCCTGAAGCAGTTGAATGAGCTATCGCGCTGAGCCCAAGCGTTTCTTGGGGAGAGTAGAGCACCAGATCATCAAAATTCCGGCTTGCTAAGCTGATGCACGAGACCTTTTTGTCGAAGCCGGGTTAACAGCACATTTCATCAGCTTTTCAAATTGACCCATCCCCACCGTTTTTTCCGAATTTCCCTTGACTCTGTAGCTGCTACAGGGTGTCAACTGCAGGCATAAGGGAAGACGCGGCCGAAGCCAAGTCCCAATCCGATCGCAATATCGCTTTATTGATTGATACGCCTATGAGTGAACCTAGCCAAACGACATGTAACGCCGCCGGCAAGGCATGCGGATGCTCGCCGTCTGCTCCTATGCCGTCCGCTGTGCCGGCCTCTGAAGGAAAGACCGTCACCTACCGTATCGCCAACATGGACTGTCCGTCGGAAGAAGGCCTGATCCGCCGAAAGCTGCACGGCATGCAAGGGATCCTGGACTTGCGTTTTAACCTGATGGGCCGCTCGCTGGACGTTATGCACGAACTGCGATCCGTACAACCGGTTACCGAAGCTCTACACAGCATCGGCATGAAAGCGGTTGTCGTAGATGAGAGCGCGCCGGCGCCGGTCGTCGCAGAGGAGGCGGCACTCAGTCCTTTGCAGAAGGCGGGACTGGGAGTGGCTGGCCTGTGCGCCGTCGCGGCGGAGGTGCTCGCGTGGCAAGGCACGGCCGAATCCTCCCCGCCTGTAATTGCCTTGTCCCTGATGTCCATCCTCACGGCTGGCATCCCAACGTTGCGAAAAGGGTGGGTAGCGCTCAAGACGCTTACCCTCAACATCAATTTCTTGATGTGCCTGGCAGTCGTCGGCGCCGTCCTGATCGGCCAGTGGCCGGAAGCGGCGATGGTGATTTTCCTGTTCGCGATTGCCGAGCTGATCGAGGCCATGTCGCTAGATCGTGCCCGGGGCACGGTTCACGGCCTTTTACGCCTGGCACCGGATGAGGCCAATGTACGCGACGAGCATGGGCAGTGGCGGCTCGCCGAGGCGGATCGCATCGATGTGGGTGCGATCGTGCTGGTCAAGCCGGGCGAACGGATCGCGGTCGACGGTGAAGTCATCGAAGGCGAGTCGTTGGTGAACCAGGCTCCGATCACGGGCGAAAGCATGCCAGTGGCCAAAAAGCCCGGCGATGCTGTCTACGCCGGCACTATCAACGAGCACGGCTTGCTCGAAGTCCGCGTCACGACGCAGCGCCGCAACAGTACGCTCGCGAAGATCGTTCGCGTCATCGAGGAGACGCAGCAGAACCAAGCCCCGACGCAGCGCTTCGTCGATACTTTCGCCAAGTACTACACGCCGGCAGTCGTCGTGGCCGCGTTCCTGGTCGCCATGTTGCCGCCATTGCTGTGGCATCAGCCGGTACATGAATGGTTGTACAAGGCCCTGGTGATGCTCGTGATTGCCTGTCCATGTGCGCTGGTGATCTCGACGCCGGTGACTGTGGTGAGCGGGCTGACGGCGGCAGCGAAACAGGGCATCCTCATCAAGGGCGGACAGTTTCTTGAGGCCGGCTACAAGCTCAAGGCGATCGCACTCGACAAGACCGGTACCTTGACACAAGGTCGACCAGCGGTGGTCGCCGTTGCCACGGTGTCCACCCATTCGCGCGACGAACTCTTGGAAATCGCTGCGAGTCTCGATGCCAATTCCGACCATCCGCTGGCGCGGGCCGTCGTGGCCGCGGTCATGCCGGGTACGCAGTTGCATCGTGTGCAGGGGTTCCAAGCTGTGGGCGGCCGCGGCGTGCGCGGGGTCATCGGCGGCGTCCAGTATTACCTGGGCAACCAACGCCTGATGACCGAGCATGGGGTAGATGTCGATGCCATGCGCGAGGACCTGGCGGAACAGGAAGCCGCCGGTCGCACTGCCGTGCTGCTTGCCAGCGAAAGCGGCCTGATCGGCATGATCGCGATCGCCGACGTCTTGCGCGACAGTGCCATCCCCGCGATCGAGCGGCTGAAGGCGCTCGGGGTTACGCCTGTCATGCTCACTGGCGATAACCTCGCGACCGCGCAGCAGATCGGGCGCCAGGTGGGAATCGACCAGGTGCATGCTGATTTGCTGCCTGAGCAAAAGCTCGAAGCCGTCGAGGCACTGGAAGAGAAATATGGCGCGGTCGGCATGATCGGCGACGGCATCAATGACGCTCCGGCGCTGGCCCGGGCAAAAATCGGATTCGCAATGGGCGCGGCCGGAAGCGATACCGCGATCGAGACAGCCGATGTCGCGCTGATGGACGACAATCTTCAAAAGCTGCCGGCCTTTGTCAGCCTGAGCAAGCAGACGCGTCATGTCCTGGTACAGAACATTATTCTTGCGCTTGGGATCAAAGCGGCCTTTTTTGCGCTTGCGTTGTTCGGGCTGGCTACGCTGTGGATGGCGGTCTTTGCCGACGTCGGCGCGAGTTTGCTCGTGGTATTCAACGGACTACGACTGCTCAAGATGCCGCACGTACGTGAACGAGGGTAGCGAGCGACCCCAGCCGAACATCTATCAGATCAAGTTCCGCAGGATCATGTCAGGCGTGCTTCCGACGACCGCCGATGTTTTACTCGGTATGCCGATAGTTCGTCGGCTGCAGGACGCGCTCAGTGAGTTCGATCAGGATATGAATGACCTTGATGTGAAGCTCCTGCACCCGGTCGGCGTACCGTCCGGCGCTGGTGCAGATGCAGACGTCAGCATGCTGGCCCAACTGTGAGTCCGCACGGCCGGTGAGCCCTATTACCTTCATGCCCTTGGCGCGGGCTGCCTGCGCCGCGAGGACTACCGACGGGCTGCTGCCGCTCGTGCTAATGGCGAACAGGACGTCGCCGGTGGCGCCATTGCCGTCGACGAAACGGGCAAACACGTGCTCATACCCATAGTCATTTGCAACGCAACTGATATAGCTGGGGTCGCTGATCGCCGTGGCAGCCATCGCGGGACGGTCATCGCGGAATCGCCCGGATAGCTCCTCCGCCAAATGCATCGCATCGCACATCGACCCGCCATTCCCGCACGAAATAACCCGCTTCCCGTTTCGCAATGCGTCAACAAGAATGTTCGCGCTGGTTTCGATATTGCTCAGTTGAACGCTGTCGTTGATGAGGCGGTCCAGCGCGTCGCGTGCCTCGATGAGGTTACCTTTGATATGATCGATCATTACGTTTTTTCTCCTTTTGCGGTGAACATGTTTAGCACTTATTCAGCCCATCATCTTGCGAACGTGTCTCTCTCCGCGGCATACATGGTTCTGCCTCAATCTGAACAGGAGCCACATGCAGATCCTACCCTGTTTTGGCAATCATCCAAATGGAGCATAGTCGCGTGGCACGTCGTTGGCGCCACGTGTTATAGTTAGGCTATGGTCCGTCGTACTGTCTCTGTCATTTTCGCTATTGTGATCGCGCTACAGCTCAGCTGGGTCGCGGTCAGCGCGTATTGCGCGCACGAGACGGGCCGTGCAGCACAGCACTTTGGGCATCACCAGCACGTCGAAGATGGCGACGAGTTGCCCGTTAGCCTTAAGGACACGCCATCGGTTGTCAAGAAATTTGCGGTGCATGCGCATTGCTCATTTTGCCATCATGCTACCCTTGCCACCACTTCCTATCAGCCTCCGATACAAGTGGAGCAGGTCAGGGTAGTGCCGAGCACGATAGTCGTGCCGCTCTTGTCTATTTATATCTCTCCGCCTGAACGGCCTCAGTGGACTGCCGCCGTTTAAATCCGGCGGAGCGCATACTCTTGATCCTATAGTGGGGCAGGGCTTCCATGGCAGCCTCGGTGTACTTTTTCCGCCGGATAACCTTCGTTTTCTATTTCGGAGTTATCCATGCAAATCAGAATCATCATGCTGGGAGCTGCGGCATTGTCGTTGCCGCTTCTCGGTACTGCTGCACAGCAAAGTGATCAGCAGAAAAATTCAGAGACCCTGCCTCTTCAGGCATCTGTCTCATCCAATCAGGCAACGCCTCTTACACTAGAGCAAGCCATCGATTTGGCAGTAAGGACCAATCCAGTGTTGCGGTCGGCGGCGCAAAGTGTTGCTGTCGCGGAGGCTGTCAAGTCACAGGCGGGCCTTATCGTGAATCCTGAGTTCTCGGCTTTGCGTGAGGGGATGCAAAAAGGCACTCGGACCCAAACGTTTCAGGTTAGCCAACGACTTGAACTGGGCGGCAAGCGTTCAGCACGGGTCGATGTCGCGGAACGGGAGCGGCAACTTGCCATACAAGACGCCGCTGTCGTGCAAGCGCAATTGCGTGCCGACGTCACGGCTGCGTACTTCGATGCCCTCATTGCACAGGAGCGCGTGGAACTGGCACAGGCATCCGTACAGGTGGCCGAGAAGGCGACAACGGCTGCTTCCAAGCGCGTCGCTGCAGGCCGGATCTCACCGATCGAGCAGTCGCGATCGCGAGTAGCCGAGGCCGGCGCACGCCTCGAACTGGCACAAGCAGTTTCGGCGCTTGCCCTGGCCCAGCAAGCGCTCGTCGCTCTGTGGGGGCGTACCGACACGGTAAACCTGTCCCTGCAAAGGCCGGCAGTCGATGTGCCCGCACTGCCGTCGCTGGACATCTTGCTCCAGCAACTCGAGGCCGGTCCGCAGTTGCAGCGCGCGCGCGTTCAGCTGGAACGCGAGCAAGCCCAGGTGCGTCTCGAGCGCTCCCAGCGCGTGCCCGACGTCACTATCACGGTCGGCAGTCAGCGGGATGACCAGATCGGTCGTAACCAGGCGGTCGTCGGGGTATCGGTTCCGCTGCCGCTCTTCAACCGCAACCAAGGCAACGTCCTCGCGGCGCTACGTCGTACCGACAAGGCGCGGAGCGATCTCGACGTTGAACGCATCCGCGTAAACCGAGCGCTAAGTGAAGCCTACCAGCGTACTCGGTTGGCCCAGGCTGAGGTTGCCAGCATCACGAGCGAGATCCTTCCCATCGCACAGACTACGTATGACGCTGCGGTTACCGGTTTCGAAGCCGGCAAGTTCAGCTTTTTCGATGTCCTTGATGCGCAGCGGACTTTGTTTCAGACGCGTGCCCAATACCTGCGAGCGTTGTCGGAAAGTTACCGTTCGGCTGCCGATATCGGGCGATACGTTCAGCTAAAGCCTGGCCAAAGCCAGTAATCCATAGGATCACACCATGAAGTTCAATATCGATAATAAATCGAAGAAAGCCATTTTGGCTGTAGTAATTGTTGGAGTTGTACTTGGCACGGCGATCGTTACATGGAAAAAAGACGCGCCTGCTCAAACTGCACAGGGAGCTCAAGACGAACATGCCGAAGGCGGGAAAGAAAAGAAGGAAGAAGGGCATGCAGGAGGAGGCGACGGCGTAATTGCACTGTCGGACCAGCAGGTGCGCACAGCCGGTATCACGACCGCCAAGGCGACAGCTGCGACGATTGGTAATATTGTCCAGCTTCCAGGCGAGGTCCGCTTCAACGAGGACAGGACTGCACACGTCGTACCGCGAGTAGCCGGGGTTGCCGAATCTGTCGAAGCCAACTTAGGGCAGGCCGTTCGCAAAGGGCAGGTTCTCGCGGTTATCTCAAGTCCTGAGCTTGCAGAACTGCGCAGCGCCGCACTAGGTGCGCAGAAGCGCCTGGGATTTGCAAAAGTAACGTACGAGCGCGAGAAGAAGCTCTGGCTGGATAAGATTTCTGCTGAGCAGGACTACCTCCAGGCTCAGCAAGCTTATCGTGAAGCAGAGATCGCTGCCCAGTCGACGATGTCGAAACTGACAGCATTGGGAGCGAGCGCATTAAGCGAGTCGTTGAATCGATATCCCCTGCGCGCTCAATTTGATGGCGTCGTGGTGGAAAAGCACGTCACACAGGGCGAATTGGTGAAGGAGGATACCAACGTCTTCCTGCTCTCCGATCTCTCCACGGTATGGGTAAATATCGTCGTCACCGCCAAGGATCTGGAGGCGGTGAAGGTTGGGGCGCCGGTGACAGTGAAGTCGACGGCTTCGAATTTGTCGGCGACTGGCAAGGTCAGTTATGTTGGTGCCTTGCTGGGCGAGCAAACGCGTACGGCTAGCGCCCGCGTCGTTCTTCCGAATCCGCAAAGCGCTTGGCGTCCAGGCCTCTTTGTCAACGTGAACATTGCCCGTGGCACGCGCGATGTCCCCATCGCAGTGGCATCTGAAGCAGTTCAGACAATCGAAGGCAAGTCGGTTGTCTACGTCAAGTCAGCGAAGGGCTTTCAGGCCCGTAACGTTACCGTTGGCACGAGCGATGGCAATGTCGTGGAGATTGTCTCGGGACTGCAGCCCGGCGCAGAATATGTCAAAACCGGTAGTTTTGTCCTGAAAGCCGAGCAAGGCAAGGGCAGTGCCGAGCACGAGGACTGACAGGAGACTAATGCATGTTTGATCGAATCATTCGTTTCGCCATCGAGCACCGCTGGCTGGTCATGCTGGCAGTGCTTGGAATGGCTGCGGTCGGCATCTACAGCTATCAAAAGCTGCCGATCGACGCAGTGCCTGACATCACCAATGTTCAGGTTCAAATTAACACGTCGGCGCCAGGGTACTCGCCTCTCGAAGTGGAGCAGCGCGTAACATTTCCTATCGAGACAGTCATGGCCGGCCTTCCAAACCTGGAACAAACCCGCTCGCTGTCGCGTTACGGTTTGTCCCAAGTGACCGTGATCTTCAAGGATGGCACCGATATCTATTTTGCCCGCCAGCTCGTCAATCAGCGTATCCAGGAGGCCCGGGAGAATTTGCCTGCTGGAGCGTCGCCGACAATGGGGCCGATCTCGACGGGATTGGGTGAAATTTACTTGTGGACGGTTGAAAGTGAACCCGGCGCGAAGAAGCCGGATGGTACCCCATATACGCCGACCGACTTGCGGGAAGTTCAGGACTGGATTATCAAGCCGCAACTGCGCCAGGTTCCCGGTGTCACCGAGATCAATTCGATTGGTGGATTCGCAAAGCAATATCACATCACGCCCGATCCCGCAAAACTGAGCTCGTATGGCTTGACGCTCAAGGAAGTGGTCGATGCGATAGAGCGCAACAATGGTAATGTGGGCGCCGGATATATCGAGCGAAGCGGTGAACAATTCTTGATTCGCGCGCCGGGACAGGTTCGTTCACTTGACGACATTCGCAATACGATACTGAACAACGTGAACGGCGTGCCGATCCGAGTGCGGGACGTTGCCGAGGTCGGCCTTGGGGCCGAATTGCGTACGGGGGCCGCGACTGAAAATGGCCGTGAAGTCGTGCTGGGCACTGTTTTCATGTTAATTGGCGAAAATAGCAGGGTTGTTTCACAGGCCGTAGCTGAAAAGATGGTCCAAGTGAATCGCACGCTGCCGTCGGGAATTCACGCGGTACCGGTGTATGACAGGACTGTGCTTGTCGACAAGGCAATTGCTACGGTGAAGAAGAACTTGCTTGAAGGTGCCGTTCTTGTCATCGTCATCCTGTTCCTTTTCCTGGGCAATTTCCGCGCTGCCCTGATTACGGCAATGGTCATTCCTTTGGCAATGCTGTTCACCTTTACAGGGATGGTCACCTATCATGTGAGCGCGAATCTCATGAGCCTCGGCGCTCTGGACTTCGGCATCATCATCGACGGCGCGGTGGTTATTGTCGAGAACTGTGTACGCCGTCTCGCCCACGCGCAGGAACATCATCGGCGTCAACTGACGCTCCGTGAGCGCTTTCATGAAGTGTTTGCCGCTGCAGGGGAGGCACGCCGACCATTACTGTTTGGCCAGTTGATCATCATGGTCGTCTATTTGCCGATCTTTGCCCTGTCGGGCGTGGAAGGCAAGATGTTCCACCCGATGGCGTTCACCGTCGTGGCCGCGCTGATCGGAGCAATGATCCTCTCAATCACATTCATCCCTGCCGCGGTTGCCCTGTTTATCGGCAAGCGTGTCGCCGAAAAGGAAAATCGCCTGATGGGCTGGGCGCGCCAGGCATATGCACCCATGCTCGAGAAAGTGCTGAGCAATGCCGCTCTCGTCGTGTCAAGTGCGGTTGTGCTGGTAGTACTTTCCGGACTGCTGGCGGCGCGTATGGGTAGTGAGTTCGTTCCCAGCCTGAACGAAGGAGATATTGCATTGCAGTCGCTGCGTATCCCTGCGACAAGCTTGACGCAATCCCTGGATATGCAAAAGCGGCTGGAAGCGGGACTCAAAGCTAAATTCCCTGAAATCGACCGTGTTTTTGCACGCACAGGCACTGCCGAGATTGCATCCGATCCGATGCCGCAAAATATATCGGACGGCTATGTCATGTTCAAACCGGAAGACAAGTGGCCAGCACCGAAAAAGAGCCGGGACGAGCTGATTGCCGCGATCAAGGAAGAAGCCGAAAAATATCCAGGCAACGCATATGAGTTCTCGCAGCCGATTCAACTCCGGTTCAACGAGCTGATCTCCGGCGTGCGTAGTGACGTGGCGGTGAAGGTGTTCGGTGACGATATGGACGTGTTGGCGGAAACCGGACAGCGAATTGCCGAGGTCATGCAGCGCGTCCCAGGCGCGACCGAGGTAAAGGTCGAGCAGACTGGAGGCTTACCTATGTTGACCGTGCAGATCGATCGCGAGAAGACTGCCAGATATGGCCTTAACGTCGGAGACGTCCAGGAGGCATTGGCGATCGCCACCGGAGGGCGTGAAGCAGGTACTGTCTTCGAAGGAGATCGGCGTTTCGATATTACCGTACGTCTGCCGGAAACCTTGCGCGCAGATGTAGAGACGCTCAAGCGACTGCCGATTTCGATCTCGGCCAAGACGTCCAACGGTAGTGCTTCCTTTATCCCGCTCGGTGAAGTCGCAACGCTGTCTTTTGCCCCAGGCCCGAACCAGATCAGCCGCGAGAACGGCAAACGTCGGGTTGTCGTCAGTGCAAACGTTCAGGGCAGGGATATCGGCAGTTTCGTTCCTGAAGCTGAAGCCGCTATTCTGAAAAACGTCAAGATTCCCTCTGGGTACTGGACGACCTGGGGCGGCACCTTCGAGCAACTGCAATCCGCGACACAGCGACTGCAAATTGTTGTTCCGCTAGCACTCTTTCTGGTGTTCACACTTCTTTTCGTCATGTTCAATAACGTAAAGGATGGCCTACTGGTCTTCACCGGTATTCCGTTCGCACTGACGGGCGGCATTGTCGCACTGACATTGCGCGGCATTCCGATGTCCATCTCGGCAGCTGTCGGATTTATTGCGCTATCCGGTGTGGCTGTACTAAACGGACTGGTGATGATCGCGTTCATCCGGTCGCTCAGGGAAGGTGGCATGCCACTCGACGAAGCCATTCGTGAAGGTGCGTTGACGCGTCTGAGGCCGGTTTTGATGACGGCATTGGTGGCTTCCCTCGGCTTTGTGCCCATGGCCCTGGCTACCGGCACAGGTGCAGAGGTTCAGCGCCCACTTGCGACCGTCGTCATTGGAGGCATCTTGTCATCGACAGCTCTTACTCTACTAGTGTTGCCGCTGTTGTACCGCTTAATGCACAGGAACGACGACGTCGAAGAGATTGCGCCTGAGCCAGTCCGGGTACCCGTATAAGTTCAGGGCAGAGAGCGGAAATTCCGCTCTCTGCTCACTGCCTGGTACTCGCCTGCAAGAGCCCGAGTTCCTGCCGGTTGACCTTTCTGCTGATAGTAGCCTGACAGGATTGGAGAACGAAATTTCCAATAAGGTACGAGCATAGACTTAGGACATTGCGTCCAAGCGATTTTAAGGGCGAATTTATGGATCAGAACGACGAGCTCCATCGATACCATATCGAGATCGCATTCTTGATGGCGCTTGGTATCGTCATCGCGTTGCTGGTATTTTTTGCTTGGCTAGAGCGAACCCATAAGCATGGCAAAGATACCGATCGCAAAAAAATCGGCAAACCGGTTCGATCATCTGGGAAAAGATTGAGTAATCGTCATAAGAAGCGAAAGGGTTAAATGATGGGTTCCGAACATTCGCATTCTCACGCCATCCGGTCCGATCAAAATGAACGCCCGTTATGGATGGCTCTAGCACTCACTACGGTTTTTCTAGCGGCAGAAATTATTGGTGGTATCGTCTCGAACAGTTTGGCGTTGCTTTCAGATGCCGCGCACATGTTTACTGATACCGCAGCCCTCGCTATTTCGCTCGCCGCAATCCGTATCGGGAAACGTCCTGCGGACAAACATCGTACTTTCGGGTACTACCGGTTCGAGATCCTCGCTGCAGCATTCAATGCGATGTTGTTATTCTTGGTGGCGATCTATATTCTTTATGAAGCTTATCAACGGCTGCATAATCCACCGCAGATCCAGTCAAGCATGATGCTTATCATTGCCGCGCTCGGTCTTGTCATTAATTTGATCAGTATGCGGTTGTTAAGTGCAGGGCAAGAACAAAGCTTGAATGTCAAAGGCGCATATCTCGAGGTTTGGAGTGATATGCTCGGTTCGATCGGCGTCATTATTGGCGCTGTTGTGATTAAATTTACAAATTTGGGATGGATCGACTCTGCAATCGCCGTAGCAATTGGGCTTTGGGTACTACCTCGTACTTGGACCCTTTTAAAGTCCAGTATGAATGTGTTGCTTGAGGGCGTGCCTGAGGGACTTGGAATTGCTAACGTTGAAGCGGAAATTATCGGAATTTCAGGTGTCGAATCGCTCCACGATCTGCATGTGTGGTCTATTACCAGCGGCAAATCCAGTCTGACAGTACATATTGTCACGAAAACCGCAACTGAAACCTGGCCGGTGCTGCTTGGTAAAGTTCGTAACGTACTTGCGGAGAAATTTGGCATCAACCATGTCACCATTCAAGTTGAAAGCAATCCATGTGAACAGGCAGATGAGGTTCATACGTTTGGTGAGAATAATTCTTCAGTAAAACACCAACATTGAAGGATTGTAGTTTATAAAAATTCGGCGCTGACCAATATCAGACTGCCGCTACTAATTTTTGTATTAATACGCTTTGTCTGCAGGAGTATCAAATAATGTTCCAGCGTTTTGCATTACTAAATAATAAGTCCTAGACATTCAGGCAGAATCGATCAGCTCATGTTCTCGTTGGTCGTTGTAGCGAATCGCGAAGGGGTTATCTCTAAGCGCAAATCGTTTCGTATTAAATTTTCTGGCATTTTATCGGCATTCGAATTTTCGGATTCGCTTATATTGCGAATTGCCCTTGACTGGGCTGCAAATCGTTGCGCGCAAAATTACAGGTGGGATATATGATTCGTATGTGCCTGCTTTATTTCGTAACATTTGTATTCGAAATCGTTGCTGGAGCCATCCCGATCTTATGGCTGCACAACAGAGTTGCCTCGTGGTTTCTGATTCCTGCATCAATCGCGGGGCTTAGTTTCCTCGGTTGCCTACGTTTGCACACGGCTCCTCGTCAAACCGCATATACAGTTTACGCAGCTATCTATCTTATCGTTGTTATGTGCTTTTCGCTCGTTCACGATTAGATTTCTGCCGCATGTCGACTTGCGGTTCTCTCGAATGGCAATTTAGTTTTAGCAACTATTCATATGGGGTGCTAAGAATATTCCAAATATCACCTCTATCTTTGCCAAGGACTAGGGCAACCACTCTGTCAAACTTGGCAGAAATCGGTGGCGCCAGGTAGATTGTCGACAATAGTGCATTTGATCCGAGACTTGCGCCGATTTCAAGAGCAATAGAATTTACCGGTTTAATCAGCGCGATGCACAGATGAATTATTTGCACGCGTCCGCGCCACCCGTGTCGACCAAGTTCGGCCGGTCATGGCAACCCATCTAAACATCTACAGGAATGACATTTTTTATATTAAACCGATTCATTCGCGGCGAGAACCCACGCGAACACGGAGCAGGGCGCTTCCTTCTATTTTTTTCGCTTTTCAATACTGTACTGTTTCAGTGGCCGCTCTATGCTCTCGCAGTTTCCACTCGTCCGAAATTTGACTGGGGTACGTTATCTGCCATTGGCACATTGTTCGTGTTTCAGATGATGATATCGATGACGGTCCTCGGACTTTGCGCGCTAATTTCGGTCCGCCTTCTAAAGGTCTTGTGTGCTCTGTTCACTGTCGGGAACTCGATCGCGTTGTATTTCATCGTTCAGTACAATGTGGTCATCGATGCGACGATGATCGGAAACATCATCAACACGAATGTCAAGGAAGCTTCTGGACTGGCGCATCCGAAACTGCTCCTGTACGCCCTCTTGTTGGGTTTCGTGCCAGCGACGGTCTTGCTGCGCCAACGTATTGCACCGTCCACCCTTATACGACGTGCGGCAGTAATAGTGCTTTCACTAGTGCTGGGGGCCAGCTGGCTCTACGCGAATGCGCAAAGCTGGCTGTGGATCGACAAAAATGCCAAGGCTTTCGGCGGCCTGATCTTGCCATGGTCCTACGTGATCAACACGATAAGATACTACCAATCTGAGGGCGAGCGCCATCGAGTGGCGCAGCCTTTGCCTCCGATTACCAGCAACAAGCCGGGCGGCATGGTTTTCGTGCTGGTGATTGGTGAGGCGGCGCGAGCCCAGAATTTTTCGCTCTATGGCTATCCGCGCGATACAAACCCCCAGTTGAAGCAGGATGGCGTTTCGACATATCTCTCGGCGCACTCGTGTGCAACTTACACGACGGCATCGCTGCGTTGCATGCTATCCCATAAGGGAACAAACGGACTATCCGGAAATGATGAACCCTTGCCGAGCTATCTTTATCGTCACGGTGTGGAGGTGATCTGGCGTACCAATAATTTCGGCGAGCCGCCGTTAAAAGTGAGTCGCTACGATTCGGCAGACGAAATTCGAAAAACTTGCAAACAGGACTGCGTGCGTCTCGACTTCGACGACGTCCTGCTGCATGGTCTAGAAACACTACTGCGAAACGGAAAGGACGACGCGAAAACCTTGGTCATCCTCCATCAAGGGGGCAGCCACGGCCCTCAGTATGCAAAAAAATACCCGCCCGAATTCGAAAGTTTCAAGCCAACCTGTCAGAGCGTCGACTTGCAGAAATGTGGTCCCGGTGAGCTCGTGAATGCCTACGATAACACGATTGTCTATACGGACGACCTCTTGCATCGTGTCATTCAGCTGTTGAAGTCCGTGAAGGGCCGGCCAAGCGTAATGCTCTACATGTCGGACCACGGCGAATCCCTTGGTGAAGGCGGTCTTTACCTCCACGGCGTACCGATGGCACTAGCGCCAGAAGTCCAGGTCACTGTGCCTCTAATTGTATGGATGTCCGACGATTTCGTGAGGCGTGGAGGCGGTATGAAGGATCCCGCGGCTTTTCGCAGTGGTCCCTCCCACGACGTCATTTTCCACAGCGTGATGGGCGCCATGGGCTTGCATAGCACCGTCTATGCGCCTGAAAACGATCTGTTCCAATTCATTCCGGCGGCGAAGGCCGACACGAAAGCGCAATAACGATGGCAAACCGTTCAATTCTCCACACGGCTTATGCCGAAGTTCAGCGCCCGCTCCTGTTGATTATTGTATTGTTGATGGGACTCATTTTGAGCGCCGCCTATCCTAGCGACCTGACAAGTTATCCTGTCCTGCCAACCGAGGCGGAAATCCCGGCAGAGGTCACGCTTACCGAGCATTACGTCCGCTTCGTCCCTACTGCCCTACAGGTTGCGTTACCTGTCGTACTGGGCGATAAAATTGGTCTCGTACAACTGCTTTATGTTGCAGTGTCCACTACTATCGTGACGCACGGAGCAAAGCAGCTTCTCGATGACGTGTGGGTCGTAGACACACGCCTGGGCCAACGGCCAAACGGCGGCTCTATCAACATGCCCTCCGGGCACTCGTCCATGGCGTCATGTGCGGTCTATTTCATAGGCAGGCGTTACAGTGTGCGGCTCGGTCTTTTACTTCTCGTTATACTCGGGCTGACAATGTATGCCAGGGTGATTCTGAACGCTCATACTATTTCTGCCGTGATTGCGGGCGCCTTGGTAGGTTGCCTGACCACGGCTTGGTTTACCTCACCACGAAGCGCTCAATGAAGCGGATGCCTCTGTGTTTCAAGGTCGTCGCCGGATTTCCTCGCATGACTTCTATATGGCTCTGCTCGCGCAACCATCTGATCGAATGTCCGGTTTCCGCTCTCGATTGATCGTTTCCCGAGCAACGCCGATTCCCTTAGCGATATCGCGAATTGATAGAAAGAGGACTACGCGATGAAACGATTCGTGGTGCTCGTGGCGATCGCCGTCCTCGCGGTAACGCCGGCAATTCTATTCCGCACGTTCGGATGGCGGCCCGGCGCGCTCCTGGATACAGCAGTATTCGGCATGGCTGTCTTGTCCGCAGGCTTCATGCTTTCGTGGGGCGCCGAGGCTGCTGAAAAGCGCATTTCCAAAGGTCTGATACTTGCAGCTGTCGCGCTAGTCACGGTGCTGCCGGAATACGCTGTGGACATGTACTACGCCTACCAGGCAGGTAAGGCCCCTGCATCTAACTATGTTCACTATGCCGCTGCTAATATGACGGGCGCCAACCGTCTGCTGGTCGGCGTCGCCTGGCCGCTGATGGCTCTCGTGCACTGGGCGCGCACCCGGCAGCGGATGATCCCGCTGGCTCAGGTAAACATGGTCGAGATCGGCTTTCTGTTGCTGGCTAGTCTGTACGCCTTCGTAATTGTGCTGAAAAACCGCATTCAGCTGTGGGACACCCTCGTCTTGATCGGCATCTTCTGTGCCTACCTGTGGCAGGCCGGCCGCATGCCGAAGGTGGGTTCCGAACTGGAGGAGGACGACGAGCCCGGCCCGGCCGCCGCGCTTGGCAATTTGCTGCCGCGACAACAATGGACTTGGATGGGCGGACTGGCTGCAGTAGCGGCGACGGTAATCCTCGTCTCGGCTGAGCCCTTCGCCGAGTCGATCGTAGCGACTGGCCGGCTTTTGCGCATCGACGAGTTCCTGCTCATCCAGTGGCTGGCGCCCCTGGCCAGTGAAGCACCCGCCGTCGTGATCGCGATCCTCTTCGTGACTTCAGGGAGGGCCGAAGGGGGGCTGGTAACCATGATCAGCGATAAGATCAACCAGTGGACCTTGCTGGTCGCGATGCTTCCACTGGCCATGACCATCGGCGCAGGACGCGTGATTGACATGCCGCTTGACCCACGCCAGCACGAGGAATTCTTCCTCACTGCCGCTCAGTCGATCTTCGGCGTTTCCTTACTCTTGCGGCTGCGTTTCGGCGTAGCGTCAGCAGTGGTGCTGTTCTCGCTGTTCGCCGTCCAGCTGGCAGTGGCGTTCGTATTTCGCAATGACGCTGCCCGAGCCATCGAATCCCTTACTACACTGGCTTGGGTGTATCTGGCGGCGGCGGCTGCCGTCTTTATCCGGCAGGCTCCAACGGCACTGCGCAACATCGGCCAGCTACGGACGGCTGTGGCTGTTCGCCAACTACCCGAAGCTGCCAAGGCCCAGGCCGGCGAACGCACTTCCAAGGAAACCTGAGCGTGGCGACGGCCGATGAAGACGATGGCGACCTGACCGACATGCTGGGCGAGCTCCGGGTGCTGCTGCCCAGTGCCCAGTTGCTGTCGGCCTTCCTCATCACCGTGCCTTTTGCGCCCGGATTTGCTAGTGTCATGGCGGTCGAGAAGCACGTGTTCCTGGCTACCTTCGTGCTTTCCGTCGCCGCGCTGGTGCTCTTCAGCGCGCCTGCCGTGCAGCACCGCCTTCTGCGTCCGCTATCCAACCGGTCGCAATTCAAACGTATTGCGACCCGGCAGATCGTCGCCGGGGCCGGCGCTTTGTCGCTTGCATTGGTTCTCGCCACGCAACTGGTGCTTTCGAGCGTACTCGGCCACACGCTGGCGAATGTGGTCTCCGGGTTCGTTGCTGCGCTTATCCTGACGCTGTGGTGGGTGCTGCCCAAGATGTGGCGATCGAGCGGGAGACTTTGACGCCTGACATATCGGCGCAGCTATGCGATGGTTACTGCATTGAATTTAGAACTTTCTCCAGCCAGCAAGTCAGTGCGATATTGGGCGCATGCTTAGTGCAGTCGACGTAATGCCGCGTTCACGGAAAAAATGTCGCCGCCCGTGTTTTCAAAGCCAGGCAGTCAGGACATCCATTCCCATTGCTGGCCCAAGGAGGGAGAGCATGGCCATAGCCGCTCGCTAACGATCACAATGCTCATTTGCATTTCGTCTCTGCTTGCGACCTAACTTTGCACCCGAAATACACAACGACCTAGTTTCTTGCTCGTCTGATGTGACGCCCATTGCATAAACGGAAAGGTTGTTCGAACCAGTTAATAGGGCATCGATGTGAGGAGTTTTTGCATCTCTTTGTATTCGTCAGATACCTTTTGAATGGCAAACTCATACCGCACTGCGGTGTCCGCAAACGCAGCCCGTTCCACGTCCATGTCCACAGTATTATTGTCCACGCTTCCCTGGGATGGGACACGATAAAGGACCGGGAAAGGATCGTTTGAATGTAGTGAGCGTGACGTTTGACTGTTGTGAAGTTGCGCTTCAGGCTGCGTCATTGCCTGACGCAAAGCAGACCGGAAATCAAGGTCGCGCGCTTTAAAATTTGGCGTGTCGGCATTGGCTATATTAGACGCAATAAGTTCTAGCCTTCTTGCGTAAATGCTCAGGGATTTCTCCCAGAAGAGGTCATTATCGGACCCGCTTGCTTTGCCTACTTCCATAGTGCACCTGTATTATGCAGTCGCCTTTAGCATACTCCGAATTTGATATTACAAACGGTAGATAAAAGGCGTTTTAACCAGTCAATCCTACCGATAGAGCAACCGATCGTCTCGATGACCTGGACAAAGCAACTCATTACTTGGCGCGAGTCATAAGGTCGGCGGCTAGCGAACTTGACAACTTGACCAGACATCCCGGCGGTCGGCGAAAGGCAGGCAGATAACCCGGTCAGCGGGGAGCGGAGTGGTAGTGGCCTGGAGCCGGGAATGGAGTCCTGCCTGAGCTAGTGTTGAACCTTGGCCATAACCAAGGCCGTGAAACGCATGATGTCATTGACGTGGAAAGTTGCCAGCCGCCCGGTCTAAGATCACCTGAGAACCCGGCAACGTGTCCGCGTCGGTCTCGTGTGCCCTTCGGTACAAGCTTTATCGCCTTCTTTATTCTTGCTTACCTCGTGCGCCTGCTTGATCTCTGGATTATGGAACCTCGGAGGAAGGCGAATTTCAGCGCCCAAGCCATAAATAACAAAACATGTTTTTTGCTGCGCGTCCAGTGTAGGGCATCGACAGGGGACGCCCGTGGCAGCGTTGCTCTTGCAGTCGCCACGCAAGCTGATGCTGCATCATCGACTGTACTCGTTAGCGCTGTGTCGAATTCGCCGAACTAACAAACACTGCGAGCAGATCTTGGTGCGATGTTGCACTGACAGCTTACCGCTCCGCTGCAATACTGCATGTATGAAGAGAAGGAGACAAGATGAAAAATACAGAACGAGTCAGGCTGGAACTGCCGCTGATTCTCCCTGAAGTTGACCAGTCGGAGGATCCTTGCATTGGCCGGCTTTTAGCCATGCTGAGTGGCCGCCCAGGTATCGATCGCGTACATGTGAAAACCGACGAGGGCCCAACGCCCTTGCTTTGTCTACACTATGATCCTAAGGCGATTACCTTGGCACGGCTGCGTGAGCTGGTCAATGCTGCCGGTGCAGAACTTACTGGAAAGATCGCGCATTACGTTGGCTGCGCCCCGGTTCCCTTGCATTCACGTAACGCTCGTCTGTTCTCTGAGCGGCTGCGCCAAATCCCTGGCGTGCTGGAAGCGGAAGTATCCGTGTCTGGCAGGATTCGGATCGAATATGAGCGCTCCGGCGTGCCGCAGAACAGGTTGCAAGATTTGGTGCGCTCGCTCGGAGCCGAGTTGACACCGGTTGACGCTACGGAACGACATGCAAAGTTACCTCGCGGCGCATCGGTTCCCACGGCCATCCACAATGAAGAACACGCCCACGGACATGGAAAGCATTCCGATCACGAACATGCTCATGAGGAAAAAGATGGGCATGCTGGCCATGAGCACAGCCATGGCGGCATCTTTGGTGAGCATACCGAACTGATTTTCGCGGTCGCCGCGGGCGCCTTCGTCCTGGCTGGCTGGCTGCTCGAGCGCAGCGGCGCCACGCAGTCATGGGGGCCGCTCGCACTGTATATTGGTGCGTATCTATGCGGTGGTTTCTTCACGACGAAGGAAGCCTTCGAAAACCTGCGCACCCGCCGCTTCGAGATCGATACCTTGATGCTAGTCGCCGCAGTAGGCGCCGCTGCGCTCGGCAATTGGGCCGAGGGAGGACTGCTGCTGTTCCTGTTCAGCCTTGGCCACTCGCTGGAGCATTTCGCGATGGGACGAGCCCGGCGGGCGATCGAAGCACTTGCCAAGCTCGCACCCGAGACGGCGTTGCTTAAGCGCGGCGACGAAACCGAGGAGGTGCCTGTCGAGTCCCTCAAACCGGGCGATGTCGTTCTGGTGAAGCCGAACGAGCGCCTGCCGGCGGACGGTGTGGTGGTCAAGGGCATGTCCAGCGTGAATCAGGCACCGGTCACGGGCGAGAGCGTCCCGGTCGACAAGTCCCCAGTAGCGGACGGCAGGACTGCGATTGCCGCCTTTGATCGCGTCGACGCCAGTAACCGTGTCTTCGCCGGCACGATCAATGGCGCCGGCGCAATGGAGGTGATGGTGGCGCGCCTGGCGTCGCAGTCGACCATGGCCAGAGTTGTGCAGATGGTGGCGGAGGCTGAAGCGCAGCGCTCGCCTACGCAGCAATTCACGGACAAGTTCGAGCGTGTTTTCGTTCCGGTTATCCTTGCTCTGGTGGCGCTGCTAATGCTCGCCTTCCTGGTCGTTGACGAACCATTCTCTGCTAGTTTCTACCGCGCCATGGCAGTGCTCGTTGCGGCGAGCCCATGCGCCCTGGCGATTTCGGTGCCCAGCGCCGTGCTATCCGGCGTCGCGAGGGCCGGACGTAGCGGCGTGCTTGTGAAAGGAGGTGGGCCGCTGGAAAACCTCGGGAGCCTAAATTCAATCGCCTTCGACAAGACCGGAACCTTGACTGAAGGTCGACCGAAGCTGACCGATGTGGTGACGGCAGCCGGCGTTAGCGAGCCCGAACTGCTGTCCGTGGTCGTGGCAGTCGAAGCAAATAGCGACCATCCACTGGCCTCTGCGCTCGTCGATGGCGGACGCGAGCGGCTGCCTGCCGGTTTCGCGGCCGCCCGTGCTGAAGACGTTCGAGGCCTCACCGGTCGGGGCGTACAGGCATTGGTCGATGGCGAAACCGTCTACATCGCGAAGCCTGTATTGTTTAATGAATTGGCCGGCATGCGACTGCCGGGCGAACTAGCCGATGCCAATGCAAGGCTGATCGAAGCAGGCAGGACCACGATGGTTGTGCGCAAGGGCGACCGATTCCTCGGTGTGATCGGTGTAATGGACACGCCACGTCCTTCCGCAACGAGTGTAATGGCACAACTGCGCGAACTCGGGATCGAGCGTCTTGTCATGATCTCTGGAGACAACCAGCAGGTCGCCGATGCTGTGGCACGCACGGTGGGGCTCACCGAGGCCAGGGGCGACCTGATGCCTGAGCAGAAAGTCGAGACCATCAAATCGCTGCGTGAACGCCACGGAAAGGTCGCCATGGTCGGCGATGGCGTTAATGACGCGCCGGCGATGGCCAACGCGACTGTTGGAATTGCGATGGGCGCGGCAGGGTCGGACGTGGCGCTTGAGGCGGCTGACGTCGCTTTGATGAGCGACGATCTCAGCCAGCTTCCCTTTGCGGTCGGCCTATCGCGCCGCACCAGACGGGTGATCAAACAGAATCTGTGGGTTAGCCTGGGCGTAGTCGCCGTGCTGATCCCCGCGACGATATTTGGCCTGAATATCGGAACGGCAGTCTTGTTTCACGAAGGATCGACCCTGCTCGTGGTGATTAACGCTTTGCGTCTGCTCGCCTACCCAGGAGTTGTCGCAACGAATGGCGAAGATAATGCTGTAGTGGAATCCAATGCGCCTCGGTCCGACGGCCAACAACAAGCCAACTCGTCCGAAGCATCATCATGACCGCGACATTACAAACAGTCTTTACCTACGCTTCGCTCCCAGCAATCGCCGTGCTGGTCGGTGCTCTGATTGCGCTTGTGCGGCAGCCCGGCGCTGGATTGCGTAGCGCGATACAGCATTTCGCCGCAGGTACAGTATTCAGTGTTTTGGCCGTTGAACTGTTGCCCGACTTGATGCACCGGCGTATGCCTTGGCCGACGTTCATTGGATTCACGCTCGGCGTTGCCTTCATGCTCGCACTAAAGTGGTTCGGCGATAAAAACACCGCAGAAAATGCGCCTCGCAGCCCCAAAGGGTTGATAACCGCTATGGGCGTCGACATGACTCTTGACGGGGCGTTGATTGGTTTATCGTTCGCTGCAGGGGAAAAGCAGGGATTGCTGTTGACCGTCGGCCTGGTGCTGGAAGTGCTCTTTCTCGGCGTTTCGTGCGGGACGTCGCTGCGTGCTGCTGGCCAATCAGCAATGAAGATCGGTGGCACCGCGGCGATACTTGGTATTGCTCTGCTGGCCGGTGCGGGCATGGGCTCGATTGCCCTGAGTACGGTCTCCCCAGTGTATGTCGATGCACTGCTCGCCTTCGGCGTGGCTGCACTGCTTTACCTGGTTACCGAAGAGTTGCTGGTGGAAGCGCACGAAGAGCGCGAAACGCCTGTGCAGGCAGCAATGTTTTTCTTGGGATTTATTGTGTTGTTCATCATCGACATGTTGGTCTGAAGCATTCAAATCTTTATGATTACTGATACATCCGTCCGCAGCTGCGCGGCCCGGATGTATCTGATCAGGCTGGACCTCGTTCGACGTCGCCGGCATCGGTTTCACCCCCACTCTCGACGTTAATGCGGTAGTTCGGGGGCTCCGGACCTTCGACACTGTCAATCGGCGAACGCGCATTGCTATCGACGTGCTCAACATTTGCATCCACGTTCATATTACGCGTCGTTTCAACATCGACTTCGCTCTCCGGAGTTTTAGCGTCGTTGGGAGAGGGGGCGGGAACTTTCGCTCGCTTTTTTGTTGCCATAATAATTCTCCAATCGTAGAAATCACACGTGGCTCGAAGAGATGACTCGGGCTATCGCTCAGGTCGGTGATGTGCAGGCCAAGTTCAACAGTCGTTCTGTCAGGACAAATCTGTCACAGCAGGATTATCCTTCGTGTGCAGCAATAAACTCGAGGAGCGCCCCGGTCACGTTATCTCAATTGGCTGCATCGACTTGACCAGATCATCCAACGCCTTTAATTGCGAAAGGAAACTCTCAAGCACGTCGGTTGGCAAGGCGCTCGGACCGTCACATTTCGCAGCGCTCGGATCAGGATGCGCTTCCAGGAAGATTCCACTTAAACCAACGGCGACGCCTGCACGGGCCAGCTCAACGATTTGTCTGCGCCTCCCGCCCGACGTCGAGCTCATGGGGTCGCGCTGCTGAAGTGAATGTGTGACGTCGAAAATAACCGGTACCCCAGGGCACGCCTTTTTCATTACACCAAAACCTAGCATATCGACAACGAGATTGTCGTAACCAAAGCAGGTGCCGCGATCGCATAAGAGGACTTTGCCATTCCCCGCCTCCCTGAATTTCTCTACAATAAAGGACGTCTGAGTTGGGCTCAGAAACTGAGGCTTCTTGATATTGATAACACGACCAGTCTTTGCCAGTGCGAGAACCATGTCGGTTTGTCTGGCTAAAAACGCAGGCAACTGCAAGACGTCCACTGTCTCCGCAACGATAGGTGCCTGCCATGGCTCGTGCACGTCGGTCAAAACCGGTACGCCAAACGTCGACTTCACTTTCTCCAGCATTCGCATACCTTCTTCCAGACCGGGTCCCCGAAACGAGTGGATAGAAGATCGGTTCGCTTTGTCAAAGCTAGCCTTGAATACATAAGGCATTGCAAGCTTATCGGTAATACGGACGAATTCATCGCAAGTGCGAAGTGCCAGTTCCAGTGATTCAAGCACATTTATTCCGCCAAATACTACCAGCGGGCCATCGGTTTGGATATTCAAATCTTCATTAATATTAATCATTGGCATCCTGATATTAAGCACCGACATATGTATTTGAGATTAAATCATTCTCCTATATCGTTTCCTGGGCAAGAAACCGGGAGATGCAGAGCAGTGACCCAGTGCAAGACACGCTTGATATGGTTCGCGGTTTCTTAATCATAACGCTTTCGATCAGATTGCACCGCGCAATAGACGTATGGTCAAAAGCGATAGGCGTCTAGTTGCCGAAGAGTTGCCGATTCGTGGCTCCGGTCGAATCAGTCCAGTCATGCCAGTAACGCAACACTAGTAACGACAAATCTGATGACTACGATACGCGATGACGTGCCCGCGACCCCAGTTTTCGATAGGAAATCAATGCAAGATAAAGGGGGCTAACGGCGATGTGATAGAACGAAACTTGCCGCCGAGACCTATTGTGGTCGATGGCTTTTTGCAGAGGGGCTGGTGTTCGACTTAGCCCTGCCGGAAGGCCTGCCGGAGCTCGGATGTCATTAACCAGGATGACATCGATTATTTCCAAGCTCCAGCTCGTCTACATGACAGCAAAGAACATATCGGGTTGTCTACTCGGCAGTAACTGCGAGATCAAACATCTCGTGCGCCTCCTCTAGCACTAATCATTTATTATGTCTTTTCAGCCAATTGGGAGATCATAATGGAAACTGCGCGAGCGAACTCGGAAGACTTGAACCAGTGTATTGCTGCCTGTTTTGAAGCGTTGCGTGCCTGCCATGCTTGTGCCGCCGCCGATATTCGAGAAGGTGCAAGTGCGCAATGCGCGTTGATCAATCTCGATTGCGCCGCTGCTTGCGAAGCCGCGATTCAAGTCATGCTGCGTAATTCGCCGCACCATGGCGATTTTTGCGCACTTTGCGCCCATCTTTGTACTGTTTGCGCTGCCGCCTGCGCAAAGCACGCTAGCACGCATGACCATTGCGCTCGCTGCCAGCAGGCTTGTGAGGCTTGCGCTCAGGAGTGCCGCAAGCATGCGCCCGAAAAACATGATTAAGACAAGCTAACTTTTCTTATGAACGGCCAAGGGTCCTACTTGCGTATGAGTGTGCCGCTTGGCCGCTGATGAATCAACAAAGCACTGCGGCAATTTTTTCTTGTAAATTCAAAGGATCATTTATGGACTGCCCTGTGTGTAAGGAAACTCAGCTACTGATGACTGAGCGTCAAGGAATTGAAATTGACTATTGTCCGAACTGTCGAGGTGTGTGGCTTGATCGAGGCGAGCTAGATAAAATCATAGAACGGAGTCAATCGTATGAGAACGAGCGGTTTAATTCGGGCCAACCATTCCTCAATCCTGCTCCCGAGTTTTTGCCTGCATCACCGGCACCAGTTCCGCCATCACAACAGCCTTATGGCACGTTTGGCGAAGACCGGTTCGGGCATAGTGGAGACCGCCATCACGAAAGTCGCTCCAGTCTTGCGCACGGAACAGGACATGGCCAAGGAGGCTTTTTAAGACGTTTGTTCGACTGAAAGCGCGTTAAATCGAAACATTACTATAGACACTAGTTGCGCGGCTCAGTCGTTGTTTGCGCCTTTCGTACTCGCTCAGGTCACGTTAATGCTGGCCGACAGTCGAAATCTGAGCCGCAGCCAGGATCAGGAAGAGCTGCAGTCCGTTGTGAAGCCGCGTGCGTGCGGGCTGCCTGTACCGATACGGGACCAGTGTCGTCGCCGTGTTTCTATTCCGTACACACCCTAAGAATGGTAGACATTCCTCCATGTCTAGATCGCCGAATGGACCTTTCCCGATGCAATGATTCACGTTATTCCGTCGCTATAAGGCGTATATACTTTCGGCCATCCGAGAGCTCGAGAGATTCAGCTAGGGCAGGCCGATACCAAATACTTTACGGTTTTTAATAATCTCCTATTAAGACCGTACCAACCACGCCTGCCCATCTGCAGCATCGCTGTGCTAAGCTCTTCATCTATTGGAAATTTTCCGTGATCGTCACAGCGGACTGACAGAACTTCGGTGCTTACGTAGTGTGGCGTGCCCAGGTTACTCGGCAACGAATTCCCACGTGACGCCCCGATTTTCACTTCGTATCAATTTACCGTTTATGGCACCATATACCCGACGTGTCGGGGTACTAGCGAATGCGGTAATTGCCGCAACTGGTGACTGCATTCGGGTCCAGTGGCCGCCGCCATCGTGACTAATGAACAGTCCTTCCGGCGCGGCAGCGTACACCCGGTCCCGCCAAACAGGGTCGCTGGCCACAACGCGGAAGCTGAGCTCAACTATGCCTGCCTTCTGCCATCCACAAAAACAATCTATCGCGCGACGCACACCCTTGCGTGTCGCCGCAAACAGCCATCCGGTCCCGATTCCACTTAACATGCTCGAGTGTGCAAGTTGCACAACCGATTCGCGGGGGCCGTGATCAACGAGGTTCCAGCTTGCGCCGGCATCCCGGCTACGGAAAATGCCTTTCCCAACAACGTAGGCGTACACGGTTCTGGGTTGGGTAGAGTGCGCGGCCAATGTCACAACCTCGCTGTTGGACAGCCCCTGATTGCGCGCTAGCCAAGTGCGTCCGCCATCGTGGCTTTGTAACACACCTGAACCCACGACTGCGACATAGATCGTTTTGGCGCGGCCCGCCGAGATAGTGAGTGCGACGATATTGCCTTTTGCTGTGGCTGGCAAAGCCACGGACTTCCATGTCCGGCCCTCGTTCAGGCTATGAGCAAGCGATTGGGATGTCGCCTTCCAGAGCCCGCCGCTAGCATCATCGAACGCAAGGGCAATAATCGGTGGAGCGGTGATTGGGGGCGCCGACCTTGCCGCACCTGGTAACGCAGCCAGTCCAACCGAAACTGTTACGTTGCCAAGCGCCCATAGAGTTTGAGCGCATTTTCGCAGTGGTCTCATGCATATTTCCGCGTGGAGCCGGTTTAGACGTCATTGCTCGCGAAATATTCGTGATGAAGAGTGCACAGTAACGTAAACATTCAGCCTCAAGCACGGCAGTAAGAACACTCCCTGCTGCATCGGAAATAGTAAGGTGAATCGCTACTAGTTCAGTATAAAAGTCCTGAGCCCATAATTCTAGGTTCTGATCCTCTTGGCGGACTGAATCGTTACAACAATTGTAGACACTCCTGAGCCATATTTATTGCTCCGTAAGAATGGTCGATCTAGCTACTTGTCCCGGCCTCTGCAAGTTTGGCAGTTCTTCGTATGGCTGCTGACTTTGCAGCTTCACAGCCGCCGCCGATGGGCTGGACATGTCCAAGGCGCCATCTTGCGCGACGTGGGCGAGCTCGACTAGCAGCTACGCCTGTAGCACCGCACAGCGTGAAAGGTGAACGTGCTTGTCACTTCCGGGATCATGCACCTGGTGCCGGTGTGGCCGGCTTACTTGGCCCGGCATCCTCGCCTGTCGCTCGACATAACGCTATCCGACCGGATGGCTCCGCGGCTGATGGTGATTCTGGTGCAAGCGCCGCTCGTGCTCGCACCAACTCGGAACTGCAGGAAAGTGCTCAATTCAGCAATACCGAAGCTTAAAAAGCCGTACGTTAGCCACAGCAGGGGCGCTCCAGTTGAATCGGCGGGCATTTGACCGTGCCGTATGAGCAAAAGACGCAACAGTCACCAGCCTTTGGCCGCAGAACGACGGCACAGCCTTCGCACTCATAGTAGAACTGGCATGCATCAGTCGGCATGGTTTCTCGTTTGCTGTACCCGCAGTGCGGACAGGTCAGGGTTGACTCTGAAATTGCCTCGGTCATCGCGTCACTTCCTGACAGTCGAAGGGAACCCTGCGTCAGCCGTCGCTTTGGTCAGCATGGAGACGTTGGCTTTGTCCTTATCCATGTGCACGGTGGCCGTCTTGTGCTCGAAATCGATTTTCACCTCACTTACGCCAGGAACTTGTTCAAGCGCGTTCTTGACCGTGATCGGGCACGCGGCACAGGTCATGTTTTGCACGTTAAGGGTAAGGGTTTCTGAGGTGCCGGCGATGGCTGCTCCGCTCAGTAACACGGACACGACGAGGGTGGAAATACGCATCGGGAAATCCTTTTAATAGAACAATGGGGCGTACAAGGGAAACGTCAGCAGTAGGACGACGGGGGCAGCAACGAGCCAGAACAAGATGCGCTGGTTCCTGAGGACACGGTCAGCGGCGCAGGCGTCGCCAGGTGCGCAAGCGCGCCGGCGCAGGTACAAGTTGTAGAAGGCAGCTCCCAAAAAAACTACTGTCAGCGCGGTGAGGTAGGGGCTATAGGGCTCGAACGCAATCAGGTTAGATGCCCAGCCGCCGCCGATGCCGAGCAGCAGGAAGATGAGCGGACCGGCGCAACATGCCGAGGCGCCAAGCGCCGCCAACACTCCTGCAGCCAACGATCCCTTCGTTCCAATTGCCATGCTCGCTCCAACAGGTTTTACTCAAAAACAGGATAAACTCCGTACACATATACGGAGTCAAGTGCATGACAGAGAAAATGACCATCAGCCGATTGGCAGGCGCCGCCGGTGTGAATGTGGAGACGGTCCGGTTCTATCAGCGAAGTGGACTGATCGATGAGCCAGCGCGGCCGTACAGTGGCTACCGCACCTATGGCAGCAAGGATGTACGCCGGATTCGATTCATCAAACGGGCACAGCTCCTTGGCTTTACGCTCGATGAAATCGCGAGCCTGCTCAAGCTGGAAGGTTCGCAGGCCTGTGCCAGCACCCGCGACTTGGCAGCAAAGAAGCTCGCTATGGTAGAAGCTAAATTAAGTGATTTGCTTGCAATGAAGACAGCGCTCGCAACGATGGTATCGCGCTGTGACAGCGAGCAACCGAGTGCAAGTTGTCCGATAATTCAGGCACTGATCGATGATTGATTTCTGCTGAAGTCAGTTGGAATCCAACCACGGTGCTGAGGAGGCTTACGCCCCTTTGCCAAGGACGAGATTTGCTGAAAAGAGTCTGCAAGCTTGCCTTAAGTACAGGCATGCAAAGCTGAAGAGTCCAGATAAAAGAAAGAAAACATTAATGATTTGGAAGACCGGTCTGTTATTCATTGCTACAGCTTTTGCAGAAATCGTTGGCTGTTTTCTGCCATATTTATGGCTTCGTAAGAATGGTCCGATCTGGCTGCTGGTCCCGGCGGCGGCAAGCCTGGCGCTCTTCGTGTGGCTGCTGACTTTGCACCCGACAGCCAGCGGCCGCGTGTATGCGGCATATGGCGGCGTTTACGTTGCCACTGCACTGGTCTGGCTACGCGTGGTCGACGGCGTGAAGCTGTCGACCATGGACTGGGCCGGCGCAGCGATCGCCTTGTGCGGCATGGCGATTATCGTCTCTGGCTGGTCAAGAGGGTGATGCTTCGCCGCCGGTAAGAGCTCTGCCGGCGCCAAGCTAGCCCCAGCCGTTCAAATTTTTTCGATCTGCCGGTTGATCGCCTTGAGCGCACGCTCGTTCCGCTCGCTGTAGCGGTCCGTCAGGTAATCGGTGCGGCCCCGCATCAGCAGCGTGATCTTGAAGAGCTCCTCCATCACGTCGACAACCCGGTCGTAGTAGGCCGACGGCCGCATGCGGCCTTCGTCGTCGAATTCCTTGTACGCCATCGGCACGGAGGACTGGTTTGGGATCGTGAACATGCGCATCCAGCGCCCCAGCAGGCGCAGGGTGTTCACGACGTTGAAGGACTGCGAACCGCCGCAGACCTGCATCACCGCCAGCGTGCGGCCCTGGCTCGGCCGAATCGCCCCCATTTCCAGCGGAATCCAGTCGATCTGGTTCTTCATCACTGCGGTGATCGCGCCGTGACGCTCCGGGCTGCACCAGACCTGGCCTTCAGACCACAGGCACAGTTCGCGCAGCTCGACGACTTTTGGGTGCGTCTCTGGCACGCTGCCGGCCATGGGCAGCTCCATCGGATCGAAGATCTTTACCTCGGCGCCGAAGTGCTCGAGGATGCGCGCGGCCTCTTCGGTGAGGAAGCGGCTGAAGGAGCGTTCGCGCAGCGAGCCGTACAGCATCAGGATACGAGGCGGGTGGCTCAGGTCGCCCACCGGCGCGAGCTTCTCGAGCGCAGGCTGGTCCAGCAGCTCCGGCTTGATATTGGGGAGATTCGGGATTTTGCTCATCTGATTCGCTTTCCTTGTTCGTCGACGACAGCTTCGCCGTCCTCCTTCGAGAACGCACCTCGCTGAGGCGCCGGCAGGATGTCCAGCACGACTTCAGACGGACGGCACAGACGGACACCGACCGGCGTGACGACGAAAGGCCTGTTGATGAGAATCGGATGCGCGAGCATCGCGTCGATCAGTTGCCCGTCCGTCGTCCCGGGATCATCCAGGCCGAGCTCCAGGAATGGCGTGCCTTTCTCGCGTACGGCGCCGCGAACCGGCAGGCCCGCGCGCTGAATCAGGTCGACCAGTGTTGCGCGGTCGGGCGGGTTCTTCAGGTATTCGATCACCGTCGGCTCGATGCCGGCATTGCGGATGAGTGCGAGCGTGTTGCGGGAGGTGCCGCAATCGGGGTTGTGATAGATCGTGACGTCCAGTGCCTTGTCCATGTTCGGTCCTTTCTCAGCTCAGGCGCAGGGCAAGCGCGCTCAGGGTCACCAGGAGGATCGGCAGGGTCAGCAGGATACCGATTCGGAAGTAGTAGCCCCAGGAGATCTGGATATTCTTCGCCGACAGCACGTGCAGCCACAACAGCGTGGCGAGGCTGCCGATCGGCGTTATCTTCGGGCCGAGGTCGGCGCCGATCACGTTCGCATACACCATCGCCTCGCGCACAACGCCCTGTGCCGTCGTGGCATCGATTGCCAGCGCGCCCACGAGCACGGTCGGCATATTATTCATGATCGACGACAGGATGGCCGTGATGAAGCCGGTGCCGAGCGCTGCGCCCCAGATGCCGTGTTCAGCGCAGCGGTTGAGCAGGGCAGTCAGGTAGTCCGTCAGCCCGGCGTTACGCAATCCATAGACCACCAGGTACATCCCCAACGAGAATACGACGACCTGCCATGGGGCGCCGCGCAGCACTTCACGGGTGGAGATCCGGTGCCCGCGCGCAGCGACAGCCAGCAGCAGCACTGCACCAACCGCGGCCACGGCGCTGATCGGGATGCCGGCTTCGTCAAGCCAGAAGAAACCGACCAGCAGCATGCCCAGCACCCACCAGCCGGTGACGAAGGTGGCGCGGTCGTGGATGGCCTCCTCGGGGTGTTTCAATTGCGCCAGGTCGTAATCAGCGGGAATGTCTTTGCGGAAGAACCAGACGAGCGCGGCAAGCGTTGCAGCCACCGACACCAGGTTCACCGGCACCATCACCGCGGCGTAGCGCGCAAAGCCGATATTGAAATAGTCGGCCGAGACGATATTCACGAGGTTCGATACGACCAGCGGCAGGCTGGCAGTGTCGGCGATGAAACCGGCCGCCATTACGAAGGCCAGCGTGGCTTTCGGCGAAAACCGCAAAGCGACCAGCATGGCGATGACGATGGGCGTCAGGATCAGCGCGGCGCCGTCATTCGCGAACAGCGCGGCCACGGCCGCACCCAGCAAGACAAGAAGCACAAACAGGCGCCGGCCGCTGCCGCCGCCCCAACGCGCCACGTGCAGCGCGGCCCACTCAAAGAAGCCTGCCTTGTCGAGCAGGAGGCTGATGATGATCACGGCGACGAACGCACCGGTGGCATTCCAGACAATGTGCCAGACGGTGGGAATGTCACTGACGTGGATGACGCCCGCGAGCAGGGCCACGGCTGCGCCCGCGGCAGCGCTCCAGCCGATGCCGAGGCCCCGTGGTTGCCAGATGACGAAAGTGAGGGTTATCAGGAAGATGAGAAATGCGATCAGCACGGAAGTCTTTCAGGGAGCGACAGGCACATGGACAAGCCGGGCAATGGCCCGGCTGACGTAACGGAAGGTGGCGTTCAGGCGCCGATATGGCCGATGCGGTCGAGTTCGGTCTTGAACTTCGCGCGGTCGGATTTCAACTCCTCGAGCGGCAGGGCGAGGAAGGCTTCGATACGCGCGCGGAGGATCGCGTAGGCCTTTTCGAAGGCGGCGTCGATTTCCTCTTCGGTACCGACGACGTGGCTCGGGTCTTCGACACCCCAATGCGTACGAAGCACCGGGCCGAGGTAGGCCGGGCAGGCTTCACCGGCAGCGCTGGCACACACCGTTACCACGAGGTCAGGGGTGACGGGCAGATTATCCCAGGACTTGCTGTAGTAGCCTTCTGTGGAAATGCCTTTGCTGGCCAGGAGGGCAAGCGCCTTGTCGTTTAACTTGCCGGTCGGCTGACTGCCTGCGCTGATGGCGTGCCAGCCAGCAGGGGCCAGATGATTGAAGACGGCTTCACTGATGAGCGAGCGGCACGAATTGCCGGTGCAAAGAAAAAGTACGTTCACGGTAGACCTTTGGTTGAGAGGGGATAAGCGCAGAAATTAGCTTGTCTGGCTGGAAGCGATGGGCTCACATCCCGAGCTATTCGTTGGCGAACAAGGATTGCCGCCACAGCAGTTCTCGGTCAGGAAGCCCAGCAGCTGATTCATCGTGTCGAAGTTCGCTGCGTAAATGATGAAACGGCCTTCCTGGCGCGGAATCACCAAGTTGGCATATGTAAGTTCTTTCAGATGAAACGAAAGCGATGAGGGAGGCGTGCCGATTGCCTCGGCAATCTTGGTCGCGGAAAGTCCTGCAGGGCCAGCCTGCACGAGCAAGCGAAAGGTTGCCAGCCTTGATTCCTGGGCGAGGGCGGCAAGCGCGGCAAGCGCGGGTTTCGTGTCCATGATCCCATCCAAGTATTCGATAATTCTAGTATAGTGGAATTGATGCGTGTGCGGCAAGCCCTCACAGGAGCGGCGTGTCCGAACGACCAATGGCGGTCAGTTCCTTCTGGATAGCCAGGCGCGACAGCGTCGCAAATGGAAGCATCGAAAAAATGTCGAGACGATTCTTGATCTCGCGGCATGTTCGGGCAAAGACTTGGCGCTGCTCTTGGTCGCTCCCCACGAATGCTGCTGGATCTTCGAAGCTCCAGTGAGCCGTGATCGGGTGCCCTGGTCAGCGGGGACACGCCTCGCCAGCGGCCTTGTCGCATACCGTGATCACGAAGTCCATGTGCGGAGCATCGGCAACCGCGTACTCATCCCAGCTCTTGCTATGCAAGCCTTCGACGGGGAAGCCGAGCCGTTCAATCTGCTCGATCGCAAAGGGATGCACCGAGTTGCTTGGATGACTTCCTGCGCTGTAGGCGCGGAACCGGCCGGCGCTGGTCGCGTTGAGAACGGCCTCGGCAATAATGCTGCGCGAGGAGTTGCCGGTGCAAAGAAATAGTACGTTGAAAACTCTGTTGTCAGTCATGGCGGTCTCGATCTGCTCGGTTGGTTAATACGACATTTCCAAATATATCGAAACATATTGACCGTTTTTATGACAAGGGCGCTATTCTTTATTCGTCGATCAACGAATAGCTTGATGAGTGGGACTCTGATCTATTGTTGTGGCCATCCATTCGTAATTCGACGAATTAAGAAATCCCGAGCTTTGACTGTGGAAGAACGAACAGAACTGTGCCTGACTAGACGAGGAGAACAAGAATGAATAGCAACGAAGAACAACAACTGCCGGTGGCGGTGCTTGGAGCTGGTCCTGTAGGCCTAGCGGCCGCTGCGCACTTGATCGAGAGAGGCCTGACGCCGCTGATTCTCGAAGCTGGCCCCGAGGTAGGCGCCAACCTTGCCACCTACCGCCATGTACGCCTGTTCTCGCCCTGGCAATACAACGTCGACAAGGCGGCCCGCCGCCTTCTGCAGCAGCATGGTTGGACTTCGCCGCCGGACGACGGGCTGCCGACCGCCGGCGAATTGCTCGACGCTTACCTCGCTCCATTCGCAGCGACGCCCGTAATTGCGGCCAAGCTGCTGCTCGGGCAGCGCGTCATTGCCATCACGCGCGTCGGCTTCGACAAGGTCAAGACCAAGGGGCGCGAAGCCGCGCCTTTCCTGATCCGCACCGAAACGGCGGAAGGGACCCGGCAGTACTTGGCCAGTGCCGTGATTGACGCTACCGGCACCTGGTCGCACCAGAATCCTTTGGGTGCCGATGGCATCCCTGCACTTGGCGAAGCGGTAATGGCGGCGCGAATCGATTATGGCATGCCTGATGTCCTTGGAAGCGCGCGTGAACGCTTTGCGGGCAAGCGCGTGCTGGTCGTGGGAGCAGGGCACTCCGCAGCCGGAAGCCTGCTCGCGCTCGCACAACTGGCGGAGGATTATCCGAAGACCAGCATCGTGTGGGCAACCCGCGGCAGCAAGCTGACCCGGGTGTTCGGCGGCGGGGAAGCCGATGGCCTGCAGGCACGCGGCCAGCTCGGAATGCGCCTGAAGGCCCTGCGTGACTCTGGTGGACTGGAATTGCGCCAGAACTTCCGGATCGCACAGCTGGAAGAAGTCGACGGCCGGATCCGCGTGACCGTAGAGCCGATCAGCGGCGCCACGCCGGTGATCGACGGGATCGACCGCATTAGTTGCGCGGCCGGGGCGCGGCCCGACCTTGCGCTGACGCGCGAACTGCGCGTGCGCTATGACCCGTGGCTCGAGAGCACCGATGCCCTGGCGCCCCTGATCGATCCGAACGAGCACAGCTGCGGCACCGTCCGTTCACATGGACACAACGAGCTGGCCCACCCGGAACCCGGCTACTACGCCGTCGGTGCGAAGAGCTATGGCCGCGCCCCTAATTTCCTGATGGCGACAGGGTACGAGCAGGTGCGCTCCGTGGTCGCAGCTCTTGTGGGCGATATGGCTGCGGCCGACGACGTGCAGCTCGACCTGCCGGAAACGGGCGTGTGCAATACTCGGCTGGCTTACGACGATGCTGCATCCGAGCCGGTGGTTTCCTGTTGCGGAGTCCCGGCGGCTCAGGCCGCGAGCTGCTGCGTTCCAGCACCGTCTCCGTCCGGCGCTTGCGGCTGCAGTGCGCCGGCCAAGACTAGCTGCTGCGCCTGATTGAATGAACTGCCGTCGGTGTGAGCCGGCGGTGCCAACCTGGAGCCTCGCGTGCAACAGCTATCGAAGACAATCGGCATCCTCGCCGTCACCAAGATCCTGTCCTGGGGA
>Ga0265798_10001049_pt1 | contig 43886 bp, 51 predicted proteins | sample P3T30metagenome_FD_192430 | JGI IMG/M metagenome (GOLD analysis project Ga0265798, IMG submission 192430) | Plant litter microbial communities from East Loma Ridge, Irvine, California - P3 T30 | ecosystem: Environmental > Terrestrial > Plant litter > Unclassified | place: USA: California... | reverse complement strand
CTCGCAAGGGATCTTTTACATACATGTCGTGGTGGAGCTGCCGGGTACCGCCCCCGGGTCCAAAAGGTAACCTGTTACGAATCTACAAGTATAGTCCTACCTGCGCTTAAGGACGGTCCAATCTAAAGATAGGACAAAAATAACCGGAACGTCCCGCTGTAAAGTTTCCCGCTATCCTGCAGCTGCCCGGAATAACGGTAAGAGACGAACGTATAACACCGTCACCCCTACGCCTCATTGGGGTGATCGACGACTACCTAGTAATTAGGCAGCGAGCGCGAAGCTAGCTTTAGCTGGGAACAGCTGTGCAGCGATTGCTTCAACGCTTTTTGAAATATTGCTTTTTGCAATTAAAATAGACACTAACGAGTGTAAATCGGCTTGCATCGTAACCTGTTAAAGTCCTCTCGTCGAAGCTATGTCAGCCCCACGAACTTCTTAAGTATAGCACTTTCATGATTGTTTTTCCAGTTAAGCTTAAATTAAACTGAGAATATGACAGCAAGCATTCCTACGGTCGCACTCGTCGGGTTTGACGGCGCCCTTGTCGAGGTCGAAACCGACATCAAACAGGGGCTTCCGGCCATGCATATCGTCGGCATGGGTAACAAAGCCGTCGAAGAGGCCCGCGAACGGGTCCGCAGCGCTATCGCCAACTCCTTACTGGATTTCCCTGCCCGCAAAATTATCGTCAATCTCGCACCGGCCGAACTTCCGAAGGACGGCGCGCAGTTCGACCTGCCGATTGCGCTGTCGATCCTCACTGCCAACGGTCAGTTGAAAGAACGCGATGTTCGCGGCGCCGTGTTCGCAGGCGAACTGTCCCTAAGCGGTGACGTACGGCCCGTCAAAGGGTCAATCCTGATTGCTGAAGCCGCCCGGCGTGCCGGCATGACCCACGTGTATGTCCCCAAGGCGAATGCCGCCCAAGCGCAACTGGTCACGGGCATCACGACGATCGGCGTCTCGACGCTCAAAGAACTGTTCCTTCACCTGAAAAGAGAACGGGTCATCCTACAAGGCCGCCCCTCACCCGTCCCTGTCGCGCGTCCACAGAGCGTTTTAACGATCGATGACATCCACGGCCAGGCACACGCCAAACGTGCCCTCCAGATAGCCGCTGCCGGCCGTCACAACATATTACTGGTCGGACCTCCCGGTGCCGGAAAGACGATGCTGGCAAAAACACTCGTCCGCTTGTTGCCGCCCCTTACGGAAGCCGAACGGCTCGAAGTGACGAAACTCCATAGCGTCGCAAGCATTCAAGAAGCGGTCATCAGCGAACGCCCCTTCAGGTCGCCGCATCATACCGCCAGCGCAATCGCCCTGATCGGTGGCGGCAGCAAACCGAAACCCGGGGAAATCAGCCTGGCCCACCTCGGGGTCCTGTTCCTGGACGAGCTGCCGGAGTACCCGCGCGCAGCGCTGGAAGCGCTCAGGCAACCGCTCGAAGACAAAACTATCGTCCTGACTCGTGCTAACGGGCGCGTCAGTTATCCGGCCGACTTCATGCTGGTCGCAACGATGAACCCTTGCCCCTGCGGCTATTACGGTGACGCCGAAAAAACGTGCAGCTGCAGTTCGTCCCAAATCCTCGCTTACCAGAAACGTCTGTCCGGTCCGTTGCTGGATCGCATCGACCTCGTCGTCCACGTTTCAAAGCTGAATCACAATGAAATATTGTATTCAAAATCGTTGACAGAAAAGCAACAGCTACAAGTGTTTGAACACATAAAAGGTGCAATGGCGTATCAAAAAACGGTACAAAATAGTAGCATACAATACAACGCTTCGTTGACGTCAAGCACGATAAAAACAGAGCTGACCATGGTGCCTGAAGCCCTCGACCTGCTTGCGAACGCCTCCAAGCGACTAGCGCTGACCGCACGCAGTTACTTCAAAGTCATCAAGGTCGCACAGACGATCGCCGACCTGGAAATGGCCGCGCTGCATGCTCCCCGCCCGGCGCGTCGGTTCCCCATAGCACCTGGCCATATCGCCGAGGCGCTCCAGTACCGCACCGACCCGAATACGTGACACCTCTCAGCCCTTGTCAAATATCACCGTTTTTGGTAAAATAACACCTGAGTAACATGCTATGAGCATTCATACGCATTCGTTATCATGCCCGGTCGCACAAGCTACCGAGGTAAACAGAAGGAAATAAGGAGTATATATCAGTCAGTCAATTCGTATGAACGATGCTATTCGCGCAAGCGAACTACGCGTTATCGGTGAATCCGGTGAACAACTAGGTATTTTGAGTCGCGCAGAAGCGCTTAAATTAGCAGAAGAAGCAGGTCTTGATTTGGTTGAGATATCGCCGAATGCCGCCCCTCCTGTTGCTAAGATCGTCGACTGGGGTAAATACCAGTACCAAAAGATGAAAGAGGCGCAGAAAAACCGCCGCAGCAACAAACAGGGTGAACTTAAACAAATGCGTTTCGGCATGAAGATCGGACAGGGCGACCTGGACATCAAGTTGCGAAAAGTAAAAGAGTTCTTGGCAGAAGGCCACAAAGTTCGTCTGCAAATCTTCTTCCGTGGTCGTGAAAACGCCCACCGTGAACTAGGGTTTGAGATGATGAAACGGATTGGTCTCCTTTTGGAAAACGATGCAGTGTTCGAGCATGAGCCGCAAATGGCAGGACGCAACCTCAGCGTCGTCATCAGAAGTAAATAACAACGGAGTAAAACCATGCCAAAGATGAAAACCCACAAGGGTACAGCAAAGCGCATCAAGGTTACCAGCACTGGTAAATTGACACGCCGACGCGCATTCGGCGCCCACCTCCTCGCAAAGAAGAGCAAAGGCCGTAAGCGACGAATCAATACGACCGGAATCGTTACCGGTGGTACAGCAAAGAACATTAAACGAGCGTTAGGAATTTAATCATGCGAGTTAAACGAAGCGTCACCGCACGCGCCCGACACAATAAGATTCTCAAAGCTGCCAAGGGCATGCAGCACAACCGCACACGCAGCTACCGCCTTGCGAAACAAGGTGTGACTCGTGCGCTGGAATACGCCTACCGCGACCGCCGCAACAAAAAGCGCGACCTCCGTGGCCTCTGGATCACCCGTATCAACGCTGCCGCACGTGCTGAAGGCACTACCTACGGCAAGCTGATCGCCGGCCTGAAGGCTGCAACGATCGAACTCGACCGCAAAGTATTGGCCGAACTGGCCGTCAACGAACCGGCAGCATTTACTGCCATCGTTAAATCAGTTAAATAATCACTATTATTTAACGACTTCGCGCGCTGAGGAAAAACACCCGTTCTGCGGGTGTTTTTGTTTGCCTTTATTTTCTGGCACTCATGTTCGTGGACTTTTCTTTAGAAGATGAATGCGCAAGCTCATAAAAATATCGCCTCGTTGAGGCGATATTTTTATGAGCAGTCCGCCTGTAAGCCGGGTTTTGTCGAGGACGACCATCTATCTAGCCCTGCGATTGCTCGCAGGATCAAGCGGGTAGCGGCCAACGGACGGATCATCCTTTAATGTTGACCTCCTTGCAGCAGACAGGGTTTACCTTCTCCATATGTCACCATATGACGCTGTGGGCTCTTACCCCACTCATTTCACCCTTACCAGCAAGCTGGCGGTTTTGTTTCTGTGGCACTTTCCCTAGGGTTGCCCCCGGTTGCCGTTAACAACTGTCCTATCCTGCGCTGCCCGGACTTTCCTCTTGCTTTTGAGGGCAAGCGGTCGTCCAGCGAACTGCCTAGCTACATTATACCATCAAGCCCACGCTTTTAAACGGCTTCCGAAGTACCCTCTACCCGCCGTTTGTGCTCATCCAACGTCTTGTTCACCATGCCGTCGGCGAGCTGGTTGAATTCGCGCAGTACGTGCGTGAACGTCACTTTTTCGAAATGTCGCATCAATTCGCGGATCCGCTCGTGCACCGGCCACAGTTCGCGGTTCTTAATTTTGTAATAGCCTTTCATCTGGTTGACGACCAGCATGCTGTCGATTTTGAAATCGACGCGTTTATAGCCGAGTTCCAAGGCTTTCTCCAGTCCCAGCCGGACGCCGTGATACTCCGCCTGGTTATTAGTCGTAATCCCCAAATACTCCCCGCCTTGCGCGATGACTTGTTGGGAGGCATCCAGCACCACGTACCCGGCTGCAGAAGGGCCCGGATTGCCACGGGATCCGCCGTCAGAAAATATCGTGACCCCATCATCTGATGTGTTTTTTGCACCGGATACTTTGACGGTCTTGAACGTCGTATCCGTTATTTCTTCTTGTTGAATGATACCGAGCAACAACTGCGTCAAATCCGTCAATTCATTTTGTTGAAAATCTGACATCATGCTGTATTTGTATTTATTGTAGTTGCCGCTCAGGCGAATGGGGCGATTTGATTCAGCCGGCGTTACCAAGTAGACGATGACCGCGTACTGAATGCCGCGGTCATCATGGTCGATGTACGTGACGACGTCGAACAACTGCGATGATTTGATATGCAGCCCCAGGTCGTCGTGCAGGTAGCGACGCAATGCGTCTTCAGGCTGCTCGTTATATGCGAGCTTGCCGCCGGGAAGCTCATACTTCCCCATGATGGTCGAGCGCCCGTTGGCACGTTTCAGTACCAATGCTTTGTTACCTTGGCTCAGAACTGCTCGGACCGATAAACGTTGTTTCATGTTTTTGTATTTCGTTTAAATGCTTACGTTCATTCTAGCATACCTGCGGATAGGCATAAAAAAAGACCCGCTCGGGCAAAAAGCGGGTCAAGGTTCAAATTGTATGCGACATAGGTGCCCAAAAGGCATCCTAGGCGTTATGATATTCCCCGCTTATGAGCAAGGTGGTTGGCCGCAACTCGTCTCCACGGAGACGGGCCATGTTGGCTTCCCAATCATATGATATCGGAAAATCATATGCACCTAGGCGTTATCCTTTTGGACTCTCTTATTATATCACTGAGATATTGAGCAAAAGCTGAAATTCGCGTATTTTATGCCCGAAAAATCGTCATGAAGAGGTCGATGAAAAAACCCATCGCCGTCGAGATGAACGTGCCGATCTGCGCGTTGAAGAGCAAAACGATCGCGAACACGACGATCAGCCCGTATTGCTCGATGACGCGCATGCCGGCGCGGACGAAGTCCGGAGCGAGGGCGTAAATGACGCGCGAGCCGTCGAGCGGCGGGATTGGAATGATATTAAAGATAAAGAATCCGAGGTTTACCGTATACATGGTAATCAGAATGAGCCCGGGCAGCGTTGCGGACGAAGGCATGCCGACGACGACCCAGATGCCGAACGTCACGAAAGCGATCAGCAAGTTGGTCAGCGGCCCGGCGATCGCAACCAATGCGGAACCCCATTCCTCGCCCCTTACCCTGTCAGGGTTGAAAGGAACCGGTTTCGCTCCGCCGAATACCGGAGCGCCAACCAGTGCCAAACAGAGCGGCAAAATGATCGTTAAGAACGGATCAATATGTTTGATGGGATTCAACGTCAGGCGCCCTTCCCTCTTCGCAGTATCGTCGCCCAGCCAAAAAGCCGTAAACGCGTGCATCGCTTCGTGCAACGTCATTGAAATAAGAATCGTCCCCAAGACGATGATCAGATAGACAATCAAGCCGCTCATTTCCATTCCTTCCAGTATACCATGCATCTCAGCGCTTGACTCTCGGGGTCAAAAAGGGTAAAATGATTATCAATGCCTGCGAAATAGCAGGAGGTAATGGAAACCAAGGAAAACAATCATGGTCGCACGATGTGAACTCACCGGTAAAGGCAAGCAGTTTGGCAACAACGTCAGCTTCTCTTTGCGCCGCACCAACCGCGTTTTCAAGCCGAACCTTCAAAAGAAGACTTTCGAATTCGAAGGTCAGAAAGTAACGATGGTCCTTTCGACTCAAGCCATCCGCACGCTTAAGAAAAAAGGCATCCTTCCTAAAAAGGGCGCGGTCGTTGCGTAAGCAGCACACTTACTAAAAAATCCTGATCATACGATCAGGATTTTTTATTTGTCAGCACGGCACCGCGTTCATTGCGCGGCCCGGCCGAAGGCACGCGTCGCTTACGCGCGTGCCAATTTGAGCGTCGTCAAAGTTGCCGGCAATACCGACGCGGACTTCACTTTGTATTTTGTCACTTCTTCTACCGGAGCACCGAGTTCTTTGGCGAACGTTTCGAAATCGCCCTGCGATACTTCGTAGGTGATGCCGTCATCTGCATAATGAACGGGAATAACGACCTTCGGGTCGATAGCGCGCGTCAACGTCGCGGCGCCGGTCGCGTCGAGGGTGTATCCGTTGCCGCCGACAGGAAGAATCAGAATATCAATAATGCCGAGTGCTTCAAGCTGCTGTTCGCTGAGCTTTTCGTAAATATTGCCGAGTACGGCGATGCGCACTTCACCGACTTCGATGCGGTACATCGTCGAAACGAGCGGGTCGCTCTCGGTGTCGAGGTGTCGTTGCGCCGCAACGCCCTTGATGTCGAAATCACCGATGCCGTATTCGCCCGGGCCTTCGATGTTCAAACGAGCCATTTCGCTGTTCAGCGCAAAACGCGCTTCCGTCGCGAGTTCGACCGCGTCTTTGGTCGACAGGTCCTTCAACCCGATCAATGACAGTTTCGGGTCGGTAACGACCGTTGATTTTTTCGTGGAGATGACAACGCCGTTGCCGCCTTTGTATTCAATTTCAAACATGTTCTGTTCCTCTTTCCGTATTACTTCTGACTCTGCTGGGATTGGCCGAGGACGTTGTCCTTGTCGATCGCAACGACGTGCTTCGAATTCAGTATTTCAGTTATAAATTTATCACGAACGCTCATGCGGTAATAGAAGTCTTCGTACGACATGACCGTGTAATTAATCTCGCGCCCTTCCAACTTCTCGATGATGCCCATGGCCGCTTTGACTTTTGCAGTCGGCAACGTACCGACAAGCAGCACGTCAACGCTGCTGTTCGAGCCCTTCACCAGGACGCCCGACAAGATTGCCAAGCGCAAAGCGGTGATGCCGGCGATGGCGCTCAGGTACTGCTCGCCAGCCGTTTCGCCTTCGTTCAGTACTTGTTTAGCGGCGTTCAACGGCTCGTTCGCAAAGATGGCGCGCAGCGGCGCGTAAAATTCATAGCGCTGGTTTACCTGATAATAGAGTTTGTTATCGGACGAATCACTGGTGATGACGCCGACTTCGAGCATGTTTGACAGTTCGCGGCGAACCGAGTTGATCTGCTCGTCGATGAGGCGCGTGATTTCACGCACGTAAAAAGATTGTCCAGGATGATTGGTAAACAGGTGCAAGAGCTTCACTCGTGTCTTTGAGCCGAACAGCGCGTCAATCATCCTCTTTTTCCCTTCAAACTATGCATAACTTTCGTGTTCTCATCATACCACGACTGGGGTCACTATGCGAGTCGCTGAGCGATGTAATTTTTTACTTCTTTGAGCGTGAGCCATTCGATATGTTCGTTCCGTTTCAGCCATGTCAGCTGCCGTTTTGCCAAATGCCAATCTGCCGTTTCGTTCCGTTTTTTGAACTCATCAAGAGTTATTTTTGTATCCAGAAAGTCACGCGCCAAACGATAAATATTGCCCGTCATGGCTTCGGAATCCCAGCCGTACTGGCCGGCCAATCGTTTTGCCTCGTCGACAACTCCATCGTCAAATAAGTGTTCGCTGCGTATATGGATACGTTCGCGAAGTTGTTCACGGTCCGTAGCAATTCCGACAATGATGGTATTGTCTATTGGCTGCTTCGACCTCTTTGCGCTTACGCCTTGCTGTTCGATAGCACGAATGACATAGCGCTTGTTTTGACTGTTTTCAGGGAGAGGAATGTTGTTTTGGATACAATACTTATGCAACGCCTCCAGGCTCATTCCTTCCCATTTTTCACGTTCTTCGGGGTCTGCAGCCGGACCGAACTGGTAATCAAACACCACCGCATTAACATACAAGCCGGTCCCGCCGACCAAAAAAGGCACGTGGCCGCGGCTCCTGATTTCAGCGATCTTTTCGACTGCGTATCGTTTGAAATCCGCTGCCGAAAAAGGCTCTCCCGGCTCGACGATATCCAGCCCCCAATGCGGAACACGTGCTTGGTCTTCGGCACTCGGCTTGGCTGTACCGATGTCCATATGCCGGTAGATAGTGCGCGAATCGGCGCTGATGATTTCACCGTCGTACTGCTCGGCGAGTTCGATCGCGACGTTCGATTTGCCGCTGGCCGTCGGACCGACGATGACAATAAGCGGACGCACTAAGGTAGAGGCTGCCATCGAAGCTCCTTGAAATTGTCGACCATAAATTCGGTACAACTGACGCCTTCTGCGGCCAGATGCTGCGCTTGCACTTCCCTGCCCCCATGGTAGCCGCTCGCCAAGCCCCCGAAGCGATTGACCAGGCGGTGCCACGGCAACTCGGTGTCGCCGTAATGCGCCATGACGCCCACGATCCGTGCCGCGTACGGGTGTCCGGCCAAAGCAGCCAAGTCACCGTACGTCGTCACGTGCCCTTCCGGCACCTGTGCCATGAGCACTTCCACCTTTTTGCGGAATTCGCTGTCAGGACCACTCATCGGGTTAAATCGCCTTCAAGTACTCCGCCAACGCGTCCAAACCGACTTTTTCTTCACCGGCTTGGGTGCGGACGCTGACTTCGTGGGCTTCCTGGTCTTTCGGACCGACGATCAGCTGTACGGGAATCTTCCAGGTCGTCGCTTCGCGGATTTTTTTGCCCAGCGATTCGTTGCGGTCATCCAGCGTGTAGCGCAGTTCGTTGAACTTGACCGGCTCGTTCAAGACGACACCAGAAAGCACTTGCTTGATTTCTTCAACGTACGGCATGACCGTTTCGTTGATCGTCAGGATACGAACCTGTTCAGGGGCGGCCCACAATGGGAACCAGCCGCCGGTGTGCTCAATGAAGACGCTCAAGAAGCGTTCGATCGAACCGAGCAGCGCGCTGTGGATCATGACCGGTTGCGCGGCGTTTCCATCCGCATCCGTGTAGCTCAAGCCGAAGCGTTCCGGCTGCACGAAGTCGAGCTGTACGGTTGCCACTTGGTGTTCACGGCCGATGGCGTCAGTTGCCATAAAGTCGATCTTCGGGCCGTAAAAGGCCGCTTCACCCTCTTGTTCAAAGTATTCCAGCTCGTTCGCAATGACTGCGTTTTTCAGCTGAGCCTGAGCAGTTTCCCAGAGCTTCATGTCACCAAGGTATCCTTCACCTTCATCACGGTACGATAGACGCACGCGCAGCTTCATGCCGATCGTTCCGTACAATGCACGTGCGCCGGACAGCAGGTTGTGAATTTCCGCTTCAATTTGATCAGGACGCGCAAACACGTGGCTGTCATCCTGCGTCAAGGCACGAACACGGTTCAAACCGCCGAGCTCACCGGTCTTTTCATCGCGGTAATCGGTCGTCGTTTCCATGTATCGGATTGGCATGTCTTTGTAACTGCGTGGCTGAGAGATGTAAATCTGCGTGTGGTGCGGGCAGTTCATCGGCTTCATGGCAAACGTATCACTTGTTTCCTGGCTATTGACGAGGAAGAGTTCATCGCCGAACTTTGCCCAGTGGCCAGAAGTCTTATACAGGTCAGTCTTCGTGATGTGCGGCGTGTAGACTTTCTGGAATCCGAAATTCTGGCGGATTTGCTGCGAAAAGCTGTTCAATACGTCACGCAGCACGGTTCCGCGAGGCGTAAACAACGGAAGGCCGGCACCAACGAGGTTTGAGATAGTATACAAGTCGAGTTCCTTGCCGAGCTTGCGGTGGTCACGGAGCTTCGCCTGTTCAAGACGTTCCAAATACTCATCCAATTCTTCTTGCGTCGGGAACGCGACGCCGTACAGGCGCTGCATCTGCGGGTTCTTCTCGTTCCCGCGCCAGTAGGCACCGGCGACACGCATCAATTTGAACGCGCCGACGTCCTTGGTGTTCGCCACGTGCGGGCCACGGCACAGGTCGACGAAGTTGCCGTTCTTGTAAAACGAGACGTTTTCAACCGCAGCGTCGCCATTGGCAGCCAAGCCGAGTTCAGCACTGTCCAGGTCTTTCGCGATCGTCGTACCGGAGCGCTTCAAGTCGTTCAACAGCTCTTCTTTGTACGGCTGGTTGTTCTGGCGTGCCCAGTCGATTGCCTGGTCAATCGGCATTTCAAAGCGTTCGAAATCATCACCGTAATTGATGATGCCGCGCATTTCTTTTTCGATCTTTGCGAAGTTGGCTTCCGAAATCTTCCGTTCACCCAGATCGATGTCGTAGTAGAACCCGTTCTCTACCACCGGACCGACACCGAATTTGGCATCCGGCCAGATGCGCTGCACTGCGGCGGCAGTAATATGCGCCAGGCTGTGGCGCATGGCGTGCAATTGTTCGTGGTCAGCGTGATCGCTCATCTTTTATTCTCCTCTGAGTTTCTTGACTCTGTATTAATAAAATAAAAAACATACGATAGACAGATTCGTCTCCCGGCAGCATACCGCTGCGGGTTGAAAACCATGTATCGTATGTCTCGGGTCTGCATTCATCGTTTGATAGGCGCAGACGGTTCCACCGGACTTTTACTCGTGAGAAACGTTACGCACGTTTCACTCCCGCGAGAGCTCTGAAGGTGGTTGGGCTTCGTCGTCACTCTGCAGACAGTATAGCATAACGTGCCGTAGATATTGATTCCCCACCCCTATTCTGGTACTATGATAAAGCTTTACAGCACCTACGGGTCCTTAGCTCATTTGGCTAGAGCGCCTCATTGACGTTGAGGAGGTGAGAGGTTCGAATCCTCTAGGACCCACCAAATTTATGAATACTGCTCCTTTACGGGGGCAGTTTTTATTTTTCCCACAGCTCTCAGCACTTATCCACCACCCTGATTTGTACTCACGTGAAATACATATACCATAGGCGATATACACCATGCATAAGCGTATCATTGACAATACATACCAATTATGCTAATATGTATACATGGTTAAGAAACAACAGATTGAATCGTACACCAGCTCAGCTATCGACACTTCCGCCCTTGAGCGCTTCTCACTCGGTTTCGAATACAACAAAACCCTGCAAGAGATCAAACGCGAAGTTCGTATCCGTACGATCTAAGCTCCCCTTCCAATTGAAATGAAAAACCTCCCTGCATGGGAGGTTTTTATATGCCCCTCGGGGCAGCCGGCTGAAAAGAACTACTTCTCTTTCGCTTCGACGTCTTCCTTCAGCCTTTTCTTGATGCTGGCCTGTCTTGCCTTCACGGTGCTGTAGGTTTCCTTGTTGGTCACGTCGAACTTGGTGAGGTATTTGCCGAGGAACAAGCGCCCCTGGGAATACAAGCCGGACCCCGCACTGTACACGATCGCAGAGATAGGCATCAGGAACCACTGCAACAGCATACCGATCGTCCGGTAGCGCTTGTAGCGCGCTGGGCGCGGCGGCAGCATCTTGAAGGCCAGGAAGACGGTAATGAACAGCCCGAACAAGGCGATACGCTGAATATTGCTAATAACATCCGGCAGCTGGTGCGCAACGACGTTATGGTACGCGTTGCTGTTGATGAACAGCGGCACCCACCCCCCGACGGCAACCAGGATGGAAACGCTGGCGAGGGTCACGTGACCGTCAATCAGGCGGACCAGGCGCGAGATGCCGGCAAAGAACGGCACGTTGCGTTCTTTGGTGAAAATATGGCTGGCGACGTATGGCACGTCGGAAGCGCCGTATGCCCAACGGCGAAGCTGGATGAATTGCGCTTTCAACGTCTTCCAGTACGTCACGTCGAGGACGGCGTCCTGGTAAATCGGCACGTAGATCGGCACGACGTCGTAGTTGCCGCTGAAGTGGAACCAGCTGCGCCAGTACTGGTGGCCGTCTTCCACGATGGTGCGAGTGCTCCAGAAGTCCATTTCTACCAATGCTTCCATCGGCTGGGAGTGCGAGGCAAAGTTGCGCAGCGCGTGCGGGCGCATCGAACTGATGATGTTCCAGAACGAGTTACCGGTGGCGACGACGCGCATCAGCGCCGGAACGTCCCAGATATTGTTCAAGAACAGTGAAATCGGCTGGAACGCCAAGTGCTTGCGGTCTTCACGGACGATGAATTCATAGGTGACGTAATCGAAGTAGGTCGCGTGCGGACGGTTGTCGGAGTCCAAAGTGGTCACGATGACGTCTTTGTACGCAATCCCCTTTTCGTCGAGCCACTTCTGCATGTGCTTGCCAGCAAAAGTAATGTTGCCGCCCTTTCCGACCACTTCGTTCGGCAAATCGCGCGGGTGCTTGACCAACACGAAATCGACGAACTTCGAGGCGTACTTCTTGCGCAGTCGTTCGGCGGTCTTTTCCATGCCGGCACCGCCGCGCTCTTCGTATGCCAATGCGATGACAATGTGTTTTTTGTCGTACGTCGTGTTCAGAACGGACTGCACCGTCGGGTCGATAATTTCAAACGACTCATTATATGCAGCGATGATGACCAAGTTGTACAGCTGCGACGGCTTCGGGAACGCGTCGGGGTCAGCAGCGGCCAATCGCAAGTTGTCGACGTGGTATTTCATGCCGAATGCTTTGGAATGCGAGTTTTGACGAGTCTCGTACGCGACGGCCGGGTCTTCAAACTCGCTCAACCGTTCTTTCCAGTCGATTTTCTGAGCGTGCTCGAGGGCATTGCGGCCATTAATAGTGTCAAAAGCGATGGCGACCGCTTTGACGAGCAGCGTCACGATGATGAGCATCAGGTAGACGGCAGCAAGCAGCGGTGATACCAGCGAAAGGACGATCAACAAGATCAGGGCCCCATAACTGAGGATCGCCGGCAGCATTTCAAAGAAACGGTACGAGCGCGTTCGTTTGCCGAGCGGAATTTCAAGATCGATCATGGCTTAAACCGGTGACCAGACGTTAATGATTGCGAATGCGGTCGCCCAAGCGAAAACGATGACGCCGATGCCCATCCATGCGAACAGGATTGCCAACGGGTGTCCTTTCGCGAGGTAGATCTTCAACGAAATGGCCGTGTGCAGGAAGGCGACGATCAGCGCGAACCCGCCGAATGTGAACAGATAGTACCACTGGTCACGGTACAGGTGCGTGACGCCGTACGCAGAATAGTGCGTCACCAGCTGCAGTTCGCTGGCATGGACGTTCAGCAAGATATACACGATGAACAGCAGCGCCAGGGCCAGGGTGACGCCAGTCAGGACCGTCAGATAACGGTTGGTCGTGAGTTCTTTGAATGATTTCTGAATAGTTGTATGTAGCATAAATAAATGTGGAGCCGATATCCGGATTCGAACCGGAGACCTACGCTTTACGAAAGCGCCGCTCTACCAACTGAGCTATATCGGCATGTTTTGCTCTCTGCATTATAGCATCCCACCCCCAAGAAATAAAAGCCGCCAGAGAGGTTGCCAGAAAGGGAAAAAACTGCTAAAATTCGTAAGTCTTATAGGCCAATAGACAAACAACTGCGTGGGCTCGTAGTGAAGCTGGCCTATCACGCCTCCCTGTCACGGAGGAGATCGCCGGTTCGAATCCGGTCGGGCCCGCCACAAAACTTATTGATTGAAGACCTTCGTGGTCTTCTTTTCATTTCCAGCGACCTAACGATTGACATATATAAACTTTCGTGTCTAAATAATGAACGCACGCATCCGTCCTTTAAAATTCGTCACCTACCCCAGGAGAAACACATGAAGTTCTTCAGCAGCCGTTGGAAGAAGCCCCGTCGCAACAGCGACAACACCACCCGCGACACCCGCAGCTCCGCCGGGAGCGACCCGGTCATCACCCCGTCGTTCCTCGCGGCGCCGTCCTACGACCCGCCCGAGCGTCCGTCGCACAACTCCCACTCCTGGTCGCACGACGGCGGGACCAGCCACCACTCCGGTGGCCATGACCACGGCGGCTCGAGCAGCTACGACAGCGGTTCGTCCGGCGGTTCCGATGGTGGCGGCGGAGGTGGCGGCGACTAGTCGCACGGATCCATGCTCAGCTCTTCGGGGCACCTCACTTCCTCGCGGAAGTTCGAGGTGCCCCGGGGGCTGTTTTCATTTGCGCCAGAAACTATTCAACTATGTTAAATAGGTTTTCCACATTGCTCATGGTTATCCACCAACAGAGGTATAATTGACTAATATTTTTATATATGTTAAAAGTAATAATATTATGAACGAAAAGTCAATATATCAAGATATTGAAGAAGCGATGCGTCGTTACTACGGCAATGACACTGATCCGCTGAAATTCGTTCCGGCAGTATCGAACAGCGAGACGGCCCACGAGCTGGCACTTCTCACAGAACGGTTGGCAGCTGGTATCGACTATGACCGTATTGCAATCGAAGCGCTGCGGTCCAAGCCGAAGCTTGACCCCTTCGACCCTCGCACTTCTTTAACGCTCGAATCCTTTATGGAACACTCGATCGATCAAAAACTCCAAACCACCGTCGTCAATATCGAAAGCATCCATGCGCGGCTGGATCCTGACGATTTCTTCGGTGAGGCGCGCGAATCACAAGCGTTCATCCTCGGGAGCGCCGAACGCAACCTGTTAGACGGTGAGCAGTAGCATTCCCAATACGATACATAAAAACTGCGCATCATAAAAAAGGAATGTTAAGAAGCTGTCAGCTGCGCGTATCGTTCAGCAGCAAAATCCCAATCAACTACATTCCAGAATGCTTTCACATAGTCAGCGCGGTTATTCTTGTAGTCCAAGTAGTACGCGTGTTCCCATACGTCCAGGCCGATAACGGGTTCTGGCTGGCCGTTCATGAGCGGTACGTCCTGGTTCGACGTCGTCACGATGGACAAGTCGGGCTGTAACCATGTCCAGCCGCTGCCGAATACTGCCAGGGACTGCTTGGTGAATTCGTCCGTGAACGCTTGATAACTGCCGTATTTGGCTTCCAAAGCTTCTTTTAATGCGCCTGTCGGTTCCCCGCCACCGTTCGGTGACATGACCTTCCAGAAGAGGCTGTGGTTGTAGTGGCCGCCGCCATTGTTACGGACGGCGCCGCGAATGTCTTCAGGCAACGTCTCAAGGCTGGAGATCAGTTCTTTGACGTCCTTGCCCCGGAGTTCAGAGTGCTGCTCGATCGCCGCATTCAATTTGTCGACGTAGGTTTGGTGGTGCTTGTCATGGTGCAATCGCATGATGTCGGCGCTGATATTTTCACCGAGCGCGTCGTACGCGTAACCGAGTTCAGGAACTGTAAACATGGGATTCTCCTATTTGGTGTTAGTGGCAGGGGTTGCAGCATCAGTCGGGGAAGCCGGAGTGGTCGTCACTTTTGGAATGGAAACGTACTGCTTCACTTTGTCGCCCGACTTGGCCTGTTCGAGCTGTTTGGCAAATTTCGTCAAAGGCACGTGCACGTATTCGTAGTTTACCTGCGTTTCATTGCTGTCGATAAGGCGAATGTAGTAATACCCTTCCCCTGTCGTCGACTTGATTACGCCGGAAACTTCGCCTTTTTTCAGTTTCGCAGCCGCTTCGGCGAGGCCGCCGTCCTGGTTGCTCTTCGGGACGAAACCGAGGTTGCCGTATACGACCTGTATTTTGGCGGTCTTGTTCACTTCTTCAGTGACCAGCTTGAGGTCAGTTCGGCCTTTGGCGATCGTGTCGCCGACGGTCTTGGATATCGTTGTCGCGTCGTCATCAACCGCGAAAGCGACTTTCTGGCGCAACAATTTCGTCTTCATCGCGTGTTCGTATTCTTGCGGTGACCAGCCGTAGTAATCAAGAATCACTGCGTCGTAGGTCGATTCGGACACTTCACCGTCCGTGGAGGTGCGCTGTTGCTTCAAGTACGTCTGCAGTTCGGCGTCACTGACGGTCACGTTGCGTTCTTTTGCGAGCTTCGTCGCGTAAGCGTCAGCTAACGCGTCGTCCATGGCCTGTGATTTCACGAAGTCAGATTGGCGCTTGCCGTCTTCGGTCGTCAGGTTCACGCGTTCCTTTGATTCCAGGTAATGGATCGAACTGCGGTATTTCATAAGGTAATCGCTGTACAGCACCGGCTGTCCGTCTATGTTCGCGACCGGAACCGGCAAGACGCGCGTCACGCGGTACATGAAGTCACTGGTGTTCTGTGCCGGGTACAGCTGCCAGTATCCCACTCCGATCAAAGCGATCAGCGTAATGACGGTAATAATAATGGCGTTGAAAACGAGCTTGTGCCGCGCGTACTGTACCGGGTATTTGAAGCGGCGACCGCCGGCCAGAATGCGTTCGCGGTGCTCGGCAATCGTTTCCGTCGTAATGCGCGTCGACTGCGGTTGGCTGTTTTTTCGGCGCACTTTATTGAGTAACTTCTTCATAATCTCCTTGCTCGACTGCATCCGCAACGGCGTTTTGCAACTTGTTGTAAATCTTTTCCGGGTGTTCTACTTTTCGGATGATCAAATCGCCGACGAACGTCTGAATGACGATGGTACCGAATCCGAAAATCTCACCGCTGAATCCAGGTACATTATAGCTTATGTTTTGAATCTTTGACAGCCGCAGCTCGACGACATCCTTCCCAAAGAACCCTTTTTGCGTCACTTGGCGGATACGTTGATCGGTGACCAGGTAGATCGTGTAGTACCACATCATGTAGTGGTAGGCGAAAAGAATCAGGCCGAGCGCCAACCCCCCGACCGGAAGCAAGAACAATTCAAGATTTGTCTGCCATATTAAAGGAGGAATGGAGGTGATGACCAATGGGATGAGCAGCAGCCAAAAGCCTTTGCGCATCGCGATGATGTGCCGACGAAACACGAACAAGACCTGTTCGTTTGGCCGTTGCCCATCGAAATCGAGTTTTGCTGGCTTACTACCGTTTTTTGCCATAACTAGTCATTATCATACAGCAAACGGGCGGTTTTAGCGACTGGGGTGCAACAGCGGTCACGTTCGCCTGCCCTATTCGTTATTGTCATCAAGGTTTACTTTGAGCGTCACCATGGACGGCCCGGCATTCGGATCGATCGCAAAGAATTCGTTCGACAGGTCTTTTTTCATCCATAGTTCGTTCTGAAAGGCATCGTTTCGCACCTTGCTACTGACATCCAAGCGCACGTACTCGCCTTTGTCGTTTTTGTAATGATATTGCAGGGAGGTTGATCCCGGGTACGGCTCGCCAATGAACGTGAAGCCGGCAGCGCGGACCTCTTTGTCGAGCAGTGCAAACGTCTCGTCGACGTTCTTGCCGACAACAAAGGTCTTTGACGACGAATAGCTGCGGCTCGCATCCCATTCGTACGGACGTTTTTCACCGAAGATGGTATCTTTTTCATCGTATACCATCGAAGGCAGCGGAATACTCGCGTAAATCTGATTGATACGCTGCAATCGGGCCGTGTCACGAACATGCGGCACGACGACCAGCACCAAGACGAGCGCCAACAAGACGGCGATAACGATGATGCCGACACCGATCGTCATACGGTGGCGGCGCTGGTGCTCCGCGCGCGCTTGGATCTGGGTGAGTTTCAAGGGTTGCTTCGTTTTGGAAGAAGATTTCTTTGTCATGAATGTATAGTAGCACAAGCGGAATGAGCGCGTACCTACGCTAAACAAAAGACCCCGAGAATTTCGAGGTCTTGCATCATGTTGGTACCCCCGACAGGAGTCGAACCTACAACCTTATCCTTAGGACGGATCTGCTCTATCCAGTTGAGCTACAGGGGCACATACGCTACCGCGGTTCAACTGGATAGAGCGTGCGATTTTCTCACCGCTTCGCTGGGCCAGTTGAGCTACAGGGGCATGCATTTCATTCTACCAGATTCCTCACTGGTGAGTAAGCACGAGTATATTGACAAATTAACACTTTTTTGCTATAATATATATCGTTCGTACTTTATACAACCCGTTCCATCTTTCCTGATCCATCAAGACCGAAAGGATTCCTCATGGGATTCGAGACGCTCACCCACGCAGCCCGCAAGACCGCGCAGCACCGCCAGGAGCGACGCGCGAGCCACACGCAGGTCCGCGACATGGTGGACCAGATGCTGACCGAGCAAGAGCTCGACCAGTTGGAACTCAACAAGGAGCAGGACCGTCGGAACTTCATCTTGAACGGGGGCAACCCCGAGACCAAGCGGGAGTTCCCGACCGTCACGGCGTTCTGGAACGCGGTGACGACCCTGGAGCCGCTCAGCGGCGAAGAGTCGGGCCGAGCCACATCGACCGACTACTGCTACACCCAGAAACAGTCCGCCGCGTAACCAACGCACCCTCCTTGCCATAAGTACGAAAACGGCCCCGCAGCACTACGCTCGGGGCCATTTTCTTTGTATTCACTCCCGTACTAGCGAGTAAACTTTTCGTTCAAGACTGAGTAATCAAATAGTTCAGCGTCTGCGAACCAGTGCGGAATCTCTTTGGCTGCGTCATCCTTGTCACCTGAAGCGTGGATAAGGTTTGGAATCCCCTTGTCCTGCGCGTCGCCATAGCCATACGACATGTGCGAGAAGTCGCCGCGGATCGTACCGGGTGCCGATGACTTCGGTTCGGTTGAGCCGACGAGTTTGCGGACGAGTTCGACCGCTTCGATGCCTTCAAGCACCATGGCGATGACAGGGCCTTCGTTCATAGTGTCGAGCACGTTGTCGAACACCTTTTCACCGCGGCGAGTAATCACCTGTCCGATTTCTTCGTAGTGCTTGTAGTAGTGGTCGCGGTCCGGTGAGATCATTTTTGTGCCGACGATCTTCAATCCGACGCGTTCGAAACGGGTTAGGATTTCACCGATGACGCCGCGCTGAACTGCGTCCGGTTTAAAAAGAATTAATGTTCGTTCGATATGCTGGGCAGTAGCCATGGAAGTCCCCTTCTGTATTATTGCTGTATATTACTTACTTCACTACGTATTGTATCAAAAGAAGCGCGCCGAGTACTATGGCCAAGCCGATACGGTACCAGCCGAAGACGGCCAAAGAGTGTTTTGCCAGGTAACGAATCAGGAACCCGACGGCGAGCAGCCCGCTGACGAACGCAACGGCATTGGACAGTACCAACGTGCCGAGGTGTTCGGTAAGATAGGCGTGATCGCTGACGAATGACTTCAATGTGACGGCGAACATAATTGGCAAAGATGCCAAGAAACTGTATTCAGCCGCATCAGCCGGCTTCAGCCCCGCCAAGCGTCCGGCGATAATGGTCGAACCGGAACGAGAGACGCCCGGAATAAGGGCGAACATTTGCACGACACCGATGACGAAGGCTCGGCCGGCACTGAGCTTTTCACCGTTCTCTACCGGCGATGCATGCGGCAGTTTTTCGATGATCACCATAATAACACCGACGACGAACAACGTCACGGCAACGACCAGCGTACTGCCGAAGAACAGCGGGGTCGCATCGATGAAGTCAGCCAACAGGTAGCCTGCGATTCCGGCTGGGACGGCAGTCAAAATGATGTTGCGCGCCAAGCGGACGTTGCGGTGCACGAACACGTCCTTCAGAATGTTCCAGATCTTTTTGCGGTAAAAGACCAAAAGCGCCAGGAACGTTCCGACGTTAATAAATTCGAGGAACAAGTGGTCGGACGCGCCTGACAAGAACGTCTGCGCGATGACGAGGTGTCCTGAACTGCTGATCGGAATGAACTCGGTCAACCCCTGTATCAGGCCTAAGATGATGGCTACGTACCAAAGCATTGTTCTATTGTATCGTCCGGAGGCATTTTAGGCTATGCTTAATATATGTACATGTCGGAATTGATCTTGGATTTTATCGAACACCTCGAAGTCGAAGGCGGCCGCTCCCCTAAAACAGCCGAGAATTACCGCCTCTATCTCGAGCGGTTCGTCGAGTTCACCGATGACATCAAAGTTGAAAAAATTACGTCGGAAATCGTGCGCAAATACCGCCTGTGGCTGAACCGTTACAAAAATGACCACGACGACGAACTTGCCACCATCACGCAGTCCTACCACCTTATCGCGCTGCGCGGGTTCCTGGGGTATTTGTCACAACGCGACATCGAGACGATGGCGCCGAACAAAATCGTTCTTCCGAAAGTGAACCGCAAACAAGTCACCTTCTTGCACTACGACGAAGTCGAACGGTTGATTGACGGCATCGATATTACATCTGAACCGGGACTGCGTGACCGGGCGATCATCGAACTGCTTTTTTCCAGCGGTCTCCGCGTTTCCGAACTTATCAACCTGAACCGCGACCACGTGAACACCAAAAGGCGCGAATTCATGGTGCGCGGAAAAGGACAAAAAGACCGCCCCGTATTCATCAGTGAAGCGGCTGCCGGCTGGGTCGACCAGTACCTCGACGCGCGCCAGGACAGTTTGGCTCCCCTTTTTATCAGCTACAGCAAGAACGTCGAAGCGAACACCAGCGGCGACTTCCGCCGCTTAACTGCCCGCAGCGTCCAGCGCATGGTCTCAAAATACGCATTGATGGCCGGCATCACCAAGCACGTCAGCCCGCACACCATGCGCCACAGTTTCGCAACCGACCTCCTGATGAATGGCGCTGACATTCGCAGCGTGCAGAGCATGCTCGGCCACAGCAACATCAGCACGACGCAGGTATATACCCACGTGACCGACGAACACCTCCGCGAAGTGTACGAAAAGTTTCACAGCGAATAACTTTCTTTTACTACCGTACTAAGGAGTACAGGTTGTGGCGTCGTCGTAGTCAGCGGTTTTATCCGTCACGACAAAGTTCTTACAGAAGTTTCCCGTGATGTCGACGGTTGCTTCGGGGAAGGCGAAATCATTGTTCACCAGATCAACGCGCGTTTGCACGCGGCGGTACTGATCATTGGCGCGACCGGTCGAGTCGATGCTCGGTTGCACGGCGCTGAACTGCACGCCCGGGTTGTCTTCGAACGAAACGCGGAAGTGCGTAGCGTTGTAGAAAGACGTCAACCTGAGGTACGCGGTGCGATTGCTCGCATCACCTACGGGTGACGGCAAATTCAGCGTCGTCTTGCAGGCATACCCGCCGGCAGTCAGGTCACCGCTGCAACGGATTTGCTGCGGCGTGCTTGGCGGCGTCCTGCGAACGTCACGGGCAAAGTCAACGCTGTTGACTGCCGTACGCGCAACCCCGCTCGTCCCCGTCGGATACAAGAACAGAGTATTGGCATCACTGCTGGTGGCGCTGGAGTTATCGAAATCTGCAAGCTTGAACGTCGTGCCGTGCTGAATGAGCTGCGAACGCATCAAAGACGGGCGGCTTGCAGGCCAGTTCGCTTTGGCGAACAGCAGTAGCGGCGACGCGTCAGAAACAAGATTAAGTTTTTTGGATGCCGTACTAATGTCTTCGGCGCTGAACCATTCCAGCGTGACCGACGTAAAGTCACCTGTTGCGGTCAATGGAATTATTTTCGACGTATTTGCCGGCAAGGTACCTATGTAATCGTCGGTATCGAGCAGCATTTTCACGCAGGTATAGGCTTGGTTCAACTGTTTGTCGTTGGCAGACTGCGTCTGCTGTACAGGTACTTCCCCTTTGTCGTTCACGGCGACGACATCCTTCAATCCTTCGTTGCAAGTAGGACTGTTGATGGTGCTCCGCGCATTCGCACATGCGGCACCGTTCCCGTTCGCACAGACCGTCCGGTAATAAATAAGTTCACGTTTCGCGTCTTCGGTGCCGGCCATAGCGGAGTCGTAGGCGCTCTGCGACAGGTCGCTGACAGAAGATGCCGCTTGGTCTTTGACCATGAGGCGCAAGAAGCTGACCGTAATGACGGTGATGAGCAGCATGGCGAAAATCACCAAGAACAACGAGACAGCACCGGATTCACGACGACGAGTAAGCATAACCATCCTAGTTAACCCCACCTGCTACCCGCAGCACAAGACTAAACTTCTGCACGTTGCAATAATTCACATCGGCGCCGGTTTCCCCCGGAGCTTTGCAAACGATGTTCGCACCCGTCCCGGTTAAGGCGTTCGTGTCGCTCGTACCCAATACGAACGTCAGTTTGTACAGTTGCTGCGCAGACACCGCATCCGTTGCCGTTGCTGAAGAGACGATCGTGAGGTAATGCAACATCAGCGAACGGTCGCCCGAACGAAGCAATTCGTTCGCTTTAGTCTGATCGACATTCGGATACGCCCCGCCCGTACTCGGCGTGCAGTACATTGCTCCGGCGTCCTCGATCTTTACCAAGCTGATCTCGTGTTGGGTCACTCCCCCGAGCGTCACCGTATTGGTCGCACTGCTCGCAGTCGGATTGACGAACTTGTTGCGGTTCGCGTTCGGGCTAGACGGATTCAAAGCGCTGGCATAATTCCATACGTAGGCGTATCCACCGACGCAGAGACGTCCGCCCCATGCCGAAGAAACATACTGGTGATCGGCTGCTGCCAATGAGAACTCGCCATTCGCTTTCATCGATTGTTCGAATTGGCTGGAAACGTCACGTGAGACCTGGTTGACGTCACGCGCAACCGTTCCTCGGTTGTAGATGGTGCCGATTTGCACGATCGTCAGGGCGATCGTCAGCAGCAATATCGAAATGAAACTCATGGCTAGCATCAGCTCGATAATCGTAAATCCTTTGTTTTGTGTTCTAACCACGCGGTTCATACAGCCTCACAATCGTTCCTATCGTCATTGGCGGCCCATTGCCCGGTGCGTCCCAGCAAGCGTAAATATGGAAGTCAATGAACCGTGCATTTTGTTTGTTCGGGTCCGTGGTTGATGGCGAACGGACGGCTTCGATCCATATGCCCTGTGAAGCCGTGAACGCGCCACTACTGTTATACGCGAGCTGCGCAAACGTTTGGGACTGAACTAATTTTTGATTCGCTCCTTGGTACTTCGCCGTGACCGGGTCCAGAATAAAACTGTTACTCGGGTGCGTCGCAGGGCACGACGTGAGGTTTTCCAGTGATGTCACCGAAGTAGCCGTAACATTCGCCGCCATGGTCACCCACTGCCCTGATGGCGTCGTCACAGGATACGTGACGCCCGGACGGTAATTCGCCACGTACGCATCATGCAAGAACCTGAGCGTTTCAGCCTGTCCGTCAATTTCTTGGCGTACCAATGTTGTCTCCAGCGAACGCTGCGCAGCAACGGTGCCCTGGTTCATGATCGTCAACGCTCCGATAATGACGAGACTCAGGACGGCAAAGGCGAAAAGCACTTCGATCAGCGTGTCACCGGCTGCTCTCGAACGACGCGATGCAGCTCGTTGGTTCTTTCGTGCGATTAATTGCATGATGAATCCTGTCGCAGGCCCTGGTTGATGCTCTGGGTCCTGGTTTCAATGCCGCTCGGCGCGCTCGCAGCCTGGTCAACCATGACGGATAATTTCTCTGGGACGGTCAAGCCGTTCGTGCCCGGGCTCGGGTCGACGCACAGGAAACGCTGGGCTTGACCCGGTACGCTGTTGCTGGCAACCATCATAGAGCTAAGGGTGCTTGAATTGACCGCGTTCATCGCCGTATCGGAATCGCTCGTAAAGGTGTACGTCGCACCGCTTTCAGGCGAACGAACGACGAGCATGGCGAACGTTCTGTCCCGGACGCCGGTTTTCGCATCGATACCCGTCGTCGGCCACGCGATGGCCGCTCCCCATTCCAGCGTAGTCGTTTCAATACTGGACTGCGAAACGCCGAACGTGTAATTCGTCTTGAGGTCGGCAACATCGCTCGTCGTTTTCGTTTCAGATTTTTGAATGCCGACGACTGCTGCCGTAGCTATCTGATCGTTCGAGATGGTCACGAGGCGGCCCAGCAGCACGCAGTCGGATTGCCCGGGAGCTTTGGCGTTCGCGTTGTCAGACTGCGCCGTCGCGGCAGCACCGTCACAACTCCACTTTACAGATCGGTCATTAACGTTCGTGACGTTATCGACTTGCGCATATTGATCCTGCAACAACACCTGCAATGAGTTCACGGAATCTTTGTAGCGCTGCGCATTCACTGTCCCGCCGACACCGACGATAAGCGACGCGATCAAGACACCGGTGATCGCCAGGACCAGCATGGTTTCGATGATCGTGAACCCTTGTTTGAAGTGTGTGCCCATGTAAGGCCATTATAGCATAAGCGACATGCCTGCTACCCCTTTATTTCAGCGCGTTCGAGCTAGATCAAACTGAGCGCGTAAAACTCGACGATCCCGGTGCCCACGAGCTTCGCGATGACCGCGCCGATGATGAGTAACGGCCCGAACGGCACGCGTGAAGTGCGCGTCAATTTGCCGGTCGCCATTAAAGGAATAACGAACAAGCACCCGATAAGGTTGGCAAGGAACAGGCCGATGAACGCCAATTGCCAATCGCCGAGCAACAGCCCGAGCCCGAGCCCGAGCTTGATGTCGCCGAACCCGATCCAGCGGCCTTGAGACACGATATACAGTACGAAATAAAGGCCGCTCAGTATCGCGACAGAACCCAGCACGTTCAATGCGGCACCGCCAGGGTCAGCACTGCCTCCCACCATGAGCGCGGCACTCACCGCTCCGAGCCCGATCACTGTAAAGTTTACCCCGTCAGGCAGCAAGAACCACTTGGCGTCATACGCGAACAAGATCGCCAAACCGACACCGGCGATAAGCCAGGTGACAAACGCGGCGATATGCAGCGGCACATCAAGCGCAAACGGCCATAACGCATAGGAAAGGACGAAGAACAGCGCCGTTCCCACTTCGATCAGCGGCTCCATAATACCTATCGGCTTACGGCATTCACGGCATTTGCCGCGCAGCGCTATCCAACTGACGAGCGGGACGAGGTCGTACCATTTAAGTTCATACCCGCAGTGGAGGCAGCGTGACCGGTCATTCGAGAAAGATACCTTCGTCAGTTTTTTCAATTTCTTGTATTCTTTGCGATCGACGTGCTCCCCCGCCTTTTTATCCGCGACTAACTGTCGGGCACGCAGGCGCCAGACGCTCGCGCCGGCAAAACTCCCGAAGACAAGGCCGAACAATACCAACCCTACGTAGATGACAATTTCCATAACCATTATCATACCAGAGATTCATGGTAATAAAGAAGAATCGCCCCGGGTATCCGGGGCGATTCGAGCGAGCTGCGGCTTTGACTAGCTTTGTTCGCAGTAGCCGGTGTTGTTGCCTGATTCAAGACGAGTGACGACGGTGAACTGTCGCGTCGTACCTGACTTCAGCGTGACGCTTCCGTTCACGTCGACGGTGCCACACTGTGAGCTTTGCGTCACGATGACGTTCTCAGCCGGGACGGTCAAGGTTTGCGCACCCTTGGTGCCGTTCACTTTGACAGTCGTCGTGTTGTCCGAGACGTTGGTCGCGTAGTTTTTGATTTGAGCGTCCGTAGGGAACGTACCGCGGTTGTTGCCGGTAAACGTCGTGACGGATGACATGATGGTGCTGGCATCGTTCTTACGTGCCGTATCGCGTTGGCTGCTTTGGAGCGCAGGAAGGGCGATGAAGACCATGAGGAAAATCAGGCCTGCAATCGCGAGGACCAAGACGACCTCGATGATCGTGAACCCTTTTTGGTTCTGGAGTTTTTCTTTTACTGCTACGTTCATAGGAATTTATTCCACCTTTCAAATGAACTAAATTATTGCATATTACTGCTTGTGTTTAATAGTAGCTGAGCGCGCAAGCTTTGTCTAGCTATTTTATAAATTGACGCCGCCGCCGACCAAACTGTAAATCGGCAAGAGGATCGCCCCTACCATACCGCCGGCAACGACCGCCAACACGACCATGAGGATCGGTTCGATGGCCGTCGAGATGGTTTTGATCTGCTCGTCGAGTTCGTTCTCATATACCTGCGCCACTTTTCCCATCATTTCGTCGATGCGTCCGGACTGTTCGCCGATCTTGATCATCTGCGGCACGAGCGGCATGATCACTTCTTCGGGCTCAAGCGCGGTCGACAATGCCTTCCCGCCTTTCACCTTATCCGCTGCGCGGTCGATACTGTTCGAAATGATGCCGTTGTTCACCGAAATGGCCGTCACGCGCAACATGTCGAGCATGCTGACACCGGTCGCAAGCAGCGTTTGACCGGTTCGTGCGAAACGGGCCATGTAGAGTTTTTGGAACATTTTACCAAATACAGGTACGTGGAGCTTGAAAGCGTCTTTGAACCGTTCACCCGATTCTGTTTTGAGGAACTGGAACGTAAAGTACCCGACGACGGCGATGACGGCGAGCGCGATCCACCAGTAGTGCGTCAAGAAGTTGGCGGCGTTGACCATGACTGCGGTCAAGAACGGCAACTGTTTGTGAAGGTCGTGATACAGCTTCTCTACTTGTGGCACGACGGTGAACAGCATGAAGCCGAGGACACCGAAGATGACTACCAGGACGATGACCGGGTACGTCAATGCGCCGCGGATCTTGCTCATCGTGTCAGCATCTTTTTCTTGCTGGTTGGCGATGCGTTGCAGCGATTCGTCCAGCGTACCGGACAACTCACCTGCTGAAACGAGTGAAATAAAGACGCCGTCGAACACTTGCGGGTGCCGTCCGAATGCCAATGAAAGCGACTTTCCGCCTTCGACATCCGATACGATCTCTTGCACGACTGCCTGCAACTGCTTGTTGCCAGTCTGTTCAAGAACGGTGCGCAAGCTTTGGCTCAGCGGAAGTCCTGCGCCGATCAGCGTTGCGAGCTGACGGGTAAAGACCACTTTGTCTTTGGTGGTGACGCGTCCGGTCAGGCGGGCCAGAATGGAACCGTCGCCGCTTTCCTCTTTGATATCGAGCGGAATAAAGCCCTGCTTTACCAGCAGCTGCGCGGCGGAACTTTCAGAATCAGCCTGCAGGGTCGCTTTAACCAGCTGGTTCGTTGCGCGGTCTCGTGCCTCGTATGCGAACTTTTTCACGGATTATCCCCTCATCAGCCTTTCGAATTCAGTGACGTCAACGGCAAACTCACGGGCGTTGTCATACGTGATCGTGCCGGCTTGCACCAAGCTGGCAAGCGTGCGGTCCATCGTTTGCATACCCTGGTCAGCGCCGGTTTGGATAATGGCGTCGAGCTGGTGTGATTTTCCTTCGCGAATAATGTTACGGACAGCCGGGTTGGCAACCAGGATTTCTGCTGCCACGACGCGACCGCCACCGATGGAAGGCACCAGGCGCTGCGACACGATGGCCATCAGAATGTTCGAAAGCTGCGCGCGGATTTGTGGCTGCTGGTGCGGCGGGAAGACGTCGATCATACGGTCGATCGATTGCGCTGCCGAGTTCGTGTGCAGTGTCGCGAAGACCAAGTGCCCCGTTTCAGCAATCGTAATGGCAGCCGAAATGGTTTCAAGGTCACGCATCTCACCGATCAGGACGACATCGGGGTCCTGACGAAGGCTCGAACGAAGTGCCGCGCTAAACGAGTACGTGTCGTAGTGCACTTCACGTTGCACGATGACCGATTTCTTTGATTTGTGCGTAAACTCGATCGGGTCTTCAATCGTAATGATGTGGTGTGATTTCTCGGTGTTGATCTTGTCGACAAGAGCCGCAAGCGTCGTTGATTTTCCGGAACCGGTCGGACCGGTCACGAGTACCAGGCCGCGTGGGAAGTCGGCGAAGTTCATAACGATGTTCGGCATGCCGAGCTCGGTCACGGATTTAATTTCATTAGGAATCAGACGCAGTGCGCCGGCCAAGTTGCCGCGTTCGTGAAAGGCGTTCACACGGAAACGACCGAGCGTTCCGAATGCGAAACTGAAGTCGAATTCTTTGTCTTTCATCAGGATCTGGCGTTGATCTTGGTCAAGAATGGCAAAGATAAGGGTTTCCACCCCTGCTTCGTCCAGCGGATTGAAGCCGGCAATCGGCACCAAAGAACCGTCGACGCGCAGCATCGGCGGCAACCCTACTTGAATGTGAAGGTCGGATGCTTTTCGGCGAACGACTTCTTCCAGTAATACTTCGATTCTCAATTGTTGATTGTTCATAATTTCCCACTTATTTCTTTGTTACGCCGCGTCTGATGTGACCCTGTTGACTTCTTCGAGCGTCGTGAGGCCGGCCAATGCCTTCAAATACCCGTCCTGACGCATCGTGATCATACCCTGTGAAACCGCCAACCGTTGGATTTCCATGCTCGATGCTTTCGCAACGATCAATTTCTGAATGTCCTGGTTCACGTCCATCACCTCGTAGATGCCGGCGCGACCACTGTAGCCATGCGGCGTCTGAGGGGTATCGATACCTCTCACCAAAGTATAAGCGCTTTGCCCCGCGAGGGGAAGGTCTTTGTACCCCAAATCTTGCGAGACGCGGGCGACATCTTCCTTCGTTTTCGGCAGCAAGTGTCCGACCGTCGCCATGATGTTCTGCGTTTCGATCGGTGATGACTGGTAGGTCTCACGTTTGGTCGCAACGCGGCGCACCAGACGCTGACCGATAATCGTGTTCACCGTACTGGCAATAAGGAACGGCTCGATCTGCATGTCGAGCAGACGCGGAAGCACGCCGGCGGCGCTGTTGGTGTGAAGCGTACTGAACACCAAGTGCCCGGTAAGGGCGGCTTGCACGGCAAGGGCGGCAGTCTCACCGTCACGGATCTCCCCCACCATCACGACGTCAGGGTCCTGACGCAGAATGGAACGAAGACCGTTCGCGAAGGTCAGCCCGACATCGGCGTTCACTTGGATTTGGTTGACGCCTTCCATCTTGTACTCGACAGGGTCTTCCAGCGTGACGATATTCACTGATTCGTCTTTGATTTCTTTAATAAGCGCATAGAGGCTGGTCGACTTACCGGAACCGGTTGGCCCGGAGGTAAGGATCATACCGTTCGGACGCTGGATGCCGTGCTTTACGACGCGCAGTCCACGGCCGGTGTATCCCATATCTTCGAGGTCGAACGAGTTGCCCGATTTGTCGAGCAGACGGATGACGATCTGTTCGCCCCATACGACCGGGCTGATAGCGATACGGAGGTCGACTTCCTTGCCGACGATCTTGACGGTAAACTCACCATCCTGTGGCACGCGGTGTTCGTCAATTTTGAGGTTCGCGAGAATCTTCACGCGGCTGACAAGTGCCGGCTCGATACTCTTCGGCAGTTGCATGATTTCACGCAGCACGCCGTCCACGCGGACACGGATCTTGAGTGACCCTTCAAGGGGTTCAATGTGCACGTCGGAGGCACGCGATTTGATAGCGTATTCCAAAATCTTGCTGAGCGCCTGGCTGATCGGCGAATCCTGGACGATCGTTTTAACGTCACTGGCCTCTTCAGCTCTTGCTTCCGCCTGTGATACTTCCGCCGCCTTGTCGACATCCGAAAGGTCGGTACGGTACTGGTCGAGAATATGGCGTACGCCTTCTTCAGATGCCATAAACACCTTCAGGGGGCGCTGAATACGGTTCGCGAGGTAGTCGACTGCCTGGACGTTGTTCGCGTCAATCATGGCGACGGCCAAGCGGTTCTGTACTTCAGCCAGCGGTACCGCCATAAAGCGCTCCGCGATGTCTTCCGGCAATAAGTTCAGAATGTTTTGGTCGATCAACGTGTTCGTCAGGTTGACGTAGGGCACGCCGGACACCTGCGCGATGGCGTGCGTCAAAAGCTCGTCGTCAATAATGTCCTGCTCGGAGAGCAAACTAAATAACGGCTTCTTCTCAGAAGCAGATGCTTCCTGAGCCTGTTTGAGAACGTCAGACGCAACAAGCCCCTCTTCGACGAGGAGTTTGATGAGCTTGTCCTGGATGTCGTCCGTCAGTAGCGGCACGTGTGTCCTCCCTATTCCGTTGGTGCTGCCGATTCGGCTGCCGGCGTATTCGCTGACGTCGAAGCGGCTGGTGTACTATTGTCGATATTGACCTCAACCGAAGGGTTGATGGCGTTTTCGTTGAAAATCTTCGAGTCAGGTGCTTCTACCTGGCTGGTGATCGGGTCGATCGTTTTGACCGTCTGGCCTTTTTCGGTCATGTTTCCGAAGATGCTGTGCGCCACGAAATACGCGATGCCGGCAGAAACGGCGACGATCAAGATGAGCATTGCTATATCAGTTTTTTTCATGCTATACCTTCTTGTCCTTCAAGGTGACAGTTTTCGAGGGTTCGTAGTAAGCGCTTCCCTGGACGGTCATCACTTGCTTGCTTCCCTGGTTCTCAATCGTCAAGAGCCTGATGTTGATAGTGCGGATTGATTTCTCGAGGTTCGTCAGTACCTGCGTCAGTGCATTCTGGTCGCCGCTGACGGCAAAGGTAAATGTTACCTGGTTCTGCGCCGAAGCGTCCGTTTGCGCCGAAGCGTCCACGACGTCCGCATCGCTTAATGTTTCCACGCCGACGACCGGGTCAACCTGCAGGCTTTCAATCGTCAAGCCTTGAATGCCGGTCAGGAGCTTGTTCTGGAGCGAACCGCCGAGCGCCAATGAGTTGGCTTCGGAAGGCAGCGCGTCGAGAATTACCTGAATTGCCTGGTCTTTGTCGTTGGCTTTTACTTTTGCAAGGTCAGCGTTCGCATCAAGTGCACGGACTTCGTTTTCGAGTTCCGGTACTGCAGCGTTGTTTTTGTTCAAGACGCTGACAGTATGGTTCTTTTCAATCAAAACTTTTTCATTGTACGCAAGTTTGTTAAACAGGAAGTATGAGGCGACAAGTGCGAAGCTCACGATAGCGGCTCCCCCTGCGACCCATATGAACATGGTGCGGTTAGCTTTGGCGATTTGCGATCGCTTGCGGATTGCAGTGGTGTCAGTTTTCATCATTTTGAAGCTCCAGTATCTGTTGCGCGGTCTGCGAATATGCTCTTTGGAATACCCTGATACGAGTCGGTGACGTTGCCGCCGTTGATCAGTACGATAGACGGGTTCGTGACCGAAGGCGAGAACGTTTCGTCCGCGTAGGTAAAGCTGACCGTAAAGCGCACGACTTTCGCTCCGGTCGAGTCTTCACCATAGCTGATGTTCGAAATGCTCAGGTCGGAGGCCAGCGGAACATCTTTCTGTTCACCGTTGTCGGTGTAACGGATATTTGCCGCAGCAATGGTCTTTTTGAACGTTTCAAGTGACGGGTACGTCGGCGTTTGGCCTTCGAACGTCAATGAATTGTTTTCGGTGTTGATCGTCAGGTTCGAAACCGTTACGCTGTTCGGTGCCGGCGGAATGATCGCCTGGAGTATCTGGAATACGCGGGAGTCGATCTTCTTGTCGTCGTTCAAGCTGTTTATTTTCGTCAGCTGGTTCTGAATGGTAAGAATCTTGGAAAGGTCCTCTACTTGCGCCAGCTGGTCGGCACCTTTTTTGATCTGGCCGTCAGCGATGGCGCTGCGTACCGTTTGGACGCCGAACACGTAGATGGATAACACGACGACCAGCGCGAGCGCTGCCAATGTGGCGACGATCGAAATGGAGACGACGGCTGAACGCTGCGTTCGCGCACGGATCAGCTCCTGCTTCACATCTGGGATCAGGTTGATTTCTATCATTTCTTTTTGTTCCTTCGCTGTGCGAGGCCGATGACGGTCGCAAATTCTGACGCGACGTTCATGAGCTGTTGCTGATCAGTTTGCGAAACGCGCACTTTCTGCCACGGGTTCGCGATGCTGGACTGAATACCCGTCTTGGAAGTGACGTAGTCACCGAAAAGCGGGACGACTGCGGCGTTGCCCGAAAGCAGGATGCCACCGACAGGAGTGTTCGGGTAGCGCGTCTGGAAGAATTTCACCGATTTGACCAACTCCGCGGCAAAACCGTCGAGCGTCGATTCCAGTGCACGATAGACTTGGCCTTCGAGGCGGTCCGGCGCGAGACCGAACTTCAAGATGAACTGGCGCGCCTGGTCTTCTTGCACGTTCAAGTTCTGAACGGCCGCTTTTATCAGCGATTTGATACCGAGAGGAATGGTACGGACCAAACGAGGCGCATCCGCGAACGTAATGGCGAGATCGGTCGAAAGCTCGCCGACGTCGATGATCAGACGGGCATCAGGAACGTTCGCAGGCAACAATGAACGGACCATAGCGATTGGGTCCGGTTCTGACGCGATGACGTCCAAGCCGAGGCTTTCGATGAATTCGAGACGTTCTTCAGCGTATGCGTTCGCCGTGCTGGCAAGGAGGATCTCCTGCTGCTTAGGATCGTGCAAAGAAGTGCCGAGCTGCGCCCAGTCGACCTTGGCTTCGTTGACTGCCATCGGAATGTACTGGTCGATCTGATATTTGAGCGTACTCTTCAGTTCGGCGTCCGGCATGACCGGGAGTTCGACGACTGTCGTGAACGTTTTGTTTGACGGAAGGCCGATAACGACATTCTTCGATTTGATACCACTCTGCCCTACCGCAGTCATGATGATTTCGCCGAGTTTTCGGAGGCTTTCCGGTGATGTACTAGCTGATAGTTTCTCATCGATCGGAGCATAGCCAAAATGTTCGAGGGACCAGCTGTCCGGACCCGTCGAAGATAGTTGCAATACTCGGACCGCATTTGTCCCTATGTCCAGTGCAAAGAAGTCGCCCACGCCTTTTAGTAATGCCATATTGTCCCTCATTATACTGAAAGCATAAGCAGAAAAGCAACCTGATTTTGTACTAGAATCGCGGTGGCAATTCTTTGGTGGACGTGGTCTGGAGACGCGGGCTCAAAGCTGCTTGGTTTGACCCCCATAAATACGCGTCGGGACGAAGATTGATTATTTCAGCGGCACTCGCCAAGTTCGTGGCATCCGCACCGGCTGTACGCCGCAGGAAGAGCTTCTTGGCCATAACAGGACCGTTGATCGTCAACGCATTGGAACAAATCGTATTCGACAAGTTGGCCGTCGTTGAGACGTCGGAGCACGTGTTCACGGTACCCGTCGCACCCGAAGCGACCAGCCAGGCATCAACGTTTTTAACGTTTCCCGCGATATTGATTTGGTTCGCAATAATAACGACTTGCGGAATGTCGGTCGCCGAAGAAAGCGCATCAGCGGTGTATTTTATATCGCCCGTAATAGTGACGGTACGGGTCGGCGCATTGATCACCAGCCAGTTCCCCTTGTTCACCGTTCCCCCGCTTATCGTGATGGCACCGTTTGCCGTCACTACCTGCTTGGAGTTCAATACGGTCTGATTAATCGCAGTGTAGTTTGGCGTTGCAGCGCTGACAGGAAACGATGCCGCGACATTCGGAAGCGTCGTCGTCGGACGGTAATTGCCGATCGTCGACGTATCGTTGGCAAAGCTCAAGTTGTTGGTCGCGCAATTCGACGTACAGGATACGCCGTTGCTGTAGGCTGAGCCGGAGCCAGCGCCCGTAATCTTACCCGAAGCAATCAACGCATATTCGCCCCAACTGCCATATGTCTTCCCCGTCCTTACGGTAACGCTGGTATCGATTTTGCTGGTCGCATACGTGCCGCTAAACGCCGAGCCGACGCGAAGGTCACCGCCCCACACTTGGGTTTTCGGCTGCTTCCCCACCTTGAAACACACCGGCGCGCTGTATCGCCAGTTGGATGAATTCTGGTTGTACGGTTTGACCGCCAAGGCATAGCAAACCCTGCTGCCTACTGCCAAGTTTCCAATTGTCTTGGATGCGGCGCCGACGCTCGTATTCCCTCTTGGGAACGTTCGAGAATCGGTGTCGACGACGCTGGCGCCGTTGCCAAAGTAATCTTTCGGTGCCTGTGTCCCGGTGCCTGCGCCTTTCGGGTTGCCGGTGGTCACAAACGTAATCGTTTGCCATTGGGCGTCCGGGCTCGTCGTCGTGGCGTTATTATTTACGACGGGACGGTACGAAATAGTATCACCCGTTTCGGCGACTTCACCGTTCGGCGACGTAATGGTCGGGACCAAGTTGTAGTTCGGGCCGGCGGCACGCACGACGGTCACAAGAACGGGCGTGGCATAACATTCACCTGTCGGCGTGCTTCCGTTCGTACTGAAGCAACGATAGATGTCGATGGTAATTTGCTGCGTGTCCGTTTTTCCGTCGTTGTCGGTCGCAAGCCCGGAAACGTCCAACGTCGCGCCGATACTGCTCCCCTGCGAAGACCATTGGTAGTTACTTGCCGCAATTTGTCCGCGATTCAAAGTCGTGCTGCTCAAATTCGTAAGGCGGCCCCCTTGGGCTCCGCTTGCCCTGACATTTACGGCATACGCAGTGTAATTTCCGCTTTCGAGACACGCATTCACCGAACCCCTCAAGTTGACCCGAACGGTATTTGCCGTAGCGGTGACGTTAACGGTCGCAGAATAGTATCCGTCGTCCGTCGCGTCGTTGTCAGACGTATTGAACCACATAGCTCCACTCGCAATCCTGTCCACACATTTGTCACGTGCAGCTCTTTCCGGCTGATTACATGAATAGCGTGTCGGCGCACAGGATGCGGCGTACGTGTCCTGCGCATTGAACCCTACGAATGCAGAGGCAACCGAAAAGAATACGAAAAGAAATGCCAGAAACCCGGCATTCTTCGTGCGGAGAAGTGAGTGTTTAACCTTGTCCATTCGTGCTTGTCGTTCCCTGGGTTTCGGCGTTCGGATTCTTCAGCCGATTGAGGTCCGCTTGAATCGAATCGAGTTGTTGCACTCCCGTCAGTTCGCTTGTCGCGTACTGGCCTTTTGCGGCAAGCGCCTTCAACGCGTCAATTTCTTTTTGCGCGTTCGCAGTATCACCCGTCGCAAAGTAGTACGCGTAACGTATGTAGGCGCAATTAGGGTCATTCGCAGCTCCGCTCGTCGCCGTCGCGGCATCGAAAGCGCTCTTCAGCGTCGCTTTTTGGGCATCCGGTGCATCCGCCGTGTAATAGCCGTTGTATTTCGCGATGACGTCTTTTCCGCACGCCCGCGTGACAACGCTGACGGAAGCATCGGTACTCGCAGAAGCGAACACGAGTTTTTTGGTTGCATACAAGTACCCGCCTACCGCTGCTAAGACGACGAAGAGTATCAACCCGACCCACGGAATGACCTGTAACGTTTTGTTCGTTTTTTTGGTGTTCACGTGAGCCTGTTCGGGTTTTTGTTCCATGGGGAAATTATAGCATAAGCGATGTCACCCGATGCATATTTTGCGGAACCCGCAGCCGCAACGATCCAAAGCCGGTATGCACCCCTGTTATGGTAAAATAGAACATATGAGTTTATCTATCGGCATCGTCGGCCTTCCAAACGTCGGCAAATCTACCCTCTTCAACGCGTTAACTGACAACAATATCTTGGCAGCCAACTATCCGTTTGCGACCATCGAACCGAACACCGGAATTATTCCTGTGCCCGATGAACGCCTGGCAGTACTTGAAAAAATGTATGCAGCTAAAAAAGTCATTCCCGCAACGGTGACCTTCGTCGACATTGCCGGATTAGTTGCCGGCGCTTCTAAGGGCGAAGGACTCGGAAACAAGTTCCTCGCGAACATCCGCGAATGTGACGCCATCGTACATGTCGTGCGTGCATTTGAAAACCCGGACGTCATTCACGTTGATGACAGCGTCAACCCAAAGAGCGATATAGAAACCATCAACACCGAACTTATCTTGGCCGACCTGCAAAGCATCGACAAGCAACTCCCCCGTCTGGAAAAAGAAGCCAAGGCGCGCCCGGCTGCAAAAAGTGAGATCGAGCAACTGTCGAAATTAAAAGAAGGACTCCTAGAAGGAAAGCTTGCCGGGGATATCAAAGGTTTGAACACAGAAATTATTCAAGGCCTGCAACTCCTTTCGACCAAGCCGGTCATCTACGTATTCAACGTCGATGAACACGTCTTGAACGATGACACGAAAAAAGCCGAGCTCTCTACGATGGTGGCGCCAAATGCCAGCACCTTCATCTGCGCGAAGATCGAAGAAGAACTGCGCGGCCTCGACGATGCTGAAACCGAAGAGTTGCTCGAGATGTACGGCATTAAAGAATCCGGGCTGGCACAATTGGCTCGTACCGCTTACAGCACGCTCGGTTTACAGAGCTACCTGACTGCCGGGCCGAAAGAAGTCCGCGCCTGGACCATCCACCAAGGCTTTACCGCTCCTCAAGCAGCAGGCGTTATTCACACCGATTTTGAAAAAGGCTTCATTGCCGCGTCGATCGTCGACTTTGACGACCTTGTCACCGCGAGTAGCGAAACGGCAGCCAAGGCTGCCGGAAAAGTACGAACTGAAGGACGCGACTACGTAATGCGCCCAGGCGACGTCGTCGAGTTCCGCTTCAACGTCAGCAAATAGAACCGCTCCTGGTTCCCCTTCGCGCCGGCAACGTCACTGTCACGCTTGGCATGAACAAAAAAGTATTGCTGCGCCCACAACTCGAACCCTTTCAAAATCTGACGGCGCACGCCGTCATTTTTAATGATGCCCTTGTTCGTTTGGTCACGTCCGGCTTCGAACTGAGGTTTGACCATGGCAACAATCTGCGTCTTTTCGTCCGCCAACTCTTTGGCGATGTGCGGAAGAATCTCACGCAGGCTAATAAATGACACGTCGATCACGACGATACCCGGCTTTTCGTCCGTATAGAAATTGCGGATATCCGTTTTCTCGTGCAGTTCGATCTTCGGGTTATCTTGCAGGCTCGGGTGCAGCTGGTCCGTTCCGACATCGACTGCATATACTTTTTTTGCTCCGCGCCGCAACGAATAATCGGTAAACCCACCGGTACTGCTGCCGACATCGAGGACGACTTTGTCACGGAAATCGAGTTTCAAAATTTGCGCCACGCTCGCTAGCTTTAAACCGGCACGGCTGACGTATTGCTCGTCAACATCCATGACGATGTTTGCCGTGGGCGCCACGAAGAAGCCTGGTTTCGTAATCGCTTTGCCGTTCACCTTCACTTTGCCAAGCTTGATGAAGCTTTCGGCTTGCGAGCGCGTGGTCACCAGGCCTCGACGAGTCATTTCGGCATCAAGACGTTTTTTATCCACGCTGTTCCCCCAGTTGATATGCAGCTTCAACCGTCTTCAACCGTTCATCGCGCTGGGCAGAAAACAATGCGACCGTTGCCATGCTGACACGCTCCTTGGCACGCACGGCGTATTCGGGCGCATCGGTAATGTGCGGACGAAACGTTTCCGTAAAAGAGTCGTCATCTTCGTACTTCCCATAGCCTTTTGCCAGCCTGCTTAACGCGAAGTGAGGGCCAATCTCAGCACCGAGCATTTCACGTACGGGAACGTCTTGGCGTTCGCCGAACATGGAGTGCTTGCCGCCGATTAAATCTTGGAACGGTTCTCCTATCGTCATGATCCTGCCCAGCGCTTCGTCAAGAAAATGACGGCGATGTTCCGCCAACGAAAACCACCTCACAATAGTCATGTGAGGTGGCAACGTTTCGAATGCCTGCCCCTCTTCGACAGAATCGATAGTTGCGGCGATCAGTAATCGCTCGCCTTCTGCTCGAGGGATAGTCATTCGTTTATTTCTTTCGTTCGCGGTAATCACCGGTCGCCGTATCGACGGAGATGATGTCACCGGTTTTGATGAAGGCGGGCACCTTGATGACAAGGCCCGTTTCAAGCGTCGCGTCTTTTAGGACGCTGCTGGTCGTGTCACCTTTGACGACGTCTTCAGCATACGTTACTTCCAAGAAGATGTTCTTCGGAAGCTCGACGTTGATGACGCGGTTGTCAAAGAATTGCAAACTGAGCTCATTGCCCTCTTTTAAGTATCCTTTTGCTTCTTCAACAACGTCAGCTGGCAGCTGGAATTGTTCGAAGGTGTTCGGATCCATAAAGAAGTAGTCGGTTCCGTCATTGTACAGATACTGTACCGTCTGGTTGGACACTTCTGCGGAATCGATCTTGTCCTGACCTTTAAAAGTTTTCGGAATGACCGAACCGTCGATGAGGTTCTTGAGCTTGACGTTCACGATGCTCCCACCGCGGCCCATAACTTTTTGGTTGTAGTCGATCACCTTGAAAGGCTTGCCGTCGATTTGCACGACGACACCCTTTTTCAGATCTGTTGGCTGGTAGTACGCCATGTCAGATTATCCCTGTGATACGAATGGCAACAGTGCGAGGTGACGTGCGCGCTTGATAGCGACGGCGAGCTGACGCTGCTGTTTTGCGCTCAGACCGGTCTTACCGATTGGTTCGATCTGTCCGTAGATGTTGATGAAACGCTGCAAGGTCTTTACGTCCTTGTAGTCGAAGTATACTGGCGTATCTTTCTTGAGTCGCTTTGGCATTATTATTCTCCTTATTAAATTCTAGGAAGTCCTAGAATGGAATTTCACTTAAATCGATTGGCTTGTCGTCGATGTCTTCAATGACGACATCGTCCGAACGGCTGTTGTTATTGCTGCGAGGTGCTGCTGAACGGGTGTCTGAACCGCCTTCAGCGTTTGCACCGTCAAGGAAAGTGACGTCAGTTGCGGTGACTTCGACGCGTGAGCGCTTTTTACCGGTTTCTTTGTCGTCCCAGCTGTCCTGGCGCAGGCGGCCTTGTACGAGTACGCGGCGTCCTTTCGCAAGATACTGGATAACCAAATCGCCCAGTTTTTCCCAAGCGGTGATTTCGAAGAAATCGGCTTGGTCGTCCTGGCCGCCGCGGTCGACTGCGATGCTGAAGCTCGCGATAGTCTTTCCGCTGGTTGTTGTTCGCTGCTCAGGGTCGCGGGTTAGGCGTCCCATGAGAATAACTTGGTTAATGCTCCTTGCCATGTTGTACTCCCCTATTCCTCTAAATTATTCTTTGTCGCTTGCGTCTGCGTTGGCAGTAGCGCGTTCCTGCTGTTCAGCAAGTGCCTTGCGGGCTTTTTCGTTCACGGTTACCAGCAGGTAACGGATCACTTCGTCGGTGATATTGAACGTGTTGCTGATCTTAAGCGGCGCTTCCGCTGGCAGTTCGACGTCCATGTAGACGTAGATGCCAAATTCTTCGCGCTGGATCGGGTACGCAAGTTTTTTCTTGCCCCAGTTGTCTTCTCGGACGATGGTACCGCCGGCGTTGGTGATGATGTCGCGTACTTTCGCAAGTGGCGCGTCCAGATCTGCTTCCAGATCAGGGTGAATCAGAACGGTCAGTTCGTATTCTTTCATGTAGATCTCCTTTTGGAATCTCGGCGGTGAGGCCGGGATGCTTACACTCCTGTTTCTTATTCACGTAAGCTTGAGTTGGTAACCCTGCTATTATACCCTACTCGCCCCTGTTAGGCAAGGGGCGGCGCCCCTGTCGGGCACGTGCTCAGTATGATCGGATAATATGAAAAGACCGTTAATCTTCGACTGATCGCGGAAAACTGTCTAGATCGCGTATAAAATCCAGCTTGAACAAATCGTTGGCACGCACAACGCCATGCGCGACGCCGGCTTCATGCGTCGAACGCGTCGGGTTCAACCTTTTTAAGTTTCCGTTCATGCTCAATGCTTCTTCGAGCGTCAACGGATTGTCGTCGGATACTTGCAGCACGCCTTTGATGGGATCGTAAAAATAAAAACGGACCTTGCGCAAGTCTTTTAATACCATTTCCATGCGACAAAGAGACACGTCGGTGACAACCGGGCTCGTCGCATCGGCATATGTCGTGACGATATAGAAAGATTCGTTTTGTATTGTCCAAGAAGAAAGCCTTTTGTCATCGACTCTTCCGGTATCTTCAATGAGTTCGTGATGGAGGCCAGAGAACAAGCCGTCCAATACCGTTTCGACGCCTCGACGAAACTGCTCGGTTTTTTCATCAGGGTTGCGTGGTATATCGGGGCTTTCCATACCGTTACCATACGCAGTTCGGAACGCCGCGTCAAATTAGTTCGGGAAGACGTAACAGGATTTCGGATAATTGATAGCCGGATCGGTTCCGAATGCAGTACCGTTGCACTTTATCGTACCGGTAACGTTCGATTTGCTCGTGAACTGGCCTATGTCGGCTCTTCCGAATACGACCGTCGCGGTACCTGAAAAATTACAGTCATTGGTGGCACCCTCAGTCGTACACGGCGCAGGAAGGTTCAAGTACGTCGTATACGCACCGTTCAAGCCGAAGGCAGCGCAAGGAGCGAACACATCGATAGAATTGTCCTGTATGGGCGCGCCGCTGGATTTCTTATAGAATTCGTCACCCGCTTTCGTTTGAACGGCAATAATAAAATCAGTCGATGTCGCGCAGTAGGTCACAACCTTGTATTTTGACGCGTCGAATTTCGTCGTCACCGTTCCGTTCATCACGTCGGCGGTTGCGTACTGGCCGCTTGTTGCATTCCCCGCCATAACGACTTTGGCATTTTGTGAAAGTTCCGACTGTGCAGCTGCAGAAGCGGCTTTTTTGCTCACGCCGTTGAACGAGACGATTGTAATAGCAGCAAGGATGCCGATCACCACGATGACGATCAGCAGCTCGACGATCGTAAAGCCTTTGTTTCTCATCTTATTGGGCTCCCTTGTTGTAGAGCATCATCACTTCTGAAGCGGTCAGGGCCCTGTTGTAGATGCGCGCGTCATCAATGGAACCGGTGAAATTCCCCGAGTTGGACGGCAGTGCGCCGATTGTCCATGGCAGCGTGTTGGTAGCGATCGCACCGGCAGCCGGAACGCTCGTCACGTACGTGCCGTTTACGTAAATTGCTGCGGTACTGCGGTCATAGACTCCGGTCACGAGCGACCAGGCTCCCGCGGGCAGCTGCCCGCCGGCTGTCGTGTAGGCCGAATAATAACTGCCGCCGGCAGTGATTTCAAATTGCGCGTAGCCGCCGGTATCAGCGATGGTCCCCTGCACGTTGGAAGCGCCGCTGTGTTTGCCGAGTATTTTTGACCCCTGCGTCGTGTTCGATGGTTTTACCCACGCGCTCACGGTGATGGAACCGGTAGTATCGAAACTTTTGGTAATGATTGCCGTATTGCTGCCATTGAAAGCATAGGCTCCGTTGGCTGCGCCGTTCTGGCCGGCCGTTGCCGTCGCATTGGTAATCGTCCCCGTATTCGAGCCGGCATCATCGTTTGCGTTGCCGTTCAGTTTCCACCAGGCAACGATACCCGCAGCACCGCAATCACCCTCGGTTGCTGCAAGCCCGCTCGAGGCGTATGTGATCCCACTGTTCTGCACCTGCACGCAATAGGTATTGCTGTTCGCGTTGTACAGATACGACAGCGTGTTATCAGAGCTCGATTTCAGCGAAGCGGCCGCTGCGGTGGCGGGATATTGTTCGCTGTTGGTTATCTTGTATGATTCCAGCAATTTGACGTTGTTCGCGACGTCGCTCTTCACAGAGGCTGCTTTGGCATTTTTTGTCACGCCGTTGAACGCCACGATCGTGATGGCGGCAAGAATGCCGATTACCACGATGACGATGAGGAGTTCGACGATGGTAAAACCTTTTTTATTGTTCATAATTTCTTTCATCCTACTTAGTTACAATCATCACGTCATCAATGAGCCCGACGAAGGTAGAGTTTTTTCCAAAGGCACCGATCGACTGCACGTTGCTCGGCTGATTATTGGCGCCGCTCATCGTATCGGCATCAGTCTTGGTACCCACTATGCTACCGTCAATACTCAAGGTCAACGTTCCATCAGTTCCGGAAGGGTTTGCTTTGAATTCAAGATATGCGTAGTGCCATTTGTTATCGTTTAATTTCGTGGTTCCCTTCACCATGTTCCACGTGCCGTTGTGCCCCGCCATGGGAACTTGTCCATTCAAATAAAACGCGCTTTGGTTCCCGCCCGTGTCGTCAGAAATGAGATTCATCGCGGCATTGCCGGAGTTGGTTTTGAACCAGAGCGATTTGGAATAGTACGTATTCGAAAGCCCTATGTTAGTCGTGATATAGGAGGTACCATTCAACGAAAGTGAACAGCCGGAACCGTTAGGAGTATCGTTCGAAAACGCCGTTGTTCCCGTGACGGTATTGCCAGCGCTATTGGCACCGCCGCCGGTATTCGCAAGGTTCGTCCCTGTGCATTCGTCAAAATTCCAATACCCCTGCGCGTCGCCTATGTCTCGGTGTTTTATTTGCGAAGCATACGATTTCGCAGCGGCAGCCCTCGCCTTGTCGGTCACGCCGTTGAACGCCACGATCGTGATGGCGGCAAGAATGCCGATCACTACGATGACGATGAGGAGTTCGACGATGGTAAAGCCCTGTTTGTCTTTGCTGAGGTTCATTGATGCCCTTAATTAACTCAGTAGTATTGGTTCAAGTGTAGCACGAGGAGCGGGCCGCAGCCTACCCCAGGTCGTCGCCGTTGGCGTCAGTGGCGCCGCTGGCACCGAAGACGTCATCCAGACTGCTCACAAGCACGTCACGAGGCCGTGCGCCGTCTGCCGGGCCGATGATACCCTGCTCTTCCATTTCTTCTACCAAGCGGGCTGCGCGGGCGTATCCGACGCGCAGGCGTCGCTGCAAAAGACTGGCGCTGGCTTTGCCGCTGTCGATGACGACGCGCACGGCGTCTTTGAACATGTCGTCTTCACTGCCGGCACCGCTGGTATCGAAGTCCATGACCACACCGCCCTTGCCGTTCAGCTGCACAGGCATGCTGACGACTTCGTCGTTGTACTGCGGCGGTGATTGCGCACGCAGATGGTCGGTGATCTTGATGACTTCTTCATCCGTCACCCAGGCACCCTGGATACGCTTCGGTTTCGCCATTGAAGGCGTCAGCATCAGCATGTCACCTTGGCCGAGGAGCTTTTCGGCACCGACTTGGTCAAGAATGGTACGGGAGTCGATCTGCGAAGCCACGGTAAAGGCAATACGGGCAGGCACGTTGGCCTTGATGAGCCCGGTAATGACGTCAACGGAAGGACGCTGGGTCGCGAGCACCAGGTGAATACCAACGGCACGCGCCTTTTGGGCAAGGCGCACGATCAGCGCTTCGACGTCGCGTGAGGCGACCATCATGAGATCGGCCAACTCGTCGATAACGACGACGATGTACGGCATGGCACCGTCGTTGTGTTCCTGCGGAACGCCCGTTTCGTCGGCAACGGTAATTTTCTTTGCGCCGGATTGAATCATTTTGTTATACGTCGCGATATCGCGGAACTTATTCTCAGCCAGCAGCTTATAACGGCGCTCCATCTCATTGACGGCCCATTTCAAAGCGCTGATGGTCTTTTCAGGTTCGTTGATAACAGGCGTCAAAAGGTGCGGAATGTCTTCGTACGGCGCCATTTCCACCTGCTTCGGGTCGACCAGGATCAGCTTCATTTCCGAAGGGCTGTTGTGGTACAGCAAGCTGGTAAGCAGCGTGTTGATCATGACCGACTTACCAGATCCGGTCTGACCGGCAATCAAAAGGTGCGGCATCTTGTTCAGTTCGCCCAACGTCGCCTGGCCGGAAATATCCTTACCAATGGCAAACTTCAACGGTTCGCTGTCGCCTTTCCACTGCGGGCTCACGAGAACGGAGTGCAGGCGCACGTCAGCAGCCTTGCGGTTCGGCACTTCGATACCGACGGCTTTTTGGCCGGGAATCGGCGCTTCGATACGCAGGCTCTGGGCCGCGAGATTCAGGGCGATGTTGGTTTCCAGCTGCGTGATACGGGTCAGTTTGACGCCTGAAGGCGGTTTCAAGGTGTACTGGGTGACCTTCGGACCAATGTTGGCACCTTCCATATCGACGTCAATATTAAATTCACTGAGGGTATCTTTGATGATCTGCGCGTTTTGCTGCACGTCGCCGGCATCAGCGGGAGACTGCTTCTTTTCGAGCAGGTCGACGGACGGAGCCTGCCAGTTCGGGTCACTGACAGAAACGAGGGCTGTTTTTTCTTCAGCCGCTTTGTCACGCGGCGTGGCGTTGCGGAAGCTCGATAATTTCGGCGCTTTCTTCTCTTCTTCTTCAACACCTACCACGGAAACGCCGGCGTTCATCTTGAAGTCGGAGGCGAGCGTTGATTTCGGTTTCGGTGCCGCGCCAGCCGCAGCAGCGGTACGCATGACTTTGACGTTGGCTTCTTGTTCGCTGTCGTCACGGCGTGTCATTTCGTAGATCTTCTTGATGATAGTGATTGGCGACACGCGCAAAATGAACAATGCGGTCATGAGGATCAGCACGATGTAGACGAAGGCTGCCACTCCCCTGTTGACGAGCATCAGCATGATGTTGTCAT
>Ga0265798_10001048_pt1 | contig 43899 bp, 25 predicted proteins | sample P3T30metagenome_FD_192430 | JGI IMG/M metagenome (GOLD analysis project Ga0265798, IMG submission 192430) | Plant litter microbial communities from East Loma Ridge, Irvine, California - P3 T30 | ecosystem: Environmental > Terrestrial > Plant litter > Unclassified | place: USA: California... | reverse complement strand
ACCTTCCTATTTACAATAATCGTATCCTGCCTGATACCAAACCAAAAAACCCATCGTTTAATTGTGTTATTAACAGATGTTAATTACTTATGTTGATAAACGTTGTTACAATATATAATTTAGTAGCGACCATATTTGAAACCAATGCAAGCCCTATGATTAAAGCACCAGCTATAATAGCATATTGTTTGTATTGCCAATGAAAAAAGATATAGAATAATGAAGAAAAAATACTTACTAATTCCGCTACTTTTAGCAGGAAGTTTTAGCACGTATGCGCAAGTTAGTGCAGTGCAAAACCTCAATAGAAACTATCAGACCGGCTTAGAATTATTAGAAAAAGAGAAGTACACCGCAGCAGCGGAGCAGTTTAAACTTGTGGAGCAGGTGCGATACAAATCTTCCACACAAACGGAAAGCAATGCTGAATTATCCCTTTTAAAAGAAAATGCTAAATTCTATGCTGCCGTTTGTGCGCTGGAGTTAACCAATAGCGATGCCGAAAGTTTATTTCAGGCCTTCATCCGCGATTATCCTTTAAATCCCAATACCAAACTGGCTTACTTTTACGTTGGCAAGACTTACTTTGGTCAGAAAAATTATAAAAAAGCATTAGAATGGTTTGAGAAAACCGACCCTTCTACCCTTTCTGCCAAACAACGTAATGAATATCAGTTTAAGCAGGGTTATTCCTACTTCGAGCTTAAAGATTATGAAAAAGCAGAACCTTTATTCGAACAGGTTAAAAAAGAAGAAGGCGATTTTCAGGAAAGTGCTACTTATTACTTTGCCTATATCAACTACCTGAATAAGGAGTATAAAACGGCACTTGCTAACTTCGAAAAGCTAAAAGGTTCTCCTACTTATGAAGCAAGTTATCCATACTACATCACTTCGATGTATTATCTTGATGAGCGCTACGATGATGTAATCAGCTATGCGCTGGAATCGATTCAAAAAACCAAGCAACAGTTCGAGCCGGAAATGTTGAGCTTAGTTGCCGCTTCCTATTTCGCAAAATCCGACTTTAAAAACGCAGAAAAATACTTCGCTGAATTCTATGCAAAGGATAAAAGTGAAACCAAAAACAACCTGTTCATTTATCAATATGGTTACTCACTGCTCCAGAATAAAAAATATAAGGAATCTATAGCCGTTCTGGAGAAACTGAATACAGACGATGTTTATCTTCAAAACGGGATGCACACTTTGGGTAAAGCATTTATCCAGTTGGGCAATAAACAAAAAGCGCAAAGTGCATTTTTTAGGGCATCCCGCTTAGATTTTGATAAAAGTATTCAGGAAGAAGCCTGGTTAAGTTACGCGAAACTGAGTTACGAACTTGATTTCCACCAGCAGGCTTTAGAAGCTACTCAAGGTTTTCTAAAGGTTTTCCCTAAATCCCGTAAAATAAATGAAGCCAAAACTTTATTGGGTGAGGTTTTATTAACCACCAAAAACTATCAGGCAGCGGTAGATATCTTAGAGCCCATTCCAGACAAAACTTTAGAAGCCAGAGAAGCCTATCAGAAAGTGACTTACTTCCGGGGTTTGGAATTTTATAACGAAAGAGCATTTCCTAATGCTTTATCGATGTTCCTTCGTTCTGATAAATATCCTGAAGATAACGAGATCTATGCGTTGAACACGTATTGGAAAGCAGAATCGATGTATGAATTGCGCAAATTCGGTGAAGCGGTATCTACTTTCGAAAAGTTCCTCAAATTGCCTGGTGCCGATAAAACTGGTGTTTACAACTTCGCGAATTATGCTTTAGCGTATGCAGCTTTTGAAGATGAAAAGTACAGTAAGGCAGCTAACTATTTCGAGAAGTTTTTAGCCGGAAGTGATAAAGATCAGAAAACAATTGATGATGCGACCATCCGTTTGGCCGATTCATACTTTGTAAATAAGAGTTACGGTCAGGCGATGACAAATTACAACAAAATCATCAGCAGGCACACTTCTTCAGAAGATTATGCCACCTTCCAGAAAGGGATGATCCAGGGATTGGAAACGCAGTATGATGCAAAAATTGCAACCATGCAGAGCTTGTTATCGCAGTTCCCAAATTCAAATTATGCTGATGATGCTGGTTTTGAAACGGCATATACGTATTTCAACAAAGGTGATTTCGATAAATCAAAATCAGATTTAGTGGCTTTGGTGGCAAAGTACCCACGAAGCAGTTATGTACCAAAAGCTTTGGTTACGATCGGTTTGGTTCAATATAACCAGGATCAGGATGATGCGGCTCTGGAATCGTTCAAAAAGGTAGTGACAGAATATCCTGCGGTGGATGAATCTAAACAGGCGATGGAATCCATCAAGAATATTTATGTAGACCGTGGCGATGCAAACGGGTTTATCACTTATGCCAATACCACTCCGCTTGGAAATTACTCAAACACGGAGCAGGATAACATCATTTTTGCAGCTGCAAATAACCTTTACCTGAAGGGTGATGCCAACGGCGCTTTCCAAGCCGTAAATGCCTACTTCGATAAGTTCCCGAAAGCCATTCATGAAAAAGAAGCAAAATTTATCAGGGCAGAATCTTTAGTAAAAATGAACCGTCCGGATGAAGCGATTGCTGATTATGAATTTATTTTAAACGACTGGACAAGCGATTATACTGAACGTTCTCTGGTGAGCATTTCGCAACTGTTCCTGAATCAGAAAAAATACAATGAAGCGATCGTTTATTTGAAACGCTTGGAAACCACCACTGATTACAAATCCCACTATGGTTTTGCCATCAACAACTTATTAAAGGCTTACACTGCACTGAACATGCCGGACGACATGATTAAATATGCGCAGTTAACCAAAGAATCGGAAAAAGCTTCGGAAGAAGAAAAAAATAGTTCTGGCTTATTTTCTGGTAAGGCTTATTTATTAAAAGGTGATACCACATCTGCCGTAAAAGAATTCAAAAATGTGGTGGCGAAAACTAAAACAATTGCTGCAGCAGAAGCCAAATACAATCTTGCTTTGGTAGAATATAATAAAGGCGATTACAAAACATCTTCAAAAACCTGTTTCGACCTGGTTAACAATATGGCATCTTATGATTATTGGGTAGCGAAAGCGTTTATTCTTTTATCTGATAACTATGTTGCATTGAAAGATAACTTACAAGCAAAAAGTACGCTGTTAAGTATCATTGATAATTATGAAGGCAAGGATGATATCATCCCTACAGCCAAAGAAAAACTAGAAAAACTAAACCAGAAGAAGTAGCATTATGAAGTCGATTAAATATATATATAGTTCACTGTTTTTTTTAGCTGCTGGTTTAATGACGGCTCAGGCGCAGGAGAAAAAGGCAGAGGAGAAAGCAGTAGTTAACGAAGAAATTGAGGTGGTCCGTCCTTACAAACCCATTCTTGCAGAAGCGGTAAAGCTGAGAAGAAGTCCGAATTTGGATGATGTTAAAATCTATAAAGCCAAACTTAACTACAGCATTACGGATAAAAAACTGGAATTGAACAGTGATATTCAGAAACTGCAGGCGCAGGCTGTGGCTGATGAAAAGGAAAGCATCTTAATTAATAATTACGTAAAAGGTGGTGTAGGGAATCTGGGCACCATTCTGGGTGAAGCTTATTTTAATAATGGAAAAGATGAAGGTTTGCAATTTGGTGGATATTTCAGGCACTTTAGTCAGGAAGGAAAACTCAACAAACAAAATAGTAGCGACCAGCAGTTAAGCGTTTTTGGTCGCAGCATTTTAGATCAAAATACAGTGAGTGGCCGTATCAATGTACAACGCCACGGCACAAATTTCTACGGAATTGATGCAGCAAGACCAACTTTTAATACTGATCCGCAGAAGCAGGCATTAACGTTTGTGGAGCTTGAAGGTGAACTGGTAAAAAACTTTACCGAAGATCCGGATGCATTAAGTTATGCGCTGAAAGCCAATGGCTATATCTGGTCTGATAAATTTGAGGCAAAGGAAAACTATTTAACCTTAAATGGTTACATAAACAAAAGGATTAGTTCTTTTAACTTGGGGTTGGCAGCATCTACTGAATTTGGAAATACTAAAGATGCTTTGACCAGTGTTGGCAATAATTTACTTCGTTTAAACCCATATATCCGTTTGCAGGTTAAAGGGGCGAAAGTAACTGCTGGTGTAAACTTCGTTCAGGAGTTTGGCGCTTTCAGCAGCACAAGGATTTTCCCTGCTGTTACTGCCGATTTCACTTTAATTCCAGATTACTTACAAATATTTGGAGAAGTTAAAGGTGATGTAAACCGTAACTCTTTGAAAGGTTTTACAGATGAGAACCCATGGTTAAACAGTAATATCTTAATTAAAAACACCGTTGAAAAACTGAGTTTTAGTGCAGGGATCAAAGGAACCGGCGGACCAGGTTTTGGATACAAAGCGAGGGTTTACGTAAAACAGTTTGATGATATGCCTTTGTTCATTAACAACTTTGATAACCTGAACAAATTTGATGTGATTTACGATTTCGGTAAGACGAAATTAACCGGTATTGAAGGAGAGCTTTCTATTCAAGTGAGTGATGCATTGAAATGGACAGGAAAATTAAATGTTGATGACTGGAAACCAGCCCAGGAAACTTACTCATGGTTTAAACCAGGGCTAAAAGTGAGCTCTAACTTCCTCTATACTTACAACAAAAAATTAAGTTTCAACGCTGCAGTAGTGATTCAGGATGATGTAAAAGCGAAAGTAAACGTACAGGCTCCGGTTAACCCACTGCAGTATTTAGTACCAAATACAGGAATCGAGCGCATTGAGACTGTTAAAGGCTTTGTTGATTTGGGTATTGGTGCAGATTACAGAATCAACAATAAATTCTCTGTTTTTGCAAAGGCTAATAACCTTTTAAATAGTAAGTATAACAGATTTTTATACTACCAGGTAAATGGTTTAAACGTTTTCGGAGGATTGACTTATTCGTTTTAAGTAAGCGACATCATTCATAAAAAAGCGGCAGTATCATGATACTGCCGCTTTTTTATTGGTAGCATTGGCTTATAAATCCGTCCACCGGTTTGGTAACTTCCCAATCAGCCTTGGTAACCAATCGCACTAACAAACCTTGCCTCGGCTGGCCGCCAAAGGGCTTTTACTTTTTTGCTTGATCAAAAAAGTAACAAAACCGAGCTTTTCTGCGAGCTCATGAATACCTATAAAAATATAAACAAGTTATGAATAACTCAAGGCTTGGAACTGATGTCAGATTAGCTCGTGGAAATTTAAATGGCGGTAGCACAAGAGCTCGATTTAGTTGTAATAAAAATTTTTTTTAAAGAGCCGTTCGCGCTACCTTGGGATTGTGGTAATTGAACGTGAGTGCAAAAATTTCAACGGCTTCTCCTTCCATCATTTCCTAGGCCGGATAGCAGGGTGGCCATAGCGAGGTTTGAATAAAATTTGGTATTAGAGGTAGTTTATAACGGTCGTCATTGCGAGGCACGAAGCAATCTTACTACGGTGGGTGGGTAATAAAAGCAAAAACCAACTTGCTGTTTCCCACCTCAATTTCATTCCTCACCGAATCAATTTTTAACGATCCCACCAAACCCGTGAAGTCAGTACATCGCCACCTGGTATCCTGCTCACGGCATCTCTATAATTTTGTGGATTATTTAAAATTTCAGTGGAAAGGTAAATCATCCGCCTCGGAATAGTCCCATTCGTTACGTTTCCTCTATAGTTCACGGGGACCAATTCTGGGTAATCACTTCTCTTCCAGTTTAACCAGGCTTCTATAAAATTGAAAGTTGTGCCTGCATTGATCCAATATTGTGTATTGATTGCAGCTATTGCACTTTTTGAATTGCTATCATCGAGCGGATTTTGACGAACAAAACCACTAATTTTATTCGCATCAACCGCAGCTGAAGGATCTAATTGTGTTAGTGATTGGATGGCACCCGTCACACCGTTGGCATAGTGAGTTTTAGCGCTACCTTCAACATTCCATCCCCGTACTTTCGCTTCTGCCAATAGAAACTCAGTTTCCGCGTAACTCAGAATAAAAATTGGTCCGCCCAGTTTGAGGTATACACTGGTGCGTGGTCTGGAATACTTTCCAAGCGGGGCAAAATTACTTCCGCTACCAGTGCCACCAGGATATTCCGGTGCCCGGCTAATGTCGGTAGCTCCGCCCTGCAAATCATATCCGTTCGGAAGCCCAAGTTGTACACCAGCATCTGTATTACCGGAAAGATTCTGATCTGCATTTTTTGCCAGTCCATCATCCGGAACCTCCCCTATCACTTCTAGCCTGGGGTCTTTTGTATTTCGAAGTTGATCAATTAACGTTTTGCTCCATCGCACTTCCAGGTAATCTGAATAGGTTCTGAGCGCAAGTGAGCTTCCGTTCTGGCTATCGAAGGAGGAAGCATCTGTAACCAAAATCGCATTATCGTTGGTACCGGAAAAAGTTTTGCCTGCTGCCTTTTCCGTCCAGACCTTCGCCTTTTCCGGATCTACCTTAGTTAATCTCATGGCGATTTTAAGCATTAATGAATAGCCAAACTTCCTCCATTTATTGATATCGCCTTGGTAAAAAAGATCGGCAGTTGGTCCGGGCTTATTCGAATCAAGTTGGTTTGTTGCGGTTTCAAGATCATTCAGCATCTGGTTATAGATTGCCTCTTGCCGATCATAAACCGGAAACTTAATGCCCTCCATTGCTTTCGTTGCTTGTGTGTAAGGCACATCGCCGTAGGTATCGGTAATTCTGTTCAAAATCAGCACAAACATGATATCGCCAATCGCTATTAAATTTTGATTTGCGGCCGGGTCTTTCAGTTTTGCCAGTCGCTGCATCTCGCGGATATACGAGGCATCCTTATAACCTTCATCAAAAATCCGCCCCTGGTAATCGGTAAAACTGCCCACATTAATATACTTATCGCCATTGTTATAATAGTTGTAGGTGGAGGCGAGCAATTGCATCATGGTACTTTGATACAAAAGCTGGTAATAACCCAGGTTTGCGTATTTCAGCTGCGCCTGCGAGAGTAAACTATTAGGATCATAATTTTCTTCAGTGAGTTTGGTTGGATCAGTATTAATCTCATCCAGTTTCGACTTTGAACAGCCATTTATTAAAATGAGAAATAAAATCCCGATTACACTTATCCTTTTCCTATTCATTGTTTATCTGAATTTAAAGTTAAGGTTGATTCCAAAAGTCCGGGTTGCAGGTAGTGAAGCACCTTCTATTCCGGCGTAGCCCAGCGTTGGTGAAAACTGTGATTCAGGATCTACATTATCACTGTATTTAAGTAAGGTGAACAGATTTCTTGCAACCAAATCGATATTAATACTACTAAAGGGCGTCTTTTTTAGAAATTGGTCGTTAAATGCATAACCCAACGTAGCCTGCCGAAGCTTAATAAAACTGCCGTTGAGTACCGATATGGCAGAAACATTAGCGGCCAGTTCAGGATAGTAAGTGTAGGCTGGAACATTTACTGTATTTCTTTGACCGCCTTCCGTTACCCCATCTGCAACGATACCGGTTTCCCGTCCGATAAGCGTTGCCTTATTAAGGCCTTGTACATAACTGTAGTATGCTGTTGCCGATAAGATTTTATTGCCAAAACGGTAGTCTATCAGAAAAGAAAAATTAAATTGTTTGTAACTGATGCTGTTGCTGATTCCTCCGTATAATGTTGGCATCGTACCGCCCATCGGGATAAAATCTCCCCGTTTTGGAATGCCATCAGATCCAATAATTACATTTCCGCCGGCATCCCGTAAATAATCGTAAGCCATAATCTGCGTAATAGGTTTGCCAACCACCAGGGCTGTATTGGCATTTAGCGGCCTGTAGGTTCCGGTGAGCGTATAATTACTATTTCCATCTATCGAGAGCAAAGTATTTTTCACCTTCGTCATGTTCAGGTTAACCTGCCATTTGCTATTGGCAGTAAGCAGTGGCGTATAACCGAGTGCAAGTTCAATCCCGCTGTTTCGGGTTTCTCCAAGGTTAACATAAGCGGAGGTAAAACCAGTGGTTACTGATTGCTTGGCATTGATGATTTCGTTATGGGTAATGCGGTTGAAATAGGTAAAATCTATGTTGAAGCGGCTATTAAAAAATTTAAGATCCAGACCCGCTTCTATTTCATTTAACGTAAAAGGCTTGAGGTTGTAATTGGGCAGATCTCCAGAAAAACTGCCTATCGGTGTACCGTTAACATTGTTATCAATATTGTAATAAATCTGCGTGGTATAAGGAACAATGGGTTCGCCGCTGGTTTTTGCAAAATCCAATCTTAGTTTACCGAAGTCAAGTCCTTTCCACCCCAACAAGTCAGAAAAAATGAAACTTCCTGAGACACCAGGAACGAAAATTCCACGGTTATTAACCGGCAAAGTGGAGTAAATATCGTAGCGGCCCGTTAAGGAGAAATTGAGGAAGCGCAGGTAACTCAAATCTGCGGTGTAATATGCCGACTCTGTTACAATCCTGGAAACAGCGAAGTTTCTGGTACTGGTCATTAGATTTTCCGGAACGTACACAAAAGGGACAATGAACTGGGAACCTTTCAAGCGTTCAGTATCGCCTTTTCTTTCCCGGTAGTTTGCGCCGAGCGAAAGCCCCAGACTCAATTGATTGCTCAGATCTTTAGTTGCGCTGAGCAAAACATCACTGTTAAATTCGGAAGTTTTACTTTGATCGTAAGCATTGATACCGCCTTGCCTGTTGATGGAAAACGCCGTTCCGGTAGGCAAGATACTGACCACTTTATCTTTACTGAAATCGTAGCCAACTCTCCCCTGAAGCGACATCCAACTGGTAAGCTGATACTTGGCCACTGCAGAGGTGATGTAGCGGTTCCGGTTGGCATAATCGGCTTGTTTGTTCATTAAAAAATAAGGATTGGTCTTATATTCATCCGCATTCCACCGTTGTTCGAAACCTGTTGCTGAATCAAAACCGGGGGCAAGAATAGATTGATCAAGACTCGTTGCTAAAGCCGAGATTCCATAATTAGCGTTTAAAGGCCCGTCACTTAAATAGCTTTTATTTTTATTTTGCTCATCAATGTAGTTTCCAGTTAAACTGAGTGATAACTTTTTGGTTAGCGCCAGATTGCCATAAAAATTGACGGTTTTGCGGTTGAGTGCGCCATTGGTTAAAATGGAATTGTAATCTAAATTGGAAACCGAAACACGGTAATTATTGCTCGTGTTTCCACCGGTAAGTGAAATGGTGTTGGTTATTGCAGGAGCCGTTCGGTAAAAAGTTTCCAAGTTATTTTTCACCGCATGATAAGGCCGCATCGAGCCATCCACCTGCATGGTTAACTGACCGTCCATGATTTCTCCCCAACTTAACAAACCTGTGTTGATAGCATTATATAAATCAGCAGGGCGTTTATTCTGTGCGCCCTGCCCATACAAATATTGATAATCGGTGGAGTTCACCGGAATGTCGAAGGCCAGATTTGCATTGTATTCCAATTTCGGATCGGCACTTTCGCCACCGCTTTTAAGGTTAATCAGGATAACCCCATTTGCTGCCCTGGCGCCATACAAAGCCGAAGCCGCCGAACCCTTCAAAATGGTACTGGTTTCGATATCATCGGGATTGATGTTGCTGATGCCATCGCCATAATCGGCGCCACCGTATTCGTTTGCACTTCCCCGGATACTATTATCGATGGGCACCCCATTGATTACAAATAATGGCGAGGCAGCAGTCATGCTTGAAACACCACGAATCAATACCCGCGCCGCTGATCCGGGGCCGCCGCTTACGCCTGTAATATTTAAGCCTGCAACCCTGCCCTGCAGAGCCATAATTAAATTACTTTCCCTTGCTTTTGAAATCGACGATCCTTTGATAGTGGTTAATGCATAACCTACCTTTTCATTATCTTTTTCAATTCCCAAAGCAGTGATCACCACTTCTTTTAATACACGTCCGCTATCAACTGGTAATTTCCCGGCTGCATTTTTTTTGATCACAATAAGATTGTTTGGCAATAGCGAATAAGAATAGCCGCTGTTAAGCAGCAGTTGATCTACTACCTTAACAGCTTCTTCATTCTCAACTTTAACCGAGACCCGGTGTTTTGGGATCTGCGCTTCACTATAAGCGAAGTGATAAATGGTTTGTTGAGAGATGGAGGCGATGACCTCTTCAAAATCTATATTGTTAACGTTGAGCGAAACCTTTGTTTGCGCAGCTGTATAAAACGGAAAAAAAATCCCGATAAATAAAACGACTTTCTGCAGCAAACTCATGGCCACAAATATACGTGGCTAATGGGTTGTACTAGCGGAAGATATAGACATTTTTACCCTTTATTGAATAATTGAAGTTTTCGATAAATTTAAGTGCGTTCAATGCTTCGCTGATATCCTCTTTTGTAAAGTGAGCGGTAAATTCAACCGCTCTCAAATTGCGATCTTTAAAAAATATTCTGACATCGTAATGCCTTTCAAAAAGCCGGGCTACTTCATCAAAACGGCTGTTTTTAAAGATGAGCTCACGATTTATCCAGGCAGTTTCAGTTAAGCCCTTACTATCTGTCTGGCTTACTGCGCCTTTACCGTTTGAGAGGATGAACTTATCATTTGGTTTTAAAGTAAAATGTGCTTTATCGCCATCTTTAAGCGAAACCACCACTTTTCCGCGGATTAAAGTAGTTTCGGCAAGATCATCATTTGGATAATTTTTAACATTGAAAGCCGTACCCAATACCTGCACATCCATTTTTTCAGTATGCACAATGAAGGGGTGTTGCGGGTCTTTTTTTACCTCGAAAAATGCTTCGCCAGAAAGGTAAACGTTTCTGTTATCGCCGCTAAATTTTTCCGGATACCTGAACCGGCTGGAGGAGTTAAGCTGAACTACAGATCCATCACCCAGCGTAATCGTTTTAACACTTGCAGCTTTGGTTTGCACCTTTACCAATGCCAAATGGCTGGCATCGCCAGAAAAAAGAGCTTCTCTATTATATAATAAACTCGCACCTGATACCACAACAACCAAGGCTGCTACTTTTAGCCAAAGGAAATTTTTGCTTTTTACAACTTTTAAACGATTTTGTGCAGGCACCTGAATCTGGCTTTTAATGCGGTTGAAAACCACATCAATATTTTCTTCTACTTCCGTTTCCGATTCGAGATAGTGCTGCAAGAGTTGGTGTTCTTTATTTAACGCCGCATGATTCGCTAAAAGTGACTTCAGCTCCATAGATTCATCCGCAGAAATTTCTCCGGCCAATTGTTTTCCAAGCAATTCTGTAAATCTTTGATCTGTCATTTTAGTTGTGGTCTTCTATTTAGAGGTTCCTATTTTTTTGAAAATTGCCTACAAGAAATATAAAAAAGATAAAGTGCCTAAGAGTATCAGCAACGAAATTATTGTTCCGCCTCGGTTTTCGCCAGACTCCATTTCCGCTAATGGTTTTAAAATCAATCTAAGTTTGGCTATTGCTCTGAACAACTGAGTCTGCACCGTTCGAGGTGAAATGTTAAGCAATTCGGCTACCTCCTTGTATTTCATTCCGCCTTCTTTAATCAGCCTGAACACCTCCCTGGCCTGGGGTGCTAAACTCTCAATGGCGAGATTAAGTTGCTTGTGAAGTTCCTTGGTTTCGAGAAGATACTGTGGCGTTTGTGCTGTTGCCGAAACATCTTCATCGACATCTGCTAAATCGATAAACGTAACTGATGATTTTTTTTTAAGGTGTTTGAGCGATTGATTTTTAACCGCAATAAAAAAGTAGCTCTCCGGGTTTAAAACAGTTGTGCCCGAGGTTCTATTCTCCCAACATTTAACAAAAACCTCCGTAACCAGATCTTCTGCCGCCTGTTTGTCGCCCACATAATAAACCGAAAACCTAATTAAACGGCTATATAGAAACCGGTACAGCTGCTCAAAAGCGTTGATATCACTTTCCAGGCAAATCTTATTCCATAAAACGACCAGATCCGGCTTCGCTGCTTTCAAATTAATTAGTTTAATTAATCAAACGTAAAGTAATCAAAAAAAATCTAGTCGGGAGGCAGTTTAATAGAAAAATGTGATTTCTCAAAAGGTTACTAAAACGTTATCTGATGCCATTAGTCGCATTTTAATTAAATGATTATCAGGCACAAAAAAATAAATATCAAAATCATCAGTTTTTCTGTAGGCAATTTATCCTTAATAAATGCTCTTAACTAATAGACCATACAGATGGATTCTGCATGGCGACTAACAATTAACCAAATAATTATTATTCAAAATTATTCTTAATGAATATGAAAAAATCTTTACAGCTCACTTGTTTATTGCTTTATGCATCAACAGGTTTGTACGCAGCTGCACCAATCAATCATTTTAATCACGCGGTTTCCTTTCACTCGGTTTACCAGGATGTGATCAAAGGAACGGTAAAAGATGAAACGGGCACTACGCTACCCGGCGTAACTGTTGTCATAAAAGGTACAAAAACCGGAACACAAACCAATCCTTCAGGTCAGTATAGCATTTCTGCGAAAGCCGGTGATGTTCTGGTGTTTTCGTTTATCGGTTATCAAAACAAAGAGGTAACAGTGGGTACAGAAAGTACCATTGATGTTTCGATGGGTGCTGATTCTAAAAATCTGGAAACGGTTGTGGTAACTGCATTGGGGGTGAAACGATCGGAAAAATCGTTGACCTATAATACGCAGCAGGTATCTGGCGAGGAGTTATCGAAGGTTAAGAGCCCTAACTTAATGAACTCGCTAAATGGAAAGGTTGCTGGTTTAACCATCAGTCCGAGTGCATCTGGTGTGGGTGGTTCTGCAAAAGTAATTTTACGCGGTAGCCGCTCGGTAAGCGGGAATAACCAGCCTTTATATGTAATTGATGGGGTGCCGATTAGTAATAACGGTAATGCAAACGGCCAGCAGAACAGTGTATTTGGCGGTGGTCAGGATGGTGGCGACGGGATTTCTAACTTAAACCCTGACGATATTGCAAGCATCACGGTTTTAGAAGGTGCATCTGCAGCAGCATTATACGGTAGTCAGGCACAGAATGGTGTAATTCTAATCACCACTAAACAAGGTAAGTCGGGCAAAACTGAAATCGGTTTCTCTTCTGGCGTAAACATCGATAACATCGCTTACAAACCGAAGTTTCAAAACAGCTACGGACCTGCTTCTGCTACCTCAAGAGATAGCTGGGGCAGTGCAATTAACAACACCACAGATAATTTGAGTAATTTTTTCCAGACCGGAATCAATACTTCAAATGCGATCAATCTTTCTGGCGGATCTGAAATTGCACAAACCTATTTTTCTTATTCGAACACTTATGCAAGTGGCATTCAACCAGGAAATAAGTTAAACAGAAACAACATCAACCTGCGCGAAACGGCTAAGTTTCTGAATAACAAATTAACAGTTGATGCAAGTGTGAATTATATCAATCAAAAAATTAACAATAGTCCCTCTTTAGGTTTGTATCTAAATCCATTGGTAGGTTTATACCTTTTCCCGAGAGGAGTAGATATTAATCCATACAAAGAGCAATATTTGCTTGCCGGCAATACGGGTACAGCCCGCCAGAACTGGTTAGGTGGTTCTGCAGATATTAATCAAAACCCGTGGTGGTTAACCAATTTAAATCCAAATACGTCTGTACGGAACCGTTTCTTATTAAGCGGAAGCGTAAAATATGATGTATCGAGCTGGTTAAATGTTCAGGTGAGGGGAAATATGGACAGAACCACAGATGATTATGAAAACCACAGGTTCTCCGGGATCAACGGAAACTTCAACTCTACGGGAACTGGTTATTTTGCGCAAAGCAATCAGACTTTCGTACAGAAATATGTAGATGCGATTGCAAACATTACCGTTCCATTAACCGGATCAGATTTTAAACTGAATGGATTAATCGGAGGAAGCATCAATGATCAGAAAACCTCTGGCTTGTCTCTTGCTGGTAACCTTTCTGCAGTTGATTTCTTTACCCCGTCAAACACTATCGTGGCGCAACCGGGTACTTTTACCGGGAATACATTAACCAATACTACGGCAATCATCCCTAATCACAATCAGTTACAGGCTGTTTTTGGTAACGCCAACTTATCTTATAAAGACTGGGCTTTCTTCACCGTTACCGGTAGAAATGATTGGTCTTCGAACTTATCTTACACGCCAAACAATTCTTATTTCTATCCTTCTTTTGGTTTGTCTTTTATTGTTTCGCAGATGTTTAAATTGCCTGAAGCAATCAGCTATGCTAAAGTAAGAGGTACTTATGCAGAAGTTGGGAATACTGTGCCGCCTTATTTAACTTTTATTCAGAATACGTTAAAAGCAGATGGTGCATTGTTGTTCAATACAAACAGGGCCTTTAGAGAATTAAAGCCGGAACGCACCAAATCTTTCGAAATTGGAACAGATTTACGTTTCCTTGCGAACCGCATTAACTTTAGCTTTACTTACTATAAAACCAACACCAGAAACCAATACATTCCGGTAATTGCGCCACCATCTTCACTGGTATCTACCGGTTACTTAAATGCTGGAAATGTGGAAAACAAGGGTATCCAGTTCATTTTAGGCGCAGACGTGGTTAAGGGCGATGGATTCAACTGGAACACATCGATCAATGGATCAGCGAACCGCAATAAAATTATCGATATCGCTTCTGAAGACAGGATTTTTAGTGTCGACTTAACCGGCGGTGGTAATAATTCTTACATCTCCAGACTAAAAGTTGGGGGTTCTTATGGTGACATTTATGGTTATACCTTACAGCGAGATGCTCAAAACCGCATTATTTTAGCAGGAGACGGAACAAGCGCTTCGCCTTACACGCCACAAAAAAGTGCAGACTTCAATTACATTGGCAATGCGAATCCTAAATTCCAATTGGGATGGAACAACAGTTTTAGCTATAAAGATTTCAGTTTGAGCTTCCTGGTTGATGGTAAATTCGGTGGACAGGTTTTATCGTTAACCGAAGCCTTAATGGACGAAGCTGGCGCATCTGAAGCAACTGGTAATGCCAGAAACCAGGGTGGTGTTAAAATCGATGGTGTTGATACCAGAGGTAACGCCGTTTCTGCAAGTATCAATCCGCAGAGTTATTATTCCATCGTAGGTGGAAGATCAGGCGTATCTGGCGAATACATTTACAGCGCTACTGTGGTACGTTTAAGAGAAGCAGCTTTGGGGTATACGCTTCCGTTAACCGGCAAAACTTTCAAAAGCATGAAATTTTCAGTTACCGGTAGAAACCTAGTTTACTTCTACAAAAAAGCACCGTTTGATCCGGAAATTACCATGTCTACCGGAAACGGTTTATCAGGCATTGATGTATTCAATCAGCCGGCAACCCGCACCTTAGGCTTCAATCTTAATTTAACATTTTAATTCTTTTGAAAAACAACATGAAAACTATATATCATAAATCCGCTAATAAAGGGATTAAAGGATTGTCTGCTGTTTTGCTGGCATCTTTAATGGCCCTGAATTTTGGATGTACCAAAAACTTTGAGGAGTTTAATACCAATCCTACTGCACTTTCACCAGAGCAAACCACATCCCTTTTAAAATCTGCAATTGGTCCGATAGAGCAGGAAATTTTTCACAACTACCAAATTGCACAGAATTTAAGTGCGGATGCTTTTAGCGGTTACATGATGGCGCCAACGCCATTTAACGGTGGAATCAACAACATGAACTATTCGCTTAATAACGGATGGAACAGTACTGGCTTTAATGATCAGTATAATTTCGTGATGGCGCCGATTTCAAAAATTGGTCAGAGCGAGGTGAAAACAAAATCTCCAGAGGCATGGGGTATCGCCCTTCTGGTTCAGGTGATGGCGATGAGTAGGGTGACTGATAAATTCGGCCCGATTCCATACACCACAGCAGGTTCTTCGCTGGTATCTACCCCGTATGAAGATCAAAAAACGGTGTACAATGCATTCTTTAGACAGATTGATACGGCCGCTACTAATTTGCAAGCTTACATCGCTTCAAAACCGGGAACTCCTGCTTTCTATGATAAAGGCGATTTAATTTATCAGGGTGATCCGGTTAAATGGCTAAAATTAGCGAATTCACTGCGTTTACGTTTGGCCACGCGAATTGTGAAAGCTGATGCGGCTACAGCAAAACTTCAGGCTGAAAGAGCATTAAGTGCACCTGGCGGTTTGTTAACTACAGTTGCTGACAATGCTGCGGTTGCCCAATCGGGAACCAGGGATAACGATTTATGGGTAGTTACGGTATCTTATGATGGCGATAACGCTTTAGGCGCTGCTTTACAATCATACCTGGTTGGTTATAACGATCCCCGCTTACCAGTTTACGCTACACCTGCAACAGATCCCCTATTTGCTAATCAGTATATTGGAATCAGATCGGGAGCGAATACATCATTTAATGGTTTAGGCAAACCTGGATATAGAAACTATTCCAGCATCAATTCTAGCGATAATTTGCGGTCACCTGCCGGACAAAAAGCACCTCAGATTTTAATGACGGCTGCTGAAGTTTGGTTTCTAAAAGCGGAAGCTGCACTTCGTGGATGGGCAGGTGCTGGAGATGCACAAACCAATTATGAAACTGGAATTTCTACTTCACTGCAACAGTGGAACGTGAGCGCAGGAAATTATTTAGCGAACTCAACCGACAGACCAACAGCTTACGTAGATCCTAAAAATCCGGCTAATAATTCTGCAGCGGTAAGCACAATTACCGTTAGATGGGACGCAGCAGCTTCGAATGAACAGAAACTGGAAAGAATTATTACGCAAAAATGGCTGGCTATCTTCCCTGACGGACAGGAAGCCTGGTCTGAATACAGACGTACAGGTTACCCAAGGTTGTTTACTGTGGCCAATAATTTCAGTAACGGAACAATCAATACCCAAGCGCAAATCAGAAGATTGCCTTACCCATCTACCGAATTCGGAAATGGTAACAGTCAAGAAGTGGTTAAAGCAGTTGGCTTATTGGGCGGACCTGATAATGGCGGCACAAGATTATGGTGGGATGTAGATAGAGGAAATTTTTAATCCCAGTTTTTAACTCAATAATAATTTAAAGGTAGGATAACTGAGGTTGTCCTACCTTTTTTTGTGGAGTGAGCAGTGAGGGGGAAAGAGTAAGGAACAAGGAGTAAAGAGCAAAGAGTAAAGAACAAGGAGTAAAGAGTAAAGACTAACAACGGGAAACGATCAACGAAAAACCATCAAAGATCAGCGACTAACGAACAACGCCAAACGAAAAACGAACGACGAACGACGCCAAACGAAAAACGATCACCCCTAACCTACTTAAAATCCGGAATCGGAAACAAATACCCTCCAAACAAAATATACGACCATAATAAAGTCCAGAAAATATTGAAGATCTGTGCTACCACGAATGTAAACGCCGGCCTTCCTCCCTGTAGCTTAACCAACGAAGAAAACTTTGCCTCCATTCCGATCGAAATAAATGCGATTGCAAACCAGATGGTACGCAAACCGTTCAATGTCGGTCCTACACCTTTGGCCGTTGCCGGTGATAACAGAAAAGAAAAGACTAAAGATGCGCCAACAAATCCCAATACAAATTTTGGAAAGCGTTCCCAAACAATTTTAAGTCCCGGGTTTTTAGCTTTGGCAGCCGGAATTTCGCCATTTAAATTTGCCGGTTTTCTGTAAGCCCACCAGATGGCAATAAAAAAGGCAGCTACACCAATGAATACGTTTTGAGAAAACTTCGCAATCACCCCTGCTTTTACGGCAATTGGTCCGACTAAATCGCCCGCGGCGGTTACAGTTGCGGTAGTATCTAAGGTTCCACCCAGCCAGGCACCCCCAATCACTTCCGGAATCTGAAAGTACCGAACGGCCCATGGTAAAATCACCATCATGGGGATTGCCATAATTAAGACCAGCGTGGTGACATAGGATAGTTTTTTCTTATCGCCGTTGATTGCGCCTGCCGCTACAATTGCTGCAGACACCCCGCAAATCGACACTGCAGATGCAAGGATAATCCCAAATTCATCATCTACTTTTAACTTTCGGCTCAGCCACAGAGAGAAAAACCAGACGGCACTCACTACAATCACCGCCTGGATAATCCCCGGTAAACCTGCTTTAATTAAATCAGCAGATAAAATGGTTGTACCTAAAATAACCAGACCAGTTTTGATATAAAATTCGGAGCGAACGGCTTCCTTCAGCCATGCTGGTAGCTTTATCAAATTCCCTAACAAAATCCCGATCAGCAATGCAAAAACCACATATTCCAGTCCATAATAGGAAACAGTTTTGTTTCCGCCGATTATAAAAGCAATATTGGCGAGTAGATAAATGAAGCTGAAGCCGATGGCAAACCGGGCAACGTTTCCGCCGGATAAGGCAATGGCGATACTGGCCAGCGCCAGAAAGATCACACCAGTTTCCAGAATGAGAAGCAAATTCCCCGGAGATAAAATTTTATCCATCAACGCTTCACTTCCACTCCATTTATAAGCTGGTAATGCGATAGTAGTTCCGTTATTAGTTAAAAACAAAACGGTCGCAATGATGATTGAACCCAAAATTACGGCCCACCAGTCTTCCGTTAACGATTGCAGAAATGTCTTCTTATCTGGCGTAATTCCCGCATCGGTTAATGCAGCGCTATTTTCTGTTGCTGTATTCTCTACTGACATAATTTTTATTGTTGTGAGTTTATTTGATTTCAATTTTAAAAATATCTTTTAATGCGGCTTTCGCAGCATTGTATCCGCACATGCCATGTACGCCGCCACCGGGTGGCGTAGAGGAAGAACAGATATACAGGCCTTTTGCGGAGGTTTTATACGGCGACCATTTTAATACCGGACGCGTAAATAACTGTCTGATATCCAGAATTCCACCATTAATATCACCCCCGATATAGTTAGGATTATGTGCTTCCATCTGCTCTGTATTCATGGTATTTCTGGCGAAAATAATGTCCTTGAAACCCGGCGCAAAACGTTCTACCTGACTTTCGATAATGGTGGTCATATCTTGTCTTGAACCATTAGGAACATGGCAATATGCCCAACCCGTATGTTTTCCCGCTGGCGCCCGGGACGAATCAAAAAGACTTTGCTGAGAGAGCAGCACAAAGGGTTTTTCAGCCTGCCTGCCTTTACTGGTCATTAGTTCTGCTTCTGCTATTTCTTCAAAAGTATTGCCGAGGTGAATCGTTCCTGCCTTTCTACAGGCTTCGGCCTTGAATGGAATAGGCTCATCCAGGGCCCAATCGATTTTGAATACGCCCATCCCGTACCGGTAGCGTTCCATCTGCCATTTATAAATATTAGAAAACCGGTGACCGGCAATTTTTAGCAATTGCTTTGGCGTAACATCGAAAAGAACAGCATGTGCAGAAGGCAGCCTGGAGAGGTCGGTAACAAAGTGCCCGGTTTCAATCTTGCCGCCAATACTTTGAAAGTAGCTGCTCAGTGCATTGGCAATGGAGATCGACCCTCCTTTTGGAATCGGCCACCCTTTCAAATGCCCGGTTGCCATGAGCACCAAACCAATCGCCGTTGTGCTCAAATTGCTTAAAGGCTGAATGGCGTGGGCAGCCATGCCACCAAATAAGCCCCGTGCTGCCTGACCTTTGAAATGATCAATAAAATAAGTTGCGCTGGTAATGGCTTTCAAACCAAAGTTTGCCATGGCTAGCGGGTGTGAAGGTAACCGCAGCGGACCCAGTGTATCTTTATCAATGAGCGGCCAGTCTGAAGTCACAGATTTCATTAGCTTTTCATAAACCCGCTCATCACGCCCTAAAACACTGGCAGTATGCGAAATCGATTGATCTAAAATCGCTGCGGTGCCATCATCAAAAGGATGAGCTGCGGCAAGTGTAGGATAAATAAACTCCAGCCCATGTGCAGCCAAAGGAAGTGTTTTAAGGAAGGGCGAAGCCACAGCCATTGGATGAATCGCCGAACAAACATCATGTAAAAAGCCAGGTAGCGTTAATTCTTCAGAAGCGAGGCCGCCACCAATTTTATCCTTCCCTTCAATAATCAACACAGATAAACCCTGCTGCTGCATCAAAATAGCCGCAGCCAGTCCATTCGGCCCGGAACCCACTACAATCGCATCGTAATCACGCTTTTCCAAACTCATCTTTTATTTTGTATAATTTTCCGGCTTAAAAAACACGGAGCCATCTTCCCTGATCTGCCAGGCCGTAACCGGGTTCATGTGGTAACCACCTATATTCTGACCCCTCGCCTCGATTAATTGTTTTAGCGTAGGCTGCAAATATCCCGTTTCATCTGTTACCCTGCTTAAAATCTCTGTTTGGGTGCCATCCCAGTTCCATAAATATCTGAAATAAGTATGGGCTTTGCTTAATACCGGCTCCTGCAATTTTGTGATTTCCCAGGTTTTTCCTGCATCGGTGCTCACTTCTACCTGGCTCACTTTTCCTCTCCCACTCCAGGCCAGTCCACGGATTTCTATGTAACCTTTTGTTATCCGCTGCGGATAACATGGATAAGTGATGATTGAGCGCGCATCCATCTCAAAGCTAAACATTCTAATTTTATCCTTTACGGGATAAGTATATTTTGAAGTTTCCTCACGTGTCATGTAAGGTTCTTCAGATAATTCAATCCTTCTGAGCCACTTGATATTCATATTTCCTTCAAACCCGGGAAGTAATAACCGAATCGGATAACCTTGTTCAGGTCTGATGGCTTCTCCGTTTTGAGCGTAAACGATCATCGCATCATCCCAGGCTTTGGCTAGCGGAATGGTTCGCGTCATCACGGCCGCATCCGATCCTTCTGCCAAAAACCATTTTGCGCCGGCTTTGATTCCGACTTCGTTAAAAATTGTAGATAATAGTACTCCTGTCCATTCACTCTGACTCGTTAAACCCAGAATATCCTGAGGGGTCATTTCTGCTTTTCCTGTTCTGAAATTTCCGGCACACTCAATAAAACAGGTACGAGTAACAGCGGGAAAACGCTTCAAATCTGCGAGTGTAAACTTCATTGGTTGCTCCACTAAACCGTGAATCAATAACTCATGTTTACCAGGATCAATTGTTGGAATACCTGCGTGGTGCCGCTCGAAGTGAAGGTCGGCAGGTGTGATTGTACTATGTAAATCCTGAAGGGGCGTGCGGGATGAAATATCAGATGGTTTACGAACGGGATTTTCAAAGCCTGATCGTTTGCCCAAGGGACTTGGCCCAGGCCCTGGCGCTTTAGTCGGGTCGTCAGGGATAGCCAAATCTGTTTCTAATGCGAACAACTCTTCAACGGGTAACGCAACCGCCGCCAGCATACCGCCCAACAGGGTTCGCCTGCTAATGTTTCCTGGTCTTTTTTCGGTGGTGAATTTGGTTTCCTTATTCATTATTTAATTTCCGCTCCTCCTCTGCGGTCATCCATAATAAAAAGTTTTTTAGCGGGCATTACCACCTTTGGAAGATTGTTTGCATCGAACACCACATCAGCACCTACAATTTTATTTGCATTTAAAAGGTAGGCACTCAAGCTGTAAACCTCATTGTTTGTGAGGGAGCCAGGTAGATTGTACGGCATTGCCCGCCTGATGTAATCGAACAAAGTAGTAGCATAAGGCCAATAATTGCCGATCGTTTTTGTCCTGCTGGTCGCCAATGTATCGCTTACCAAAGCACCACCTATCAGTTTTTCCGCTCCGGTTTGGCGGCCGTTTATACCATGGCAAACCGCACATTTCGCAACAAAAATCAGTTTCCCTTTTTTCACATCGCCCTGCCCTGCCGGTAATCCTTTTCCATCCGGACGAATATCAATATCCCAGGCAGCGATTTCAGCACCCGTTGCCAGCCTGCCAAAACCGAACTTAACAACTGGTTTCTTCAAACTATCCGTTAACGACTGCGGCTTCTGAGCAGCCACAAATGCGTCGTCTACTGATAATAAAATCAATACCCTTAAAAAACAAAATATAAATAGCGATCTCTTTTTCATCTGCCTAATACTTTCCTGCATTTAATGAGCTTTTTGGTAACACGTACTTCCGGTCGTAGCGGTTTAATACGATGGTAACCGAATCATTATATTCATTTAAACCTGTCAGCACCACCTGCGATCCATCTTGAGTATCATAGTGGAGCACCATCCTTTTTCTTTTAATTTCCTTAGGTTTCTCTGAAAACTCACGTTCTCTCCTGGTTGACCAGGCCCGCCGATCGATCATTTCTTTCTCGTTCCCGATATGCGCCCAGGCGGTTTTACTAATCCATTCATCCGGTTTTTTAGTTTCATCTGGAGCCGATGCGTTTTTAGTCGGACTGCGAAGTGCCATCACATTTTTATCTTGCAGGTAAAGCACCTTATCAATAGTATCAGCGTAATAATGGAAGGCCCGCTGCCCGCCTGCTACGCCACTAATCTCGAAGGTTCTTTGAATGTCGCGCATCGGACTTCCACCTCCGTTTGATGGATCAATTAGCACTGGCCGGTTCACCCTGAAAGTGAGTGTTGTCCAGTTTTCAAAGGTTGCTTCCTGCCATCGGGTAGAATCCAGTGGATTAAAAGGAATGACCTGCCCGTTTATTTTAAATTCTGTTACCTGATAGTTTCCACGAAGATTCTTTACGCCTGCCGTAGCCGGTTGTTTGTAGGGATCATATTTAAAATTGATGATCTCGGTGTAAGTCATCACTCCGAAAAAGATCAAGAAAGTCAATCCCTTTAAACCAATTCGGGTATACCTCAACGTGGGTTTACTCAGGTTCGGATAAATGCGGAAAGGTACCGTATAACGTTCGAGGATAAGTAAGTTGTAAAGCTTCGGAATATCGTCTGCCAGCAGAAACAATCCAAGCACCACGAAATAAAAAGCATATACGTGCACACCACCATCATAAGCATAGTTCACAAAAGTGATGTCTCCCAATGCGGCAATGAGCAAAATCGCTCCGAATGTTGTTGTCTTTCTGAAAAGCAGCAATGCGCCAGCCAGAATTTCGACCACACCGCCAAAAACCTGATACCAGGGCACTATGCCAACAGAAAGCCAGTAAATCTTCTGCGCGGTAAAATCCCCAAAATTGCTATTGAGCAAACCTAAAGATGGGTAAGGCATTTGTGTAGGGAATAATTTTGTAAAGCCAAAGCCAATAATTCCGATACCAGCCCGGTAACGCACCACGACGCGAATCCAATAATAAAGTTCGAAATAGGTTTTTCGCTTCCTGTCCAAAAGCGACCAGATCGCACCGCCAACCAATCCGATTAAAAGCGCAACACCCCAATCTGCATAATCTGCCAGGAAACTTTTTTTCGGCGGCATGGCAGTTGCACTGGCATTATCTCGCTTAAATGATTTATTTTTCTTTTCTGCTGCACTTCCATCAGGTGAGTCTGTTACCTCCCGATTCCGCTGGCCTCTAATAAGCGCAAGAAAACCAGGCTGAAAACGTGCAATATCATAAAGATCCCGGTAGTGCGGACGAGACCAATCTAACGTAAAAACATTTTTATACCAGTTAGGCGAAAAAGGAATACACATCGCAAGCAAGAAGATGAACAACACCCGAAATCCAAATTTCTTCAGTGCCGACCAGGGTTTAAGTGTTGAAGGCGGAACACTTACTGGGTTGAGAATATCGTTTTTGCTAAGATCAGACATGATTTTTTGTTTTACTTCAAGGTTAGATTAAAGTTTAAGTGCTTTCCGACGGCTCATTTTTAACGGATACTTCTTTTCAATCCGATTCAAAACGACATGCAACGAATCTCTGTTTTCATTAATACTGTTCAATATAATGGTGTTCGTATCCGGACGGCTATACGTAAATTTCAATTGCTCACCTTTATAATAAGCATTTTTATTTTCCAGTGATAGCACATGATTTACCGTATCAAGTTGGTAGGCATAATAATGTCTTCCGCCGCTGCCAGCCAATTCATAATTTCGCTCCCGGTCATTCGTGAAAATGCGCTCGTAATTTAAGGAGTCTACCTTTACCGGCCGATTGGAACGGATGCTAATGGTAGCCCATTTTTCGAACACGACGTCTTTCCAGCGAACGGGATCAGCAGGATTATAAGGCAAACTTTGATTATTGATTTTAAATTCACTTACATTGTAAATTCCTGCAGCTTCGGGCAAACCTTTCGTTTTAGGAAATTGATAGGGATCGCGGTGCGAACCCGAATAGGTTTTGAATCCATAGAAAAAAACAAAAAAGAAAATGATAAAGCCTTTTGCAGCGGTGCGAAGGGGCTTCATATTACCTGCGAAATAAGGCTTAAAAAAATTTGGCTGTGTAGGCCGCTCCAGCGCGATCAGTTGATAAATCCGGAGTGCATCAAACCACAATACAAATAGCGCAAAACTAATGAGGTATAATGCGTAAACATATTCGCCACCTTCGTATGCTAAATTTGAGATAAAGACATTTCCGGTAAAAATCAGAATAATGATGGCACCAATGGTAGCCGTTTTTCGAAAGAAAAGCAGCAGACCGGCCAGAATTTCTACTCCGCCTAAAAAAGCCTCATAACCGGGTACAATTCCTAAACTCATTGAAAAAAGTTTCCAGTTGGTAAAATCACCATAACTGGTATTCAGGTTACTAATGGATGGAAAAGGCGCCTGCATCGGGAAGAACTTAATGAAGCCATAACCGATAATGCCAATCGCCAGACGATACCTCACCACTACCCTGAGCCAGTAATAAAGTTCATCGTAGTTGGCATGCTTATATTTCGACCGTGACCACAGCGCGGCCCCGGCTAAAGAGATCGCCGCAACAATGAACCAATTAAGCAGACTGTCTGACCCTGGAATAAACTTCGCTGCTAAACGGGTAAGGTCGAAGATATTTCCGTAAGAGATATACAACCAGTTAAAACCAAAAACGATCCTAAAAAAATCAACACTTAACGGAAGTGCCTGAAGAATGAAAAAAAGAAAAAAGTAACGGAAGATCAGTTTTTCGCTTTCTGTCCACTCTCCTGCTGCGATGCGATTTATTTGATTCATGATTCCAATCTTACTTTTTTGCTTTTGCAGATTCGACAATTACCTTTCTTGCAGCCAGATCATATTTCTGTCCGTTTCTTAAAAAGAAAAACGGACCGCTTGAAGCCGTAAAATCTTCCCGGCTATTCGCTACATGTTCGTTGCCATCATTTATGATATGCGCATAATCGTAAATGGCGACGAAAGATTTTCCTAATACCTGAAGGGTATCTTGCTGCACCAATACGGCAGTGGCCTCATCCAAACCAAGGCCAATTAGTTCAGGCGACTTACGAATAAAGTCTACCAGATCAAACTGACGGTTGCGGACCAATAAATGCTGATCTATAGCTGAATTCCTGAGAAATCCAAGACCTTGAGTATGATCACCCACCAGGATATGTGCACCCCTGGTATCGCCGCGCCATAAAAACGAACCTAAAATGGTTGCACCTGCAGAGCTGCCAGCAATTACGCCCCCACGATTGAGTACATCTGTAAATGCCTGATGCGTGAGCGTATTCAGATACGAATCTGCAATGCGCCATTGCCTGCCACCTTCAAAATAAACGGCAGTGGCATTCTTCAAAGGCGCAATAAATTTTTCGCTATTGGCCTCTTTAATATCACTGGTATGCAGAAGCGTAACATTTTTAATTCCGGTTTGTCGCTTCACTTCTTCAACACCTTTCTGGTCAAAGGCCGCAGAATCGCCGGTAGCTGTAGTCACCACTACGAGCACTGCTTTATCTTTTCCGCCAGCCAGTTCGGTAAACTTTTCCCAAATGTCACGCTGGGAACCCACGTTACCGCCGATAATAATTAAACTTCCTTTCTCCGGGCCATGCCTGGTGATTGATTTTTTGATCGTAATTGGAGAAGGTTGCGCCAAAAGCGCAAAACTAAAAGCAACAACTGCAACAACGGTTAATGTAATTTTTTTCATAAACAGATCTTAATAACCAGGGTTACGGTTAGCACCACCAAGCTGTGGATCAACCAATGTTTCATTATAAGGAATTGGAAAAAGATAAAGGTGCTTATCCGGTAATGCCAGAACTGTTTGCGCACGATCGGTGCGAACCAGATTGAACCAGCGATCGCCTTCAAATGCAAATTCAAGCTGGCGCTCGTTTTCCAGGGCCAATAAAATTTCTGCAAGCGTAGCTGCATTGCTTACACCGACACCAGCCCTGCTTCTCACCGCATTTAAATCTGCCGTTGCTCCAGTAAAGTTTCCCTGGTAGGCTCGCGCTTCTGAGCGGATTAAATAAAGTTCTGCAATCCTGATCAGGTAAGCCGGGTCTGTTCCCAGCGGGTTGCGGTAATATAATTTGCCATACCATAAATTACCCGGAGGAGCAGTTCTGGCAATTAAAGCATTGCGGTTGCCACCTACAGCGGGATTATTCAATTGAGCCACCAGTGCATCGGTTGGCGACCACTCTCTTCTCCCACCTAAAGCCGGCGGAAGCCACCAATTGCTATGGTTATTGGTGTTCGAAGTGGTATAAGCCAGTTCCAGGATTGATTCATTAGTGGTTGCTACATTATTTGCGAAAAAGGCACTATAAGGTGCTACGAGTGAATAGCTGGCGTTATCGTTAAGTACTGATGTTGCAAATTGCTCGGCCAAAGCCCAGTTTTTCTGATATAAATAAAATCTCGCTTTAAGGGCCTGAACCGTGCGAAGAGAAACCCTGTTCCGGTTTACAGCAGTGGGCACCAAGGTTTCAGCAGCATTTAAATCTTTCAGTACTTGCGCATAAGTATCTGCCAAACTGCTTCGGGGAATATCCGAGTTATCGGAAGAAGTATTGGTTGGTCTCAAAATCAACTGCACACCGCCCCAGCCCCTTGCCAAATCAAAATAGGCCAGCGCACGCACAAAATAAGCTTCGCCCAGGTATTGATTTCTCAAAGTCGTAGAAAACTGCGGATCGGTTTCGCCTGGCACCTTATCTATAATATAGTTGGCCTGAGAAATCGTTCTGTAAATGGCTGTCCAAGCTGATTGTACGTAGCCGTTGGTTGCTGACGTGAGGTGTTTCGTAATTTCGTTTGGATCAGATTGTGAACCTGACCATTGAATATCGCCAGCGGAAAGATAAGAAAGCGCCAGATAGTTGGAACCATAATAACCATTGCTGGATAATAAATTGAAAAGTCCGTTGGCTGCAGTAGCGGCAGAACCTGCATTGATAATCGCCTGATCCTGATCTACCTGAAGTTGCGGTTCTACCTGCAGAAACTTTTTGCAGGAAGAGAATAATACCACTAGAAATAAAATATAAATGATCTTTTTCATAATTGCTGCGATGGATTAAAATGTAATGTTAGCGCCGATTTGGAAGGTTCTGGGTACAGGAGGCGTTCCCAGGTCGTAACCTAAAACAGTTGCAGATGAGGATACGTTGACTTCCGGATCCGGCCCTTTATACTTGGTCCACAAGGCTAGATTTGATCCACTTGCATAAATGCGAACGGCCGACATTTTAACCTTCCTGGTGATACTTTTCAGAATGTTGTAGCCCAGCGTTACATTACTTAAGCGAATAAATGATCCATCTTCAATGTTTCGGCTGGTTGGACTAATCGTATAATTCTGCCCATAAGCCGTTAGTCTGGGCATATCAGTGATATCACCGGGCCGTTGCCAGCGATTTAATTGATAAACATCCATCGCCCTGTTGGCATCCCGGGTTCCTCCACCCTCCAGGAAATAGTGATTGTTATTGTAAACTTTGTTGCCGTAAACGAAGTTGAAAAACACGGATAGGTCAAAGCCCTTGTAACTGAAATTATTGGTTAAACCGCCGCTAAATTTCGGCAGCGCATTTCCTGCCGGAACAATATCATTCGCATTGATTACCCCGTTTTTATCGGCATCCTCATATACCGCATTTCCCGTCTGTGGATCAACATATAGTTGGTTATAGACGAAGAAAGTATACATTGATAAACCCTCAACCATTCGCTGGGCGGCATAAGCAGCAACCACAGGCGTTGGCAGTTTCTCAATTTTGTTTATGTTTCTTGAAAGGTTAAAATTCGTATTCCATTTAAAAGCCTGATCAATATTTACACTACTTACATTAAACTCGAAGCCTTTATTGCTCATTTCACCGGCATTGGTTAATATAGATGAAAAGCCTTTGCTTGATGCCAGCGGAAGGTTTAGCAACAGATTACTGGTGTACTTTTCGTAAACATCACCGCTGATGGTTAAACGATCTTTGAACAAACTCAAATCCAGACCAATATTCGTTTGGCGGGTACTTTCCCATTTCAGATCCGGGTTAGCCAGCTGAGAAGCGATGGTTCCCGGGTTGTTTAGGTAATTCGCGCCAGCGCCCCACAAACCACGTGAAGCAAAATCGTTGATTCCATTCTGGTTACCGGTTATCCCGATACTTCCCCTTAATTTTAAATCGGAAATCACAGCAACATCTTTTAAGAAGTTCTCTTTATTAATGCGCCATGAGACACCCGCAGAAGGGAAATATCCCCATTGGTGATTGGAACCGAAACGGGATGAACCATCACCGCGAACACTAAAAAACGCGTAATATTTACCCGCATAATTATAATTTAACCTGGTGAAAAATGAGGATAAGGTATATTTAGATTCAGCGGCTGATGAGGTAGTAGTTGCGGCAGAGGCGATCTGCTGAAAAGAGTCGTTCGGAAAGTTCGTCCCCTGAGCCAAAACCTGCTTGTTCACAGTACCCTGGAGTGAGTTTCCGATCAATGCACCAAAACTATGATTGCCAAAAGTATGGGTATAGTTTAAGGTCTGCTCATTGGTCCAGATGGTATTGTTACTAACGCTGTTTGAACCAAGGTTTCTATTCGCAATCCCTAGATTAGTTAAACTATTCCAGTATTGATACTCATCATATTGATTATAATCAACACTCCAGCTCGTTCTGAAGGTAAGGTCTTTCAGGATTTTCACCTCTCCATAAAGATTGCTGATTAAACGGTTACTTGTACTGTTCATATTGGTATTCTCCAGCAAAACATCCAGGTTATCAAAGCCCGCCCATTTTCCGGGCGTTCCGTCTGCGTTAACTTCAGGCAAATAAGTCGGGGTATGTAAGGCAGACTGCAATATCCCACCCTGTGGACCATCGCCCACCCGCGCATTTGTACGATAAGTTTGCGTTAAGATATTACTGGTACCGATGGTGATGAGATCGCCAATTTTCTGATCGAGGTTAATTTTAAAACTGCCCCTTCTAAAATCGTTCGTTTTTAAGGTTGCCTCTTGTTTATTCAGCCCGCCACCGATATAATAAGTGGTTTTATCATTTCCTCCGGAAACTGATACATCATAATTTTGCAAAAATCCGGTTCTGAAAGTCTTGCTTAATCTGTCATAAGTACTTTGATCCTGAGGCAAACCACGAGGAGCAGGAGACCCTGTGGGATTATCTGTCAAAGCCCTGAAAGGTTGAAAGCGATAAGTAGTTGCAGGATTTGTACCATTTGCTGCAGCAATTGCAATGGCATCTGCATTCGAATTGCGATAAAATTCATTCACCAGTTCCGCATGCTGCGGACCAGTAACCAGTTCCCACAATTTCGGTGTTTTTGCAGTGCCCACGTAGGCACTTAAACTTACTTTTGGTCCGGTATTATATTTTCCGCGTTTAGTGGTGATCAAAATTACACCATTAGCTGCCCTGGCACCATAAATTGCCGTTGCATCAGCATCTTTCAGCACGGTTACGCTTTCAATATCATCAGGATTAATATCAGCTAATGGATTATTGGCCTGGCCCTGTGTGGTAATGCGTTGCAGTGATCCACTGTTTACATAAACCCCGTCTATCACATATAAAGGATCATTGCTGGCATTTATAGAAGTAGTTCCCCTAATCCGGATAAACATTCCATCACCTGGAACTCCGGTGGAAGTACTGACTTGTAAACCCGGTGCTTTCCCCTGCAATTGTTCGGCAAATGTTGCCGTGGGTTTGGTTCTCACCTCATCTACAGCAATGGTTGAAACTGCGCCTGTTAGCGATTTCCGTGTTTGTTTACCGTAGCCCACTACCACAACATCATTTAACTGACTATTCGTTTCCTTTAAACGAATGATTACCGGACTGGTGGATACGACCAATTCTTTAGTCTGGTAGCCAACAGAACTCAGGATTAAAGTATAAGGCAGTTTCTGCCCCGTTATAAATACAAATTTACCATCACCATCCGTTGATACGGAGTGGGTAACCCCTTTAATCCGAACCACGACACCCGGTAAAGGTTGTTTAGTAGCAGAATCAATTACAGATCCCTGTAAATTAGAATTTATGAGTGGTGGTGGTTCTATCTGAGCAGAAAGCTCGTTTGAAATAGCAATCAGCAAAAAAGAGAAAATCAGGCTGACTTTTTGAATATACTTTTTCTTATGGAGAAATATTTCCATATTTAAACTGGTTTTATGTAAATGATTATTTCATTGAATAAAGCTGAGCGGATATCAGTGCGTGATTGGCGTTACAGAACTGATATTCCAACTAACCGGTGAGGCTTCCTTGCCGGTTTTTTATAAACTTTCAACACATAGGTTCAGGGATCGAAATGGTTAGGGATGGAGGGATAGGCGTATTATAACCCGCATTAACAGAATCTTTAATAGATGGGGAATCAATAAATAAGTAAGCCAAAGGTAAAGCCTTAACTAGTTGATTAAGAAATATCCGTGTTCTTTTCATGACAATGGCAAACGTAGAAAAAAATAATTATTCTACCAAATCTATAGACTAACTATTTTTATACATTTTTCCAGGTCTAAATCCTTTTAGATTGCTTTAAGCTAGAAAGATGTGATTATATTTTATGTGCATTTGCATAGTAACATACCATTTTTATCTTTGTAACCGTTATCTTTGAAGGAATACAGATATCGATCCTTTTAAAAGTAAAATTTGCATGATAAAAATTATCCATTCCTCCCCTATTTCAGGGCTTTTTCCACCTGCATTTCATAAAAATGGCCTCCAGAATAGTTTAAAGGAATATATTTTTTAATTCAAAAATGATAATTTTACAAAATGGATATCTCGTCATCTCTTTTTGAACTCTTACAACAACATAAGGAAGTTGGTATTGCCAGCTTGGGCACCTTCTATAAAAAGAAATATCCTGGTAGATATGATAAGGAAAAGCAGTCATTTTTACCTCCTGGTTTCACCCTACAGTTTTCTCACGAGGTTAGAGAAGAAGACTTACTTCCTGCTTACATATCGTCAAAGCAAAACATCTCAATAGGAAGTGCAAGTCACTACATTACACAATTTGTAGAAGAAACCACAGAAAGACTGGCTCGGGAAAACGAGGCATTTTTAACCGGTATAGGGAGATTATATTTTACAGAACATGAAGGTTTAAGCTTTGAACCAGCGCAAAACATCACTTATGGATCAGAATTTTTCGGCCTGCCTGCATTAGCTGAAACCAGTGTGGCGGAAGGGGAACTAAATTCATTGAAAGATGACGAACCTGAAACTTACGATGAAATTTCAGAAGCACCGAGTGTTCCTTTTAACCATATCAATCCTGTAGAACAGGAAGTTAAACACCCCGAAATAGAAAATATTGAATTAGATGAGGTGAAAGATGATTTCAAAAATACGTTGAAACATACTTTACCAGCCAACGAAATTACAGAAGCTCCGGATTTTATTAAGGAGCAACATGCTGAACATCCAAACCGCTTCGGTCATGCGCCTGAAGATGAGGAAGTGGCTAGGCCAATTACAGATACTGAAGCCGAACCTGCAAACCTAAATGAAACTGATGGCAACCTGGAAAGAGATTCTAAACCGGAACATCCGGTAACAGCAGCACCGCAATTTATACAGGAGCAACATACCGAGCATCCGAACCGCTTCGGTCATACGCCTGAGGACGAGGAAGCAGTGAAGGCAATTACAAACGCTGAATCTCAATCCGCCAATTCTGAAGAAGAAGCTACGGAAAAGTTGAAAGCAGAAGAACCGGTAAGTGAGGCGCCTGATTTTATCAAAGAACAGCATGCTGAACATCCGAATCGTTTTGGAAATCCGCCTGCATCTGAAAATGAGAACATTTCTGAGAAGTCTGAAAATACGGTTCCACCTGCAATTACGGCACCCGGTCACATCGAATCCATCATTACCCATCAGGAAGACCCAAATCGTTTCCGTTTTGGCTACACACCTGAAACTGACAAGCCGAAAACTTATATCAATTTAGAGGAAGATTCCCAAACAGAAGAGCCCGTTATCGAAGCGCCTCAGTTTATAAAGGAACAACATGCAGAGCACCCTAACCGCTTTGGTCATGATCCGATGATCCAGGAGGAAGAAACGCCGAAAGGCATGTCTACCTGGTTAAAGGTTACCATCGTAGTTTTGGTTTTGATTATTATTGCCGCCATCACCTACTTGGTTAAGCCAGAATTATTTACCGGTCAATCTGCGCCGGCAGCAGCAGTGAGCACGTTAGTTGATTCGCCGACGGTTGCTATAGATCCAATGAAAGCGAAACAGGATTCCATAGCCAAAACAGATAGTATCCTGAAAGTTAATCAGGTGCAACAAAAGGCAGATACGGTAACGAAAGCTATTGAAAAACCAGTAATTAAACCAGTTGCCGAAACACCAAAAGAAACAAAAGTTGTATCAAATAGTGGTTCTTCTACGTTTGATGTTATTGCAGCCTCTTTTCAATCAGAGAAAAAAGCGCTGGTTTTTGTGAAGCAAATGGAAAAAATTGGTTTAAAAGCAAAAATCGCTAACCTGCCTGGCCGTCTTAAAAAAGTGAGCGTAGCAAGCTTTAAAACGCAAAGAGAAGCAGAAGAACAGAAAGCAATTATACAAAAAAGACTTAAAGGAAAAGGATTTTTTGTTCAACAAGTATTTAACAACACACAACCATAATGATTACTTTATTAATTCAAGACACCACGCAAGCGATTCAAGACACTGCAAATGCGGTTAACCAGGCGTTAACACAACCAGCTCCGGAAGAACTTCATTTTATCGACCTGCTGTTTAAAGGCGGCTGGGTAATGATTCCACTGGCCTTTTTAGCTTTTTTAGCCTTAGTTATTTTTGTTGAACGTTATTTAACCATCAAAAAGGCAACTAAAGATGAGTCGAATTTAATGGGACAAATCAGGTCTTACATTCACTCAGGAAATTTAGATGGCGCAATGTCATTGTTGAAAAATAACAATTCTCCCCTTTCCCGCATGTTGCAAAAAGGTTTGAAACGTATCGGCCGCCCGATTAAAGATATTGAAGGTGCAATTGAAAACGTGGGTAAATTGGAAGTTTCTAAACTGGAAAAAAACATCAGTATCCTGGGTATTGTAGCTGGTATCGCACCAATGCTTGGCTTCGTTGGAACTATCGTTGGGGTAATAACCATTTTCCACCAGGTATCCATAAAAGGAGCTATCGAAATTGGGACCATTTCCGGTGGTTTATATACGAAAATGATCACCTCTGCATCTGGTTTAATCATCGGGATTATTGCCTATGTTTTGTATCACATCCTTAATATAATGGTAGAGAAAATCATCCTGAAAATGGAAACAGATGCTATTGATTTTATTGACTTATTAGAAGAACCGAGCAAATAATGAATTTACGCAAAAGAACAAAAGGAAGTGTAGAAGTACATACATCAGCACTGAACGATATTATGTTCTTTCTGATGCTGTTTTTCTTATTGGCCTCTGCTGTCGTAAATCCACAGGTGGTTAAATTGCTATTACCACAATCCAGCAGTGGGCAGCAATCAACAGCGAAGAAAGCAGTAACAGTAAGCATAGACGATAAGTTCAATTATTTCGTTGATAAAAAACCAGTACCTGCTGAAGGTTTACAATCAGCCATTGAAGTTTACCAACAGGCAGCACCAGACATGACTATCGTACTTTATGTTGCGAAAAATGTTCCGGCAGAAAACATTATGGTTGCTTACGATGTAGCAAACAAATTGAAATTAAAACTCGTTTTAGCTGTAGAGCCTAAAAAATAATGAATACTACAGAAGAAAATAATTATCCAAAAGCCATTGCCATTTCCAGCGGAATCATGGCTGTTTTGCTTGCGATTAGTTTTTTAATCGTGATAAATTCTTTTGAGCCACCCGAAGAAATCGGAATGGGCGGTATGGTGGTTAATTATGGTACTGCTGAAACCGGTATGGGCGATGATTATACCAGTATTGAAGAACCATCGGCAGATCCAAATGCCAATAATAAAGCACCTGATAAGGTAGTGCCGGAAGAAAAAGTAACCGAAAATACTACTGTAGAAACCGGGGAAAAAGAAATTCAGACCCAAAATACCGAAGAAGCAATTGCCGTAAACACAAAGCCGACTAAAACGAAAGCTGCTACCCCAACCACAGCAACTGAAGATAAACCATCGAAACCAGTAGTAAATCAGAATGCGCTTTATAAAGGCAAGAAAAGTACAGGCCAGGGCGGCGGAGACGGAACAGGAAATACTCCGGGTAACCAGGGTTCTGTAAACGGAGATCCTTTAGCCAATAATTATGGTGCCGGTGGTTCCGGATTTGGAAATACACCACTTCCGTTAAGGCGCTTTGCAAATTTGGAAAAACCAACAGATGATGGGCAGAAAACCGGCCGGATCGTAATCAGGGTGTATTTCAACCGAAACGGAAAAATAGTAAAAGCAACTCAAAACCTGAAGGGATCTACCACAACTGATACTGAATTAGTGAACAAATGTATTCAGGCAGTTTTAAATTCTTCGATTATTAAAGCCGAAGAAGGTGGAGACAATCAAACCGGATTGGTTACATTTAATTTTGGCGTAAACTAGATTTTTGTTTCATAGAATTTAATCTTATAATCTCACAACACAAAAGCGCAGGTATTTCTGTGCTTTTTGTGTTTAAAAGGTATAGATGTAGCATCCGGGCAATCGCGCCCGCCGTAATTTGATATAATTCAATTTCACATTGAATCCCCTTGATGTATATTTGCGCCATGAATTACCAGCAGACACTAGATTTTTTATACAGTAAACTTCCAATGTTTACACGTGTTGGCGCCTCGGCATTTAAAAAGGATTTAACCAATACCATTTTATTATGCACGGCAATCGATAATCCACAGGATAAGTTTAAAAGTATTCATGTGGCTGGCACCAATGGTAAAGGTTCAACTTCTCACATGCTGGCATCAGTGTTACAGGCTCAAGGTTACAAAACGGGTTTATATACCTCGCCACACCTCAAAGATTTTCGTGAGCGCATCCGGATCAATGGGGAAATGATGCCAAAGCAAGAGGTAGTCGACTTTGTAGCCGCGCAACGATTGCTCATGGAAGAGATCCAGCCCTCGTTTTTTGAAGTTACGGTAGCCATGGCTTTCGATCATTTCGCTAAAAACGAAGTAGACATTGCGGTCATTGAAGTTGGTTTAGGCGGACGTTTGGATTCTACCAACATCATCAATCCACTAATTTCAGTGATCACCAATATCAGCCTCGATCATACCAATATGCTCGGCAACACCATCAAAGAAATTGCCGGAGAAAAAGCAGGGATTATCAAAGCCAATACACCCGTCGTTATCGGTGAAACCCAGGAAATATCATCAGCTGTTTTCCTTGCAAAAGCGACAGCAGCCCATGCACCTATCGTATTTGCGGATCAGATCTTAAAAGCAGCCGATTTCGAATTAAACGATAACTTGCTTTCATTATCTGTATTTCAGGAAGATAAAATTAAATACAAAAATCTGCAGAGCGATCTTACTGGCAACTATCAGTACAAAAACATACTAACTGTTTTAGAAACATTAGCTATTCTGAGTGAAGAAACGGACTTCAAGGTTGATAAAGAAAGCATTTACGAAGGTTTAAGAAATGTGAAAAAGCTTACTGGTTTGCAAGGCCGGTGGCAAACTTTACAAATCAGCCCATTAGTCATTTGCGATACCGGACACAATGAAGCCGGCATTGCGGAAGTAATGAAAAACATCAGCCAAACACCTTATGAAAATTTACACATCGTATTTGGAATGGTAAACGATAAAGATATTTCGAAAGTACTATCACTTTTACCAAAGGAAGCAACCTATTATTTTTGTAAGCCTGACCTGGAAAGAGGCTTATCAGCAGTCGAACTGGCCAAGCAGGCAGCAACTTTTAATCTGCATGGCGAAGTTTATCCTTCGGTTTCGATTGCAAAGGAAACAGCTATTAAAAACGCAGTACCTACCGATCTTGTTTACATCGGTGGCAGTACTTTCGTAGTGGCCGAAGCGATATAAAAACTTTACAAAAACTTCAAAAGTTCTTCATCTTAAAATCCTTAATTTAGGCCTTTATTAAAAAATAGAATGAAGAAAATTTCCTATTTACTCTTTTCCCTTTCGCTCCTATCTTGTTCAATCGCATCGGCACAAACAAAAAAAACTGCTGCCAGTCAACCTAAAAATTTTCCCGCAGAAGTTGCCCGCCCAAAGCTGGTAGTTGGTCTGGTTGTCGACCAGATGCGCTGGGATTATTTATACCGCTACTATAACAGATATACGAATGGCGGATTTAAAAGATTAATCAACGAAGGATTTTCAGCAGAAAACACTTATATCCCTTACACACCCACCTATACTGCATGTGGCCATACTTGCATTTACACCGGTTCAGTGCCGGCAATTCATGGCATTATCGGTAACGACTGGTACGATCCGGAGACAAAGAAAAACATGTACTGTACAGAAGATAGTACTGTAGTTACCGTTGGAAGTACACCTTCATCAGAGGGAAATATGTCTCCAAAGAACATGCTGAGCAATACCATTACCGATGAACTTCGTATTGCCACCAACTTTAAAGGTAAAGTAATTGGAATTTCGTTGAAAGACAGGGGCTCTATCCTACCTGCCGGCCACGCAGCAAATGCAGCCTACTGGTACCAGGGAAGTACAGGCAACTGGATTACAAGTTCCTATTATATGAATGAAGTGCCAACCTGGATTGCCGACTACAACAAACTGAAACTCGCAAATAAATTTTATGCGAAGAACTGGGAAACTTTATACCCGATTGATACTTATGTGAACAGCACGGCAGATGAACAGGCATATGAAGGGAAATCGAGCACCTTTCCACATAGCCTGGCGCAGTTTGCCGGTAAAAACTATGATGCCATCAGAAGTACGCCGTATGGCAACACCATTACTTTAGACCTTGCAAAACTGGCTATTCTCTCTGAGGATTTGGGGAAAGATAACATTACGGATTTTCTTGCAGTTAGTTGTTCCGCTACTGATTATGTTGGCCACCAATACGGACCAAATTCTATTGAAGCAGAAGACACCTACCTGCGCTTAGACAAGGATTTCGAAGAATTTTTCAACTATCTCGATAAACAAGTGGGTAAAGGAAACTATACCATTTTCTTAACTGCAGATCACGGTGCCGCACATGTACCTGGCTTTATGCAAAAGAATAAACTTCCAGCGGGTGTAGTGAGCGACCGGGACATTGCAAGTAAATTGAACACTTATTTAAATGATAAGTTTAAGGTAAATAATCTGGTATTAAGATCAATGAATAACCAGATCAATTTCGATCACGACAAAACCGATAAAGGCGATGTAAGCTTTGATGTGATTAAATCTGCCTCAATTGATTTTCTTAAGAAATTAGATGGCTTCGCTAACGTCGTTGATATTTCCAGAATTTCGCAGTCTACTTTACCAGAAGTGCAGAAAAAGATGATCACTAATGGTTATAACGCCAAACGAAGCGGAGACCTTTATTATATCCTGAATCCTAACTGGTTTAATGGCAGCAGCACCGGAACCACACACGGAAACTGGAATCCATACGATTCTCACATTCCATTAGTATTTATGGGTTGGGGAATTAAACCAGGAGCATCCAATAAAACGCATTACATGACGGATATTGCACCTACCCTCGCAGCGCTTTTACATATACAAATGCCTAACGGCAACGTTGGAGAACCCATAACAGAAATCACAAACAAATAAATCCAAGAAACTATGCCCATCAGCATAGTTTCTTTTGTTTTACTGAAGAATCTAATAGGGTAAAAAACCATATCTACCATCTTTTGATGTAGCTAGCCATCATGATGATCTAAGGCAAATAAAGTGATGATAAAATAAGCAAAGAATAATGATCAAACATCTTAACACACCTAATGCTGTAATTTCAAATCTCACACCACGGCTTATATGACCTCAATTGTCTATATGGTAAAAATCATATCTACTATCTTTTTTTTACAGCTAACCATCATGATGATCTAAGGTGATTGAGGTGATGATAAAAGTGGCAGAAAATAATGCTTAACCAATTTAAACACCTAAGCAAACCTAAGCTTTGGTACAATAAATTCGAACTTAAACTTAAATGATCTTAGTTGTCTTAGGTGGTAATCATATTCGATTTACCAGTCGATCAAAAGAATTCAGACTACATCATAAAAGATCTTACATTTAACAATAATAAGGCTATTTATTACTGAACCAAAAGCCATAATGGTATAGGGTATTCCATGCTTTCGCGGCTTATTTTACTACATTTGTCGAACCAAATATATTGGGAACAAGCTGCAAATTTGATTTTGTAATGCTTTAAATCCTTTAGTATGCAACAAGTAGAAATATACAGGCCACAACATAAAATTCGTTTTGTTACAGCAGCCTCACTTTTTGATGGCCATGATGCAACCATAAATATTATGCGTAGAATCCTTCAGTCATCAGGAGCAGAAGTGATTCACCTCGGGCATAACCGTTCGGTTGATGAAGTGGTCAATTGCGCCATTCAGGAAGACGTTCAGGGGATTGCCATGACTTCCTACCAGGGTGGGCACATTGAATATTTTAAATATATGCATGATCTGTTCCAGGAACGCGGCTCAGGTCATATCAAAATTTTTGCCGGTGGCGGAGGCGTTATCTTACCAACAGAAATTCAGGAACTACAGGAATATGGAATCACCAAAATCTATTCCCCTGATGACGGTCGTAAAATGGGTTTGCAGGGAATGATCAATGATATGTTGATTCAAACCGATTTCATCACCAAAGAGAAGATTACCGACGAACTTATTACCATTCCGAAAAAAGAAGTCAAAGCCATTGCAACTGCAATAACTGTCGCAGAAAATGATCCTGAAGGTGTGCAGCAATTCGTGAATGAATTAAAAAGCATGTCCAAAAATAACCATGCCCCAATTTTAGGAATTACCGGAACTGGTGGCGCCGGAAAATCATCATTGGTAGATGAACTTGTCCGGCGTTTTTTGGTAGAAGTGCCGGATAAAACAATCGCCATTATCTCCATTGATCCTTCGAAACGCAAAACCGGAGGTGCATTACTTGGAGACCGCATCCGGATGAATGCCATTAATAATCCAAGGGTCTACATGCGCTCACTCGCCACGCGACAAGCAAATCTTGCGCTATCTAAAAACGTTCAGGAGAGCATTGATATCTGTAAGGCTGCCGGCTATGACCTTATTATTGTGGAAACTTCAGGCATCGGCCAGTCTGATACAGAAATTACCGAACACTGCGATGTATCACTTTACGTAATGACACCAGAGTTTGGTGCGGCAACACAGCTGGAAAAAATCGACATGCTCGACTTCGCCGACCTTGTTGCCATTAATAAATTCGATAAACGTGGCGCCTTGGATGCCCTTAGGGATGTACGCAAACAATATAAACGCAACCACAATATTTTTGAAGCGAAAGAAGAAGAAATTCCTGTATACGGAACAATGGCTTCACAGTTTAATGATCCGGGGATGAATAACTTGTTTGTTGCGTTAATGCAGCAGATTAAAGTCAAAACTTCTACAGATTTTAAAGCAAAAATGGAGTTGACGTCTGATCAATCTGAAAAGATTTACATCATTCCACCAGACCGGATTCGTTATCTCGCTGAAATTGCAGAATCAAGTCAAACTTATAATGAATGGGTAGATAAGCAAGCTGCTATCGCCAGAAAAATGTACCAGCTAAAAGGCGTAATTGACCTTGCACATGATAATCCCTCCCTCTCTTTAGGTGAAGGATTACAGGAAGCATATTCATTCTTTGAAGAACAGTTAGATGGTGAGTGCAAGCGTTTACTTCGCCAATGGCCGGAAACTAAAAAGGCTTATAAAGAAGAATTTTTTATCTATAGGGTGCGTGATAAGGAGATCAAACAGCCTTTGTATTACGAATCGCTATCAAAGCTCAACATTCCTAAAGTTTCCCTGCCCCGATATGAGGATTGGGGTGATATATTGCGCTGGCTACTTACAGAAAATCTTCCGGGTGAATTCCCGTATGCAGCAGGTGTATTTCCGCTAAAGCGCGAAGGTGAAGACCCAACACGAATGTTCGCGGGTGAAGGCGGGCCAGAGCGAACGAATAAACGTTTCCATTATGTTTCGCTCGGACAACCAGCTCATCGGCTTTCTACCGCTTTCGATTCTGTAACCCTTTACGGAGAAGATCCTCATATTCGGCCAGATATATATGGAAAGATTGGAAACTCAGGGGTAAGCATCGCTACAATAGATGATGCCAAGAAACTCTATTCTGGCTTTGATCTATGTGCGCCATCAACTTCCGTATCCATGACGATCAATGGCCCGGCACCGATGTTGTTAGGTTTCTTCATGAATGCAGCAATTGATCAGCAGTGTGAAAAATATATTATTGAAAATGGTCTTGAAAATGAGATTCAGGAGAAAATAAAATCAATCTATAAGGCTAAAAACATTCCCCTCCCAACATACAATGGCACCTTGCCCGAAGGAAATAATGGATTAGGACTGATGCTGCTTGGTGTTACCGGCGATGAAGTCTTACCTGCTGAGGTCTATCAAGCCATCAAAGCAAAAGCGATCAGTTCCGTTCGTGGAACGGTTCAGGCCGATATTTTAAAGGAAGACCAGGCACAAAACACTTGTATATTCTCTACTGAATTTGCATTGCGGATGATGGGTGATATTCAAAAGTATTTTATTGATGAGAAAGTAAGGAACTTTTATTCAGTATCTATATCAGGTTATCATATCGCAGAAGCAGGTGCCAATCCAATTTCGCAACTTGCGTTCACTTTGAGTAACGGATTTACATTTGTAGAATATTATTTGAGCAGAGGGATGCATATTGATGATTTCGCACCAAATCTCTCCTTCTTTTTCTCTAACGGAATTGATCCAGAATATGCCGTCATTGGACGCGTGGCGAGAAGAATCTGGGCAAAAGCAATCAAAAATAAATACAAAGGAAACGATAGGTCGCAGAAACTAAAATATCATATTCAAACTTCGGGTCGCTCTTTGCATGCACAGGAAATCGACTTTAACGATATCAGAACAACGCTGCAGGCCTTGTATGCCATTTACGACAACTGCAATTCACTACATACCAATGCTTATGATGAAGCCATTACCACACCTACAGAAGAATCTGTTCGCAGGGCGATGGCCATTCAATTAATCATCAACCGCGAATTAGGCCTGGCTAAAAATGAAAATCCATTACAGGGTGCTTTCATTATCGAAGAATTAACAGACCTGGTAGAAGATGCAGTTTTACAGGAATTCAAAAGGATTAACGACCGCGGTGGGGTGTTGGGTGCGATGGAAACCATGTATCAACGTGGAAAAATTCAGGAAGAAAGTTTGTATTACGAAACGCTTAAACATACCGGAGAATATCCAATTGTGGGCGTAAATACATTTTTGAATAAGAATGGTTCACCGACAATTGTTCCTGGCGAAATCATCCGGGCCACTGAAGAAGAAAAACAATATCAGATAGACGCACTTAAAAAATTCCAGGATCGAAATGCAGATCAATCAGTTGATTTACTTAAACAGCTTCAGAAATCGGCAATAAAAGGCGAAAATATATTTGAACAATTGATAGAAGTTTGTAAGGTATGTTCGCTTGGACAAATCAGTAAGGCGCTCTATGAAGTAGGTGGACAGTATCGCAGAAATATGTAAAACCAGTTAAAAGAATAAGGGCCTTTCTGAATTTCAAAAAGGCCCTTATTAATATTTATAGATAAAGCTTAACCGGCAATCCAGCTAAATTTATAGTCAATTGTCGGATTCTTCATTCGATCAGCAACTTTTAATAAACGAGATGGTAGCGCCATAATATAGTCACGGGCTTTTTCACCTGCATCATTTAAATCTTGCATGCCTTCAATCTTCCAGTCTTCGATCAGTTGTTGCATAATTTCTACGTAATCAACAGCGGTATAAACGCCTAAACGTTGTGCAGCATCTGTAAAGTGACCAAATGTTTGGCCTATCTTCAAGCCTACTTCACGTAAAAAGTGGGCAGGCATCACGATTTTTTTACGCATCATATCTTCGAAAGCAAGCATGGCCTCGTTAGGATCAACTTCAAAAATGCGATTCATAAAATCTTTATAAGCTTTTGCATGTCTGGCCTCATCAGAAGCGATTACACCACAAATCTTTGATAAAAGGGTATCACCATCTTTTTTAGCAAGTGAAGCAACCCTCCTGTGGGAAATATTGGTAGCTAACTCCTGGAATGAAGTGTAAATGAAATTACGGTAAGGATCATGACCCGTACCAATATCAAAACCATCTGCAATTAAATATTGCGTAGAAATCTCCATTTGGCGCATATCAACACGTCCGGACAGATAAAGGTATTTATTCAATAAATCACCATGACGATTTTCTTCAGCAGTCCAGTGTCTGTTCCATTTCATCCAACCACCATCTTCTTTCATGCTTGGTCCTTGAACCATGGCAAGCCAGGATTCATAGGTTGGTAATGCTTCTTCTGTAATGGTATCGCCAATTAAAACGGCTACCAAATCATAAGATAAATCTTTCGCGTTTTCCCTTAAGATTCTAATATCCTGATAAAAATTTTCACTTGTAGAATCCGGTAGAAAATCAGATGGCTGCCAATTGGTATCAATTGGCTTAAGGTAGGTATCCATCATTTCGAGCATATACTTCTCGATATGCACCATTACTTCCCTTCTTTTATCTGCAAAAAAACTCATTACTCGTTTATATAAATTTTGTTAAAAACAAAGATAACCAAATATTATGGCAAACCTTACTATATTAACACATTTGCAAGGAATCAGTTTGATATATGATCTTAATTACTATTCTCTTAATGAAACCTGAGTTTTGTGAATAAAAAGAGATGTGAATATTAACAAATTATTTAAAATCCTCGGGATGATATTGAAGCCGTGTCATTTATTTCGTTTGTCGTTGCCTGGCTAAAGCATTAGTTCTTAAACTTTTTGACACCTGTCATCACTTTTCCATTAGAAGCACATTTTAGCCTTTTGGTTTTAAGCTTTACTCTTTGCCCGTTTATCGTTGTCCGTTGCTAGTCGTCTCGCTTTAGTCTTTATTCCTTACTCTTTGCTCCTTGCTCTTTTTCGATTGAGATTGATTCAGCAGATAAAGCATCTGCCTCGCAAAGACGATTCCTCGCAAGAAACTTCTTCGATTCGATGCACTATAATGGAATCGTTATGCTGAATTTAGTTTAAGTACCTTTGCCGGTCCATTCATGGCAGTCCTGCTTTAGCCGACTGCTTATTTAATAGAATACCTTTTTGTGATATATATTACTAATCAAATTCAGGAGAACGAGCGAGGGAGCATAGAAGGGAATATCCGGGTAACCTGCTTTAGCCTTTCCGCTTTATTCCTTGCTCCTTGCTCTTTATTCCTTTTAGCTTTCCGCTTTCAACATATTTTAAAACGCAGAAACCCCTGCAGTTGTTACTGCAAGGGTTCTGGTAAGAGCCTGCTTTGAGGCTTTTAAGATTTGGCACCGACCTACTCTCCCACGTGTTACCGCAGTACCATCGGCTCTGGTGG
>Ga0265798_10001047_pt1 | contig 43908 bp, 33 predicted proteins | sample P3T30metagenome_FD_192430 | JGI IMG/M metagenome (GOLD analysis project Ga0265798, IMG submission 192430) | Plant litter microbial communities from East Loma Ridge, Irvine, California - P3 T30 | ecosystem: Environmental > Terrestrial > Plant litter > Unclassified | place: USA: California... | reverse complement strand
CGCACCTTCCCGTCCGAGAAATTCATCGGCGCCGCCCAGTACGTGCGCCTGTTCGACAACGAACGCTGGCTGCTGTCCTTGCACAACCTGGCCGTCTACGGCGCCTTGTTCATCATCGCCTGCATGGTGCTCGGCTTTTTGCTGGCCGTCTTCATCGACCAGAACGTGAAAGGCGAAGGCGTGCTGCGCACCGTGTTCCTGTACCCGTACGCGATGTCGTTCATCGCCACCGGCCTGGTATGGCAATGGCTGCTGGCGCCGGGCAGCGGCATCGAAGGCGCGGTGCGCCAGATGGGTTTCACAGGCTTTTCGTTCGACTGGATCGTGCACCAGGACCTGGTGATCTACACGGTCGTCATCGCCACCGTGTGGCAGGCTTCCGGCCTGGTGATGGCGTTGATGCTGGCCGGCCTGCGCGGTATCGATCCCGAGATCTATAAAGCGGCACGTCTGGACGGCATCCCGGCCTGGCGTACCTATCTTCAGATTGTGCTGCCGATGCTCGGCCCCACCGTCGCCACCGTGTTCCTGCTGTTGACCACCGCCGTCGTGAAGCTGTTCGACGCGGTGGTGGCCATGACCCAGGGCGGCCCCGGCATCGCCAGCGAAGTGCCGGCCAAGTTCATCATGGATCACCTGTTCCTGCGCTCGAATATCGGCCTGGCCTCGGCCGGCGCAGTGACCTTGCTGGTACCGGTGCTGGCCTTGCTGGCGCCCTATGCCTATGCGCGCAGCCGCCGCGCCCGCGCAGCAGGAGCACATGCATGAGCCATCATTCGCTGCAGGCGATCGCACTGCCGACAGCGGCCATCGCGCCGATCAAACGCAGGCGCCACTTCACGCCGGCGCGCATCGGCGTCTATGCCTTCCTGTTCAGCGCCGCCCTGTTCTTCCTGCTGCCACTGTACGTGATGATCGTTACCTCGTTCAAGCCGATGCTCGAGATCCGCAGCGGCAACGTATTCGCGCTGCCGGCAATGGCCACGCTCGATCCGTGGCGCCAGGCCTGGGGCGCGGTCAGCCAGGGCTTCTGGAATTCGGTGGCGATCGCCGTGCCGAGCACCGTGATCCCGATCCTGCTTGGTGCGATCAACGGTTACGCGCTCTCGTTCTGGCGCCCGCGCGGCGCGAATTTCCTGTTCGGCGTGCTGCTGGCCGGCGCCTTCATTCCGGTGCAGGTGATGATCTATCCATTGGTGTGGATGATGGCGCGCGCCGGCGTGTTCGGCTCCCTGCCCGCCATCGTGCTGGTGCACGTCATCTTCGGCATGCCCCTGATGACGCTCCTGTTCCGCAACTACTACGCGTCGGTGCCGCACGAATTGTTCCAGGCCGCGCGCATCGATGGCGGCGGCTTCTGGCGCATCTTCCTGCAGGTAATGCTGCCGATGTCGCTGCCGATCATCGTGGTGGCCGCCATCATGCAGGTCACGGGCGTCTGGAACGATTACATCCTGGGCCTGGTCTTCGCCGGCCGCGAGAACCTGCCGATGACGGTGCAGCTCAATAACGTGATCAACACCACCACCGGCACGCGCCTGTACAACGTCAACATGGCCGCGACCATCCTCACGGCCGCGCTGCCGCTGGCGATCTATTTCATCTCCGGACGCTGGTTCGTGCGCGGCATCGCCGCCGGCGCCGTCAAAGGTTGAACCGTATGTCGAACGTCACACTACGCAAACTGTGCATTACCCGCGGCGACAACCAGATCCTGCGCGACCTCGATCTGCAAATCGACCCGGGCGAATTCCTGGTGCTGCTCGGGCCATCCGGCTGCGGCAAGTCGACCCTGTTGCACAGCATCGCGGGCCTGATCGACGTCTCGAGCGGCGCCATCGAGATCGGTGGCCGCGACATGAGCCACGCCGATCCGAGCGAGCGCGGGATCGGCATGGTGTTTCAATCGTACGCGCTGTACCCGACCATGACGGTCGAGAAGAACATGTCGTTCGGCCTGCGCATCGCCGGCACACCGAAGGCCGAAGTACAGCGCCGCGTGCGCCGCACCGCCGAGATGCTGCAACTCGACGCCCTGCTCGATCGCAAGCCGTCGCAGCTCTCCGGCGGCCAGCGCCAGCGCGTGGCGATCGGGCGCGCGCTGGTGCGCGAAGCCGGCGTGTACCTGTTCGACGAGCCGCTGTCGAACCTCGACGCCAAGCTGCGCGCCGAACTGCGGCGCGAACTGAAACTGCTGCACCAGACGCTCGGCGCCACCATGGTCTATGTAACCCACGACCAGGCCGAGGCGATGACGCTGGCCACCCGCATCGTGGTGATGCAAGGTGGAAGCATCCAGCAGATCGGCACCCCGGCCGAAGTCTACGAGCGTCCCGCCAACCGTTTTGTTGCGGGCTTCCTGGGTTCGCCGTCGATGAATTTCGTCGAGGGCAGCATCGATGCGCAGGGCCGCTTCAGCGCCGGCGCATTGACCCTGTCCTTGAACGGTGCGGCGGCCGGCGCGGTAACGCTGGCGGCGCGGCCGGAACATATCCACCTCGACGACAACGGCCCGTTGCAGGCAACGGTGACGCTGGTCGAGCCGATGGGCAATCACCAGGTGGTGTGGCTCGATTGCGGCGGCCAAGCCTTGTCTGCGATCGAACACGATAACCGCGCACTGGCGAGCGGCCAGGCGGTGCGCTTCGCGATCGACGCCAGCCGCGTCTCGTTGTTCGCGCCTGGCAGCGGCCAGCGCTTGTAGTAGTACATGCGATCTGCATGCGGATGCAGTATGCTTGAAGGTTGTTCAGTCAGTTATTTTTAGAAGAGGATCGTTGGTGGCAACAATCAAGGATGTAGCGCGTCTGGCCGGCGTCGGCCTCGGCACCGCCTCACGTGTGGTCAGCGGCAAGGGTTCGGTGTCTCCGGCCACGCTTGAACGCGTGCGCAAGGCGATCGACGAGCTGGGATTTCGCCCGTCGCACGCGGCGCGCGCCCTGTTGTCCGGCACCAGCCGCATGGTGGGCGTCTATATCCCGGTGTTGTCCGGCACCTTCTACACGCCGATCCTGCAGATCATTGACACCGAACTGCGCGCCGCCGGCCTGCACATGGTGGTCGCTTTCGGCGTGGGCCTGGGCGACGCGCGGCGCCAGGCAATGGAAGGCATCGATTTCCTGATCGAGCGCGGGTGCGATGGCCTGATCATGATGACCAGCGCCCTGCTCGACGAAGACATCGCGGCGCTCGGCATCAAGCAGCGCCAGCTCGTCGCACTGAACCACGATTTCACGGCGATCCCCGAACAGTGCTTCACGGTCGACCACACGCTGGGCGGACGCATGGCGGCGCGCACCCTGCTCGATTACGGCCATCGCGACATCGCCGTGATCACCGGCCCGAATGCGCTGGTCGACAACGTGGCGCGCATCGACGGCTTCATGCAGGAATTGAAAGGCGCCGGCATCGACACCGCCAAGCTCTGGATTTTAGAGAGCGACTTCTCGCCGCAAGGCGGCTGGCTGGCAGCGAAAGCCTTGACCGAATCAGGCACGCCATGCAGCGCCCTGTTTTGCGCCAACGACGAGATGGCGGTCGGCGCCCTGTCGTACTTCCAGGAAGCCGGCATCAGCGTGCCGCGCGACCTGTCCGTGATCGGCTACGACGACACGCCAAGCGCTGAATTCTCGGCCCCGCGCCTGACGTCGGTGCACATGCCGTGGCGCGAGATGACGCAGAACGGCATCAACGCCCTGCTCAATCGCTGCTACGACTTGAAGCGTCCCGTGACGCGCAGCTTCCCGGTCGGCGTCACCATGCGCGCTTCACTGGCCAAGGCCACAGGCGCCAGGGGCAAAACCAAAACCAAGGGAGACAAGGCGCCGCGATGACGCCCTCCCCCTTCGCGGCCGCACGCGGCCATTTTTTTGAAACCGGACTGGAAAGCTTTCCAACAGCTTGGTAAGCTCTGCCAAAAGATTGTTCAGACCAACGCCACTTTACTGACAGCGAACCATGACCACTGCCAACCGCCCTGACCCTGCCGCCCCGCTGCGCAGCGACTTCGCCGCCGACTTCCTGTGGGGCTGCGCCACCTCGTCGTACCAGATCGAAGGCGCCGGTCGCGAAGACGGCCGGGTCGAATCGATCTGGGACCGCTTCGCCGCCACCCCGGGACGCGTGAAGGATGGCTCGAATGGCCTGGTGGCGTGCGACCACTATCACCGCTGGCCCGAAGACTTCGACATCGCGAAGGACATCGGCCTGAACGCCTACCGCTTCTCGATCGCCTGGCCGCGCATCTATACCGGTGAGCACGGCCGACCGAACCAGCAGGGACTGGACTTCTACTCGCGCCTGGTGGACGGCATGCTCGAACGCGGCCTGCAGCCATGGGCCACCTTGTACCACTGGGACTTGCCGCAAGCGCTGCAAGATGCCGGCGGCTGGGAGAACCGCGCCACGATCGACGCCTTCGTCGACTTCGCCGACGCCATGACACGCACGCTGGGCGACCGCGTCAAGCATTGGATCACGCATAACGAGCCATGGTGCACGGCCATCATCGGCAATTACGAAGGCTGGCATGCGCCGGGTAATACCAGCCTCAAGACGGCGCTGCAGGTGGCGCACAACGTGCTGGTCTCGCATGGCAAGGCGGCGCCGGTGATCCGCGCCAACGTGCCGGACGCGCAGGTCGGCATGGCGGTCAGCCTGCACCCGCTGCGCGCAGCGAGCAGCAGCCCTGAAGACGAAGCGGCGAAAGAACGCCACGACGGCCTGCGCTACCGCTGGTTCCTCGACCCACTGTTCGGGCGCGGCTATCCGCAGGCGACACTTGACCTGATCGGCGATGCTGCGCCTCAGATAGAACCAGGCGACCTGGAAGCGATCGCCGTGAAAACCGATTTCATGGGCGTGAATTACTACTTTCCCGAAGTCGTCGCCGACGATCCTTCGCATGCGCCGTTCCGCACCAGGGTGCTGGCGCCAACCGAAGGCGAGATCACCGCGATGGGCTGGCCGGTGGTGCCGGAAGGCTTGAGCGAACTGCTCACGCGCATCGAGAACGACTACCACCCGGGCCCCATGTACGTCACCGAAAACGGTTCGGCCTTCGACGACACGGTCGGCGCCGATGGCCAGGTCGACGATGTCCAGCGCCGCGATTACCTGATCCGCCACCTCGCCTCGCTCAAGAACGCGATCGACAACGGCGTGCCGGTGAAAGGCTACTTCGCCTGGAGCCTGCTCGACAACTTCGAATGGGCCGAAGGCTACCTGAAACGCTTTGGCCTGGTCCACATCGATTACGAGACCCAGCAGCGCCGCCTGAAGAACAGCGGCAAGTGGTACCGCGCCTTCCTGCGCCAGGACTGATTTAATAAACCGACCAACAAAAACGACGAGACACGACCCATGACCCTGACGCTTCGCCCTACCCTGCTTGCCATCGCCATCGCCTGCGCCTTGCCGACCCTGTGCGCCACTGCCGCCACCGACGTTCAACTGAAAGACTGGCCGCAGGTGCGCAGCGCCATCGCCAAGGACGCCGCATTGGAACAGCGCGTGCAGGACATCGTCGGCAAGATGACACTGGCGCAGAAAATCGGCCAGATGACCCAGCCCGAGATCAAGGCCGCCACGCCGGACGACGTGCGCAAGTTCTATCTCGGCTCGGTCCTGAATGGCGGCGGCAGCTGGCCGAACGGGAACAAGAACGCCTCGGCCAAGGAATGGCTGGCGCTGGCCCAGGCCTATCACGAAGCATCGATGAAGACCGACATGGCGATCCAGGTGCCGGTAATCTGGGGCACCGATGCGGTCCATGGACACAACAACGTCCCGGGCGCCACCCTGTTCCCGCATAACATCGGCCTCGGCGCGGCGCGCAATCCGCAGCTGGTGCGCGAAATCGGCGCGGCCACCGCGAAAGCCGTGCGCGCGACCGGTATCGCCTGGGTGTTCGGCCCGACGCTGGCGGTGGTGCGCGACGACCGTTGGGGACGCACGTATGAGAGCTACGGCGAGAACCCGGAGATCGTGCGCAGCTACGCCGGCGAATACGTGAAAGGCATGCAGGGTACGTTCAAGGATGACGCCAACACCATCGCCACCGCCAAGCACTTCATCGGCGACGGCGGCACCGAGAACGGCAAGGACCGCGGCGTGACCAGGGCCAGCGCCAGCGAACTGCTGAACATCCACGGCGCCGGCTACCTGCCGGCGCTGGAGGCAGGCGCGCAAACGGTGATGGTCTCGTTCAACAGCTGGACCGATCCGAGCACCGGCACCGAATACGGCAAGCTGCATGGCAGCAAAGCGGCGATGACCGATATCCTCAAGAACAAGACTGGCTTCGACGGCTTCATCGTCACCGACTGGAATGGTCTTGGTGAAGTCAAAGGCTGCCGCAACGACAGCTGCGCCCAGGCCATCAACGCCGGCGTCGACATGGTGATGGTGCCGGACGACTGGAAGGCCTTCATCGCCAACACCACCAAGCAGGTGGAAAGCGGCGAGATTCCAATGAGCCGCATCGACGACGCCGTCACCCGCATCATCCGCGTCAAGCTGCGCGCCGGCCTGTTCGACAAGAGCCCGGCCCAGAACGCATATGCCGGCAAGGATGACGCGATGCAGGCGCGCGCACTGGCGCGCCAGGCGGTGCGCGAATCGCTGGTGCTGCTCAAGAATGAAGGACCGGCACTGCCACTCAAGCGCGGCCAGAAGATCCTGGTGGTCGGCAAGAGCGCCGACGATCTGTCGAACCAGAGCGGCGGCTGGACCATCACCTGGCAAGGCACCGCCAACACCAACGCGGATTTCAAGAATGCCGACACTATCCTGGCTGGCATTCGCGAAGCAGCCGGCAGTGAGAACGTGACCTTCAGCGCTGATGCGAAAGGGGTCGATGTGTCGAAGTTCGACGCCGTGGTGGCCGTGATCGGCGAGCGTCCGTATGCGGAAGGCGACGGCGACATCCACCCGTCCGGCACCCTGCGCCACAGCAGCCGCTATCCGGAAGACCTGGCGGTGCTGAAAAGCGTTGCCGGCAAGGGTAAGCCTGTGGTCACCGTGATGGTCACCGGCCGCCCGGTATATGCCAACGACCTGCTCAATCTGTCCGACACCTTCATCTCGGCCTGGCTGCCGGGGTCCGAAGGCAAGGGCGTGTCCGACCTGCTGGTGGCCGGCGCCCAGCGCTATGAGTTCAAGGGCAAGCTGCCGTTCTCGTGGCCGAAGTCGGTGTGCCAGACCAAGCTCAATGTCGGCGACAAGGATTACGCGCCGCTGTTCGCCTACGGCTACGGCCTGCAGGCCGGCGCCCGCTCGAAGCTCGGCAAGCTCAATGAAACGATTCCCGCGGGCGGCTGCAGCGCCAGCAACACCTTCCCGCTGTTCAGCCAGGCCGACCGTACCAGCTATCCACTGGTGATCCGTAGCGGCCAGCAAACCACGGTGCTGGGTGCGGACCTGAACGCCACCTTCAAGCTGCCCAACGTGAGCGCCGCCACCGCGCAAGTCAATACCCAGCAGGACGCGAAACTGGTCACCTGGAGCGGCCCGGCCACGTTCGAAGCGCGCGGCAAGCGCGCCATGGTGCTGCCGAGCGCGGCATCGAAGGACGGCGCACTGCGTTTCGACACCATTGTTTCCAAGGCGCCGGCCGGTCGCGTGACGTTGGCAATGGGGGCAACGCAACTGAACGCCACCGCCCTGTTCAAGCGCCTGGCCGGCATCGGCAAGCAGACCATCAATATCCCACTGGCCTGCTTCAAGGGCGTCGATCTGGCCAAGGTCGACACCCCGTTCAGCATCACCAGCGATGCAGACTTCGCGGCCGCTTTCGCGAATATCGAAATCGCCGGCGGCGGCGCCAAAGAAGCGGACGCGGTGCGTTGCGAGGAACTGAAATGACACAGGAGCTGCGCCTGCTGGCCGACATCGGCGGCACCAACGCGCGCTTCGCCCTGCAGGCCGGCAGCGGCGGTGATTTCGACGACATCGAAGTCCTGTCCTGCGCCGCCTACCCGACGCTGGGCGAGGCCATGCGCGCTTATCTGGCCAACGCACGTGCACGCGGACTGGCGGTCGACGGCCTGCGCCACGCGGCGCTGGCAATCGCCAACCCGGTCGAGGGCGACGAGGTGAAGATGACCAACCACCACTGGAGCTTCTCGATCGAGGCGCTGCGGCGGGAAGCGGGTTTGAGCACCCTGCTGGTGGTGAACGACTTCGCCGCACTGGCGATGGCGCTGCCGCACCTGGCCTCAGGCGGCAAGCGCCGCATCGGCGGCGGCGTCGAACTCGCGGAGCGTCCGATCGGCTTGATCGGCCCCGGCACCGGTCTCGGTGTCTCGGGCGTGATCCCGGCCGGCGGGCGCTGGATCGCGCTGGCCGGCGAAGGTGGCCACGTCAGCTTCGCTCCTGTCAATCGTGACGAAGTGGCGATCCTGGAAGCGCTGTGGGGCGAGTACGGCCACGTCTCGGCCGAACGCCTGCTGTCGGGCATGGGGCTGGAACTGATCCACTGGGCGCGCACCGGCAAGCGCCTGCAGGCGGCCGCGATCACCGGCGCCGCGCTCGATGGTTCGTCCAGCGATTGCCTCGGCACCGTCGACATGTTCTGCGCAATCCTGGGCAGCGTGGCCGGCAACGTGGCGCTGACGCTGGGCGCGACCGGCGGTATGTACATCGGCGGCGGCATCGTGCCGCGCCTGGGAGACGTGTTCGAACGCTCGGCGTTTCGCGCGCGCTTCGAAGACAAGGGGCGCCTGGGTGACTACCTGGCGCGCATTCCGACTTACTTAATTACTGAACAATACCCCGCGTTGCAGGGTGTTTCGGCTATGCTGTCGGATCGAGTCAATACTCTGCAATAACAACGGAGACCGCATGCAGAACCCAGTCCAGAACCCGACCGTGGCCAGCGCCGCCGCGGAAGGTGAACACAGTCAGCAAACCGGCGCGCTGGTTATCGTCACCATCCTGTTCTTCATGTGGGGCCTGATCACGTCGCTCAACGACGTCCTGATCCCGCACCTGAAATCGATCTACACCCTCACCTACATGCAGGCGATGCTGGTGCAGTTCTGCTTCTTCGGCGCCTACTTCATCGTCTCGCTGCCGGCCGGCGCCTTGATCCGCCGCCTGGGTTACCAGAACGGCGCCGTCACCGGCCTGATGATCGCGGCCGCCGGTTGCGCCCTGTTCTACCCGGCCTCGAATGGCGGCTACGGCATGTTCCTGTTCGCGCTGTTCGTGCTGGCCAGCGGCATCACCATCCTGCAGGTGGCGGCCAATCCTTACGTCACCGTGCTCGGACCTGCGCGCACCGCCGCCAGCCGCCTGACCCTGACCCAAGCCTTCAATTCGCTGGGCACCACCGTGGCGCCGGCGCTGGGCGGGATCCTGATCCTGTCGACCGTGGTCCTCAGTGCCGACCAGCTGGCGCTGCTGCCGGTCGCCGAACAGGCCGCGCACAAAGCCGCCGAAGCGGCTGCGGTACAAGGTCCTTACCTGGGTCTGGCCGCGGCGCTGGCGCTGCTGGCGGTGCTGTTCGCCCTGGCCCGCCTGCCGAAGATCGCGTTCGAGGAAACCACCGTTGCGGTCGACGGCAAGGGCGGCGCGATGGCGTACCGCCACCTGGTGCTGGGCGTGCTCGGTATCTTCCTGTACGTCGGCGCGGAAGTGAGCATCGGCAGCTTCCTGATCAACTTCATCGGCGAGCCGCACATCGCGGGCCTGAGCCACGCCGACGCGTCGCGCTACGTCAGCATGTACTGGGGCGGCGCCCTGATCGGCCGCTTCATCGGCTTCGCCGTGATGCGTTATGTCAGCCCGGGCAAATCGCTGGCGGTCACCGCCCTTGGTTCGATCGCGCTGGTCTTGACTGCGACCTTTACCAGCGGCAGCGTGGCGATGTGGGCGATCATCGCGGTCGGCCTGTGCAACTCGATCATGTTCCCGACCATCTTCAGCATGGCGCTGCATGGCCTGGGCAAGTTCACCGGCCAGGGTTCGGGCTTCCTGTGCATGGCGATCGTTGGCGGCGCCGTGGTGCCGTTCATCCAGGGCATCCTGGCCGACACCATCGGCCTGCAGATCTCGTTCCTGGTGCCGGCCGCATGCTACCTGTTCGTGCTGTACTACGGCGTCAAGTACGCCAATCTGCACAAGCAGACCGTCGCCGTGGACTGATCGGCTGCAGCATCAAAAAAGCCCGCGAATTTTTCGCGGGCTTTTTTTTGGTGACGATGCTTACTTTGGCGCGGCGCAGTAACGCGCCACATACTGCTGGTGTGTCGGCAGCTGGCTCACGGTCTTGTCGACCGAGGCCTTGATCGAAGCGAGGAAGTGATTCAACTCGGCGTCGCCCATCAGGTCGGCCGATTGATGGTGCTGCAGCGGCATGATGCCCTGCCCGATCATCACCTGGATCCAGGAGTTCTCGGCAAACAGCTCGTTCGGCACCCGGAACACGCGCCCGGTCTGGCGGAACAGATCGATGCGGTGCTGCAGCGATGTCGGCACCGTCATGTCGCGCGCCTGGCGCCAGTACAGGGTATCGGCGCGGTTGGTCACCTTGTAGTGCAGAATGATGAAGTCGCGGATGTGTTCCACCTCCGTCGCGGCCTGCTTGTTGTATTCGTCGATGTCGCTCTGGGCGATGCCGTCGGCCGGAAACATCTGCATCAGGCGGATGATCGAGCGCTGGATCAGGTGGATGCTGGTCGATTCGATCGGCTCCAGGAAGCCGCTCGACAGGCCGACCGCCACGCAGTTGCCTTTCCAGACCTGCTTGCGCTGGCCCGGCGTGAAGCGCAGCACGCGCGGCTTCATTAGCGCTTCGCCTTCGACGTTGTCGACCAGCGCCTGCAGCGCCTGCTCCTGCTCGACGTGGCGGCTGGAGAACACGATACCGTTACCGACCCGGTGCTGCAGCGGGATGCGCCATTGCCAGCCGAAGCCGTGCGCGATCGAGCGCGTGTACGGCACCGCGTCGCCGACGGACATGGTCTGCATGGCGGCGGCGCTGTCGTTGAACAGCCATTGCGACCAGTCCTCGTATTCGACACCCAGCGCTTCGCCGATCAGCAGCGCGCGAAAGCCCGTGCAATCGATGAACAGGTCGCCCTCGACATCCACGCCCGAATCGAGCGTCAGCGAGCGGATATGGCCCGTCAGCGCGCTGGTGGTAACGTCGACGATCTTGCCTTCGATGCGCTGCACGCCGAAACGCTCGCTGAACGTGCGCAGATACTTTGCGTAGGCGCTGGCGTCGAGGTGATAGGCGTAGTTCATACCGCCGCGCGGCAGGTGGGCGAAGCGATTTTCTTGCGCCGCGCGCAGCTCGAGGCAATAGTCGCCGTAGTCGCCGGCCAGGCCGCGCTCGCGGCCCTTGCGCCAGAAGTGCTGGAAGCCGGCGGTCCAGTGGTCGGTGCCGGTCATGCCGAACGAGTGGATATAGTCTTCGCCCACATCGCGCCAGCCTTCGAAGCCGATACCCAGTTTGAAGGTGGCGTTGGTCGCGGCCATGAACTCCTGCTCGTTAATCTCGAGCAGGTTGTGGAAGTTGATCAGGGTCGGGATGGTGGCTTCGCCCACGCCGACGGTGCCGATCTCGTCCGACTCGATCAGCTTGATCTCGAGGCGCTTGCCCAGCACCTTCGAGATGCAGGCGGCCGCCATCCAGCCGGCGGTGCCGCCGCCGGCGATGATCACGCGCCGGATCGGGCGGCCTTTGAGTCCTGTGTCTCCGTTGTTCTTGTTGTCCACCTGCGGTCTCCTGTCAGCGGTTAATCCGCTTTAATAATTGGGCGCGGATCGCACGCGCCGCGTTGTCGTCGATGGGACCGAGCATGCGGCGCGCGGCCGGCGGGATATGTGCCGAGGTGTCATCATCGGCCTCGAACACGTAGTGGCGGAACAGTTCGGCCCAGGCCTGGCGCTGCGCCGGCGGCAGGTCGCGCACCGACAGCAGCGCGTGCATCAGGGCATTGGTCGGCGTATCCATCCACTCGGGCGACTGGCGCCACCAGTAATTCACCAGCACATTGAAGCGATCCAGCGCCTCGACGTGGTGCCACCACATGCTGGGGATGAACAGCGCGTCGCCAGGTTCCATTTCGGCCACCAGCGCGTGCTCCATGGCTTGGGCGAAGCGCGGGAAGCGCTCCAGGTCGGGCCTGGCGAAATCGACCAGGCTGATGGCCTGCCCGGCCGGCGTGAAGTCGAGCGGGCCGACATACAGGTTGTGCTGCTGGCCCGGCGGGAACAGCGTGAAGCGGCGCCGGCCCACCGCGACGCAGGCCAGGTTGTCAGGCAGGTCGTAGTGGGCGGCGATCACGGTGTGGTTGCCGATCCAGATGCTGGCCAGCGCTTCGCGCCCTTTCAGGTCGACGTCGTTCTCGCCACGAAAACCGGGCAGTGCACCTTCGATCGAGGTCGAGCCGACGTAGATCGTGGGCGACGGTTCGGTCTGTGCGTGCTTTTCCAGCTCGGCCAGCACGGTGTCGAGGCGCACCCGCACCGGATAAAAATTAAAGCCGCTCAGGTCTTCGTTGTAGCCGAAGCGGCCGTCGATCTCGGGCGCGCCGAGCATGGCGTTGACGGTGGCGTCGCGGTAGAAGCGGCGCAGGTAGGCATCGGCCGCCTGCGGCGACGCCAGGCCCGCCTGCACCATCGGCCAGTCGCGCACCAGGCCACGTAACACCAGCGGTTCGGTTGACGTCAGAATCTCCGCGCCCAGATCGCCCGGGCGCAGGCCCGAGATGTCGCGGATCGGTTTAGCGGCGGGCAGCATCGCGTTTGTTCTTGCGATCGACCAGGGCGCGGAAGTTCGACAGCGACGCCATGGCGAAGTAGATCGGTGGCAGGTAGCCGGCTGCGTGCAGCTCGTTGATGGCGGCAGCGTCCAGCGCAGCCAGGCGTTCTTCGGCGATGGTGAAAAAGCCCGCCAGGCGATTCTGCGAGCCGTCGTCCAGCGTCAGGTCGAACGTGAAGCCTTCCAGCAGCTCATGGCGCATCAACGCGTCAATGAAGCCGACATCGGCCTGCACGCCCTGGTGGATGTTCGACAGCACCTCGTTGATGTGTTCCAGGTATTCGCTGGCGCCGCCGTGCTCCTTGAAGACCGGCTGGCCTTCGGTCTTGCTCACGCGCGGGTTATCGAGGTCGATCTGGATCATCAGTTCGTCGCCGCTCCGGCCGATCATGAACGGCTGGCGCTCGAGCAGCAGCGGTACCGTGTGCGCGTCCCAGCGGCCGTCGTCGAGGAACAGGTTTTCGTCTTCCATGAAGCCGAGCAGCGCGATGGCTTCGAAGCGCTTGCCGTCATCGGACTGGCGGAAGATGATCGGATAGTGACCCTGCAGCGCGCGAAATTCGGTAGCGAAGGTCGGCACCCAGGCGACGTCGCTGCCCAGGTCCGGGCGATGGCCGGTGATGATGCGCAGGTCCTTGTGCTCGATGTTGTTCAGCAGGGCGATATTGGGCATGTAAGTCTCGTTGTCGTAATGGTGATGCCGGGGCGGCGCTGTTGTCGGCCAGGGGCGCGCAAAGAAAAAGGCGGCGCGCCGGTCCGGGACCGACCTGCCGCCATCTTCGTAAAACGCAAAGCACGTTGTACTTCACTGCGCGACTTCCTGAAAACCGACCAGGCAAGTCTACCCCGAAAACGGGCCGTGGCGACACTGGCCACGGCCCGTTTTGTCATGCGCTACGGGTCAGAACTTGTAGCGCGCGGCGAGCATGTAGCGCGGGCCGGACTGGGTCACGAACAGCAACTGCGACTTGGTGCGGCCGTGGATGCGCTGGATCTCGTCGGTCAGGTTGATAGCCTCGAACGACAGGCTCAGGTTCTTGTTGACGTTGTAGCCGATGCTCAGGTCAAGCTGGCCGTAGGCTTCGACATAGTTCGGATTCGGACCCGAGCCGTCGAAGGTCGACGACAGGAATTCGTCGCGCCAGTTGTAGGCTGCGCGCACGTTCCACTTGTCGTTCTCGAAGATGCCGACCAGGTTGGCCGAGTCGCCCAGGCCGACCAGCGCAAACTGTTCGCCGAGGCTGGCGTTGTCGTACTTCAGGCCCGAGTTGACATAGGTGTAGTTGGCCTGGAAGCCGAAGCCGCTGTTGCCGAACATGTGCTGGACGTTGAATTCCAGGCCGCGGATACGGGCTTCCTTCTGGTTCGAGTACGACGTGATGCGGAAGTCCGCGATCGGATCGTCACCCACGGCGATGATGTCCCCTTCCGCATTGCCCGCCGGGTTGTCCGGACGATTCACGACACCGTTCGTACCCGCGTAGGTCCGCAGGATGTAATTGCGGATGCAGGTGGTGTCGGCAGTGGCGCAGCCGTTGGCCAGCGCCGCATTCCAGCGCGGACCGCCAACCGGGGTGCGGATGCCGAATGGCTGGGCGATGATCTGCGATTGGCCGGCGTAGTTCTCGAGCGACTTGCGGAAGTGGTTGACCGAGACGAAGCTCTGGCGATCGTAGTACCACTCCAGGGCCAGGTCGATGTTCTTCGACTTGACCGGTTCCAGCGCCGGGTTGCCCTGCGAGCCGGTGCCGCCGTTCACACGCGCCTGGCGATCCAGCACCTGGCCGCCGGCGATCTGGTCGTAGCGTGGACGGCCGATGGTTTCGCCATAGCTGAAGCGGCCCTTGATGTCGTCGCGCAGCGCGATGTCGGCGTCGAAGCTTGGCAGCACATTGCTGTACTTGCCCTTCAGGGTGGTGAAGCTGGCGGGACCGAACAGCACCGGCAATTCGTTCTGCGACACCCAGCTCAGGGCGGTGGCGGTGGGCACCAGCGCGGTCGAAGTGACGTCGGTCTTTTCATAGCGCACGCCGAGCGAGGTATTGATCGGGAAGCGGCCATCGAACTCGGTGTTGAACTGCAGGTACAGGCTCTTCGACTTTTCTTCGGTGCGCTGGTCGGTGGTGTAGTCGGTGCGCGGCAGGTACTCGTTCGGCTTGCCGGTAGCGGCGGCGGCCAGCTGGCGCACTTCGTCGAAGTTGAAGGTGTTGAAGGTGTTGAACAGCGCCGGGTTGCCGCTGCCGTTGATGTTGTCGAAGTACTTGGACAGGGTCTCGGCATGGAACACGCTGGCCGGATAGTCGGCCGGACTGGTGGCGCCGCCCCAGGTGTCGCGCTGCATCACCGAGAACGCCGAGCGGTAATCGACCTTGGTCGCGCCGAGGCCAAATTTCAACTCGGACGCTTCCAGCATCTTCCAGCTGCCATGGGTCTGCACCTGGTCGACTTCGGTCTTCATGTAGCCGTTCTCGAACACCGAGCCGGTGACCTGCTGCGGCGCGCGATTGAAGTCGGCGCCCTGGATGCTCAGGACCGGGAAGTCTTCCGAGAAGTCGACCGTGGTGTTGCCGCGGCTGAAGCTGGCGGTGCTGAGGGTATTGCTCGAGCCGAATGGGCTGTTCGGGGTCGATTCGGCCGACGAACTGTGCATGTCGAGTTCGAGGCGCACGTCGCTGTTGACGCGCCATGCGGCATTGAAGCCGAGCGACTTGTTCTCGCTCTTGGTCGCGAAGTCGGCGCCGCCCATCGCGATGTCGGCGGTGGCAGGGTTGATGAATTCCGTGTACTGCAGCGGCGCCGCCACCGGACCATCGGTCCAGTTGCTCGACGACGGGCCGAAGTTGAACCAGGCCGACATGTCGGCGCGGCGGGTATGGATCTTGTTTTCCGAGTAGGTGTAGTCGAGCGTGGTGGTCAGATCCTTGTTCGGCGCGAACTGGAACACCACCTGGCCGTTGGTGCGCTCGCGCTGCACGCCGCTCATGTTGTAGTTCAGGTTTTGCGGCAGCTGGTAGATGTCGCCCGGGCCCGGACGGTTGGTGATGTTCTCGAATCCGGCTTCGCCCGGCAGCGGGATGCTGATGTCGCCATCCTGCTCGCCGCGCACCGGACCGCGCCAGCCGTTCGAGACCGCGGCGCGGTTGTAGCCCAGGTTACGTTCCTGGTAGCTGGCCGACAGGCCGATGCCGAAGCGGCCGTCGGCAGACGTATTGCTGTAGATACCGGACAGTTCAGGCGTGACCTTGTTACCGTGCTTGATGTCGCTCGGCAGGTTGCTGGCCGAGGTGTCATGTACGCCCTTGATGCCGACGCTGGCCTGCATGCCGGGACGCGACAGCGGACGCGCGGTGATCACGTTGATGGTGGCGCCCACGCCGCCGGTCGGGGTTTCGGCGCGGCTCGACTTGTACACCTGCAGCTGCGAGATCGCTTCCGAAGCCAGATTGGCGAAATCGAAGGCGCGGCCGTTACGGTCGCCCAGGTTCGAGTTCGGCATCTGGCGGCCGTTGAGCAGCACCAGGTTGAAGTCGGGGCCGACGCCGCGCACGGTGATCTTCGAGCCTTCGCCGATTTCGCGGTCGATCGACACGCCCGAGATGCGCTGCAGCGACTCGGCCAGGTTGGTGTCCGGGAATTTGCCGATGTCTTCGGCGACGATGCCGTCGACGAAACCTTGCGCGTTGCGCTTGAGGTTTAGCGACGATTCGAGACTGGCGCGCAGGCCAGTGACAACCACGGTCTGGGCGCCCGCTTGCGCAGGGCCGGTGATCGAAGCGGTGGGATTGCTGGCGGCGTCGGTGGCCTGCTCGGGAGCGCTGGTTGGAGTCTGCGCCTGTTCCTGGGCGAATGCCGGCATGAATGCGGCGCAGGCGCTGGCAACGGCCAGGCTGATCAAGGTCTGTTTAGCCTTCGGGTAGTACATGTCTTCTCCTGTCTTTTTTATAAATATGACCGTCAACCATCCACGGTGTCTCCTGCCAATGCAGGGGTCCTCTTTCCCCTGCCGCCCTACCGCTCCTTCACGCCCCGCCACCTCCTTGCCGGACTGGCCCTGTTACTGGCGGGGACCACCCATCCCGACGCTGCAGTACGTCGACACCACGCGCGCAAGTCGCAGCAACGACGACACCGGCAGATGCCGGTGTCGTCGTTGCGTGGTCGCTTGCGATGGCGCGCGCGGTGCGTGGTTTCATGTGTCCTCGGGTCCTTGGCAGGTATGCCGTTGGGTATCGAAGTCCGCTTGTCGGAGCATGGAAACGTTTCCATGTAGTTGTCTGAATATTAGGGTTAGGAAAATAAATTGTCAACGGAATCTCCATGCGTACGCGGCCATGCATGACGTAGTTTTGCAACACCCTGGTGCAGACGTCGGAGTGACAGCTGGTCGATAATCTGACGCTGGTGCTCGTCCTTTCTTGCGTTGACACAGGTGCTATAGTCGAGCTGTTATTTTGGTAGCGTTTCCAAATCGGAGCATGAATGCACCATTTTCTTGCCGTTCTGTTCAAGCGTCTGGCGCCATTGCCGATTGCGCTCGGTGTCACCTTTGCCAATACAGCGCACGCCGCCGACGCAGGTTTCCGCTGGCCCGACGGCGCACGCGCCGCGGTCAGCCTGGCCTACGACGACGCGCTCGATTCGCAGCTCGACAACGCGATCCCCGCGCTCGAGCGCCATGGCCTGCGCGGCACCTTTTATCTGCAGCTATCGAATCCACCGGTGGCCGCACGCATGGATGGCTGGCGCGCTGCCGCCCGGCGCGGGCACGAACTGGGCAACCACAGCCTGTTCCACCAGTGTTCGGGCGGCGGCGCGGACCGCGGCTGGGTCGCGCGCCATCGCGACCTGGACACCACGAGCGCGGAGCAGATGCGCGACCAGGTGCAAGTGGCCAATACGATGCTGACGGCGATCGACGGCAAACGTGAGCGCACCTACACCGCGCCGTGTGGCGACGTACTGGCGGCCGGACGCGATTACCTGCCGCTGCTGCAGGGTGATTTTGTCGCCATCAAAGCCGGTCATGGACGGCCGGCGGTGCCGGCGTCGATGCGCGACGTCGATCCCTATATGGTCGGCTCGGCCGGTCCGGTCGGCGCCAGCGGCCAGGAACTGATCGCGCTGGTCAAGCAGGCCGGCGCGCGCGGGACCATGGTCGCCTTCACCTTTCACGGCATCGGCGGCGACCACCTGAGCGTGTCGAACGAAGCGCACGAAGAGCTGCTGCGCTTCCTGGCGGCGCATCGCAAGCAGTACTGGACCGATACCTTCCTGAGCATCATGCAGCACGTGCGGCGCGAGCAGGCGCGCCAACCACAATAACAAGGAGGAGACCCCATGAAGACGATTAGCGGACTGGCCGCGCTGCTGGTGCTGGCCCTGGGCGCAGGCTGCGCCAGTCAAACGGCCACGCCACCGGCAGCAGCACCCGGCTGGACACTGGCCTGGAGCGATGAATTCGACGGCGCTACGCTCGACCGCAGCAAGTGGGCACTTGAAACGGGTGGCCATGGCTGGGGCAACAAGGAGCTGCAGTTCTATACCGACCGGCCAGACAACGTGCGCGTCGGCGGCGGCCTGCTGACCATCGAAGCGCGCAAGGAACGCTATCAGGGCAGCGAATACACCTCGGCGCGTTTGAAAACCGCGGGGCTGAAGGAAACGCAGTACGGGCGCTACGAGGCGCGCATCAAGATCCCCAAGGGCCAGGGCATCTGGCCGGCGTTCTGGATGCTGGGCGCGAACATCAAGGACGCTGGCTGGCCCAGGAGCGGCGAAATCGACATCATGGAAATCATCGGCAAGGAGCCGGGCAATTCATACGGCACGCTGCACGGGCCGGGCTACTCGGGCGAGCATGGGTTCAGCAAGGCGATCGCGCTTCAGGGCGCAGAATATGGCGACGACTTCCACGTGTTCGCCGTCGAATGGGAGCCGGGCGAGATCCGCTGGTACCGCGACGGCATCCACTTCCACACCGCACGGCCCGATCTGGTCAAGGGCGAGTGGGTGTTCGATCATCCCTTCTTCGTGTTGCTGAACCTGGCCGTGGGCGGGGCCTGGCCGGGGTATCCGGACGCCACGACGCCATTCCCGCGCCAGATGCTGGTCGATTACGTGCGCGTGTACCAGAAGGCTACGCCCGCGCGCTGACTCGCGCGCCAATGGCCCGGCGCCCGGAAAAGGCGCGAAATGTGGGCCTGCTCTGCAAGCAATGCGCGACAGTGAGAGAATGCCCTCCCTGGCGAAAATTTGACCCATGCCACACATGGGTAACACAGCGCCAGCATCCTCGACATCCATCGCCATGGCTGCGCGGCGCCGGTCCTGCCGGCGCGCCGCAGGCCAGGCTGCCCGCATCAGAAAGAGCATCATGACCGCATTGTTTACCCCCTTCGAACTCAAATCCGTCCGCCTGCGCAACCGCATCGCGGTGCCGCCGATGTGCCAGTACAGCGCCGTCGACGGCGTCACCAACGACTGGCACCGCGCCCACTACGCCTCGATCGCGCGCGGCGGCGCCGGCCTGGTGGTGGTGGAAGCGACCGCCGTCTCGCCGGAAGGCCGCATCACCCCGGGCTGCACCGGCCTGTGGAACGACGCGCAAGTGGCCGGCATGGCTGCCATCGCCCAGGAAATCAAGAACGGCGGCGCCGTCGCCGGCATCCAGATCGCGCACGCCGGCCGCAAGGCCAGCGCCAACCGTCCGTGGGAAGGCGACGACCACATCGCCAATGAAGACGCGCGTGGCTGGCAGACGGTGGCGCCGTCCGCCGTCGCCTTCGGCGCCAACCTGCCGAAGCAACCCGAGGCCCTGAGCCTGGACGACATCGCGCGCATCAAGAGCGACTTCGTGGCTGCGGCGCGGCGCGCCGTGACCGCCGGCTTCGAGTGGCTGGAACTGCACTTCGCGCACGGCTACCTGGGCCAGAGCTTCCTGTCGCCGCATTCGAACCAGCGCGATGATGCTTATGGTGGCGACTTCGAAGGCCGCAGCCGCTTCCTGCTCGAGACCCTGGCGGCGGTGAAGGAAGTGTGGCCGGAACACCTGCCGCTGACCGCGCGCATGGGCGTGATCGAGTTCGACGGCCGCGACGAAGAAACGTTGAATGAGGCGATCGAGCTGACGCGCCGCATGCGCGCCGGTGGCCTGGATTTGCTGAGCGTGAGCGTGAACTTCACCATCCCGCAAACCAACATCCCGTGGGGCCCGGCATTCCTGGCGCCATATGCCGAACGGGTGCGCCGCGAAACCGGCATCGCCGTGGCGTCGTCGTGGAATATCGACGACCCGAAGGTGGCGAACCGCGTGGTGCAGGAAGGTCAGATGGACTTGGTGATGATCGGGCGCGCCTTCCTGGCCGATCCGCACTATGTGTACCGCGCCGCGCGCGAATTGGGTATGGAGCAGCCGTGGGATGTGCTGCCGCCGCAGTACGCGCACTGGCTGTCGCGTTACCGCCAAGCCTAACTTCTATCCCGCCTTGAGCGGGGGCGGCGCCGGCCGCAGGGGCGTGGCGCGGCCGGCCAGGTCGCGTCCCAGCACCAGGCGCAGGTCGGCCGGCGCGCATTTGTCCACCTCGCGCAATTCGGCGCTGCCCAGGCGCCGCGCCAGCCGGCGCGCAGCCGCGTGCCGGCCCGGCTCGTACTCGATGCGGGTCTGGTCGACCGCGAACCCCGGCTCGTTCGACAGGCGCGTCACTTGCAGGTTCGGTTCATCGATGTCGCGCGACACTGCGCGCGCCATGCCGGCGATGCCGTTGCCGTTGCGGATTTCAAGCAGGGCCACGCCTTCCAACGGCGCTGCCGCCAGTACCTTGCTAGACGCCATTGCGGCTACCCGAGGCACCGTCGTGCGCCGCAGTTCCATCATCCCATCGACACCCACGTGCACATATGCCTGGCCCCAGCCCGGATATGTTTGCGCGGACTGCGGTGTCTGCAACGCCTGATCGAGCGCTGCCACCTCGGTGTTGCTGCCGGTGGTGGCGATGTCGGCGCGCAGGTCATGCTGGCGCAGGGTTTCGGCCTGGCGCAGCATCTGCTGCGCGCGCTCTTCCTGCCCCTGCTGGCGCAGGGTCTGTCCCAGCAGCTGCCAGGTGCGGTAGTTCAGCGGGTCGAGCAGACAGGCTTTTTCCAGCGCCGCCATCGCCGCTTGCGGCTCGTTGTTCAAAATATGTGCGCGTCCCAGATTGCTGAACAAGTAAGCGCCCGACGGGCCTGAAGCCACCGTCAATGGCGCGGTCAGCTCGCGCCAGATCGCGATCGCCTGCGCCAGCTCGCGCCGCTCGACGTGAAGCGCCGCCAGGCCGTTGCGGGCGTCAAGATGCAGGGGGGCGATCTGCAGCGCGTTCTGATAAGCCGCGCGCGCCGCATCCGCTCGCCCGGCCAGCTGGTGCGCGCGGCCGGTGCGGTACGCCTGGTCGGCGCCATCGCCCTGCGTATGCGCGGTGCGCTGCCCGAGCGGCGCACACGAAGCCAGCGCGGTGCACAGCAAGGTCAGGGAGATCGCTCGTTTCATGAAAAACTCCAACAGGTCAGCGCGCGCCGGGCAGCGTGCCCAGCGTGCGTGAAATCTGGATCGCGGCCGGTCCCAGCAAGACCATCAGCAGCGTCGGGAAGATGCAGAAGATCAGCGGGAACAAGAGCTTGAGGCCGATTTTGGCGGCGCACTCCTCGGCCAGCACGCGACGCTTGTGGCGCAGGTTTTCGGCATGCACGCGCAGCGAGTCGCCGACGCTGGTGCCGAAGCGCTCGGATTGGATCAGCATCGCCACCAGCGTGTCGACGTCTTCCACGCCCGAGCGCAGCGCGAAGTTGCGCAGCGCCCTCTCCTTGCTGAAACCGGCGCGCATTTCCATCAGCACCAGCTGCAATTCCTGCGCCAGCACTGCGCTCTTGATGTGGATTTCACCGGCCACCTTGACCATCGCCCGCTCCAGGCTGAGGCCAGCTTCGACGCACACGGTGAGCAGGTCGAGCGCATCCGGGATGGTCTCGAAGATTTCGCGCCGGCGCCGCGCCACCAGCCGCGCCAGCACCGCGTTCGGCAAGTAGTAGCCGAGCGAGGCGGCCAACAGCAGCACCGCCAGCACCTTGCCGCCGCCCAGTGCGGCGCCGTGCAGCACCAGGAACGGCGCCGACAGCAGCGGCAGCAGCAATGCCAGGCCGGTCTTGGACGCGAAATACAGGGTCGGCGCGGCCGCACTGCGCCAGCCGGCGTTCATGAAGCGCGTGCGCAGCGTCGACTTTTCCCAGCCTTCTTCGGGAATCGACAATTTGGTGAGTGGCTTGGCGACGCTGGCGACACGCTCGATCCAGCGCACCCCGGCCTCGCTGGCGCCGGCGCGCCGGCCCAGGAACAGGCGCAAGCGCTCGCGCAATGCCAATGGTGCGAACAGGGCGAAGCCGAGCCAGGCCAGCGCGCAGACGACAACGAAGACGATCAGCAAGAAGAGTAACTGGGTCGATTCCATGAGAGCCTCACACGCGGATGCGAATGACCTTGCGCAGCCAGACTACGCCGAACGCGATCATGCCCACGCCGATCCACAGCAGGCGCTGGCCGCTCGGATCGGTCCACAACATGGTGATGTAATCGGGGCTGCTGACCATCATCACCCCCATCACCACCAACGGCAGCAGGCCCAGGATCCAGGCCGACATCCGTCCTTCGGCCGACAGCACGCGCACATGCGCGACCAGTTTCAGGCGCGCGCGGATGATCTGGCTGATGTTGCCGAGGATTTCGGCCAGGTTGCCGCCCGACTCGCGCTGGATCAGCACTGCGATCACCAGGTAGCGCAGGTCGGTCAGCGGAATGCGTGCGGCCAGTCCGTGCAGGGCTTCGTTCATCGGCACGCCATAATTGATCTCTTCACGCGCGACGCGAAATTCACCGGCCAGCGGCTCGGGCAACTCGTTGCCGACGATCTGCAGCACATTGGTGAACGAGTGGCCGGCGCGCAGCGCGCGCGCGATGAAGTCGGCCGCCTCGGGCAGCTGGTGCTCGATGCGCACCAGCCGGCGCATGCGCTTGCGCCGCAGCAGGCCCCAGGGCAGCAGCAGGCCGCCGGCGGCGACCAGCGCGCGCACCGGCGCCGGCATCCCCGCGGCGGCCGGCAACGCCAGCGGCAGCATGAGCGCCAGCAGCATGCCGCCAACCGAAGCGGCCACGAACTGGGCCACGCTCCAGCTGGCGCCGGACTGCACCAGCAGCGCGTCGATCCCGTGCGCCGGCTTGAAGCGGTGCAGCAGCCGGTCCAGCGCCGGCGCCTGGCTGTAACGGCGCTGCTTGAGGATCGAGATGCGCTCGCCCGAGCGGCTGCCAAGGCCACCGGACATGACCTGCAGGCGGCGTGCAATACGGCGCGCCGCCGCGCCGTGGGTGCTCATCCACCACAGGTAGAAGCCTTCGAATGCCAGGATCACTGCCGCGAACAGCAGCACCACGAAACCGTAGAAGAACGCGTCCATGATGTCCTTTCACTCGAATACGCGGTCGGGATCGAACGCGTCTTCCGGCACCGGCGCGCCGAACAGCTTGAGGCGGTCGGCGAAGCGCGGGCGCACGCCGGTGGCGTAGAAGTGGCCCTGCACCTTGCCTTCGGCATCGACCCCGCGCTGCTCGAAGCGGAAGATTTCCTGCATCGAGATGATGTCGCCCTCCATGCCGGTGATTTCCTGCAGGCTGACCACCTTGCGCGTGCCGTCGGTCAGGCGCGAGGCCTGCACCACCACCGTCACCGCCGACACGATCTGCTGGCGGATGGCGCGCGGGGTCAGGTTGACGGCGGCCATGCTGACCATGTTTTCCAGTCGCGCGAGCGCGTCGCGCGGGGTGTTCGAGTGGATCGTTGCCAGCGAGCCTTCGTGGCCGGTGTTCATCGCCTGCAGCATGTCGAGCGCTTCGGCGCCGCGTACCTCGCCCAGGATGATGCGGTCGGGCCGCATGCGCAGTGCGTTGCGCACCAGCGCACGCTGGTTGACTTCGCCCTTGTTCTCGATATTCGGTGGGCGCGTCTCGAGGCGCACCACGTGCGGCTGGCGCAGCTGCAGCTCGGCTGCGTCCTCAATCGTCACCACCCGTTCGTTGGCGGGAATGAAGCCAGAGATCAGGTTCAGCATCGTCGTCTTGCCGCTGCCGGTGCCGCCCGAGATCAGGATGTTGACCTTGGCCACGCCCAGGCTTTGCAGCACCCGCGCCATGGGCGGGGTCAGGCTCTTGTAGTCGAGCAGGTTCTGCACTGTCAGCGGACTGGCGCCAAAACGGCGGATCGACAGCAGCGGGCCGTCCACCGCCAGCGGTGGAATGATGGCGTTGACGCGCGAGCCGTCCGGCAGGCGGGCGTCGACCATCGGACTCGATTCGTCGACCCGACGCCCGACCCGCGAGACGATTTTTTCGATGATCTTCATCAGGTGCGCATTGTCGTGGAAGGTGACGTCGGTCAGCTCCAGCCGGCCGTGGCGCTCGACGTAGACCTTGCTGGCGGTGTTGACCAGGATGTCGGACACGGTGGGGTCGTTCAGCAAGGGTTCCAACGGGCCGAAGCCAAGCATCTCGTGCTGGATGTCGAGCACCAGGTGGTGACGCTCGTGCTGGTTCAGGACGATGCGTTCTTCTTCGATGATGCGCTGGACCAGCAGCGCCAGCTCGTGCTTGAACTGTTCGGCGGTGAGGCGCTTCAGGCGTTCCAGGTCGATCCGGTCGAGGATCATCTGATGCATCGATTTCTTGAGTTCCTGGTAGGCGTGGGCGGCGGCGTCGAACAGGTCGGCGCCGGTAGCGCGCTCCTGGCCCGACTGCGCAAGACGTTCGCGAAGTGACATGGATGCTCCTGGAGTGGAGGTGAAAGATCGGGGCCAGGCGTCAGGATTGCGCATCGAGCCGCCCGAACAGGCGGTCGAGCAGGCCCTTGCTTTCCTGGACCGGGCGCGCGGTCACCATGGCGACCATCTCGGCCAGGCTGCGCGCGGCGGCGCTCGAGCGCGACAGCTGCAGCACCGGCACGCCCTGGTTCACCGAGTCGGTCACCGCGATGTAATCATTGGGGAAGGTATGCACGACCTCGCAGCCGAGCGCCGCGTGCAGGTCTTGCAAACGCAGCTTGCCGCCCTTTTCGTAGCGGTTGACGATCAGGCGGATGTTGTCCAGCACATAGCCGAGCGAGCGGAAGATGTCGAGCAGGCGGCGCGCGTCGCGGATGTCGGGCAGCGCCAGCTGCAGCACCGGATAGATGGTGTCGGTGACGTCCAGCGCGCGCAGCGACAGCGCGTCGATCTGGCGCCCGACGTCGAGCAGCACGTAGTCGTAGTGCTGGCGCGCCACCCGCAGCACGGTGTCGATGTGCTCCGGCTTGGCCTGTTTTGCCTGGCCCGGATCGTCGGCCGCGGCCAGCACCCCGAAGCCGGGCGTGACGTGCACCACGCACGATTCGAGAAAGGGACCGTCCAGGCGCGCAATCTGGCTGCAGACATCGGACAACGTCATGGCCGGTTTTTGATCCGACACGTACAGGGCGGCGTCGCCGAACTGGCCGTGCAGGTCGATCAAGAGCACCTTCTTGCCGGCCAGCGTGGCCAGCGCGTAACCGAAGTTGGTCGAAATGAAGGTGGCGCCGCTGCCGCCCTTGCAGGCGATGAAGGCCAGCACCTTGCCTTCGCGCTGGGTGGTGATGCCGGCGGCGGCGGCGACCCGGTCCATCGCTTCGTGCAGCGCGCGATGCACCAGCGGCAGCTGCAGCACTTCGCGCACCCCGGCGCGCATCGCGGTGATGAGCAGGTCTGGCTGGTGCTGGTCGGTCAGCAGCATCAGTTGCGACGATGGGTACTGGCGCCCAAGCCGCTCGAGCAGGCCGGCCTCGGACGGGTCGGCCGCGCTGGCGTCGATGATTACCAACTGCGGGGGTTCGCTGTCAAGCCGGTCGAGCGCCTCGCGCAAGCTGGCGCGCGTGGACGCCAGGTGCAGGGGTGGCATGCGCGCGGCGCCCTGGGCGGCGAGTTCCGCGTACAGCTGGCTGTCCCTGCTGATCAAGAGCGCTCTCATGAATTCCTCTGAAGTTTTGCGGTGGCCGCGGCGCGCTAGCGGCCACCGCCCACCAGCGCCGCCGGCTGTTCCGGCTGGGCGAACGAACGCTGGTAGCTTTCGTAGGCGGCGCGCGCGGCACGGCCATCGATGCCGGCGGCGGGGTTGGCGCCGGCGGCGGGCGCGGGGTCGATCACCTGGGCCGCCAGGTTGGCGCGGGTGGCGGCCCCGAAGCGGGCCTCCCAATGCGGCGTGGGCGCGGCGCAGCCCTGCAGAGCGCAGCTCAGCAGGGCCAGGGCCAGGCCCGATAAGGCCATCCACGGTGTCGATCGTGCTCGCATCGCGTTCTCCTATTTCAGTTCGAAGCCGGCGGCCGTCTGCGCCGGCGGCGTCATCGTGGCCGGCGCAGTGGCCGATGCGGCCGATGGCGGCGTGCCTTCCAGGCGTCCGCCCAGCATCAGTTCGGCGCGTCCCGGCGCCGCTACCGCGTCGGTCGGCAGCGCGTAGGCCGCGCCAGGCAACGGCTTGACCAGGCGCGCCGTGATCAGGAACACCAGTTCGCTGCGATCCTGCTGAAAGTCGGTGCTGCGAAACAGCGCGCCCAAGACAGGCACTTCGCCCAGCACGGGCAAGCCTTTCATGGTGGTCACCAGGTTGTTGCGCACCAGGCCTCCGATCGCGAAGCTCTGGCCGTCGTACAGCTGTACCGTGGTGCTGGCGCGGCGCGTGGTCACCAGCGGCATGATGGCGACGCCGCTGATGCCAGCGGCGCTGACGCCGATTCCTTCGCGCGACAGTTCCGACACTTCCGGCGCCACCTTCAGGTTGATGCGCCCGCCCGCCAGCACGGTCGGGGTGAAGCGCAGGCCGACGCCGAATTCCTTTTCTTCCAGCGTGACCTTGTTGTTGTCCTGGGCCACCGGAATATAGAACTTGCCGCCGGCGAGGAAGGTGCCTTCCTGGCCGCTGATCGCCAGCACGTTCGGTTCGGCCAGGATGCGCACCAGGCTGTCCTGTTTGTCGGCGTCGATGCCGAAGCGGTTGCCGTTGGTCTTGACGCCGGACAAACCGCTGCGCGCCAGTCCGGTCAGGAAATCGGTGGCCAGGGTGGTGGTCCAGCTGCCGGAACCGAAGCTGAAACGCGCGCCCGTTTCCAGCCGTTCCATCAAGCCACGCGCGACTTCGGCCACTTTCACTTCCAGCTGCACCTGCTGCGGTGCGCTCACGGCCAGCATATTGACTACCCGCGCGCCGCCCGCTGCGCCACCGCCGCCGGAACCATTGGGCGCGATCACGCCGTCGGTCTCGTTGCCGGTGGCGACCGCCGCCAGCTGGCGCAGCGGACGGCGCACATAAGCGCCGGCCAGTTCGGCCGCGCGCGCCACTGCGGCGGCGTCGCTGACGGTGCCGGTCAGGACCAGGGTATCGGCGGCGGCCAGCACCTCGATGTTCTTTTCTTCGGGCATGGCGGCGGCCAGGGTGGCGCGCAGGCTGGCCGGGTCCATCGCCACCGTGATGTCGATCACGCTGCACAAGCCGCTGCGCCCTTGCACGATCATGTTGGTGCTGCCGACATCGACGCCGGCGATGTACAGGGTGTCGGGCGCAACCAGCATGGCCTGCACCACCGCCGGATTGCCGACGCTGCGCCGGCGCACCGCTTCGGGCAGGCGCAGCATGGTCGACTTGCCCATCTGGAGCGCCATCGCCGCCGGCCGCGCCGCTTCACCGCTGCAGCCGCTCTCGCTGCGCACGGCGGGCCATGGATCCTGGCCTGCTTCAGAGCGGGTTTGCGGCTTGGGCGTGCGCCCGGTGTCGGCCTGCGCCACGGCGCGCTGCTCGACCGGCCTGGCGTTTTGTGCAGCAGCTTGTGCGCTCTGGGCGGCTTGGCCTGCCGGCGCGGCCGGTTTGGCCGCTGCGGCGCTGGCGCCGGCCGCCAGCGTCAATCCCGCCAGCAGGCAGGCGCAGGGCGCGATCGTGGAACGTCGGTTCATGATGGATCCCGTGACGAGAATCAGAAGCATTCCTGCGATGCGTGCAGGCCGTTGATGACGGGGATGCAGTCGCGCCGCGGGGCCGCAGCGCGCACCTGCTGCACGCGTGGACGTGCCGGCTGCAACGCCGGACGCACCGGCGCGGCGACGACGGGGGGCGCTGGCAGCAGGCTGTCCTTGGTCGCGCCCAGCGTGGCGGCGGCGGCCGGGTCGATCTGGTTGCGCAGCGCCAGCGACAACGTGCCGACACTGCGCGCCAGGTCGAGCTTCTCGGCCTGCTCGGGGGTGACTTCCAGCGTGACGGCGTTGACTACCTTGGGTTTGGTTTCGTCGCGGTTGACTTCCTGCGCCACCGCCAGCACCAGGATCCGTTCCAGCACGATCTTCGAGATGCTGCGCTCGCGCGCTGCGGCGCCATTCGCGGCGTTCGGGTCAAACATGGTCTCGGTGCTGACGATGATGTCGACATAGTTGCCCGGCAGTGCGAAGCCTGCCACGCCGATCACGTCGTTGACGCGCACCGTGATGGCGCGCTTGCCTTCGGTGATCAGGGCCGACAGGCCGCCCAGCGTGCCGGCCGGCGCGAGCTTGGATTCGCTCAGCGGTTCGCCGGCCAGCACGCTGCTGCGCAGTACCCGGCCGCTGAGTTTTTGCGGATCGGTGAAAGCGCCCTTCGGTACGCTGTCGGTAGGCCACTCGACCAGCTTGGCCATCTCGGGCGCCAGGCGCTGACCGATGTCGATGTCGGCGCCGGCGACGACGATGCGTCCGGATTTGGTATTGGGCGCGTTGAGCAGCCAGCGCGCCGCCAGCGCCACCGCCGCCAGCCCGAGCACCACTGCCAGCGCCATCATGATCACGGCCCGCTTGTTCTTCATCGTGCATCTCCCCGTGTTGCGCCATTTGCTGTCCCCAGCGCCGCGACCCCGAACATGCTGCGCCAGGCCTGGGCCAGGCTTTCCGCGTCGGCGCGCGGCGCGCGTCCCGCGAAGCCGGCGAAATCGGCGATGCGTCCCAGCAGTTCGTGCGGATAAGCCGCCAGCAGCGGACGTCGCGTGCGGCGGTGCAGTTCGCCGACCAGGTAGTCGAGCGCAGCATCATCGAGTTCGATGCGGCGCAGTTGCGCCTGGCGCCGCAGCAGCGTGCGGTAGCTCGCTTCGGACAGCGGCCCGAGTGGAATCCGGTAACCGATGCGGCGCAGGCAGGCTTCGTCCAGCACCGATTCCGGCGCCAGCCCGGTGGCCAGCACCAGCACCACGTCGAACGGCAGCGCCAGCGTGGGGCCGCCCGGCACCGCGACGTGATCCTGGCCGCTTTCGAGTGCGGCCAACCAGCGGTGCAGCAATTCTGCCGCCGGCACCCGCTGGCGTCCCAGGTCGTCGACCACCAGCAGGCCGCCGTTGGCGCACAGATGGTGCGGCGCACGCAGCACGCCGCTGGCGGCGTCCGGACGCAGTTCCAGCATGTCGCGTGTCAGTTCGGCGCCCAGATGCACCAGCGGACGAGCGCTCAGCACCCAGCGCGCGTCGACGCTGCGCCGCTCTTCATGGCCGCGCGGCTGCAGCGGCGCCGGGTGCAGCGCCGGGTCATGCAGCTGGACGATCTCGTTGTTGACCAGCACCGCGTACGGCACCGCCATCGGATCCTGGCGCAGCCGCGCCAGCTTGCGTGCCAGCGTGCTCTTGCCGCTACCGGACGGGCCATACAGCAGCAGCGGCCGCTGCGAATGCAGGGCCGCGCCGACCAGCTCGCGCACCGCCGGCGCCAGGCCGTCTTCGTGCAGCAGCGCTTCCAGTTCGCCGCGGCTGACGCGCGCCGCATCCGGCTGGCGCTGCGACTGGCGCGCCAGCACCGCGCGCCAGGCTGCCAGCGTGACCGGCGCCGGGCCGATGTAGCGCGATTCCGCCAGGTGTTCGGTGGCGCTGCGCTGGCCGACGGCGGTCAGCGCATAATGGACGTCGATGTCGGTCGCGCCGGACCACGCGACTTCGGCCTGCTGGGTGGCGATCAATCCTTGCAGCACTTCGCGCATCACGCTGATCGACAGGCGCAGGCGTCCGGTCAGCACCGACAGTGGCGTCTTGCCGCCGGCGTGCAGGATCTTGAGCACCAGCGCGGTCACGAAGCGCGCATCGAGTCCGGTGTCGCGCACGGTGCGGGCCTGGCGCGGCAGCACGGCGGCCGGATCGCTGTCGAGGCCATCGGACACGCCGGACATGCTGGACGAACCCGCCAGCCCCGGCGCGCGCAGGTCTTGCGCGGCCACGGGAGCGGCGACCGATAACACGTGCATCATGACGCCTCCTGCGAATGCGGATGGTCGAAAGGAAGAGTTCTGAAGAAAAGTTTCTAGAGAACCTTGATTTGATTCTAGCGAGCGCCCTCGGCAGGCACTTGATGCCTGACAAAGGGCGGCCTCAGCTGTGCAGTCGGCACCGGACAACCGCTTGACAAGACGGTTCGGACGCCGGCGCGGTCAGGCGCCGTGGTCAGCCGTAACGCCCAAGTACACTCACGATCGCCCCGGCCGCGATCGCTACGCCGTAGGGAATCGATCCGGCACTGGGTCGCGCCGACGTGCCGATTGCCGGCGCCGGCAAGCGCAGCAGCACGGGACGCACGATCGCCCACAAGTTACCCAGCACCATGCGCAGCCGGCCGCGGGCAATGACCAGCACCAGCGCCATGACGCCGCCGACGCACCAGGCCAGAATGGCGATGTGCAACGCTTCGCCGGGACCGGTGAAGGCGCCCACCGCGGCCATCATCTTGACGTCCCCGGCAGCCATGCCGCGGACCAGGTAAAAGGGGAGAAACACCAGCAGGCCGACAGCTGCGCCGCCCAGCCAGGCCAGCAGCGAGCGCAATGGTTGTGGGGACAGCAAGTGCAGGACCAGGGCGCCGGTCATGCCGCCGAGCAGCAACAGGTTCGGAATGCGCCGGCTCGTCAGGTCGTTGATTGCGGCAGCGGCTACCATCAGCAGCAGCAGCAGGTCCAGCCAGGATGCGACAGCCATGATGCGCTCCATGGAAAAACTCCCCGCGGCCGAGCTGCAGCCACGGGGAGCCAGGCCATTACGGGGTACCGGCAGGTGCGGTTGGGACCACGAGCGCGTCACGGATATACTCGAACGCGTCCTTGATCTTTTCGCCCACTTCACCGGCAACAGTCGCCATCGCGACACCGATCAGGGCGGCAATCAGCCCATACTCGATGGCGGTGACACCGCCTTCGTCGGCGACGAAGGCTTTGATGGCGGAGGTGATCGTGCTCATGAAAAACTCCTTATGGTGGTTGAGAAAACTGGCGGCGACCGGGCCCTGTCGCTACTGCTGTGTTGCGTTTGCCAGTGAGTTCACTGTAGCGATTAATGCCGCATGGCAAGTTGACTATGCACAACTTTCCACATGGAAATAAAATAGTCCTTGAGAGAACTGGCCATAGAAATGCGGGTGCGGCAATCCGGAAAATATGAATAGAAATTATCAAGAATAGTTGCCCGTAACACAAAAACGGGCTATTCTGCTTCTCTTGACCGCTTAAAAAAGCGGCACCGCTGGCAGCGATGCGCTGTGCCTTGCCCGACGATTTTTCTGTTGTTCTCAATCTGTAACGACATGGATTCCCTGCTGAGACACATGGTGGACATGACCGGCCACCGCGATCACACCATGCTGGACATTTCCGTCATTTCGGCGGTTCAGGAATTGTCCAGTGCCGCGCATACGCGCGTGCTCAACATCGCCACCGTCGGCGCCCAGAAATTCGTGCGCTCGCGCGCCTGCATCCACGCCGGCGGCGTGGCCTGCCTGGAAGAATCACAGGATGGCGGCCCGGGCGAACCGATTGCCGCCTACCCGGAGCTCGAGCGCTGCCTGCGCCGCCATGACGCGCGCGCCGAGTCGATCGGCGGCGACGGCCTGCGCCACCTGTGGCTGCCGATCTGGTTCGGCGACAAGGCCGATACCTGCCTCGAGATCGCGCACGCGCATCCGTTCACGGCTGAAGCGTTGTACATGGTCAGCGGCATCGTCAGCGTGTACCGCAACTTCCAGAACCTGCTCGACTACAGCGAGCGCGATTCGCTCACGGGCCTCCTGAACCGCAAGACCTTCGACGACCAGCTGGCGCGCATGCTGCACGCGTCCGACACCGACGCCGAGCGCGCCGATGCCCTGCAGGCCGAGCGGCGCCACGCCAACGGCGAAGAGAAACAATGGCTGGCGGTGGTCGACGTCGACCATTTCAAGAGCGTCAACGACCGCTTCGGCCACCTGTATGGCGACGAGGTGCTGATCCTGATCGCCAACCTGCTGCAGTCGTCGTTCCGCGCGCAGGACCGGGTGTTCCGCTTCGGTGGCGAAGAGTTCGTGGTGCTGCTGCGCTCGACGACGCTGGACAATGTGCGCCGCATCATCGACCGCTTCCGGGTCGACGTCGAGACCCACGTCTTCCCGCAAGTGGGCCAGGTCACGGTCAGCATCGGTTTTACGGGCGTCAGCGCGCTCGACTCGCCGGTGGTCACGCTCGGCCACGCCGACCAGGCCCTGTACTACGCCAAGGCCCACGGGCGTAACCGCGCCTGCCACTACGAAGAGCTGGTAACGGGCGGCCTGCTGCAAACCGTCGCCGTCAACGACACCGCCGAATTCTTCTGAAAGACGCGCCGGCCCCGGCGCCGAGGCGGAAATTCAATCTTCAGCCAGCTGCATGAAGCGCTGCGGATCGACGTTCCAGGCCGTGTGCGACTCGTGGCGCACGATGCGGTCGCCCCCGCCGAAGCCGACACCTTTCGACAGGTCGACCGTCTCGGGCCGGATGTAGGCCTGGCGCCGGGTGTGGAAGAACACATTGACCTTGGGCGTGAGCAGGCTGCCTGGATGGGCTTCGACCACCACGCCCAGGCGCCCCGATTCGAGCAGCACCAGCGTGCCGACCGGGTAGATGCCGACGCAGCGCATGAAAGCCTGCACCAGCGCAGGGTCGAAGTGCAGCGCACTCCACTCGTGCAGTTTGCGCAGCGCTTCGGCCGGCGCGATGCCCTTGTGGTAGCAGCGGTCCGAGGTGATCGCATCGTAGACGTCGACGATCGCCGCCATCTGTGCCAGTTCGCTGATCGCGTCGCCCGCCTGGCGCTCCGGATAGCCGCTGCCGTCGCGCCGCTCGTGGTGGTGCAGCGTGATGTCGAGCGGGATGGCGCCGATGTCCGGCGCGCGCAGCAGCAGCTCGTAGCCGTCGCGCGGATGGCGCTTGACGATGTCGAACTCCTCGCCCGTCAGGCGGCCCTGCTTGTTGAGAATCGCGCCAGGGACCAGCGCCTTGCCGGTGTCGTGCAGCAATCCGCCGATGCCGGCCTGGTGGATGGTCTGTTCGTCCATGCCGCGCGCGCGGCAGAACGCCACCATCAGCGCGCACACGCTGACCGAGTGCTGGAAGGTGTAGTCGTCCTTGTTCTTGATGTGCAGCAGGCCAAGCAGCGCGCCGGTATTGCGCAGGATCGATTCGGTGATGTCGCGCACCACCGGCTCGACCTGGTCCACCTGGGTCACCTTGCCCAGGCGCGCGTCCTGCATCACGCTGCGCACCACCTCGGTCGCATGGCGGCGCAGGCCGGCAGCGCGTTGCAGCTCGGTTCCCAGATCGACCCTGGCTTGTGCGGCCACGGCGGGACGCTCGGCGCGCGCCAGCGCCATCACCTCGGCCTCGGTGCGCGCTGCCGCTTCCATCACGGTCGGTGCGGCGTCCACGTCCAGGCCGCGGCCGCAATCGATCACCACACCGCGAATGCGCGCTGCGCCGATCTTGCGGATCTCGTCCTCATCGGTCAGCAGGAAGCGGCTGCGCATGAACGGATGCTCCATCCAGCCGCAATCGAGGTCGTGGATGAACATGCCGACCTTCAGCTGCGAAGAATCCACTTTTTTCAGCATCGTATTGTCTCTGGTCGTTGTCCCGCCTTGAGCGGGGTTATGCAGGGAATATAACCAGAACATTACATCATATAACTACTTGTTACCAACGAGACACAACCGTCGCGCGGCGATCGCTTTTACGACACATCGTTACACCGCCCAACCCTGCTTGACGTTAACGTTAACGTCATATACCGTAGGCACATCCTCGCCCTCATCGAACACAGGGACCTTCCATGAACGACATCACGCCCGCCGCCAAGCTCGACCTGCCAGAACAGCCGGTCCTGAGCAACAAGGTCCGCTTCGTCACTGCCGCATCGCTGTTCGACGGCCACGACGCCTCGATCAACATCATGCGCCGGATTTTGCAGTCGAACGGCGCCGAGGTGGTCCACCTGGGTCACAACCGCTCGGTCGACGAAGTCGTCACGGCGGCATTGGCCGAGGACGCGCAGGGCATTGCCATCTCGAGCTACCAGGGTGGCCATGTCGAATACTTCAAGTACATGATCGACCTGCTGCGCGAGCGCGGCGGCGCCCACATCAAGGTGTTCGGCGGCGGCGGCGGTGTGATCGTCGCGGCCGAGATCGAGGAACTGCATGCCTACGGCGTGACCCGCATCTTCAGCCCGGAAGACGGCCAGCGCATGGGCCTGGTCGGCATGATCCGCTCGATGCTGCAAGCCTGCGACGTCGACCTGTCGCCCTATGCCCCGACGTCATTGGCGCCGCTGCAAAGCGGCGCGATCGCAGAGCGTCACCGCCCGCTGGCGCAGCTGATCACGGCGCTCGAAAGCGGCAAGATCGACCCGGGCCTGCGCAGGCAGATCGTCGATAGCGCCGACAGCCTGCGCGTGCCGACCCTGGGCATCACCGGCACCGGCGGCGCCGGCAAGTCGTCGCTCACCGATGAACTGATCCGCCGCATCCGCCTGGACCAGGACGATCGCCTCAACATCGCCGTGATCTCGATCGACCCGTCGCGCCGCAAGTCGGGCGGCGCCCTGCTGGGCGACCGCATCCGCATGAATGCGATCAATCCGTGGAATGGCCAGCGCCGCGTGTTCATGCGCTCACTGGCCACGCGCGATGCCGGCTCCGAAATCTCGCAGGCGCTGCCGGACGTGATCGCCGCCTGCAAGGTGGCCGGTTTCGACCTGGTGATCGTCGAGACCTCGGGCATCGGCCAGGGCGACGCCGCCATCGTGCCGCACGTCGACACCTCGATGTACGTGATGACGCCGGAGTTCGGGGCCGCTTCCCAGCTCGAGAAAATCGACATGCTCGATTTCGCCGACTTCATCGCCATCAACAAGTTCGACCGCAAGGGCGCCCAGGATGCGCTGCGCGACGTCGCCAAGCAGTACCAGCGCAACCGCGAATTGTGGAGCGCGTCGCCCGAACAGATGCCGGTGTACGGCACCCAGGCGTCGCGCTTCAACGACGACGGCGTCACCGCGCTGTACCACGGCCTGCTGCCGAAGCTGGCGCAACTCGGCCTCAAGGTCGAAGCGGGCAGCCTGCAGGCGCCGGCGCAGCGCTATTCGAGCGGCAAGCACGTGATCGTGCCCCCAAGCCGGGCGCGCTATCTGGCCGAAATCGCTGACAGCGTGCGCGGTTACCACCGCAACGTCGGCAAGCAGGTGCGGCTGGCGCGCGAACGCCAGCAACTGCAGGAAGTCAGGCGCATGGTGCTTGCCGCGGACAAGCACGCCGACTTCGACGATCTGATCACGGCGCGCGACAATGCCATGGATGGCGAAGCGAAGGCGCTGGTCGCCTCCTGGCCGCAGCTGCAGCAGACGTATGCCGGCGACGAGCATGTCGTCAAAATCCGCGACAAGGAACTCCGCACCCGCCTGGTCCACACCACCCTGTCCGGCAACCCGATCCGCAAGGTGGCATTGCCGCGCTTCGAAGACCACGGCGAAATCCTGCGTTTTCTGATGCTGGAAAACGTGCCCGGCGCCTTCCCCTACACCGCCGGCGTGTTCCCGTTCAAGCGCGAGGGCGAAGACCCGACCCGGATGTTCGCCGGCGAAGGCGACGCCTTCCGCACCAACCGTCGCTTCAAACTGGTGTCGACCGGGATGGACGCGAAACGCTTGTCAACGGCGTTCGACTCGGTCACCCTGTACGGCGCCGACCCGGCGCTGCGCCCCGACATCTACGGCAAGGTCGGCAACTCGGGCGTGTCGATCGCGACCCTGGACGACATGAAGGTGCTGTACGACGGTTTCGATTTGTGCAGCCCGAGCACGTCGGTGTCGATGACCATCAACGGCCCGGCCCCGACCATCCTGGCGATGTTCATGAACACCGCCATCGACCAGCAGATCGACCGCTTCGCGCAAGAGCATGGCCGCGCGCCGAACGCGGAAGAAGCGGCGAAGATCCGCGCCTGGGTGCTCACCGCCGTGCGCGGCACCGTGCAGGCCGACATCCTCAAGGAAGACCAGGGCCAGAACACCTGCATCTTCTCGACCGAGTTCTCGCTCAAGGTCATGGGCGATATCCAAGAGTACTTCGTCACGCACGGCGTGCGTAACTTCTACTCGGTCTCGATCTCGGGCTACCACATCGCCGAAGCGGGCGCGAACCCGATCTCGCAGCTGGCCTTCACGCTGTCGAACGGCTTCACGTTCGTTGAAGCCTACCTGGCGCGCGGCATGCACATCGACGACTTCGCGCCGAATCTGTCGTTCTTCTTCTCGAACGGCATGGACCCCGAATACACGGTGCTGGGCCGGGTGGCGCGCCGCATCTGGGCGGTGGCGATGCGCGACAAGTACGGCGCCAACGACCGCTCGCAAAAGCTCAAGTACCACATCCAGACCTCGGGCCGTTCGCTGCATGCGCAGGAGATCGACTTCAACGACATCCGCACCACGCTGCAAGCCTTGATCGCGATCTACGACAACTGCAATTCGCTGCACACCAACGCCTACGACGAAGCGATCACGACGCCGACCGACGAATCGGTGCGCCGGGCCCTCGCCATCCAGCTGATCATCAACCGCGAATGGGGCCTGGCCAGGAACGAAAACCCGAACCAGGGGTCGTTCATCATGGACGAACTGACCGACCTGGTCGAAGAACAGGTGCTGCAGGAGTTCGAGCGCATCGCCGAGCGCGGCGGCGTGCTGGGCGCGATGGAAACCGGCTACCAGCGCGGCAAGATCCAGGAAGAGTCGATGCTGTACGAACACAAGAAGCACGACGGCTCGCTGCCGATCATTGGCGTGAACACGTTCCGCAACCCGAAAGGCGCGGGTGCGCCGGCCAGCATCGAACTGGCACGCTCGACTGACGACGAAAAGCAGTCGCAGCTGGCGCGCCTGGATGCCTTCCACGCCCGCAACGCCGACGCCGCCCCGGCCGTGCTGGCGGCACTGCGCCAGGCCGCGATCGACAACGACAACGTGTTCGCGCACCTGATGGACGCGGTGCGCGTGTGCTCGCTGGGGCAAATCACGACCGCGCTATTCGAAGTGGGGGGACAGTATCGCCGCAATATGTAAGCACCAGACATGACAGGGGCGTGACGGCGGCAGCCGGAACGCCTCGCCGCCAGAAATGTCATGCTTTCTCGACAACAGGATTGCCAATCCCATAAGAACGCACCCTTGACTTTGACGCGTGGTAACATCGCGTCAATTTCTTAATCTTTTGGCAGTCATGCGCACCCGCGTCTGCATCACCATCGACACCGAATTCACGATCGGCGGCGCCTTCGCGGACCCTGCTCGTCATCCTGTCGCCGAACAAAACGTGTATTGCAACGTCCAGGACCGTTCGGAGGGCCTGGGCTTCATGCTCGACACCTTCCGCCGTCACGGCGTGCAGGCGACCTTCTTCGTCGAGACTGTCCAGCGCAATTATTTCAAGGACGATCCGATGCGCCCGATCGCGCGCCAGATCGTCGACGCCGGCCATGAAGTCGAACTGCATACCCATCCGTGCTGGGACATATTCCGGCATGAGGACTGGCGCGAGCGGGCGCGCAGCGCCAAGCGCATGGACGACTTCAAGGACCGCCCGCTGAACGACTCGGTGGCGCTGATCGAGCAAGGCATCGCCACCTTCGGCGACTGGGGGCTGGACAAACCCAAGGCTTTCCGCAGCGGCAACCTGCAACACGACGCGACCCTGTACCAGGCACTGGCGCGGGTCGGCATCCCTTACAGCTCGAACATCGGCACCGCCATCTTCGACAGCGGCGACCCCGATTACCGCCTGTACAGCGGCCATCACGAGCGCCACGGCGTCATCGAGTGCCCGGTGCTGTCGTTCTCGGACTGGTCGCTGGGCAGCAAGAAACACATGAAGTCGCTCACCATCGCCGGCACCAGCTTCGGCGAGACGCGCACGCTGCTCGAAAAAGCACGCAACGCGCAGATCCCGACGGTGGTGATCCTGACCCACCCGTTCGAATACATCCACTGGGGCGACCAGGGATTGACGCGCACCCGCGCCCACCACGTGACGCAGCAGCGCCTGCGCCGCCTGTGCGCTTTCCTCGAACAGAACCAGGACCGCTTCGAAGCCTGCGGCCTGGTGCACGCGCTGGACCAGGATGCCACCACCTCGGAGCGCAACACCCTGCTCGACGTCTCGCTGCTGCAAAGCGTGCCGCGCATGGCCGAGCAGGTCATCTATGACAAATACGGGCGCTGGGCATTGAACCGGCAGCCTGCCAGGGCATCATGAGCAACTTCATCAAACATCGCTTCGGCACCTTCCGTGGCCTGGTCCGGACCGCGCTCGGCTACGCCGAACTGGCGGGCGGACGCTTGTCCGCCTTCAAGCTGCGCGACCTGGCTGCAGTGCGGCGCGTGGTGTTCGTCTGTCACGGCAATATCTGCCGCAGCGCCTATGCCCACATGGTCGCCAACCGGCTCGGCATGCACGTGGCTTCGCTCGGCCTGTCGACTACCACCGGCAACGCCTCGCCCAAGCCGGCGCTGGCCGCTGCAAAAAGCCTGGGCGTCGACATGAGCGCGCACCGCGCCTGCGACTTCAAGGATTTCGAGGTGCAGCCGGGCGACCTGTTCCTGGTGATGGAAGTGCGCCAGGCGCACAAGCTGCGCGGCCTGCTCGGCAGCCGCCGGGACGTACACGTCAGCCTGCTCGGCCTGTGGGGCCGGCCGCCGATGCCGCACCTGCACGATCCGTACACGCTGTCGGACGCGTATTTCGAGACCTGCTTCCGGCGCGTCGAAATCGCGGTGGAGCGCCTGGCCGCAGCGCTGCCGCACGTGCGCGTGCGCGATGGCGCGCAGGCCTGTGCTACCGCTCCTGCCACCGGCAGCAGCGCCGCGCCGGCCGCCATGGCGCCGCAGGGCTGACCCGATGACGACGCCGGTCGACCAACGCATCCCGCCCGCCGTCGTGGTGGGCATCGACACCCCGATCGGCCTGACCGTGGTGCGCGACCTGGGCCAGGCCGGCGTACCCGTGTTCGGCATCGGCCGCAGCGCCAATGCGCTCGGCATGGGCTCGCGCTACCTGACGCGCGGCCTGGTGCGCGCACGCGACCCTGAAGCTTTCATCGACCAGCTGGTGCAGCTTGGCGCCGAACTCGGCCCGGCCTGCCTGTTCGCGGTATCGGAAAGCGACATCACCCTGCTCAACCGCCACCGCGCGCGCCTGGCCGGCTACACCATCATGTTCGCCGACCAGGCGCGCATGGATTCGGTGCTGAACAAGGACCAGACCTACGCCGCCGCGGCCAGGGTTGGCATCCGCACCCCGCGCACCGAGCAGCCGGCGGCACTGAGCGAAGTCGAACGCCTGGGCGCCGAGCTGCGCTTCCCGGTGGTGCTGAAGTGGGCCAATCCGCATGAGGTGGCGGCGCGCCTGGACGCGGCCGGCCTGGCGCTCGACAAGACCCATTACTGCCATTCGGCGGCTGAACTGCTGGTCTACCTGGCCCCGTATGAACGGGCCGGCGTCTACCCGCTGATCCAGGAATACTGTGCCGGCTATGGCCTGGGCCAGTTCGTGCTGATGAAGGACGGCCAGCCGCAGTACACCTTCCAGCACCGGCGCGTGCACGAGTGGCCACCCGAAGGCGGTTTTTCGAGCATGTGCGAATCGCTCCCGACTGACGCCCACGCTGAACAGATGGCGAAATCGGTGGCGCTGCTGCGCGAGCTGCGCTGGGAAGGCATCGCGATGGTCGAGTACCGCCACGATCCGGCCACCGGCGAATCGGCGCTGATGGAAGTCAATGGCCGCTTCTGGGGCAGCCTGCCGCTGGCCTGGCATGCCGGCGCGCGCTTCCCGAGCATGATGCACACGCTGTGGGGACAGCGCCAGCCGCTGGCGGCCGCGGCCTACCGTAGCGGCGTACGCTGCCGCTACATGCTCCCGGAAACCAAGCGCCTGCTGCGCATCCTGTTCGCCCAGCATCGAATCGCCGACAAGAACCTGCGCTTCCGGCGCCTGCCCGAGTTGCTCGGCTATCTGGGCGGCTTCGTGCGTCCACGCAGCCGCTATTACGTGTTCACGCTGGACGACGCCGGCCCCTTCTTCAGCGACTTGGGCCAGATGCTGAAAAAAGCCGGCGCCACCATCGCCGCACGGATCCCCCTTCTGCGGCGCAGCGCGCCGTCGCAAGGCAAGTAGAATAAGGCTGTCACGTCCACCCGAGACCAGCATGCCGATCCAGCCCGAACAACTCGCCGCCCTGATGGCCGAAGTCGAACAGGAAGATCCGATCGACTTCGCCGACCTGCCCTTTCCCGAAGACGAACTGCGCTCCCTGGTGGCCGGCCACCTGTGCGAGATGGCGGCGGCGATGGAAAACTTCAGCACCGAAGACCGCCTCATGACGCTGCTGGCGGTGTCGGCCAAGCTGGTGCTGGAAAACCTGGTGCTGCATGTACAGCTGCTGCGCCGGCACGGCTTGCCGATGGGCGACGATGTCGAAGCCCTGCTCAGCCGATTGCGCAACAACGATGGTGCAACCTGACCGGCCAAACGCATACCAAGCGTTATGAAACCGACGGGCAAACGTTAATTTTGCCACCTGGAAATTACCTTTTCATGTAACGCATCGCATTTGCAACACTTGTTCCGCTTTGTGCGGTTCTTCATGAATTCCTTCGGGTATTATTGTTGCCGAAGAAACTCGTCCACTTTTCGCACGACAGCCAGACCAACACCGAGGAAGCCATGCCGCGTCACGTTTCGATCCCTACTCTCACCGCCGCCCTGTTGTCCGGCGCCCTGGTCCTTGGACTGGCAGGTTGCAGCAGCGACCAGTCGACGCCGGCCCTGATGGCCGAAGCCAAGCAATACCAGGAAAAGGGGGACCTGAAGGCGGCCCTGATCCAACTCAAGAACGCGGTCGCGAAGAGCCCGGACGACGCCAATGCGCGCCTGCAATTGGGCCTGCTGCACCTGGAAGTCGGCGACGCGGTCTCGGCCGACAAGGAATTGCGCCGCGCCGCCAGCCTTGGCGCCAGCCCGGAACAGGTGCTGCCGCCGCTGGCGCGCGCGCTGCAGTCGCAAGGCAAGTTCAAGGAGTCGCTGGATGAACTGAAGCCGGAAGCGGTGTCCAGGTCGGCGCCGCTGCTGGCGCTGCGCGGCGACGCCCTGCTGGCGACCCAGCAGCCGGATGCGGCGAAAGAAGCCTACCAGGCCGCGCTGGCGCTGGCGCCGAACAACGGCGTGGCCCTGATCGGCATGGCGCGCCACGCAATGCTGAGCAATAATCGCGAAGAAGCCGAACTGTACGCGATCGCCGCCACCGAGAAGGACGCCAGCAACCCCGACGTCTGGAACTTCCGCGGCGCCATGCTGCGCGCCATGAACAAGCCGGACGGAGCACTGGCCGCGTACGACAAGGTGATCGCGCTGCGTCCGAGCGACGTCAATGCGCGCGTCGAGCAGGCCTACCTGCACATTAACCAGGGCAAGTACGACCTGGCCAAGACCGACATCGACGCCGCCCGCAAGGCGGCCCCGAATTCGCTGCTGGCGACCTACGCCCAGGCCCTGCTCGACTACAGCCAGGGCAAGCACGCACAGGCGCGCGACTCGCTGCAGAAGGTGCTCAAGACGGCGCCGGAGCACATGCCGAGCATCCTGCTGGCCGGCGCGGTCGAACTCAACCTGGGTTCGCTGCAACAGTCCGAGCAACACCTGCGCAAGTACCTGGATAACGACCCGAACAACCTGTACGCACGTAAGCTGCTGGCACAGGCGCTGCTCAAGAGCGCCCAGCCGCGCGACGCGGTGGCGGTGCTGGCGCCGGCCCTGGAAAAAGGCGGCGCCGATGCCCAGCTGCTGGCGCTGGCGGGCGAGTCCCACATGCAGGCGCGCGACTTTGGCAAGGCTTCCGGCTACTTCGAGCAGGCGGCAAAGCTGGCGCCGGACGCGGCTGTGGTACGCACCTCGCTTGGTCTTTCCCGCCTGAACCAGGGCCAACCGGGCCAGGCGATCGCCGACCTGCAGCGCGCCACCGAACTCGATCCGAAGTCGCCTGCAGCATTGGCCGCGCTGGTCGAGGCCGAGGCTGGACTGAAGCACTATGACAAGGCGCTGGAGGGGGTCAACCGTCTCGAACAACTGCAGCCGGCCAGCGCCCAGGCACAGCACCTGAAGGCGAGCATCCTGCTGGCCAAGGGCGACCTGGCGCCGGCGCGTGCGGCCTGGGACAAGGCGCTGTCGCTGGACCCAACGTATTTCCCGGCAGTGACCGCGCTGGTGCGCCTGGACCTGCTCGAGAAGAACCTCCCCGCCGCCAAGAAGCGCTTCGATGCGGTGCTGGCCAAGGACGCCAAGAATTTCGGCGCCACTGCCGGCCTGGCCGAACTGGCGATGCTCGAAAACAAGCCGGACGAAGCCACGCGCCTGCTGGAAAAGGCCCTGGCCAACAATCCGGACGCGATCGTGGTCGCGATCAAGCTCGGTGGCCATTACCTCAATACCAGGCAAGGCGACAAGGCGCTCAAGCTGGCGCGCACCCAGCTGGCCTCGCACCCGACCAATGCCGATTTGCTCGACCTGCTGGGCCAGGCCCAGCTGACTGCCAAGGACGGCGGCGGCGCGCTCGAGACCTACAGCAAACTGGTCGCCGTGCTGCCGAAATCCGGTCTGGCGCAGTTGCGCCTGGCGCAGGCGCACGTCATGCTCAAGAACGATACCGCCGCAGCCGAAGATCTGCGGCGCGCGGTGGCGCTGCAGCCGGACCTGCTACCGGCGCGCGTGGCCCAGATCGAACTGGCGCTGCGCCACGGTCAGCCGCAGGACGCACTGGCCATGGTGCGCCAGGTACAGAAGGATTTCCCGAATGCGCAAACGGGCCTGGTGCTCGAAGGCGACGTCAATATGGCGTTGAAGAACCCGGCGGCGGCGCTGGCCGCTTATGACAAGGCATTCGCGCTGCAGAAGTCGCCAGTGCTGCTGATGCGCTCGATCGGTATCCTGCGCACGCAAGGCAAGAGTGCCGAAGCGCAGCAACGCTTGACCGCTTGGCTGAAGCAGAACCCGACCGATAACGCCGCCCTGCTCTACCAGGCCGAGCTGCATTTGGAGGCCAAGCAGAACAAGCAGGCTATCGGCCTGCTGGAAGATATCCTCAAGCGCGCCCCGGACAATGTGCCGGCACTGAACAATCTGGCCTGGGCCTACCAGCAGGAAAAGAATCCGCGCGCCCTGGCGACGGCGGAACAGGCGTACAAGCTGGCCGGCACCAACCCGGCGGTGCTCGATACCTACGGCTGGCTGCTGGTGGAAGGAGGCGACGCCGCGCGCGGCGTACCGCTGCTGCAAAAGGCAGTGGCGGCAGCGCCCGATGCGCTGGAAATGCGATACCACCTGGCGGTGGGGCTGAGCAAGTCCGGCGACAAGACCGGCGCGCGCAAGGAGCTGGAATCGTTGCTCGCGAAGAACAAGCCGTTCTCGCAAGCAGACGCCGCGCGTACATTGCTAAAAACGCTGTAAGCGACTAGTATTCCTGCAGTTGAAATCAACAGGACCGCGCACCGAAGTGATAAGCGCGGCGTTGTGCAAACTCCACCGCGTTCGCGGCGGTGGCAGAACCAAGGATGTCCGCCATGACCAACGAAGTGAAACCGATAGAATCGGGGCTGCAAATCGAGGCCTCTGAATCTCTATCGAACGCTCATATTGCCGAGGACCGGGATAAGATAGCGGACTTAGAAACTGAGGATGTTATCGTGAACCAA